>Ga0105239_10002670_pt1 | contig 22480 bp, 17 predicted proteins | sample KBSC44metaG_FD_92761 | JGI IMG/M metagenome (GOLD analysis project Ga0105239, IMG submission 92761) | Corn rhizosphere microbial communities from Kellogg Biological Station, Michigan, USA - KBS C4-4 metaG | ecosystem: Host-associated > Plants > Roots > Rhizosphere > Soil | place: Michigan, USA... | reverse complement strand
GCTGGCTCAAACAATGAAAATAGCAGAGCAGGAAAATTTTCTAACCATAGAGGTATCAAGCTCGTTTCCTGGCACAGCGCCGGTTACAAGCCAGGAGAAACTGACCTTCGACGGTAAAGAAAGAGAAAGCCAAATTAATCATAGCCCGGAATGGGGAAAGAAGTTTACCGTAAAGTTGTCAGATAATGGACAAACGCCAATTAGTATTTAAAGACTTTTTTTGTACAAGCCCGACTTATTCAGGCTGATCCTTTTGTTATCGGCGAGGCTTGTCCTGGAGATCAGCCTTGATGTCGGAATAGAATGTCATGTAATATAAATTTACACTTTTGTAATAAAGTTGTCTCTATTTCCTTGTATAATTTTTTATTTGGGTTATGGTAATGTTGCCATAACCCAAATAGCGATTTATGAGAGACAATTCTCGAACATTTGAATCCGTCACATCTTCGATATTGAAGGTCTTGAAAGAAGACCTTCTTCGAACCGATGGACATTGGAAAGCTACGCCAGTGAAGTGATTGATCATCAGTGTTTTGTAATTGTGTCGGCGATGTTGGCACACTTGTCCCATCCTTGCGCAGGGCATTCCAGTCCGATTCATGCCATGTTTGATAAAACTCTCTCATGCGGTAGAGCGAACGTCTACTAAATCCTTTGAGCGTAGGCTCCTTCTTTTTCAGCCATCTGGCCAGCTCGTCAATCGTCTTTTCTCCCCATTCCGCATTTTGCAGACGGTAGTGGACATACGCACCAATCTGCCAGTAGGTGGCCAGTTGCTCGGAATAAGCGGCTTGCAAGGCTTTTCTTTGTCCATGCCGGATGAGTTTCCGGACCTCTTCGAAGTGTTGCTGTATTTCCATACTGTCACGGTTAAGAGGGCAAATGTATCAAACAGGTATACACGATCTGGAAAAATCGATGGTACAAAAGGACGAGAACCCGATGGTACAAAAGGGACGACGATCGCGCCGGACGTCAAGGAACTCGTGCAGGTGGTCAAGACCGAATTTTTTGTGTTGCGGTAATTCCTCCCTTTGTGGTATCCTATAACAAAAATTTAAAGTTATGAAACAGCTACTTCAAAAGGGGTTTTTTATGGCGTTGGCGGGTTTGATCGTGCTGGCGCTGCCGGTGCTTGCGGGAAATTGGGGAAATGGTGGTAATGGGGGTATTGGTAGAAATGGGGGGAATGCCGGTATTGCGGGAAATAGTGGTAATGGGGTATTGGTAGAAATGGGGGTAACGGTCGCAACGGCGGCGTTCGCGGTGTCGACAGCTACAGGATCTATCTGAACAACAAGCTGATCCTGCAGCAGTATGTAGGACAGCCGTTGAAGCTGGAGAGTCTGGAGCTCAGCGCGGCCAACGCCAATGACAGGTTGGTCGTTTATTACAACCACTGCGGGGCTACGGGCAGGAGCCGGAGCATTTCGGTGAAGGACGACAACGGGAATGTGCTCAGGGAATGGAAGTTCAGGGACGCCGCGGTAAAGAATAACGAGAATGTCCCGGCCGAAGACGACGCGATGGTCATCCCGGTGAAAGAGATACTCGAGCTGAAGGCGAAGCATCCCGGACTCACCCTTAGCTATTTTGCGCAGCAGCTGCCGGCGGGACGGATGCTGACGCGGATCGGGTAAGATTTGGTAAATTTATAGGTAATGATCCCGCATCCGAAAAATACCATACTTCGCTGGAAGCTGCACCATGTTCTGTTCTGGCTGGCGCTGCTGGGGGTATGGTATTTTTTTCGGTATGACGACTATTCCAGCAAACAGCTGGCGCTGAAGGTAACGTTCTTGAAGGTGACCGACCTGGCCTTTATGGTATATGTCACCAACTATCTGTTGATCCCGGAGCTGCTGTACAAAAAGAGGTACGTCGTATTCGGCATAACATTCTTACTGTTCATCGTCGCCAGCAGCTGGCTGAAGATATGGCTTGAGGGGAGGCTGGTGCATCATCCCGAGCTGTTCAATATTTTCCGGCGGTTCAAGGTCCTTTTTTACGACAATACGATCCCGCATATCCTGCTCGTGAGCACCGGCGCCGCCTTCAAATTGATAATGGACTATGCTTCTGCACAGCGGCGGCTGGCGGAGATGGCCAGGGAGAACGCGGCGGCTGAGCTGAACTTCCTCAAGTCGCAGATCAATCCACATTTTGTTTTCAATTCGCTGAACGCCGTCTATTTTCTTATCGACAAAGAGAACACTGCCGCGAGGGATAGCCTGGAGAAATTCTCGGACATGCTGCGCTATCAATTGTATGAATGCAGCGCCCAGGAGGTAGGCATAGAAAAGGAGGTCGGCTATCTGAGGGACTATATCGACCTGCAGCGGCTGAGAAGGGATGACAGCTGTATCATTGACCTGCAGCTGTCGTCTGAACTGAAAGGGTTCCGGATAGCGCCGTTGCTGCTGATCCCTTTTGTGGAGAATGCGTTCAAGCACCTGTCGCACTACCATAGCGGGATCAACAGGGTGGCGGTACGGTTGGAGAAGGAGAATGGCTCGTTGTTGTTCGCAGTCAGCAATACGAGAGAAGAAAGAGGAGGGGAGGCCGGTGGCATCGGATTGCGCAATGTACAACGGAGGCTCGAGCTGCTGTACCCCGGCAGGCATTCGCTGGTCATCGAGAAATTGCCCGACCAGTTCGATATATTTCTTAAATTGGAGATATGATCCTCAACTGTATCATCATTGACGACGAGCCTCTTGCAAGGAAGGGTGTCAGGGAGTACATCGGGGATATCGATTTTCTGAATCTGGTTGGAGAATACGATACGCCGCTGAAGCTGATCGATCAGGCCGATCTTTCGGAGGTTCATCTGATCTTTCTGGATATACAGATGCCCAAGCTGACGGGGCTTGATTTTTTGAAGAACCTGCGCAATCCTCCGCAGGTGGTTCTTACAACGGCCTATCCGCAATATGCGCTGGAGGGCTTTGAGCTGGACGTGCTGGACTATCTGCTGAAGCCGATCTCGTTCCACCGTTTTTTAAAAGCGGTGGAAAAAGCTAGAAGCTACTACGCTGCCTGCCAGCCCGAAGGGATCGATCATATCTTTGTCAAGACGGGTTCGGTACTCAAGAAGATCGTCTATGACGATATCCTTTTTGTGGAGGCGTTGGAGAACTACGTCGCCATTCATACAAAAGACAAGAAGTACGTTGCGTGGCTGACATTCAAGAGTCTGGAAGACAATCTGCCGGTCGGCCGGTTCCTGAAGGTGCATAAATCCTATATCATTCAGCTCAGCAAGGTGGACGCCATAGAGGGAAATGATATTTTGATCGGTGCGCACTCCATTCCTGTCAGCAGGGCCAACCGGGAAGAGATCATGAAGCGGATATTACAGGGTAGATTTTTGCGGCGTTAGTCATCATCCTTTTCTATTTTCGTGACCTTTACAAAGGCGCCCCTTTTTGGCGCCGGCATGGCGCTGTTCTCTCCCTTCACCGATTTCCATACGACCTCGCCAAGCAGCAGGTCCGGCGCTGCGTCGGGTTTCGAGAAGTTGAATTTGCCGGACAGTCTTGCCGATGCATCGTTGGAATTGTTCCTGGCGTTGAGGTCCGTTTCGGGAGTGACGGCGGCATAGGGCCTCGCATCGGGTGTTGCCTGAAAACAGTCCCACATAGGCACCGCGGCAGCGTCATACTGGCTCATCGGCGGCAGACCGAGGATGAGCTCCATGGTGCGTAGCATGGAAGAGGTGGAATAAGGCGTGTGGTTGACCGAATGCATTTTGATGTAGGGGCTGATGACATAGGCCACCGAGCGGTGCATATCCACATGGTCTGCGCATCCTCCCGGGTCGTCTTCCAGGACGAAGATCGCGCTTTGCGGCCAGATGGGGCTGTGGGTAATGTGCTCGACCAGCCTGCCCAGGGCCAGGTCGTTGTCTGCCACCTGGGCGGTTGGCGTATACGCTCCCCTGCTGCGGCCACTGGTATGGTCGTTTGGCAGGTATATGATGCTTAGCTGGCGGACGGAGTTGATAGCGACCAGGGAATCAAAATCTTTCTGGAATACCTTTTCCCTGTAGATGTCCTGGATAGCCAGGTTCCATCCGGGATAGCTAAGACAGAAATTATTGGAGTCTTTGAGAAGGGCGACTGTAGGGTAGCCGTTGTCCATGAATTCGCCATAGTTGCGGAATGATACGCCGGCCCGGTGACAATAGTCCCATAAAAAACCCCTGGTAGGATTGGCGATGGGCCGGCTTCCGTCAAAATCATAGTTGCCTCCCCGTCCGGCATAGTTATAAGGCCAGTTCTTCTCGGTGAAATCCGTGGCATAGGCTGCCATTGACCAGTTGTGCCCGTCCGCGCTGACCTCACCGTCCACATAGAAATTATCGAAGAGGACGAACTGGTCCGATATCGCGTGCGCGTTGGGGGTGATCTTTTTGCCAAAGATGCAGAGACTGGAGTCGCCGTTGCCCTGGGGCATATCGCCGAGGATATAGTCATAGCTTTTGTTCTCCTTGAGCACGTAGAACACATATTTTATGGGTACGGGGGGTGAAGTGGGGGCTTCCTTTTGTTTCGAATAGGGTGTATTCAAATAGACCTGTCTGGCGTATCGGTCCAGCAGGGATCCGTCCGGCTCGTCGATGACGGACAGCGTTCCTGTGAACATATTGCTGTAGGATCTGGTGCGCGGTTCGGGATCGCTTTTTTTATAGCCGGTCTTTTCGGGATCCGCCGCTATCAGATTGGAGGTTGACGCCATTCCTTTTCCGTTAAGCACCAGAATTTTCTGTCCCATGGTCTTTACGCTTGTCGGATACCACCCTGTCGGAATGAATCCTTTGGACCTGCTATTGCCGGGAGTGGAAACGTCAAATACGGCGAGGCAGTTGTTGTCGGCGTTGGCCACATACAGGGTTTTGTCATCTCCGGAAAGCGCCACCGAATTGGTCGTGGAGCCTGTAGGCGCGTCGGGGAACAGCGCCGCATTTAGCGTTTCGGCCAGCTTTCTTGTCCCGGTGCTGATCACTGAAACGGAATTCGAATTGGCGTTGGCTACGTAAAGCCAGCGGCCGTCTTTGCTCAGGACGAGATCGTTCGGATGGTCGTCAGTAGCCACAGAATCGACGACCAGCTCTTTTCTGGTGTTATAGATCCAGACTTTTTTTCCTCCCCAGGCGGAAATATAAAGCTCTTTTCTTCCGGGATTGAATATACAGCTATAGGCTTCTGCGGACAGCTGCTGACGTCTTAGCACCTTCATGGCTTTCGTGTCGCAGACGTATAAAGAGTTGTTTTCCTTCGTGACCACGTACAGGCGGTCGTTCTTGTCGTCCAGCGTCAGTCCCGCCGGGCTGATCTTCTCTTTTGGCCAGGGGGCGCCGAGCCGGATCGTGTCTTTGGCGGCAAGCCGCCGGTCCTTTAGGGCATAACGGATGACGATGTCGTCGTTGCCGCCGGAGACATACAGCAGGGACTGTCCGAAAGCCAGACCGAGCCAGGCCTTGCCAAGGGGCACGGTCTGTACGCACTGACCGGTCGTAAGATCGATGAGGTCGATACCCTGCCGCCCGTTGCCATTGTTTGTCACCGCTACGTACCGCCTGTCCGGGGAAATGGCCATATTCAGGGGCAGGTCGCTGCTGAGCGGTATGGAGTTGCCGGCAGGGGTTAGCGCCCAGCCGTTGGGCAGCTGTATCTGCTGTGCATTTGCTGTGGCAGCGAAAAGAACGAGCAGGCAGAGGGCTATCTGGTACAATATTGGTCTCATAATCCGGCAAAAATCGGAGAAGTCTTTTTTGTCTGGACGCCAGGCCGGTTAATTAATTATTAATTGAATGGTCATTCAATTTTTTTGCCCGGGCGTGAGCAAAGATATGGTATCCTCCGGCGGCCGGCGCAGTGCTCGAAGGCCTTTAGCAGCGGTCCCTGGTCGCCGGCGGCCAGGGGCCAGAGGGCGAACCGGTCGCCCATTCCCACCAGCTCCATGTTGAGGAGGCCGGAGAGATCGCTTACGCCGAACTGCCGGATATAGGCCACAGAACCCTGCAAGCCCGTCTCTTCTTCGTCAAAGAAGAGGACGCGCAGGCCCCAGCGTGGATCGGGGCTGGCCAGGTAGCTTTCGATGATCTGCAGGCAGACGGCTATTGCCGAGGCGTTGTCGTTGGCCCCCGGAGACTCTTCCACCCGGTCGAAATGCGAGCTTATGCCGATCCTTTTATTTGTATCGCCCAGGTCGACATAGAGGTTGACGCCGGTGGCATATTTCTGCATGCGATAATCGACGCCCCACTGGCGAAGTTGGTCGATGATGATCTCCCGTCTTTTGCCGTTGGGGCTGGTGGTCGAGTTGCTGGATAAGGTCGATGTGGTCCATGCTGTCATTTTTTTAGTCGCAGGCGGTTGACTACGAGGGCCCCGATCTGCGAGCCCATCTTATGGCTGACGACCGTGGAATATTCGTAGTGTATGCCGCCGTAGAAACGCGAGCGTTCGGTCTCCGAGGCCGCGGCACGGAAGGAAGTAAAGCTGCGGCTTTTTATGCCGAATTCCAGCTCGGTCGTGTCGGTATAGGAGAAGTTGTCGCCAAAGTCTTTTGTCAGGGCCTCAGCCGCGGAGGCGGAGATAGTACAGTGTCCGAGGTATATTCCGGGAAGGGCGGGGTCTGCAGGTGGGGGCGCCAGTTGGGGTCGAAGTATTTGTTGATGGCGGTCTCGGGGCGCAGGGTATTATAGGTGTATTTTATGTTCCAGCATTCGATAAAGGCGTCGAACAGGGCGATGGCCGTCTTGGCGTAGGCGGCGGTGGTGGTGCCGAAATCAACGCCCGACTTTTGTGCGGCGATGCCGACGACGCTCATCCAGTGGCCGGCAGGCGAGAATTTCTTCGTGCCAAACATCAGGTGACCGCTGACATTGAGCTTGAAGGGATTGTCGTCCCAGAAGTCGGCGATCCAGATCTCTTCCGGAGTAAGGCTGTCCCCCTTGTTTTGTATCTTCTTTACTTCCTGGTAGTAGGGGGCCTTCTTGTCGGTCACGTTGAACGGATAGGGTGGGTGGGGGATAAATTCCCTGACGCTGTCCACGACGATAAAACGGATCTCGCGCCAGTGGGGCTCCATGGCGGGAGTATAGGCGGGAGGGGTGGGTACCCAGCGGCCGGGAGAGTCATTGACCATGTATTCGGTGGCCCCTCTTGTCTGTGCATAGTTGTCTTTCCTGCTCCAGGCCATGATGGTCGAGCCGACCGTATCGGCATAGGCGACGGTGGCGGCCATCACGTCGGAAGGCATGCCATGGTCCGTTGCCATCTTTTTGAGGCTGTCGACGTATTGGCGCATGCTTCCTTCAGGGAAGGTGACGGCTTCGCCTAATTTACAAAAAGCCAACAGGGAGGCCAGCTCGTAATCGATCTTTGCGTCTGCGGGAGGCTTGGGCATGGAATTCAGTCCGTGCAGCTGCCCCGCCAGGGAATTATATTTATCCGGGTATCCACCGGCGATCACTTCGTAGCCGGCGACGGCCGCATATAGATAGTTGCGGGAGGCGACGATGGGGCCGAAGTTATTTCCCATGACGACGGTATTCAGTTCGTGAACGGTATTGCAATAGAGGTTGGGATCCTTGAATACCTGCTCATAGTCGCTCTTGAAATGACAGGATGTGAACAGGACAATCGTCGCCAGTGCAACGAATAGAAAATTCTTCATGTATATAATAGGGTTATTGTGCGAAAATTATTTATTGATCGACAAAGAGGATAGGGCTTTAAAGTATCCCGTCGGGCCGGGGGGGCTGCTTGCAGATACGCGAATAGCCGCGGGTGAGAGTAGCGCCGGGATAGATCGCGGGGCGGGAGAGATGAACGGGAAAGCCGTTGACCGTCAAGCCGTGCGGGACCGGGAAGCAAACTTTTAAAAGGTTGGAGGCTATTTTCCCGGAAGAGCCCGACCCCGGAACCTTTGAGTGGCCTGTGTTTTGCAGGTCATTGACGAGGCTGAAAAAATTATTTTTTACGTTCTGGAACCGGTTGGCTTCCCTGTCGGGCAGACACAAAAATTCTACCGAATCGTTGTACAACCTTTTTCCAACATATCTGTAGTGGAGGTTACCGATGTCGACCTTCCCACCCTCACGATCAAAGGCCGTCGATGCATTGCCATAGGGCAAATGGCCGGCGGAGATCTTGACCAGTATCAACTGTGAGCGGTCGTATCTGCCGTCTTCCAGCCTGCTCTCCAGAAGGGTCTCCTCGTGACTTTCGATCCAGGAGATGAAAACCCAGTAACCGACCCAATTGAAAAACAAAAATGATAACAATAATATGGTGGCAATCTTTCTAAACAACATTACAAGGTAGCTAACTTTAGTTAAATTATGCATCCGGAAAATAAAAATATTCTGGCTGTCAACGGCGGGTCTTCGAGCATCAAATTCGCGGTATACGCAACGGGACCGGGCGCAATGCCTTCCCGGGTATTGTCCGGCAAGATCGACAGGATAGGTCTTGATGGATCCAAGCTAACCTACACGAATAACCGAGATAATAAAAATGACGAGTTGCCGGCAAATGCTTCTTCTCCCGGGGAAGCGGCGGCTTTTTTACTGGCGTGGCTGCGGCAGGAGGCGGGGGCGCCGGCAGCCATCGGTCACCGGGTGGTGCATGGTCTGCAGCATCGGCAGGCCTCTCTTATCGACGAGTCGCTGTTGAAAGAGCTGCGCGGGATCGTTGCTTATGACCCCGATCATCTTCCCGGCGAGATCGAGCTCATCGAGCTGTTCCGGAAGGAGCAGCCGGATACTCCGCAGGTAGCCTGTTTTGATACGGCTTTTCACGCCACACTGCCGCGGCAGGCCCAGCTGCTGCCCCTTCCGCGACGTTATGACGGGATGGGACTGAGGAAGTATGGTTTTCATGGCCTGTCGTATTCGTACGTGCTGGAGCAGCTGACGCGCATCGATACGGCGAGGGCGCGTGGCTCGGTCATCCTTGCGCATCTGGGCAGCGGGGCCAGTCTGGCGGCGGTGAAAGACGGGGTCAGCGTCGATACGACGATGGGATTTACGCCTACCGGGGGTATCGTCATGGGGACCCGAACGGGCGACCTCGATCCCGGAGTGGTCTGGTATCTTCTGCAGCATGAGGGGCTGGACGCTGAGGCATTCAGCCGCCTGGTGAATCATGAATCCGGGCTGTTGGGCGTCTCGGGCACCAGCCCGGATATGCAGGACCTGTTGGCGCGGGAGAGCGAAGACGTGCGCGCTGCGGAGGCGGTGGGTCTTTTTTGTTACCAGGTGAAGAAGGCTATCGGCGCCTACTCGGCTGTGCTCGGAGGGCTGGATGCTCTTGTGTTCACGGGGGGCATCGGCGAGCGCTCTTCCATCATACGATCGCGTGTATGCGCGGGTCTGGGCTATCTCGGGATCAGCCTGGACCAGAAAGCCAATGAGCACAATGCCCTTTCTATCGCTGCCGGCGGGAGCCCTGTGGCGGTCTATGCTATCCCTACCGATGAAGAATGGATGATCGCCCGCACCGTGGATCAGCTATTAAAAGAACAGTAATCATATGATAAATAATTCCAACGGGCTGCTGCAAAAGATGCATGCCTACTGGCGCGCCGCCAACTATCTGACCGTCGGACAAATGTATCTGAAGAGCAATCCGCTGCTGAAAGAGCCGCTTGCTCCGGAACATATCAAGCATCTCCTGCTGGGGCATTGGGGCACTTCGCCGGGGCAGAACTTTATCTATGTTCATCTCAACAGGATCATCAGGGAATACGACCTGAATATGATCTATATTTCCGGTCCCGGCCATGGTGGTCCGGCGCTGGTGGCCAACACCTACCTCGAGGGGACCTATTCCGAGGTTTATCCGGATATCAGCCGCGGCGAGGAGGGGTTGTGCAAGCTGTTCAAGCAGTTCTCCTTTCCGGGTGGGATACCCAGCCATGTCTCTCCGGAGTGTCCGGGGTCTATACACGAAGGCGGTGAGCTGGGCTATTCGCTGAGCCATGCTTTTGGCGCCGTCTTCGATAATCCTTCGCTGATAGTGGCCTGCGTCATCGGCGATGGCGAGGCAGAGACGGGTCCGCTCGCTACGGCCTGGCATTCCAATAAGTTTCTCAATCCTGTGACAGACGGGACCGTCCTTCCGATACTTCACCTCAACGGCTTTAAGATCGCCAATCCGACGATACTGGCCCGGATCAGCCGCACCGAGCTGGAGCAGCTGTTCTATGGATATGGCTGGGACGTACATTTCGTTGAGGGGGATGAACCTGAGAAGATGCACGAGCTGATGGCCTCGGCGCTTGACGAGATCGTTGGAAAGATCCGTTCTATTCGCGCTGCGGCGAAGGAGAAGACTGATCGCCCCCGCTGGCCGATGCTGGTGCTGCGGTCGCCCAAGGGATGGACGGGGCCGAAGGTTGTCAACGGGCTCCAGATCGAAGGCAGCTGGCGGGCGCACCAGGTGCCGATACCGGACCCGGCGGGCAACAGGGAGCAGCTGCGGTTGCTGGAAGAATGGATGAAGAGCTATAAGCCGGAAGAGCTCTTTGATGAAAAGGGAGCGCTGCTGCCCGAGCTGGCGGAGCTGGCCCCTGTGGGTGAGCGGCGGATGGGCGCCAATCCCAACGCGAATGGTGGATTATTGCTGAAGGACCTGAACATGCCTGACTTCATGGAGTTTGCGCTGAAAGTCCCTGGTCCTGGTAAGGTAAAGGCGTCTGATACGACGATACTGGGGGATTTTCTTGCTGCAGTCATCCGGCTTAACAAGGTGCAGCGGAACTTTCGTCTTTTTGGGCCGGACGAAACGCTGTCCAATAAATTAGACGCCGTTTTTAAGGAGACCAATCGCCAGTGGGAGCTGGGAATAACGGCGCAGGACCAGTACCTGGCCAGTGACGGACGGGTAATAGAGGTGCTCAGCGAGCATCAGTGCGAGGGCTTTTTGGAGGGCTATCTGCTGACGGGTCGGCATGGCCTGTTCAACAGCTATGAGGCCTTTATTCATATCGTCGATTCGATGTTCAACCAGCACGCCAAATGGCTGAAGGTGACCCTGCATATTCCCTGGCGCCGGAAGATCGCTTCGTTGAACTACCTGCTGGCTTCCCATGTCTGGCGACAGGACCACAACGGGTTTACGCACCAGGACCCGGGGTTTATCGATCATGTGGTCAATAAAAAGGCCGAGGTCGTCAGGGTCTATCTCCCGCCTGACGCCAACTGTCTGCTGTCGACGATGGATCATTGTCTGCGGAGCCGGCACTATGTGAACGCCGTCGTAGCCGGCAAGCATCCTGCTCCGCAGTGGCTCAATATGGATGAGGCGGTCCTGCATTGTACGAAGGGAGTGGGCATCTGGACCTGGGCCAGCAACGACAAGGACAGCAGTCCCGACGTAGTGATGGCTGCGGCGGGGGACGTCCCTACGCTGGAGATACTCGCCGCTATTTCCATTCTCCGCAAGCACCTGCCTGAGCTGAAGATCCGCATGGTCAACGTCGTCGATCTCATGAAGCTGCAGCCTCAGACGGAACATCCGCACGGGTTAAGCGACGGCGATTTCGATATGCTGTTCACCAGGGACAAGCCCATCATTTTTGCCTATCATGGCTATCCCTGGCTGATACACAGGCTTACCTACCGGCGGACGAATCACGGCAATCTGCACGTCCGCGGATACAAGGAAGAAGGGACGATCACTACACCTTTCGATATGACGGTGCTGAATGACATGGACCGGTTCCACCTGGTAATGGACGTGATCGACCGGCTGCCGGAGCTCGGGGAAAAATGCGCTTATATCAAACAGGAAATGCAGGATATGCTGATCCGGCATCGGGCGTATATCAACAGGGAGGGGATGGACATGCCCGAGGTGCTCAACTGGAAATGGGAATAGGGTACCGGAAAAAAGTGTATTTTTAGCCCTTTCCAGCGTGAACATGAAAATAGCTGTTTGCTTCGTCATATTAGTAGCGTTCTTTACTTATGCAGGACATTCACAATCTTATGGATTACAATTCGCCAGCCATGAGGTCGTACAGGAGAGGAGGACAGGCCTGAACCTAAGCCCCGGAGAACCCTTGTGTTTGACAGAGGATGGCGAGCTGTCTTTCGACCTCCAGCTGGCTCCGCGTATGGAGACCTATTTTGGCTATGTCTTCCGGATCATTACCACCGACCATCAGAATATCGACCTGATATATAATCAGAAATTAGGCAACTTCAATTTTATCATCGGAGAGACGGTTGCAGGTACATTCAGGATCGACTCTCCCCGGCTGTACAGCCAGTGGAACCAGGTTGAGCTGCACTTTGCAACAAAGGAAAAAGGCCTGGAATTCTATGTCAACGGCCAGCTGGTGGGGAAGAGCAAGGCGCCATTCAAGGGTGATCCCTGTTTCCGCCTGGTGTTTGGCACCAGCAGTGTAGACGAGTTCCAGACGGCAGATATCCCTCCCATGAGCATACGTAATATCCGGCTGAAGGAAAACCAACTGCTGCGTTATTACTGGCCATTGTCGGAGGCTTCGGGTGAGGAGTGTCGCGACAGCGTCGCCCAGAAGCCGGCGCATGTGACCAACCCTATCTGGGTCCGCAGCCGCCACCAGAACTGGCAGCTGGTGAGTGCCTGCCAGATCAATGGAATACCATCGGTCGCCTTTGATCCCGGTAAAGAGCTGGTCTATTTGGTCACTCCCGACTCCCTATATAGTTTTTCGCTGTCCCGATCGACCCTTTCGGGGATGAAGATAGGCGACCCGGACGACCTTACGCGTCTGCCTGCGGGGCACCAGGCCATTTTTGATCCGGCGCATGACAGGCTATACGATGCCTATATCGATCAAAAGACGGTAAGGACCTGGCAGGGCAACGAGAAGCGGTGGGACGGTCATTTCCTGCCTGGTCCTCTGACCGAGTTCTGGCATGCCAACAAATTCGTTTCCCCGAAGGATTCGTCGATCTATCTGATCGGCGGGTACGGGCAGCTGCACTACAAAAACCTGGTGCAGCGCTATGATATCCCGCAAAGGAAATGGGAGGTCGTCACGCCGGCGGGAGACCATTTGCCTCCGCACTATTTGGGAGCGGCAGGTGCCAACAGTGCCGGTGACACGGCCTTTTTGCTGGGCGGCTACGGCAGCAATACCGGCGACCAGATGGTCAATCCCAGATACTATTACGATCTCTTCGCCTATAGTGTCAAAGACCAGCGGTTCAAAACCATCTATCATCTCAAGGAGCCGGACAAGCAGTTCTGTTTTGCCAACAGCCTGATCATCGACGACAAGGCCAGGGAATACTACGGGCTGATCTTTCCCAATGACCGGTTCAACTCCACGCTGCAGCTGATCAGGGGCTCGCTGAGCTCGCCGCAATACGAGCTGCTGGGTGATACTATCCCTTATTCTTTCTATGACGTGCGGTCGTTTGCCGACCTGTATTACTCGCCTACCGGGAAGAAGCTGGTCGCCGTCACCTTTTACACCAACAAGGACAATAAGACGGATGTCAGGATCTATTCCATTGCCTTTCCTCCGTATGCGGTCTCTCCCGTAGTAGTAGCTGCCAGCCCTTCGACTCCCTGGTGGGCTTATGCGCTGGCGCTGGCTGGGCTGGGTGGGTTAACGTGGATAATGTTTGGAAGAAAGAGGAAGGCGGTCGTCCCGCAGGCGGTGGCAGCGACCGGTGAACGTGCGGTGGTTAGCGAGCCTGCTCCGGTGGCAGCTGAGGTGGCGCGTGTGGCGGTCGATCCACCGGCGCCGATCGCCAGGATATTCTTCTTTGGACCATTTGAAGTAGTGGATAAGGCCGGCAATGACCTGACGAAACTGTTTACGCCGCTGCTGAAAGAACTGTTCCTGCTGATAGCCCTTTACTCTATCCGGTCGGGCAAGGGTATTTCGTCCGAGAAGCTATACGCGACCCTGTGGAGGGATAAATCCAGCAAAGACGCGCAGAACAACCGAAGCGTCAATATGGTCAAGCTGAAAGCCATTCTCGACAGGCTTGGAACCTGTGGCATCGTAAAAGAGGCTGACAAATGGGTATTCCAGTACAAGCCGGAGGAGATCAGCATCGACCTGGCGCATTTCTTTTCGCTTTTGAATGGGCAGCATGCACAGGACAAGGCGCATATCCGGCAGCTGCTGCAGATCGTCCACCGGGGAAGCCTTTTGCCGGATACCACCTATGACTGGCTGGATGATATTCAGTCGGAGATATCGGGAAAGGTGCTCGATGCGTTGTCAGCGGCGATGACCCCTTTTGCGACGGATGCCGAGCTGCTGCTCGAGGTTGCGGGCGGTATATTCTTATTTGATCCCATCAACGAGGAGGCCTTGCGGGTGAAATGCAGGAGTCTCAGCATGCTGGGCAGGCACTCGATGGCGAAGGCCGCGTTTGAGAAGTTCACCCGGGAATACCACCAGATGTATGGAGAGGAGTTCCAGCAAAGTTTCCAGGAGATTATAGCATAATAAAAAAATCCCCGGCCTTTATAAAAAGTAGCCAGGGATTTTTTTCATAATGTCCGGCAAAAAGATTTTTGCCGGGGACCGGCGAATGCCGGTTTTTTTTTATTACAACACGAGGATTGTCTGGTGGGCGATCTTCGCCCCGTCCGTCCATCGGAGCTGGTAGGTTCCTCTCGGGAGTCCTGGTATGTCGATCCTCACCTGGGACTGACCCGGCGGCACGATGGCTTTCTTCATGATCCTGCCGGTCAGGTCTGTCAGCAGGAAGGTCGAGGTGCTCGTTGCCTCGGGCAGGTCGACCAGGAAGAAGCCGTATTTTACCGGGTTCGGATAGATCACCAGCAGCGGCGTGGAATTGGACAGCTGCAGGGATATTGTCGGACCATAGCTATAGTGTGCGGTCGTATCCTCCATTTTAAGCCGGTAGTAATTGATACCGTTCCTGGGCGACAGGTCCGTGAATGTATAATTGTGATTTGAGCCGGTCTTGTTGCTGACGGGGATGGTGCCGATCACGTTGAACTGGCTGCCGTCGACGCTTCTCTCCAGTGCATAGTAGGAGATATTGCCGTCGTTGCGGGTCTGCCAGTTGAGGTGCGGCTGATTGCCGGTAATTGCACCGCTGAACTGAACCAGCTGGAAGCTTCCGCCGCCGGGGCTGGTCCGGGTGGTGTCGTAGACAAAGATGAATCCTTTGAGCGAATCAGCGCCGGCCGGTCCGCCTACTCTTACCTGACCGGTGGCGCCGGTGCCTATGATGGCGACGATTGCGCTATCATTCTGACTGTTGATGATGGCAGGGCTGCCGCCAAAGGTTACGCTGACGATGTCTTTCAGATACTGTCCTGTTATGGTTACGGTCCCGCCAGTGCCTGCGCTCTGCGGAGTAAACGACGTGATGTGCGGAGGATTTTGCGGTGGCGGCGCCGTAAGGAAGGTAAAGCCGGGATAGGACGCGTTGCCGTTGGTGCCGGTGACTGCCAGGGCGCCCGTGGCGCCGCTGGCGACGAAGGCGTGGATGGAATTATCCCCGTATATCTGGAATGACTGTGCGGGTGTTCCGCCAAAGGTCACGCTTGTTATGTTGGACAGGTTGGTGCCGGATATGACGATCTCTGCACCCTGCATGGCGCTCATCGGTGAGAAGGAGGTGATGGTCGGCGGGCCGGCGCTGGCCGTGGTGAATGTAAATCCGGGCGCCGTGGCTGAATCTCCGAGAGACTTAACTTTTACGTCCCCGGTCGAACCCGGGCCAACGACAGCTGATATGGTCGTATCGGTGATGACGGTGATAGAGGTCGCCGGTGTCCCGCCAAAGCTGACCGCGTTGACCTGGTTGGATATAAAGCCGGTGCCCTTGATCAGCACGGCAGTACCAGTGCCTGCACTCTGCGGGGAGAAGCTGGTGATCGTCGGCGGGAAGTTCTGAAAGACAAAGCCGGGCATGGTGGCAAAGGCATTTGCTGTCGTCACCTTTACGAGACCAGTGGCGCCCGCGCCGACTGTTGCGATGATCGAGGTGGGCGAAACGACGGTATACTGTGCGGGCACGCCGCCGAAACTGACGCCGGTGACACCCGTAAAGCTGATCCCTGTGATCGTGACGACCTTGCCGCTGGATGCGGTGTCCGGAGAAAAAGCGGTGATGGCCAGGTCGGTCGATCTCTTGTTGATCAGGATGGATACCGAGCCAGCGCCGTTGTTGACGACGGGGAGATCGGGCACTCCGTCTCCGTCCATATCGGCCGGGGCTACCCAGTAGGCTTGTGAGTTGGCGAGATAGCCGGCTTTGGGGGCAAGCGATACATGCCCGCTGCTGCTGGTGTTACGATATACCCAGATCGAATCGCTGAACGGAAAGTCGGCGCCCTGGGTGACCAGGCTCAGGTCGGGAAGGCCGTCGCCGTCGAGGTCGCTAAGGCCAACCTGGGCGGCATATAGAGGCGCCGGAGTTGTTGTGGATTCCGTACTAAAGGAAAAATTCCCCGGGGTGCTGGTATTGCGGAATATCCCGAGGTTACTTGTAAACATATTCGCCGCCACGAGGTCGATCCTGCCGTCGCCATCCATGTCGCCCGCAGCGATACCATAGGGGCTGGGCGTATTGCCATTTACGTCCATAACTCCGGTGATCAGGGGCTGTGGCGTCGTCGCAGGGGACAGACTGATCGTAGCGCCCCCACGGCTGGACCCGTTCTGGAATATATAGATCTCGTTGTAGTTGGCTTCCGTATAGGCCAGTTCGGGCATTCCATCCCCGTCGAGGTCGGCGGTGGCGAGCATCATAGGGTAGGCTCCTGGCACTATTTGCAGCGACTGTCCTGTTCCGAGAGAAAAATTCCCGGGGGCGCTGTTATTCGCGAGAACGTTGATGTGGGCATAAATGGGATTATTCGGATCGCTATAATCGGAAATGTGGTCGAGGGTAGCTATATCGGTCTTGCCATCTCCATTGAAATCGCCGAGAGCGATGTAGCCGATATTACCCGTGGCAGGTATTGCGAATGGCGTCGAATTGAATGAGATGTTCCCGGGCGTGCTTGTATTCTGGAAGACGTAAATATTGGTGTCGGCGGGTGAAGCAACGAGCAGATCGGGCTTGCCGTCGCCATCTATGTCTCCTGCCGCCATGGCCTGGGGGTATTCTAAATTTGGCAGGGAATAAGGTGTAGAGGGGGCAGTGACATCGGGAAAGCCGACCCTGCCGGTATTATTATACACCATCAAGCCCTGGGCAATAATGACGGCCAGGTCGATCTTGCCGTCGCCGTCGAAGTCTTTGGCGGAGATGATGGTCGGGCTGGTCCCGCCGGTCGATACGGGCGTTCCTGTACGAAAAGCCTGAGGCGTGAACTGACCGTTGTCGGAGAAGATCACATTGAAAGGGATCGAAGAGGATGCGGTCAGACCCCCGGTCGTCACCGTTATCGGCTCATAGGTAGTACCTGTTGGCACGGCGACTGTCAGCGATGTCACGCTGGCCGAAGTAACGTTTGCCTTTACCGCGCCGAAAAAGACGATATTGTCTGTGGGCGTAGCGCCAAAATTACTACCGGTGATGGTTACCGTAGTACCTATGGGACCAGATATCGGGGAGAAGGAATTTATTCTGGGCTGCGCCTGCAGCAAAAAGGGAAAGAATACCGAAGTCAGAAGGAAGACAAAATATCTTCCTCTACCAAAAAATGGTTTTCTGCCAGGGTTTAGTTTCGGCATGGGGTATTGAATTTGGTAACAATATAATAGAAAGACCTGGGAATCAAAAACGTATTTTAATAAAAAATATGTGTATCTGTATTCCGGTCGTATTGCGACGTATGCCGTATAAAAAACAGGGTTATTGACTGGCAATAACCCTGCATAGTGAAAGGGGACGAATGTTTAATTCAGTTTGGGAGCAGGTGTGATATTCTCATTGGCGTAGGGCCAGGTGATGGGCTTGGTGAGGTTGGGAACGCTGATGCCTTTCGTGCTGCCGCGTTTGGCGGCGTCGGGGCCAAAGAAATACAGGGGACGTCCTTTGAAGGTCAGCTGTGTGCGGCCGGCGACGGTGATATTGGCGAAATCGGCCTTGTTCAAAGTAGAAGGCACGCTGCCGATGGTAGCCAGGGTGTCGATCGGCCAGGAAGCGTTGTTGCTGTAGTCGGCCTTGGTGTACTTGTTGATGTTGAACGAGTCGTTCTTGAAATTGTACAGCGTATGTCCGTGGTCGTCGGTAATATAGCGGGTGAGGCCCGTTACGCCGACATTGTACAGCGAGTCGCAAAAATTGCCGTTGTTGCCTATCAGTTGTCCGTTGGAGATCATTACCGTATAGTCGGGTTTTGCGACGTACCAGACCTTGCCGACGGGATCGCCGTTGACGTCGCCGGCTTTGCTGTCCTGTGCAAAGTAGTACAGCGGCCATCCTTTATAGGTAGTTTGTTTGCTGCCGTCGGTGCGGGTGATAGTGGCGAAATCGCCGCTTTTCAGTCCATCCGAAAGCGTGGGATTGTTCACATAGAAGATGGGCCAGGCCGTTGCGCAGCCGCCATAGCAGGTAGATGTATCAGCTGCGTCATTCGAGAAGAAGTAGAGCGATCGGCCATTGCTGTCGGTCATGATCTTGCCGAATTTGGTGTTGTCCGCCAGCTGTATCTGGATTTTTGGTACAGGGGGAGGAGCGGGATTGTTGTTGTTGTCTTTTTTGGAACAGGATGCGATAGTCAGCAGCATGCCAATGGCGATACCTGCCATTGCGAAATGGTGGTTGTTACGTTTCATGGTTGTTTAAATAAAAAATGAAAACTGGTTCCCGGGAATAAAGTGGTCCCTGGAGTTAATGGTTCTTGGTTGTTCGAAATAGTTTCTGGGAATGGAAAACGCCGTTGGGGATACAGGGGTTGCCTGATGATGAAAATACCAGGCATCGGGGAAGATGCCTTTTTTGCAGATAATAATTGTCTGTTGGCAGATCGGTGGTATCGGCTGGCGCGGGCCGTGCTAGTTTTATAACATGGAAGCATATAGTCTTGAAACTTTCGATCTCAGTCATCATTATCCGGGGCGTCAGCGTGCCCTGGATCGCGTTGGCCTTCGTGTGCCAAAAGGTAGCATCTATGGTTTCCTCGGGCCGAACGGGGCGGGGAAGACCACGGCATTGCGGCTGGTATTGGGGCTGCTAAGTAAACAGGAAGGGCAGATCTCTTTTTTCGGAAAGCCCTTTGAAGAGCAACGTATCGATGTCCTGCGGAAGATCGGGTCGTTGATCGAGAGTCCATCCGTATATGGGCATCTCAGCGCTGCCGAGAACCTGCTTGTCTATCAGAAGATATATCAATGTCCGCGCCGGCGCATCGGCGAGGTGCTTGGGGCTACTGGTCTCGGCGACACAGGGCGGAAGAAAGCCGGGCGTTTTTCGCTGGGGATGAAGCAGCGGCTGGCCATTGCGATTGCGTTGCTGAATGATCCGAAGCTGCTGATCCTCGACGAGCCGACCAACGGGCTTGACCCTGCGGGCATCATCGCCATGCGTGAGCTGCTATGGTCGCTGAACAAGGCAAATGGCATCACCATCCTGCTGTCCAGCCATCTCCTTGCTGAGATCAGCAAATTAGCTTCGCATGTCGGCGTCATCAGCAGGGGGCGATTGGTCTTTCAGGGCACCATGGCCGAATTGGGGGAGCTGCGGAGTGGCGATCTGGAGGAAACATTTATACATCTAACCGAAAAATAATCGATATGTCCATTTTTCTTCAAAGCCTTTCGAGTGAATGGCTAAAGCGTAAACGAACGGCTGCTGCGTGGCTGGTTGTGATCGGGGGGGTCTTTATCCCGTCGCTTGTAGTGTTTGCCCGCGTCATTGAATCAGGGGGACTGGCGGCCGCGAATCAAAGTCCGCAGCTTTGGGAGGCGTTGTATGCCCGTTGCTGGCAGTTCATGGGCTTTTTTCTTCTGCCGATCGGCGTGATCCTCGCCACCAGCCTCATCACGCAGCTGGAGTTTCGCAATAATAGCTGGAAGCAGCTGCACACGACGCCGCAACCTTTGTACGTCATATTTTTTTCCAAGCTGACCATTGTCCTGGTTATGCTGGTCGAGTGGTTCGTCCTGTTCAATATCTGCATCTATCTGACCGGGGTTTTGCCCTGCCTTTTGGTACGGCATGTGCCGTATCCGCCGGAGCCTTTTCCTCTGCGGATGTTTATGGAAGGCAGCGGCAGGTTCTTTCTGGATGCCTTACCCATTGTAGCGTTGCAGTACCTGGTGAGCCTGCAGTGGAAGAACTTCCTGGCGCCGCTGGGTGTCGGGTTCGGGCTGTACGTCGCGTCGGTGATCGCGGTGCACTGGCGCTATGGCTACTGGGTACCCTACACCTATTGTTACTATGAGTTCCTGGGCAGGCGGAGTCCTGTCCCGGTGTCGATACATTGGTGGGCGATCGGGTATTTTGCGGTGTTCACGGTTGTGGGTTATATTCTTTATATTTCGAAAAAAGAAAAGGGATGAGGATGAAAAGACTGGTTGTTTTGATGCTGCACGCGGGATACTGGCTCGTCTATCTCGGGATAGCGCTGTTGTTGTTGCTGGCGGCGTGGCTGCAGGTCCGTTATACGATGCACCGTACCTACTGGTCGCTCGTCAGGGTCTGGCCCGGCTGGATACTGTCGATCATTCCGGAGGCGATCACTTTTTATGTATTCTACTCCCTGCTGTTTAGCCGGTTCCTGAAGAAGAAGCGGCTGCCCCTGCTGGCGTTATGGGGGCCAGGAGTTATGATCCTGTCGTCGTTGATCGGTCTGGTAGTCGATGGGGTATTGTTTAACTGGCGGTATGGCCCCAGCCTTACCCTGGATACGGCAATGGAGTGTGCGGTCATTTCGGCCATCTGCTGTATCCACGGCGTCATGGCGCTGGTGATAAAAGGCTTTATCAGCTGGTACGAGGAGATACACCTGAAGGAAAGCCTGCGCCGGAAGAACTATGAGATCGAGCTGGCGCTGCTCAAGTCTCAGCTGAATCCGCATTTCCTGTTCAATACGCTCAACAATATCGACGTGCTCATCCAAAGAGACGCGGACCGCGCTTCCCTGTATCTGAACCAGCTGTCGGATATCCTGCGGTTTATGCTGTACGAGACGGGCAACGAACAGATATCCATCCATCAGGAGCTGCAGTATATCGATAAATATATCCAGCTGCAGCAGATACGGACGGCGCACCCCGAATACATCCACTATGCGGTGGACGGCAGGCCTGGCGACCTCCGGATAGAGCCGATGCTCTTTATCCCGTTCATCGAGAATGCTTTCAAGCACGCGGAGAAAAAGGTCGAAGATGCCATCCGGGTGAAGTTTACCTTTGACGATGACAAGATCGTTTTTGTCTGCGAGAACAGATACCTGACGGCGCCTGCCAGTGGTGCAGGTCTGGGCAATGAGCTTATCCGGCGCCGCCTGGCGCTGCTCTATCCCAACAGGCACCGGCTGGATATCCATATTCAGGACAACACCTATAAAGCAACGCTGGAAATAATATATGCGAATTGACTGTATCATAGTGGAGGATGAACCGCTGGCGCAGGATCGGATCCGGGGCTATATGTCGAGGCTGCCTTATATGCATCTGCTGGGCGTCTTCGACGGGGCTATCGAGGCGATGGCTTTCCTGCAGAGCCATGCCGTGGACCTGGTTTTCCTGGATATCAATATGGGGGACTTCTCGGGCATCCAGCTGCTGGAGTCGATGAAGGTCAATAGCCAGGTCATACTGAGCACGGCCTATCATGAATATGCGCTGAAGGGATACGAGCTCAATGTTGCGGACTACCTGCTGAAGCCCTATACCTTTGAACGTTGGCTGCAGGCCGTGGACAAGGTGCAGGCGGGACGCAGCAGGGTAGGGACGGAGCGGCAATTTATTTTCGTAAAGAGTGAATACCGGTTGGAGAGAGTACAGCTGGACGAGCTGCTGTATATCGAGGGAATGCGCGACTATCGACGGATATATATTCCCGGGAGGCAGATCATGACCCTGCAGACCTTTGGTGAGCTGGAGCAGGCCATTCCGCCGGGGCGGGTATGCCGTATCCATAAATCTTATCTCGTGGCGCTGGACAAGATCGATTCGGTCGGGCGGGAGACGGTGCGGATAGGTCCGGCGGAGCTACCGATATCGGATACTTACCGGAAGGTTTTTTTGGCGATGATTGGAGGGTAAGGACACATGCTGTAACCGGTTGCAATTTCTTTCCTGTATTGGGGTATGGTCGCGCCGGCGGGACGGGACGCCTGATGAGGAGACGCCGGCAACGATGGGAGATGTCGCCGGATATATACGCGGACAGCGGGTGTATCGCCAGCGGACAGTTGAACGCGTGGGACTTTGTGTAATATTTTGGTTATCAGAAATTTGGGAAAAGGGCATTTTCTTCGCGGTGGAATAACCATAATTCACTGCCATGCTGAAAAGCTATCTCAGAATGACCTGGCGAAACCTGAAAAAGGACCGCCAGTTCACCTTGCTC
>Ga0105239_10002669_pt1 | contig 22480 bp, 13 predicted proteins | sample KBSC44metaG_FD_92761 | JGI IMG/M metagenome (GOLD analysis project Ga0105239, IMG submission 92761) | Corn rhizosphere microbial communities from Kellogg Biological Station, Michigan, USA - KBS C4-4 metaG | ecosystem: Host-associated > Plants > Roots > Rhizosphere > Soil | place: Michigan, USA... | reverse complement strand
CCGCTGCTCCTCGGTATAAAGACGGGCGATCGTCTCGTCGAAGAAGCTGAATTCAAATTTTTCACCAGGGTATAGCTCTTTCCAGATTGCTTCGATATTTGCGTTTTCAGCTGTAAAGTTGTCGGTCGGTCTTGCATTGGCGGCGAGTTTGACGCTAATGGTTCTCTCCTGATTTTTATCAGTGCTGATGAAAAAAGAGGTAATCGGGTCGCGCAAGGATCGGGAATGAAAGTCCTTCACTACTCCGACGATCACACCTTTTGCGTCGTTCATGCCGTTTTGAGCGATTTTTCCAATGGCGTCTTCAGGTTTGCTAAACCCCAACGCCTTTGCGCAGGTCTCATTCACGAGATATTCCCTGACCGTGTCCGAGTGCTGTAAATTGCGACTGGCGATAATTCTTAACCCGAATAGAGGTACAAAATTTTCATCGGCCATTTCATCGGACGCGTCCTTCGCCACGAATTCCGGCAGATCCACGCGGTCGAGGTGGGTGTTGGCATGCCATTTCGCGGCTGGTGTCTCCATATGCGTACTTACCCTGTTGACAAATGAAAACTGCCGGAGCCTTTCTTCGAATACGGCTACTTTATTCACTGGGCTATTCCAGGCGGTACGGATACTGATAATGGCGTCTTTTTTAAAGCCCAGGTCCTTGTTTTGTATGAAACGAAGCTGGCTGCCGATGACGAGGGTACAGATAATGAATAGTAGGGAAAGGGCGAATTGGAATACGATCAATCCTTTGCGTAAGAAACTGCCGTGATCGGTCTTTTGTGTGCCCAGTCCCCTCAGATTGAGCGCGGGCAACGCGGAGGATAATACCATTGCCGGGTAAAGACCTGCCAATAAGGAAGTGAGGATGGTTATAGCCAGCAGGAAAAGAAGGGTGTCCGGGTCCGAAAGATGGAGGGTGACTCCTTCAGGAATAATCGATTGAAAAACGTGAAGGAGAGGATAGATGAGCATAATGGAAACAAGCACCGATAGAGAAGTTATGAGGAACGTTTCCACCAGGAATTGCGCACACAGGCCGGTCTTGCTGCTTCCCAGGACTTTTCGTACGCCTATTTCCTTCGCCCTGACGAGGGACTGAGCAGTAGCCAGGTTGATAAAGTTGACGGCGGCGATCACCAGGATAAATGCGGCAATGCCCATTAGCGCGTAAAGGGTAGGAAGATGGGCATGACGGGTAAAATCGTCCCTATAGGCGCCGTTGAAATGCATGTCGGAAAGGGGTTGCAGCAATACACCGGCCTTATGCCCTGGGTACGGTGGCACATGGGCGGCAAAAAACTTGGGGAATTGTCTTTCCACCTTTGCGGGCGTTACCCCTTTTGCCAGCTTTACGAATCCCTGTGTTGTGGGGCTCCAATTGCCCCAGTGGTCGAGCTGTATCTGTTTTTTTAAGAAGCTATGTTCGATAGTTGGAAAGGAAATAAAATCTTTGAAGGCCAGGTCGGTGTTTTTGCTCCAGTCCTTGACAATACCTGAAACGGTGAACCGTAGGGAGTCATTCACATAGATATCCCGATAAACTACCTGTTTGCCGATGATTTTTTCAAGGGGCATTTGGCCAAAATAGTTTTAGGCCTCTTTTTCGGAGAGGACGACTTTAAACGGTTCGTTCAGTGCTGTCGCCGCATTTCCCTGCAGCCACTGGTATTTGAAGATGTTAAAGTATTGGGGTTCGGCGATAATGATGGGTGATGCCTTTCAAAACCAGTGAGCTCATTACGCATGGCGAGCAGCAACGGTCTTATCGCGTAGCCAATTTCACCCAATTTTCCCTGATCGTCCTTCTCGTATCCGACTATCCGGTAGATACATTCGTTGTCGGGGTGAAAGCGGTCAAAGCTCAATTCAAAGCTTGTTATCAGGTAAATGATCACGCCGGCACAGATGCCAACGGAGAGGCCGAGAATGTTGATGGTGGTAGATACCTTTTGCCGGATGATGTTTCGCCAGGCATTTTTGAAATGGTCTTTGAGCATATTGATATTGCTTTTGACAATAGATCGCCATATAGGTTACTGAAAAAAAATGCAAAGGTTACATTCCTGCACGATCACTGTATCGAAACCGAACATCATGGACTCTCGGAGGCCTTGACAGAAGGTTGGCTTTCAAGGCTTTATAAACCCGGCACTCTTTTGGGGCCGTCCAAATGATTTGGCCGCCTTACTCGTCATAAAACCGACCATCCCATGTTCCGTAACTATCTCAAGATTGCCTACCGCAGCCTCAGAAAAAACAAGGGCTTTACCGCCATTAACATCATCGGGCTGTCGTCCGGACTCGCCGTCTGTCTCCTGATCGTCCTGTATGTTACTGACGAGTTGGGCTATGACCGTTACAATGTCAACGCGGATCGCATTTATCGCCTTGACGCGGACATATTTTACAACAATACCGGATACCTGGGGGCAGATGGGCCAAAACCCCTGGCTCCTGCCGTGATCCATGACAATCCGCAGTTCGAACAGTTTGTCCGGCTCAGCTACGCCGGGGATGTCATGGTTAGAAAGGGCAACAATTATGTCCAGGAACATCACTACGTCTTCGCCGATTCCACCTTTTTCAAGGTCTTCACCGTCCGGATGCTCGCCGGCGATCCGAATACGGCGTTGAATGAACCCAATTCGCTGGTCATCGACGAGAGTACAGCCAGAAAATATTTCGATGAATCTAATGCCCTTGGGAATGGCCTGGGGGACGTAGTTGGCAAGACCCTGGAATTGGAAAACCACACCATCTGCAAGATCACCGGTGTCTACCAGGATATGCCCCGCCAGTCGCATTTCCATTTCAGCCTTATCCGGCCGATGCGCGAGGCCGGCATCGGCGATAATTGGCTCGGCCAGAACTGTATCGGCTATGTCCTTGCCAGACCGGGCTACGGCAGGGGCGTCCTCCAAAGCCGCGTGAATGTCACGGTCAACACCTATATCGGCAAAGCGATGCAGGCCGAGCTGCATCAATCCATGCAGGACATGGAGCGGCAGGGAGCGCATATCCGGTACCTCCTGATGCCGCTGAGGGATATCCATCTTCATTCCAACAAGGTTGCCGAATTCGAACCCAACGGCAGTATCGTTTATGTATACGTCTTTTTGTTTATCGCGATCCTCATCCTGGCCATCGCCTGCGTGAATTTTATGAACCTGTCCACTGCCCGCTCGGCACAACGTGCAAAGGAAGTAGGCATCCGCAAGGTGGCCGGATCCACCAGGGGACATCTTATTTTTCAGTTCCTTACGGAGTCAGTGCTGCTCAGCTTTTTCTCGCTGCTGCTTGCGGTGGGCATCGCCGTTGCCCTCCTGCCCACGTTCAACCAACTCTCGGGTAAACAGCTGGATGCGGGGATGCTCTTCTCTTCGCGCATCCTGCCCGTGATGGTGGGGCTGATCCTGGCGGTGGGTTTCCTCGCCGGCAGCTATCCTGCGTTCTATCTTTCATCCTTCCAGCCGATCCAGGTCCTGAAAGGCAAGATCGCCGCCGGTTTCAAGAGCAGCTGGCTGCGCAACAGCCTGGTCGTCTTTCAGTTCTTTATCTCCATCGGGCTGATCATCGGGACGCTTGTCATCTATCGCCAGCTCACCTACATCCGCAACCGGGATGTCGGCTTTGACCGTGACCAAGTGCTGGTCGTGCAAAATGCCTATATGGCGGGCGACGCTGTAAGGCCGTTCCGACAGCACTTGCTAAAGCTGAGCGGCGTGGTCGATGCAACCCTCACCAACAATCTCCCCACCAATCCGGGCAACTACAGTCAGAATGCCTGGTACCGCGAACGGAATATGGCTTCCAGGAATATGGTGCTCCTGACCAATTTGTTTGTCGACGAACACTATATCCCCACGCTTGGCATGCACATTGTCTCGGGCAGGAATTTTGCCCCCGCCGAATACCGGACGGATTCAATGGGCATCATCCTCAATGAAGCGGCGGCACAGATGCTGGGCTTTAAAGGTCCGCTCAACCAAAAACTTTACAACCCCGGCGCGCAGGACTCCACCGGCGCCTATAAGCTCAACGAATACCATGTCATCGGTGTCGTAAAAGATTTCAATTTCACCTCGATGCATGAAAAAGTACAGCCCATGATCATGAACCTCGCCGACAATCGCGGCAGCCTGTCCATCCGCTTTAGAGGCGGCGACATCCCTTCGCTGGTGCAGGAGGTGGAAACCGCCTGGCGACGAATCGCGAATGGGGCGCCTTTTAGCTATACTTTTCTGGACAACGACTTCAACAACATTTACAAAAGCGAGGCGCAGACGGGCCGGCTCTTTGTCACCTTTACCGTCTTGGCCATCCTTATCGCCTGTCTCGGGCTTTTCGGCCTGGTGACCTATGCGGCCGAGCAGCGGATGAAGGAGATCGGCATCCGCAAGGTGCTGGGAGCAAATGTCGGCGGTATCGTGGCCCTCCTAAGCCGCGATTTCCTGCAGCTGGTGGGGATCGCTTCCATTATCGCCTTTCCCGTCGCATGGTGGGCCATGAACCAGTGGCTACGGAGTTTTGCCTATAGGGCCGGCATCAGCTGGTGGATCTTTGCCGCGGCGGCTGCGGCGGCCATCCTAATCACGCTAGTCACCGTGAGCTTCCAGACGATCCGAGCGGCTCTCGCTAACCCCGTGAAATCCCTCCGCAGCGAATGAGCGAACCCTTGATCTATTAATACAGCCGCCAACAATGGCAGCAAGATAAGGGCTTTGATCTTTTTCATTTGACCTGTTTAATGATTACGAAAGAGAAAAATGTAAAATATTAATTATCAATAACATGTGTCAAAAGCTGCGCAACACTGCCCGATAGGGCGGTTTTTTTTGTTTTTGTAATCGATTACAAAAAACCGTAAATTTCCGAGGACGAACTGCCATTGCGTATGAATAATGAAAGAAAATTCAGGAGACAATTTTTAAAAGACTCCATTAAGGCCTCTGGATTGTTGATGATGTCCCCTTTGATCGATAAGGTCAAATTCGCGGCGTCTGCCGAAAAGCCTAAGGAAATAATACGATCTGCCAATCGGATAAAATTTGCAGTGATCAATATCGATCACCCGCATATTTATGGTATGACCGATGCGATCAAGCGAGGCGGCGGCGAATTGGTGGCATTGTATGCTAAACAGCCCGATCTGGCGGCGGCATTTTTGAAGACCTATCCCGATGCGAAGGCGGTAAAGGATGAACGCGAGATACTGGAAGATCCCACGATCCAATTAGTGTTAAGTTCGGGTATACCCGATGAAAGAGCCCCTTTAGGTATTCGGGTAATGCAACACGGAAAAGATTATTTAAGTGACAAACCGGGCATAATCAGTTTGGAACAGCTGGCCGCTGTTAAAAAGGTACAAAAGGAGACTAATCGAATTTACTCCATTATGTACAGTGAACGCTTTGAGAACAAGGCCACGGAAAAGGCCAGCCAATTAGTGAAGGCCGGAGCGATCGGGCAGGTCATTCAAACGGTGAACCTGGCACCGCATAGAATTCACAACAATATCGGGAAATCGGGATTGGCGGACAGACCGGATTGGTTTTGGGATAAAAAGAGATTTGGCGGTATCCTTACCGATATCGGCTCCCATCAATTCGATCAGTATCTGCATTTTACCGGCTCGACGGACGCGCAGGTCCTGATGTCGCAGGTGGGGAATGTTCATCATCCGGACAAGCCGCTCTTCGAGGATTTCGGGGATGTCATGCTCAGCGGCAATGGCGGCACCGGCTATATAAGGGTTGACTGGTTTACCCCCGACGGTCTGGACACCTGGGGCGACGGCAGATTGACCATACTGGGAACCGATGGATATATCGAGGTCCGGAAAAACACGGATATTCAATCCGGAAACAAGGGCGGTAATCATTTATACCTGGTGAATAACAAAGAAATGGTCCATATGGATTGCAACAATGAAGTCTTGCCGTTCGGTCCTTTATTTGTCGATGATGTATTGAACAGAACAGAAACGGCCATGACGCAGAAACACTGTTTTCTTGCGACCGAATTGGCATTGAAGGCACAAAAAAGCGCCCGGATCATGTCATTGAAGAAATAATGTAAAAATGGAACGGAGAAAATTTTTAGGCAAGACGATTAAGGCGGCCGCGGGAGCCACTATTGCAGCTAATTTTCCGATGATCGTCCCGGCGAGCGTATTTGGCAAAAATGCGCCAAGCAACCTGATCAACGTCGCGTCCATTGGCTGCGGCAGGATCTCCGTTAGTCACGACATGCCTGCGGTGGCAAGATATTCCGGCGCTAGAATAAGGGCCGTGTGCGACGTAGATAAAAACCGGGCTGCGGCCGGGCCTGCCGCCGTAAGAGGCAATTATGAAAAAGCTGCGCCCTTCAACGGCGGTCTGAAAGGCGATTGGGAAATAAAAGTTTATCATGACTATAAAGAGCTGCTGGGAAATAAAGATATCGATGCTGTTCATATAAGCCTGCCTGATCATCAACATGCGATCGTTGGGGTTCATGCCGTCAATGCGGGCAAGGATGTGTACCTGCAAAAGCCGGCGTCCCTGACCATCGAAGAAGGGAGGATATTAAGCGATTCCGTAAAAAAGAGTGGAAGGATCCTGCAGATGGGAAGTCAGCAACGCTCGATCGATCCATGGCCGCAGTTCAAGAAAGTTTGTGAGTTGGTCCGGAACGGAAGGATCGGGGAATTGAAAACGGTCGAGGTCGGATTGCCGGGCGACCCGGGAGGTGGCAACAGGACGCAGATGCCGATCCCCCCCGGGTTGGATTACGATGCGTGGCTGGGTGCTACTCCTGACATCTACTATACGGAAGATAGGGTGCATTCACAAAATGCGGGCATGAGCGGTATTACCAGCAGACCGGGATGGTTACGATGCGAACGGTTCGGAGCCGGCATGATCACGGGATGGGGCGCGCATCACATCGATACCGCTCATTGGGGGATGGGTATGGAACTCAGCGGGCCCGTTGAAATTTGGGGTCATGCCAACTTTCCTACAGACGATCCCGATTATAAAGGGCTATGGGATGTACATGGGATCTTCAGAACCGAGGCGTTGTATGCCAACGGGGTCCGGATGATCGTTTCCAATGAATTGCCCAATGGGGTAAAATTCATAGGGACGGAAGGCTGGTTGTGGGCGACCCGTGGGAATTACAGGGTGACCGATACCGATCCGGTTGCGGATAGCACGGGTGTTAAGCCCATCGATGCGAGCGATCTGAAAATACTGCAGTCGGTCATTGGTCCGAATGAGATCCATTTGTACGAAAGCGCCGAACAGCATGCCAATTGGTTGGATTGCATAAAAACAAGAAAAGAACCTTCGGCGACCGTGGAAGTCGGTCATCGGTCTTGCAGCGCGTGTTTGTTGCATCATATTGCCATGAAGTTGAAAAGAAGGGTTTATTGGGACCCGGTCAATGAAAAATTCACGAATAATGATAAAGAAGCGATGGCGATGCTGTCGAGACCAAGAAGAAAGAAATACGATTTCCTGTAAATTCAAATCCGCCGGGACGGTGCAGGACGGCACAGGATGGCGGAACCGTGAAAATTTAATATCTTTCTAATTAAGGTTCATTGCTTTAGTAGTTTAAGATGCTGTATTGTAATCGATTACAATAATTTTTTGATCCGTATTCGCCCCGGATATCCTCACTGTCAACAATTGTTTCATCTGATTCCCATCGGTCAATACCGGTGAGAGGCCGCCATTTTTTAACCAAAACGAAATTGCCATTATGAACAAGCGATTGCTCAGGAAGAACCTTATTCTTCTCCTTCTGTTGTTTTCCTTTTTTTACGGTCACGCACAGAATTTCCCGGTCACCGGTAAGGTCACCGACGACAGCGGCGCCCCATTGGAGGGTGCGACTGTCCTGGAGAAGGGTACAAAAAACTCTACGCTTACCAAAGAAGGCGGCGTATTCCGGCTAAGCGTTTTGTCCGGCAAAGCAAAATTGATCGTAAGTTTCGTTGGGCACGAGTCACAGGAACTCGCTGTGGATAACAGAGCGAACCTGATCCTGTCATTAAAGAAATCGAACGACAACCTATCCGATATAGTAGTCGTCGGCTATGGAACGGTCAAAAGGAGCGATGTGACGGGGGCCGTTGCCGGGATCAACCAGAAGGATATCCGTTCGAGGCCCGTCGATAATGCACTGCAGGCGATGCAGGGAAAAGTGGCGGGTGTAGACATTGCGTCGAATGAACGACCCGGCACGCTTCCGACCATTAATATCCGCGGAGTACGTTCTTTGACGGCTTCAAATACTCCTTTATTCGTTGTCGATGGAATTCCTATAATATCAGGTAGTATCGATAATATCAACCCGGGCGATATTGAATCGATAGATGTCCTGAAAGACGCGTCCGCAACCGCCATTTACGGTTCCCGCGGCGCTAATGGCGTTGTTATTTTAACCACGAAGCAGGGAAAGAACGGGAAAGTTACATTGGGTCTTAATACTTCGCTTACGTTAGACAATCTTGTCGATGATGAAAAGATGATGAATGCCAGCGACTATATCACTTTTCGCCGTTGGGGATATTATTATGCGGGCTTAAATCAAACCACAGGCGTCAGCACCTACCCAAGGGGAGATCAACCGGATATCGCACACGATAAAACCTATTTTGGAGCGACCACCGATCCGACCGCATGGGCAAATATTGCCAAGGGTTGGGCTTCCGGCACCTGGGACGGTTCGAAGGTGTCCACCACGGATTGGTTTAAAATAGTTAAGCAACAATCGTTTACTTCGGATAATGTAGTAAGTGTATCCGGTGGCACAGATAAGATCAAAGCCTACGGGTCATTTGGATATTTAAATAATAAAGGGACCATTAAGGGCCAATCCTACGAAAGATATACGGCAAGGGCAAATATTGACTTCAATGCTTCCAGCTGGCTTAATTTCGGAAGTAATATCAGCATTTCTTACAGTACCCAGGAATATGGGCAATCGACAGTTGGTATTGCCACGATCGGCACCCCCGCCGGAGGACTTTATGAATCTGCAAGAGGGCTCTTCTCCTACGCCAAACCATATGATTCCGCAGGCAACAGGATCTTATTTCCCGGCGGCGATAATGCGGTGAAGAATGTAGTCGATGAATGGAAATATAATATAGCCGAAAGAGTGACTTTAAGGGCCTTTGGAAGCTTCTATGGACAAATTAACGTCGGGTCAATTATTCCGGCCCTGAAAGGATTGCGGTATCGTTTGAACTTTGGCCCCGATTTCTCCTATTTCCGCGATGGAACGTATATCGATGCCAACTCGGTTGCCAACGGGGGAAGCACCAGCTATGCGTCGAAGGTGGATAGCAACACGTTTTCTTACACATTGGACAATCTTCTTTATTATGACAAGACGATCGGGGACCACAGTTTTGGTTTGACGTTATTAGCCAGCCAGACCAAATACAGAATGGACATGGATAGTATAACAGGCAATGGGGTTCCCTTGTCATCCAGTTTGTGGAATGCATTGACAAGCGGTACCGTGACCGGCGCCATCAGTACGAAATCCAATCTCACCGAACAGCAGCTCCGTTCTTATATGGGAAGGCTCAATTATAGCTATAAGGATAAATATTTATTGACTGTTTCTGCCCGCGAGGATGGATCTTCCGTTCTTTCCAAGGGTCATAAATTTTCCTGGTTCCCTTCTGCGGCATTGGCCTGGAGGATCAGCAAAGAAGGTTTCATGAAAGCTGCCTGGGTAAATGATCTGAAATTGAGAGTCGGCGCCGGCGTCACAGGTAATTCAGCAGTTCAACCTTACTCGACACAGGGTGCAACGACCTCTTTGTTTTATCCGTTTTTATCCACCAATACTGCCGGTTCGATACCTAACGCAATTTTGGCAAACAAGAACGTGGGATGGGAAAAGACCACCCAATACAACATCGGTGTTGACTTTCACTTGTTCAATTCGCGCGTCTCAGGAAGCGCAGATGTGTATACTTCAACGACAAAAGACCTATTAATGTCACGATCGATCCCGACTGTTACGGGATACACCTCTACGCTCGATAACATCGGTGAAACCGCAAATAAGGGTGTTGATATTTCTTTGACTACGGTGAATATAAGGCAAAGGAATATCATCTGGTCGACCACAGTCACTGCAGCCTGGCAAAAAGATCATATCGTAAAATTGTCAAACGGAACGCAACCCGATATAAACAACGGCTGGTTTCCCGGACAGCCTCTCAGTGTAATCTATGGTTACAAAGCGATAGGACTATGGCACGCCTGGGACAAAGGCGCCATGCAGGCGTATAACACCAATGGCAATGCGTTCACTCCCGGGAGTATAAGGATCCAGGACGTAAACGGCGACAATAAGATCGATCCCAACAATGACCGCCGGATCATTGGATGGACAAGGCCTCGCTGGATCGTGGGCATGACAAATACTGTTAGTTATAAAGAGTGGGAATTGTCCTTCTTCATATACAGTAAGCTGCACTATATGTACGCCTATGGCGGCGAAGTAGAAGCGGGACGTTATTTTAACCGGCAGATCAATTATTATACGGAGAATAATCAGACTTCAAAGTTTCAAAAACCAATATTCAATGCAGGCGGTGCAGCAGGCGATTCCTATTATGCCTCATTGGGCTATTTGAAGGCATCTTTTATCAAGGTCCGGAATCTTTCATTGGCATATAATTTCAATAAATCTTTCACCAGGAATTGGGCAACCAATCTAAGAGCTTATTTCCAGGTACAAAACCCCGGCATGTTGTACTCTCAGATCAAATTCCTGGATATGGACGTGGTTGGGCCAACCTGGAACAGGGGCTTTACATTTGGGATCAACGCATCATTCTAACAATAATAAACTTGAATTATATGTCTAGATATAATATCTTCTTTAAACTCATCCTTTTTACGACAGTGCTGTCCGGTGGTTCATCCTGCAAAAAAAGTTTTTTGGATGAAAACCTGAAAACGGCAAGAAATACCGACTTCTACAAAACGGACGCCGGCATCCTGCAGTTGGCGGTGGGAACGTATTACCAGGTATTCGACGTCCCACCTAACGGCGAATGGTATTATTGTGCGGCCAATTATGGGACGGATGAGTTCCATATTGGCGGAGACCCTTCCAATTCACCATGGAACAACTATGATCAAACCTTTAATTCGGTGGTTACCGTCGTTAACACCAATACCGCTGCCGCTAACTTGCAGTGGGATGCTTTATACACAGGTATAGGAGACGCCAATTTGCTGATCGCGAATGCTACGGCCAGCACTTCTTCTTCTGCCGCCGTTAAAAGTACTTCTTTGGGGGAAGGATATTTTTTTAGGGCCTATTGTTATTTAAGGTTGGTATCGCAATACGGTGGTGTTCCGCTGCAGGTTACTCCGGTTACAACGGTGCAGCTGAATTTTACACGGGCAACTCCACAGGACGTATACGCACAGATCATTGACGACCTGACAAAAGCTCAGACGTTGCTACCGAGCGGCGGAGGGCCTTATCATATTACAAAGGATGCTGCTTCCCATTACCTGGCCAAAGCGTTATTATCAAGGGCAAGTGAAATAAACAGTTCCTGGAATTCTTCTACTGTTGCTGCTGATCTGGCGCAGGTTGGCACTTTATGCGACCAGGTAATCGCCAATCACCCGCTGGCTGCGGATTTTTCGGGCATATGGAAGTTTACCGGCGTCAACTCGGCAAACGAACAATTGCCCGAGATCCTCTTATCTGCTCAATTTACCAATGACGTAAACACTAATCTTTCCAATGGTAGTACACAACACCTGTATTTTGTTTCAAGGTATGATATCCAGGACCAAATGGCCCGCGATCTGACAGGCGACAGGCCTTTTAGCAGGCTGGCCACTACGTACTACGATTATCATGTTTACGACCTGGTGAACGACTCCAGGTTCTGGAAATCCTTTAGGACCAAAAGTGCTATAAATGGAGCATCGCCAACAGCTCCGAATATCAAAGGTGATCTGGGGATTATGTTTGTGATCGATCAACCGGGTGATAGCCGTTTCACTCTGTCGAAGATCTGTAAAAGCACTACGGCAAGCCTTGTACAGGATGTCAATGGTACCGGCAGAAATATACCCACTACTTATGTAGCCTATCCTAATGGCAGAACCACCGATGGCGCATTGAATACGGATCTAACGACGGCCGGTCAGAGTTTCCCGTCATTGAGCAAGTATATAGACGGATCAAGGAATTCGTTGAATGATGTTGTCGGTCACCGGGACTTTATTTTAGCCCGTTCAGCCGAGACTTATTTAATGGCTGCCGAAGCAAAGATCAGGTTAGCCAAGGCCGGCACAGGGGCTTATGCCGATGCATTGCCTTATATAAATGCAGTCCGTACGCGTGCACAGTTCGGCAACGGCGAAAACAGGGCCGCGTATTATGATGGCGGCAATACGTTGCAATCTGCCAGTCTTCAGTCGCCAGGCGTCGGTAATTCCTTCTATCCGGGCAATTCATATTATGAATCAAACAATATTCCCGTAACGACTGCGGCCTCCAGTTTGGCCATTGCCGATGTATCCGTTTTGCCTGCGCAGGATGAATATATCATCAGCGTTCTGGGTTTGTCCGATCCTTATGACAGGATGTTGTGCCTGATATTGGATGAACGTTCCCGCGAATTAATGGGAGAATTCCACCGTTGGGAGGATCTGTCAAGAACCAATACGTTAGTTGCACGAACTAAGGCATTTAATGTTGATGCGGCAGCTAATGTTGCCAGTAAGCATAACTTACGTCCTATACCGCAGACGTTCCTGGATGGGATCCAGCAAAGTGGCAAAGCATTGACGCCGGCGCAAAAGGCGGCCATGCAGAACCCGGGCTATTGAACTTTTAGTACCCCCCGGCATGGGCCGGGGGGTATCGTTAGTTATTGTACATCCCACCAGACCCTGTCGGTCAGCACGGCAGTCTGCTGCGGCTGAGGATTGGTGAGTATATCGCTTTCCGGATACAATAGGCGGCGCGGGATATCCGACAGTCCCCCCTGTACTTTTGTCAATAGCGGGAAACCGGTTCTCCGCCAATCGGTGAAGTTCTCTTCATTGAGGAAATTCGCGATACATTTCTCTTCCATGATCCGCTGTAGCGCATTGCCGGCGGACAATGCCCCCCTGGTGGCTATATAGGCATCGATATTTGTCTGCGTTACGCCCAGCTTTTTCATATGATCGGTGATAGCCGCCTGGTATATTGGTTGGGCGGCTGCCGCCCCCGATGTGATCAGCGTGGCTTCCGCGGCCAGGAACTGCGCCTCGGAGTAATTCACGATGTAGTTATAGGCACTTGCCCCTGCATAATAGTCGGTGGGATAGGAATAATCATCCAGCGAACCAAGAGGAGTGCCGATGGTCCGTCCCTTGTAAATTCCCCCGGATACGTTGGGTTTGGCCATTTTGGGCAGCCGGGGATCGTTCCTGGCTACCAGGGTGTCTATGAACGTCGAACACAGTACGGCAGTGCTCACCTGGCCAAAAGCATAATACCAGGGATTCTCGCCGCCGGCGCCGCCTGCATAGGGGAATTTGAAATCATCGTCATCAGACTGCATGCCATTCGCCAGGGCGGCCAGGGCGCTATCGGCCTGGACAGAGGCCGTATGACCGGGCGCTTTGGTGAGATGCATAAAATATCGGGCCTTTAGGGTATAGGCCAGTTTCAGCCATTCATCCATCGCTCCCTGATAAATATAATCCGCGTCCCCTGGTTTGAAAGCATCCTTTTGGCCAATGAGACCGATGGCCTCGTTCAAAAGCCCCTGTACTGTGTTATAGATTTCCGCTTGTTTGTCATAGGACGGGGTAAAATTCCCGTTGCCTTTGAAACCGTGCGAATAGGGGATATCTCCCCAGAAATCCGTAGCGGTTCCCAGGGTAAAGGCGGAGAGGATATCGGCGATGGCAACATAGTTCGGCTTATTGTCCTTGGCACCCTTGTCATGCAATACCTTCATATTATTGAGACAAACTACATAAAAGTTATTCCAATCCCCATCCATATCGGCATTGAACATCTGATAGCTCCATAGCCCCGGATTAACCTGGTTAGGAGCAATGACCTGGCCGAAATACTGCAGGATGATAGGACCCTGTCCAGGCGAGAAACCGGCATGTATGAAGTCCGATACATCCGTCTCCAGGGGCGCCAGTATCAGGTCTTCCTGGACAGTCACCGGATTATTGGGATCCTTATTGACGTCCAGGTATTTCTTACAACCGCCATTGGCGGTAGCCAGAACGATGAACAGAAATATTATTTTTCTCATTTCTTTTTAATTTAGATGGACTCTGCAATGATTTTAAAAACTGCAACGAAGGGTGACGTTGAAGGAGCGGGAGGTAGGCGTGGAGAATGAGTATATTCCTTGTACGGTATTACCCGATCCGTACGAGCCTGCCTCGGGATCCCCGCCGGTGAAATGCGGAGCATAGATCCACAGATTCCGTCCGGATACTGAAAGGCTGGCTGCATGTATCGGCGTCTTACCGAACAGAGATGGCCGGATGTCATAGGTGAGCGAAACATTCCTCAGCTTCAGGTAAGTGCCGTCCTGAATGGAGGACTCATACTGCCGGGTAGTATAATAGGCTTGTGCGTCTACCACCACCGTGTTTGGTTTGCCATCGACCGTACTGATGCCCTTGACGGCAAAGGGCTGTCTGTTCTCCGTGACCTTGGCGGTGCCATAAAAGAAGGCCAATCCCTCTACCTCGTTGGCCACATCCCCTCCTTTTTTGTAGTCAAAGAAGAAGCTAAGAGAAAGACGTTTGTACCGGATGTTGTTGGTGATACCGGCCAGCCAGTCGGGGTTGGGGTCACCTACAACGCCCTGGGTGCTGTTGACCAGCGGCATGCCGTTGGCGCCGATAAGCAACTGGCCGGTGGCAGAATCCCGCTGGTACCTGGGGCCGTAGAAGACATTGAAAGGCTGGCCGACGATGACGCGTCCCAACTGGTTGAGACCGGGATACAAAGCCAGCACCTTATTCCGGATGCGAGTGAACGTAAGCGTCATGTCCCAGCTAAGATCCCGGGTCCTGACGGGAGTCGCGGTGAACAACAGCTCGACGCCTTTGTTTTGTATCGAGGCCGTATTCACGGCCGTGCCGCTGTAGCCGGTGGCGTCGGAAATAGATACGCCGGGGATAATCCCATGATTGGTCTTTCTATAGAAATAAGATGCTTCAAAACCTATCCGGTTATCCAGGAATTTTGCTTCCAATCCTCCCTCCAACTCATTGAGCCTTTCGTTTTGCAAACTGGGATTACCCAGCGTCGGTGAAAGGAGGAACCCGGATTGACCCTGGAAGGGATAGGGATTCCCATTCCTGTACTGGTTGACAAAAGGCGTCTGCAGCGAATACGGGCCGATGACATCATTTCCCACCGTGGCATAGGAAAAACGCGCCTTGGCAAAGCTGATGGTGGATCGTAGCTGATCGGGTAACAACTCCGAAAAGATGAAGCTGGCGGCGGCCGATCCATAGGGATAGAACTGTTTGTTGCTGGCGAGGACCGAGCTGCCGTCATACCTGCCCGTCAGGGACAGGACCAGCAACCGGTTGTATTCGATATTCGCCTGCGAGTAGAAACCTACCTTGCGACTCTGGTAGTGCGCCTCTGTTGCCGATATCGAGCCGGTGGCGGCGACGTTGTTGAAATCGTCCACGGTAATACCGACACCCCTGACATTGACGTTCTGAGTGTAGGTTGAGAAGATATTGTTACCGGCCAGCAGATTGAGACGGAATTTTCCAATATCCTTTACAGCGCTGACAATGAGGTCATTATTGAACTGCCGGAAATTGACGTTTTGATCCAGGATCTGGCCCTTCAGGCTGATAGCGGGACTTGGCGACTCCGTATACTTGTCCTGTTCGATATAGATGTCGGCACCCAACCTTTCCGTCACGGTCAGCCAGGATGCGGGTGTATAGTTCGCCGTGAAAACAGGGATGAACCGGTTAACCTGTGACACATTCTTTACATGGTCAAGATCCCATAAAGGCGGATTCCGGGAAAATCTGTAGAGTCGTTGACTGCCGTCGGGATTCAAAATGGGGTAGGGGTTCCAGGAGATGGGTTGTACCAGCAACACGAACAAAGGACCGTTGCTCTGGCCTTCCGGCAGCCTGTCTTGTGCGGAGTTGCTATATCCCAGCTGAAAGACGGTATTCAACTTCTGCCCAACCCTGGCATTGTATTTAAAGAAGAAGGAATGCCGCTTCAATTCGTTCTTCGGTACGATACCCTTCTGATCCAGGTAGGAGTAGGACATATAATAGCCCGAATTATTGCCCCCGCCCGATATGCTGGCGGTGCTGTTCGTCGTCAAGCCCGTCTGGAAGAATGAGTTGTAGGGATTATAGGTAGGCGCCTTGACGCCGTTGAGCTTCAAAGTGTCCATACGAGGTCCCCAGGACATGCTCGTTTTCTTTGTATCCCCATCGTAAAATACGCCACCCGTACCCTGGCCGTATTTCCATTGCCTTTGCGGGAATATCGGTTTTTCGAAGGAAAGGTCGGAAGAAAGGGATATGACCGGCTTTTTATCGATCCCACCTGCCTTTGTGGTGATGATCACGACTCCCCTGGCGCCGGCCGAGCCATACAGGGCGGTTGCCGCCGCGCCTTTCAGCACATTCACATTCTCGATGATGGCAGGGTCTATATCTACGATCCTGCTGACGCCGGCGCCATTGGCCCCACCGCTGATATTGCCCGTCTCATCATTGTTAATAGGGACGCCGTCCACGACGAACAGCGCCTGGTTCTCGCTTGTAGGAGATGAATTACCCCGGATGACGATCCGGGAAGCGCTGCCGGGGGTGCCGGAGGAACTGGTGATCTGCACACCCGATACTTTACCGGCCATGGCATTAACGATACTTGGTTCCTTAGCCCTTACCAGTTCGTCTCCCTTTACTTCCTGGCTGCTGAATGTCAGGTTCCTTTTTTCGCGCTTGACACCCAGCGCCGTTACTACCACTTCGTCAAGGGTGCGTGTGCTGGACAATAGCCGTATCTCCAGAAAGTCCTTGTTTCCTGCGGCTATTTCCTGTGGCGCATAGCCGATGGCGCTGATACTTAGAACTGCTCCGTTGTATGCACTCAATGAAAAGGTGCCATCACCGGAGGTGCTGACCCCCTTGGGTTTGCCTTTTATGCGCACCGAGGCCCCTGCAAGCGGGCCCCCGGCACTATCGACCACCTTGCCCGTAATGGTCCTCGACTGCCCCGTGACATGGGCACAGCAAAAGACGAGCATGCTCAAAAGAAGAAGTTGTGCTTTTCTCATAGCGTTGTTTTGATTTTGTTTAATAATAGGTCAGCTAGTTATGCAGAAGGCGAATTAAATAACTGTCTATATGACATTTATATAATCGGTCATAAAAAAAATCAAACATTTGTACTCATGTTTGACTAACCAGAAAGATGTCATTTTTTCTACCATGTCTTGCGCATGGTCGCCGGTAAAGTAAATGTAACAAGGAATATAAGGGCAAGCTTTTCCGTTTTTATCAAATTGTAGACGGATTTTAACAATATGTAATATTTCCATGTATTAAACTGTTTAATAATAATACCTGGATAATAAGCGTTTCTAAGAAAACGTATATATTAAAATCCAACTTAATGAAAACCATATTTATAGCCGCTCCTTTATTCCTGCTCTTCATTTGCGGGAACTCAGCCTGCCAGGCTCAACAAAATGCATGTGGCGACCATCTTTCACCTATTTTTTCTCTGTCAGCGGGTACTCCCTACAATCTCTACGCGGAAGGCGGTATTATGGGCTATAACCAGCGAGTTGGGATTTCCGCAGGTGTGAAACTCTTTACACAGGCATCTTCTTCTGCCAAGAACAACGCCGAGACTTCAGATGTTGTCGAGCCTTATGCCCGGATAAGTTTTAGGATCAGTAACGAGAGCGCCAGCTTATTCCGGCAATATCTTACCGGTTGGTACGGGCTAAATGGTATAAGAGGAGTAAGTTACAGGCTTGGAATGATCCTGTCGGATTTTACCATGCTGGCCATAGAACCGAGTTACTCCCGGGAAAATAGATTAGGAGTGAATGTTACCCTATTAGCAAAGCTTAATTGACACTGGGAGGGTTCGGCCTGGCTATTCCGATCGCAGGCTTTTTACGGGGTTCATCAACGCCGACCGCACCGACTGGAACCCGACCGTCAACGCCGTGATCGCCAGCGCCATCAATGCTGCGAACACAAAAACCAGGGGGTTGATGGCGATCCGATAATAATACCCTGCCAGCCACTGATGCAGGAAATAATACGCTACAGGCGCCGCAATCAGGCAACTGATGCCTACCAGCAGAATGAAATCTCCCGACAACAGGACGAGCATCTGGCCCACTGATGCCCCCAGCACCTTGCGGATGCCGATCTCGCGGGTACGCTGTTCGGCCGTATAGGCTGCGAGTCCGAAAAGGCCGAGGCAGGAGATAAAGATCGCCAGGGCCGCGAAGATCCCGGCTAGGCGGCCGATCAGCATTTCCATGGCAAATTTCGAAGCGTAGGTCTCGTCGACGAAAGTATAGGCAAAGGGATAATCCGGGCTATATTTCTCACAAATCGTCTTCAGCCTGGCCAATGCTGTGGAGGTGGATACCATTGGCGCCAACCGCATTGTGTACTGCCAGGACCAGCCGGGCTGATAGAGGAACATCCCGGGTTCCGCCGCGCCGAAGGGATTGTGCGTCAGTGCATCCTTCACTACGCCAACGATCCGCAGCCGGTGAGCGGCGCCATGGAACGAGCAGTCCAGGTATTGGTTCAGCGGCTGTTTCAACCTCATCCGCCGTACAGCCGTTTCGTTGATGATAACGCTGGTCGAATCCGCGCCTTCATTGCCCTTGAAATTATCTCCCCTTACAAAGGCGATACCCATCGTCCGGAAATAGTCGGAATCGCCAACGGCATTCACCGCCAGCGACAAAGGCTCATTCGGCAGCCGGCCCGGCCAGTTGTCGATCGTCAGCTGTTCTTTCGGGTCCGTCTGCGGGTTTGCGGAACGCGTCACGTTGCTGACTACGCCGGACTCTATCACCTCCTGCCTGAAAGCCGCAAACTTATCCGAACGGGCCCGCGAGACGATCAGCCGGTTCGGGTCATATCCTCTTGGCCGGTCCCTGGCAAATTGTATCTGCTGGTAGACGATGATCGTGCTGATGATCAGGGCGATGCTGCATGTGAACTGCACTACCACCAATACCTTCCTCGGCAGGGATGCCGCACGTCCGATCCGCATCACTCCCTTTAGCACCTTCACCGGCTGGAAGGAAGAAAGATAGAAGGCCGGCCGGCTTCCCGCGAGCAGCCCGGTCAGCACTACCAGCGAAAGCATGATCAGCCCAAACCACGCGTTTCCATACGGCACCTGGATAGCGTCCCCGGTGAGCGCATTGAACGCGGGCAGCACCGCCTGCAACAGGGCGATCGAGAGCAGGAAAGCCATCGCCGTCATCAGCAGCGACTCCACCAGGAACTGCCCGATCAGCTGTCCGCGCAGCGATCCCATCACTTTTCTCACCCCTACCTCCCTTGCCCGCCGTTCGCTCCGCGCCGTCGACAGGTTCATAAAATTGATGCAGGCGATGAGCAACACCAATATTCCTACGATGCTGAACATCCGTACATAATCGATCAATCCCCCTTCCGGCCGGCCGTTTTTGAAATCCGAATACAGGTGCCAGTCCTTCAGCGGGAAGAACATGGCCTCGCGGTGGAATGTCGTATAAGACTGCGGCGCATAGTGCCGCACCAGCTGCCCGGCCTTGGCCTCCGCCCTGGCGGCATCGGCGCCCGGCCGCAGCGACAGGTACAGTTGGAAGTAGGCGTCATTCCAATTGGTCAACGCCTGTTTTATCGCGGGATCCTGGGCAAAATCACTGAAGGGCAGGAGGTAGTCGAAGTGGAAGCTGCTGCTACGCGGCATATCCCGCACAACAGCGGTCACTTTCAAAAAATCGGTCCCGAAACGGACCGTTTTGTTCAGCGCATCCTCTTTGCCGAACAGGCTCCTTGCCATCGACTCGGTGATCACCACCGAAAGGCCTGGCCCATTCAGCGCCGTAGCAGCATCACCCCCCAGCAGCGGAAACGGGAACACCCGCAAAAAATCCTCCCCGACAAATTGCACGTCGCCATAGATACGCTTGTCTTTCACGATCATCACCTGCTGCCCGATATCGAAAGCCTGCGCCACATGCTCCACCTCCGGGATATCCTTCTTCAACGCATCGCCCAGCGGCAGACAGACCTCGGCCTGATTCCGGCTGACCCCATTATCCCTGTAATTGAATCGCACCTGGTAGGCCCGGTCATAGCCGGGAAAAAACCGGTCATAGGACAACTGGTACTGCACCCAAAGCCCGATGAGTAATGCGACGGCCATCCCGGTCGCCAACCCCAATAAATTCAGCAAGCTGTATATTTTACCGCGGACGATATTACGCCAGGCGGTCTTGAAGAAAGTGATGAGCATACAAACCGGCGTCGAAAAAAATGCCAGTTCTTTGATACGCTAAAAATCAATGGATTGTATTGTTTGATTGGCTCGCCGTTGTCCGCTATCGATACAGCGGGTGTCCCTATTTCAGGAACCCGATCAGATAGTCCTCAAAGCTGAAATTCGTCTCCTTCAAGATCCGCCGGAAGCCTCTCCAGTCCAAACTTTTGAGCAGGAACCGCGAGAGGTTCAACGAGTGTCTTTTGTACATTTTCGCGATCAGATACCGAACCTGTTCGTTTAGAAGAGGGAGGTTTCCCTTCTCCATCAGGGCTTTGAAATAGCGATAGCCGTATATGATGAAGTCGGCCTGCATATAATTCTGCTGCTGGCCCGGATGGCGGCGATAGTAGAAAAAAGGCTTTTGCATCAAAAGCACGGGATACCGGGCCGCCAGGCGGATATTCAGATCGGCGTCCGCGAATACGCCGGCCTGGACGTTGAATCCCTGCATCTCCTCGAATTTATCCTTTCTGTAAATACAGCCGGTGGGGCTGATCCCCAGATAGCCCCGACCAAAGAAATGATCGTGAATTACCTTTTCGGGTGGGCAGCAAACCGTCTCGGGCAAGCTAACGTCCGATTGGACGCCGACGCCTACCGCAGCCTGGGGCGCTTTTTCCATCTGTTCGATGCAATATTCAAGGCCAAAGTCAGATATCTTGTCGTCCGAATCGAGGTATTTTAAATATTTGCCGCGGGCGTAAGAGGCCGCCCTTTTGCGATTGGGATAATCTCCCTGATTCGACTCGTTCCTGTACAGCCGGATGCGGCGATCGAAGCCGGCATACCGGCGAGCGATCTCCAGGGACCTATCGGTTGAACTATCATCGACGATGATCAGTTCGAAATCCCTGTATGTGGATAGGAGCACGCTTTCTATTGCTTCAGCAACGTACTCCTCGCGATTGTATACCGTCATTAAGACGCTGATCAACGGTGGATTACTCATAGAGCATGCCGGTTTTCCTCAAGATGGATATATTAAAAAATTGTGCCAAAGGTGTCGATGAGCCGAACCTTGGACAGTGCATTTTGAAGCAGGGCTGGGGCGGCCTGTTCGGTATCGGGGGTGCGGTAGAGGCGTTCGGGAACGGTGGCGAGAGCAGACGTGCCGATCTGGTCACCGAGTCCGTAGAATTTTTGGAAGCTCATGATCAGTCTTCGAGCCTGCGTCAATCCTTTGTGACGAACTACCCGGTTCTTGCGGACCTCATTGCGGCCGGTTGTGAGAGGAGAGGTGGGGGCGGCCCCGGCGAAGCCGGGGCCGCGTGTGTGGTTGATGATTAGTTGAGCGAGCCCTGTTGCGCCTTTTGCTTCATCTGATCGTTGGCCATGATGCCCAGTTCGACCCGGCGATTGAGCGCCCGGTTGGCGTCGTTGTCATTGGGAACTTTCGGCTGGGTCTCGCCGTACCATTTGATCTCCATCCGGCTGGTGGAAACTCCCCTGGATGTGAGATATTCGCTGACGGCATAGGCGCGTTTTTTAGAGAGATCCATATTGTACTCGGGCGATCCGGTATCGTCTGTATGGCCTTCGACGAGGATGTTCTCGTCGGGATATTTCTGGAAGATGCCGGCGACCTTTTCGAGGTTGACCCTGGCTTCTTCGCTGAGGACGCTGGAATTGATCTTGAACAGGAGGCCGGAATTGAAGGTCATATTGATCCCTTCGCCTACTCTTGTGACCTGGGCGTCGGGAACGGCCTGTTTGATCTCTTCGGCCTGTTTGTCCATATGACGGCCGATGAGGTAGCCGGCGCCGCCGCCGATGGCCGTGCCGATGAGGGCATCGAGGACGGAATGCTTCCCATGACCAATCAGCGCTCCTGCGGTAGCGCCGACGGCCATGCCCGCGGCCGTTGCCTTTTGGGTGTTGTTCATACTCTTACAGTCGG
>Ga0105239_10002668_pt1 | contig 22483 bp, 21 predicted proteins | sample KBSC44metaG_FD_92761 | JGI IMG/M metagenome (GOLD analysis project Ga0105239, IMG submission 92761) | Corn rhizosphere microbial communities from Kellogg Biological Station, Michigan, USA - KBS C4-4 metaG | ecosystem: Host-associated > Plants > Roots > Rhizosphere > Soil | place: Michigan, USA... | reverse complement strand
TCGGCGCATATTCGTCCGGCAGCGGCGCGCGCACCTTCACGACCTGCGCGCAGTCGATCAGGATCGGCGCGCCGTTCGGTCGCGTGAACTGCGCCATGCCGCGCGCGGTGCCTTTGCGGCCCTCGACGCTGGCAGTGACGTTGACCAGATAAAGCCGCGTCTCTTCGGGCAACAGCCCGCCGTCGCGCAGGCGATCCTCGAGATTTCCGGGCCCGTCATTGTAGGCCGCGAACATGGTGGGATAGCCATACTTCCCACGGAGGAAGCGCAGATAGGCGGCGGACGCAAAGATGTTGTCGTGCGGATCGAAGGGATCGGGGCCGAGCCCGTAGGCGGCGCGCATGTCCGCATAAGTCGTCGGCATCAGTTGCATCAGCCCCATCGCGCCGGCGCTGGAGACGATCTTGTGCGTTTCATCCAGCATCGTGCGCCCGCCGCTTTCGGCCTGCATCACGGCATGAAGCCAACTCTGCGGCACGCCGAACCGCTTGGATGCGTCGAGGATGAGCGGGTCCCAGCGTTTCATGCGCGCGCGGAAGCCCATGCGCTCTTCGGTCTCGAACATGGTTGGACCCAAGAAGGCCTTCGGCTGCGACGGCTTTGCGGCGGCGGCCTTGGCGGGCGTTACCCGCGCCATCGGGCGCGGCTTTGCCGGTTCAAGGTGGCTGGGCGGTGCCAGGATGATGGAGGCGCCCGCAAGAACAGTCAGCGCCGCGATCAGGACCGGCGCGGCAACGGAAGAGATCGTCCAGCGCACGAGCCGCTATTCTGCGGCGGCCATATTGGCGGGCTGTGCGAAGCGGTCGAAGGCGTGCGGAACGGCATCGCGCATCCGCCGCGCAAACGCCGACAGGCACACTTCCGAATTCGCCAGGGGTCCGCTGACATAGCTTGACGACGCCATGCCGGCTTGCACCCGCGCAATCAGCACTGTGTCTTCGGCATTGACCTGGCGGTTGATGCGCCAGTTGAGATAGCGCGCGACCTTCACCTCGCGCCGCGCATCGGGCCGCGCATAGGTGATTTCGCGGATCAATGCTGTTGTCGGCGTCACCGGAATAAACTGCATGAAATCGACCAGGTCGGGATAGGTCTCGATGGCGGTGTTCGGCCACAGCCGGTAATAGCTCCACAGCCGCCGCTTTTTTTCCGAGAGATGGTCGAACAGCGGCAGCAGCTTCTGATAAGTGCGCTCCGCCCAGTTCGACGACGGCTTATCGCCAATAGTACCTTCCATCTTGTCGACCCAGGGCTTGGCCTCGAGCGAGTAGCTCGCGCCGAACAGCCTCGTGAGCCCGGGATGTGCTACGGGAATGTGCAAGCCGTCGCCATAATTGTCGGCGATGTTTTTCCAGTTCACCGCTCGGGGGCGAAGCGTCACGCGGCCTAGCGGCTGAAGGTCCTCGAGACCATGCGGCGCGATCTCTTCGTCATAAGGCGATATCATCTCCGCAACGGAAGGAAGTCCTTTTTCCATCCGCACGAACACGAAGCCGCGCCAGACTTCCTGTTCCAGCGGAACAAGACCGTGGCGGCTGAGGTCGAGGGCCTCGAAACCTTGCCACGGCGGCGTCGATTTCAGCGTGCCGTCGAGATTGTAGCTCCACGCGTGATAGGGGCAGACGAGCCGGTGACCGCAATTGCCGCTGTCGCCGTCGGCGATGCGCGCGGCACGGTGCCGGCAGACATTGTGAAAGCTGCGCACGATGCCATCGGCGCCGCGCAGGCAGAGGAATTTCTCACCCACGATGTCGAGCGTGTGATAGTCGCCGGCGCTGGGAATATCGTTAAGATGACACACCAGATGCCAGGTCTTGGCGAACAGCTGCCGGCGCTCGGCTTCGAAAAAACCGGGATCGCTGTAAAGCCACGCGGGCAGGCTCTGTTCTTGAATGGCGGTCATGGACGTCCCCGAAACTCAGGCAGCTGAATTCGCAGAATAGCCGCCGCAGGGCCTTTCGCGCAATTACGGGGGATCGCTCAGGAATGCTTCCTCTGCGATCCGCACCGCTGCCGCCTTGCGCCCCAGCTCCAGCATCGTCTGCGCGCGTTTGGGATCGTCGATGGTGCAGAGCGGGTCAAGCTCGCTTGGGCTCACCTTCATATTCAGAGTTTTCTCGAGCCAAGTTTGCGCGAGCTCGACGTCGTAACGCTCATAACGCAGCAACGGCTCCGGACCGAGCTGGTCGTCGCTGAGATCGCCGATCTCGCTGTCGATCGTCGACCGCGCATGGTTCTGCCCTGCATCCGATCAATCGACGTCCATACCCCCAAGGTTGGCGATCGGAGCCGCAGAAGAGCAGCGATGAGACACGCGGCCTTCGGGTGAGTGCGAGAGTCAGCGAGGCGTTCCGGCCAACGGCCGCCTGCCGGTCGGGCGATGGTTTGTCGCGACCCAGATCACATGGCGTATGCCACGCCCCTTGTTGGCGCGCGCCTTGATCTCCTCAACCGCAAAACCTGCGCGGTTCAATCGGTCTGCAAATACTTTGCTCGGCGCAGCCGACCACACAATCAGCAGGCCACCGGGGCGAAGCGCCCGCCGCGCGCTTTCAAGTCCTCGCAGATCATAAAGCCTGTCATTCGTGCTGCGGCTGAAGCCGTCGGGGCCATTGTCCACATCGAGCAGGATCGCATCCAGATTGGCGCGCGCCGCGGCAATCACGTCAACCACATCCCCTTCGTGGATGTTGACCCGGGGATCTTCCAAGCTGTTGGCGGCAAGCTTGGCCATGGGGCCGCGCGCCCATTTCATGACAGCGGGCACAAGTTCCGCGACCATGACCCATGCGTCGCTATCGAGTCCCGACAGCGCGGCGCGCAAGGTGAACCCCATTCCATATCCGCCGATCAGCATGCGGCAGTTCCGGCGACCACGCAGTCGATCACAGGCCAAAGCAGCAAGCGCCGTCTCGGAGCCACTCATCCGGCTGTTCATCAGCGTTATGCCGCCGGTGGTGATCGAGAACTCGTCGCCACGCCGCATGAGTTTCAGGTCGCCGCCACCAGGCACCGCTGCCGAATCCAGATGAACCCAAGGGATCATGAAATGTCTGCTTTCAAAATTGGCCTTCGTCATGCGACGCCGACGGCTTGGGATTGCTGGAGTGAATATCAGTTTCGCCCGCTCCCAAAACACACGCAGTCGGGATCAATCGGGAAACCGCGCGACGATTCCAGGAAGGATTTGGCGGTGGTCCCAGTCCTCCGCCAACGCGGTTCTAGGCCAATTCGCTGCTAATCAGGGGATAATCGCGAAATCGCCGCCGCAAGTGCCCATTTCCGGTCGTTTGTCTCGACTTATCCGGGACTTACAGCAGCTGACGCCACTTTTCGAGCAGGGAATTCTTCCGGGCCGAGCAGGGAATTTGGGCGTCGTGACTACGCTTGCCGGCTCTGAATCGCTGTTGGCGCCGATGCCGGACGAAGAATGCCATTTTCGACCGACGCTGGCATCGGCTAAAGCTCGCCCATGTTTCTCTCGATTGCCACCACCCATCGGCCTGCGACCGATCTTGGCTTCCTCCTGCACAAGCATCCCGAGCGGGTGCATGAGACGGAGTTGGGCTTCGGCAAGGCTTTTGTCTTCTACCCGGAGGCGACAGAGGCGCGCTGCGAGGCGGCGCTCGTGCTGGATGTCGATCCCGTCGGTCTGGTTCGTGGCAGGGGTGCAAGTGACGGGGTCCTCTACCAATACGTGAACGACCGGCCCTACTCCGCGATTGCCGAAACGGGCGTGGCGAGGTGCCGGGTCTTGGTCGATCGACTATACTGAGCTGCGGGGCGACCAGTTTTATGAGATATTAATCCCATGGGACGGCAAACAACCGGAATCACCTGGGACGACACCTCCGGATACCAATGAACGACGTTCGGGAAAACACATCTCACGGGACGCGCGCTGCACTCTCGGCGCCTCCGTACCTATCCATCGCTGACCTAGTCGTTGCCTACGACACCTTGCCAGTTCTTGCCCGCGTTGAATTGCAGGTGCCGAGAGGCGAGCTGTTCGCACTAGTGGGGGCAAGCGGAAGCGGGAAGAGTACACTTCTCCTTTCAATCGCGGGGTTCATCCCAGTCCGCAGCGGAACCATCCAACTGGCCGGGAAGGACCTAACTCGACTTCCTGCAAATCAGCGCGAAATCGGAATGGTCTTCCAAGGATATACTTTATTCCCGCACAAGAGCGTTTTCGAAAACATCGCGTACTCTTTGCGCGTCCGCAAACAGGGATCGGCAGAGATCCGGCACCGAGTTACCACGCTCATTGAGCTGCTTCGATTGGAGGGGCTGGAACGGCGTTTTCCTCGCCAATTGTCTGGCGGTCAACAACAGCGTGTAGCTTTGGCTCGTGCACTTGCCTTTTCACCCCAGCTCCTCCTGCTGGATGAGCCGCTTGCAGCCATCGACCGGCGATTAAGGAGTGACCTGCAAGCAGAGATAAAGCGCGTGCAACGCGCAACAGGAGCTACGCTCGTGTACGTCACCCACGATCAGAAGGAGGCTATGGCGATTTCTGACCGCATGGGGGTCCTGTATGCAGGAAAGATCGCACAAGCCGGACCGCCTCGTGAAATATACCGAAATCCAGTCAACGCTGAGATCGCGGACTTCCTTGGCGGTGCGAACTTGCTGCCGGTAGACGTAGTGGATCGCGCCGCAAGTTCGTGTTCAGTGCGGCTGGGCGGCCAGAGCGTTGAGGGCATTCCATGTCCAGCTTGGCTGACTACGACGCCTGCAAAAGCGGTGCTTATGGTTCGTCCTGAGCATTGGCGCATCGCTACGGCGGTGGATGCCGGCCAGCCACGATTCAAAGGGAGCATTCGCGAGGTGGCTTTCGAAGGCGATTCGGCCAGCTCGAGAGTTCATTTGCTCGACGTGGGGGAAGTAATCTTGCGGCGGTCGGCGGATGAGTTGAGTCTGCTAATTGCTGGTGAGGAGGTTCTGCTGGAGCTGAACCCCGCAGAGGCTCGATTGTTCAAATCAAAATGATGGAGCGAAAAATGCGAGCGCACTTTCGATTGATTGCGGTGACCGCCGTTCTGGCTTTGGCTGGCGTGCTTACTGCATGTGATCAGAGCCAAAACAAAAATGGCTCGTCCGTCGAGGAGCTCGTGGTGGTGTCATACGGCGGGGCTTGGCAGGACGCCCAGCGCAAAGCTTTCTTTGAGCCCTTTGAAAAGAAATTTCATGTCCGGATACGCGAAGAAACTTGGAGCGGCGACTTTGGCAAGCTGAAGGCAATGGTCCAAAGCGGGAATGTCACATGGGACGCTGTTGACGTGGAAGCGTACATGGTCCCGCGTGGGGCAGCACAGAACTTATACGAGAAGATCGACTACTCACTGGTTCCTAAAGCTGAGTTGTTTCCGGCCGCTATCCATGAATACGGCGTCGCAACGTGTTTCTGGTCGACCATTCTTGCGTACAATACAAACGCGTTCAAAGGCGGGTCGCACCCTTCAGGTTGGAAGGACTTCTGGAATGTAGTGAAATTTCCAGGAGCGCGAGCGCTGCGAAAGGACCCAGTTGCCAATCTCGAAATTGCTCTACTAGCTGCGGGGGTACCAAAGGATAATCTCTACCCACTTGACGTTGATGCTGCATTTCGGAGTTTGGATAGGATTAAGCCGCAGGTCCGCGTTTGGTGGGAAGCTGGAGAACAGCCTGCACAACTCTTGGGTTCGGGAGAAGTTGCTGCCTCAACGGGCTGGAACGGGCGAATCTACAACGCCGCCAATGCTGGCAAGCCCGAGGCGATCGATTGGACTGATGGCATCATAAGTTCCGACTGGTGGGTGATCCCGCGTGGGTCGAAGCATCGCGATTTAGCAGAAGAGTTCATTGCATACGCTTCTTCAGCTGGGCCGCAAGCTGCCATGCCGACGTACATTCCATATGGTCCGGTGAATAAGAAGTCGATCGCCATAGTGCCGAAACAGATACTACAAAATTTACCGACCGCACCTGCCAACGTGGCAAAGCAGGTGTTCATGAACAACGCTTGGTGGAATGACCATCAGGCAGAAGTACTTGAGCGCTGGAATCGCTGGCTGCTTCAGTGAAGATGGCGCCGCACCGAAGTCACCAGCTAGATACCCCAGCCATTAGCCGCGCCTGGGTGATTCCGGCCGTGACATTCCTTGTTGCCTTTTTCTTCGTTCCCATCGGATTCCTAATTCGCCTTAGCGTTTTCAATCCCGATTTTTCCCTGGACGAATACGCTCATCTGTTCCGCGAACCTGCCTATTTCAATGTCCTCCTAGTGACACTCAAAATCGCCGTATCAGTAACGTTGGCGACGAGCCTACTTGGATATCCGTATGCCTACGTCATGTACCGCGCCAGAGGCGCAATGAAGCTCTTTCTCTTCGGTATCGTGTTGCTTCCATTCTTCACCAGTCTACTCGTGCGGACGTTCGCGTTCATGATGTTGTTGCAGGATCAGGGGCCACTAAATCAATTTCTAATGCAAACCGGGCTGATCTCACAGCCGCTTCCACTGATGTACAACTTTTTTGGCGTCCTGTTCGGCATGACGTACATGCTGCTCCCGTACTTCGTTCTGCCACTCTACAGCACATTGGCACGAACAGAGCCGATGCTTGAGCAAGCCGCCAGAGGTTTGGGCGCCAGCAATCTGAGAGCTGCGCTTGACACCACAATTCCATTGAGCATGTCCGGCGCGTTGAGCGGTAGTGCTCTTGTGCTCATGCTGGCGCTGGGGTTTTTTGTCACCCCCGCGCTTCTCGGCGGCGCGAGGGAGCAAACACTTTCAATGCTCATAGCCGATCAAGTTAACCAGCTGTTGAACTGGAGCTTCGCCGCCGCACTATGCGTGGTGCTCGTCATAGCGGCCTCGGTCCTTGGCGGATTGTTATACGCCATGAGCCTGTTATTCCCATCGGCTCGAGGTGATGGGCGGGCTATATGAGCACAACGGGCAGCCGACTGGACCGACCGCTTAGCGTTGGTCTGAAGATCTGGGTTGGAGCGGTAAGTATCTTTCTAATTTCTCCCATTCTGATGATTATCCCGATGTCCTTTAGCTCCGGCCGGTATTTGGAATTCCCACCGCCGGGCTGGTCTCTCCAATGGTATCTCGCATTTCTATCTAGTCCCGAATGGATGGGCAGCCTCAGCACGAGCATAATCGTTGCGGCACTGACCACTCTGTTTTCGCTGTTGCTGGGACTTCCGGCGGCGCTGGCGCTCGCGCGTGGACGGTTTACCTTTAGGCCGTTGTTCTTCTCGGCGATCGCACTACCTATCGTGTTTCCGGTCATCGCGCTCGCTGTCTCGCTCTATTATCTATTTTCACTGTTGCATCTTATCGCAACACCTCTTGGTCTCGCGCTCGCGCATACTGTCTTGGCCCTGCCGGTTGCAACGATCCCACTCTGGGCGGCTCTGCGGCAGATCGATCAGCGGGTTGAATGGCAGGCCCTTAGTCTTGGCGCCACGAAACTCCAAACACTAGCGACAGTGACGATCCCGCTGATCTCTCCAGCAATGATAACAGCCGCGCTGTTCGCCTTCGTGACATCGTTTGACGAAGTAGTGGTCGCGATCTTCCTGACTGGCGGTGACACGGTGACGTTACCGGTCCGCATCTGGCAAGGCTTGCGATTCGAGATTGATCCCACTGTCACAGTCGTCGCAAGTTTTCTTCTAGTCACATCCGTTGCAGTGCTAGCAGCCGTATTTCTGATCGAGCGGTTCGCGGCGGGAAGTGTGAGCCAACGGGGAGGTATCGCATGGAAGCCCGCCGCGTGAGCGCTGTTCACACCGTGCCAATCATCGAAGAATCCGTGGTGGATTTTTGGGAGAGCATCCCGCGCGATTGGCCACACCTCAAGTATGACCAAGCGTTGGCAGACGACTTGGACAAATTACTGAAGGCTTATGCCAGGGAAGACGGAAATCCAATCGTCAGGCTTCTCGATTGTGGGTGCGGGACAGGGAATCCGAGTATTGGGCTGAAAAAGCTGGGATATGATCTGTTTTGCGTAGATGCAGACCCGGGAATGGTTGCACGGTTCAAGCAGAACTGCGCCGAAGCTGGCGTTTCGATGCCGGTCATTACGTATGACTGGCGTGATATGAACGGCGATCTTGAAAAGGAGGGGCTGTTCGACGCAGCAATATGTCGGGGCAACTCGCTGATCTATGCCGGCTGTTGGGAAAGGTCCTCGCTCATTCCTACAGCCGCTGCAAAAGCCGTCCGTACATCGCTTCAGCACATCTCGGCTACCCTTCGGCCGGGCGGCCTATTCTACGTCGATGTCACTAGTCGCGCAGAATACGGTGATATGACTCGCAAGCTAGAATATATTGGCGTGCGGAATACTCCGGAGCATGACATCGTTATCTATTGGACGAACGAGTACGACATCCCAAACAAAACCCGCAGGGTCCATGCTCGAAGGCTGTTTGAATCCGTAGAAGGCAATGAATTGGCCCGCGTTCATACTCACACTTTCACCGGCTACATGTTGATGCATGACGAACTGAAGACCCTTGCAGAAGCCGCAGGACTTGAGTTGGTTCAAGAGTATGTGCCGGTGAAGTCCGAACTGTTCTATGACATTTTCATCTTCAGGAAACCAGATAAGGCATGACACGTTAGCCAAGGGGGCGACATGGCGACACCAATTAGTAGGGAGAATGAGCGAACCGATCCAAGACCTTCACAGGAAATTGGATCCGTAGGCCGGCCTCAGCCGCAATCGGAATCGCGAGTTGGATTTCTTCTCTTCGCAGGCGTGTTCCTCGCCTTTGTAGCGCTCACCGCGCTCTTTGCGACAGCCTCCTGGCTCCTGAAGGTGTTCGGTCAATGGGGATGGATTTCGTTTGCTTTGCCCCCCGCCTTCTTTCTTCTTGCGATTCCTCTTGGTGCCCGATGGGTGGGCCGATTGCGTGCAATGATTGTTCCTAATGAACAGCATGCGACAATTCAGTTCTTTATTCTGCTTGTCACAATCGGATCATTTTACGCGTTCGGCTGGCCAAAGGATGTGAAGCTGGCGAACCCAGCTGAAGTCCATGCGGCGTTTTCAGAAATTTGCGTAATCTTAGTTTTGTATCTCCTGTCCGAATTGGCCGCATACCTCACCCTCGCGTCGACACGAGTCACGTCGCAATTGGATGCGACTGCGGGAGCGATGAGTAGTTCGTTGCAATCCGCTGCAACCACCGCAGTTGAGGGAATCAAGAAGCAAACAGATCCGATAGCGACAGAACTGGAGAAGTTGGCACAAAAGCTCGGTGCCGAGCAATTCGGCGACGCCGTTCAAACACTGCTTGGTATCGCTGAGGTAAGCCGAGCGGTCGGGTTCATTAAGTCCGCGGAGATGAAGCAGTGGTTTCTAAAGGAAATAGCCAAGTATGCCGAAGCATGGGCTGCCTTTTTGGATTCCGTGGACGACACTTCCGACGTGCAGTCAGTGCTCAGGTTCAACTGCGCGAAGCGGTTGCTGACGAGTTATGTCTCGATCGAGGCAAAAGAACTTGGATACGACAGCACAAGCAAGCAGCGGTCGCCGACCGCCTCCGTAAACATCGTCACGAATGAGCAACTGTACTTTCAAATTCTAACAGACATGATCGCCACACATTCAGAAGCCGGAATCCAAGTCTTCGCATGGGCGATAACGAACGTCACGCCGTATGAGTTTTTCCATTGGGGTGAAAAGTACGGCGATTATGGTTCCCATCCCTTTATGGATGGCTTTCGCGATGCAGTCGGTGCGCGCGTGGCCGCGGGCCAGACTTATGAAAGGCTCTTCCTGTTGCACGAAAATGTAGCGAAGGAGGCTTCCGAAAGCGAAACGGGCGTCGCCCTCTTCCCAGCGATAAGAATTGTCAAGCAAAACGATTTGGTGCTGCTACGCATTTCGGAAGATGGAGCGCCTCTGCCCGAAACCGACATTCCAAAGCCAGTCCATCTATGGAAGCAGCTGAGCAATGTGTGGGAGCATATCGTCGGAAAGGACTCAGGTGAGTTCCCCCCGGAAAAACTATTCTATGGAATTGTGCCGAAGACGATATCTGATGGATTGGGATGGGAGATGAACAAGGATACTTGTGTTGACAAGCAGGGGGAAAAGCTCGGGACCTTTAAGGTTCATCCCGTCCCATTTCTGACGCATTTCCAAGAAAAATATCAATCGCTTAGTGGCATGCACTTCCATCACATCCCTGACAGTACGCGACTGATTGCGGAGCTGGAGAATAATCCAGATTGCTTGATTTTGGGACTTAAGGAGGGGGATCAGCATATCCCGGTGATCGCGATTAGCACCAATATCGTACCCAACTCAGACGCGATGCGGATGAGAATCTTTACGTCCAAGGACGAGCTCGCTCACATACACAAGTTTTGGAAAGACACTGAAGCGCAGTGGAAGAGCCTTGAGGCCTTTGTCGCGGAGGTGTCTTCGAAGGCTGCGGCTGCCGATAAGGCAAGCGTCGATAAATTCACGCACTGACGCGCAGTCATGTCGGCAATACGTCGGCCGATTTGCGCCAGGTGACGCGTCTCAATCGCGTTCGAACGCGGTCCAATTCCGACGAATGCCACGGCAGGTAGCGCCGCGGTTGCGCTTGCCGACTCTGACCGCTGTTGGCGCCGGTGCGGGGACAATGCCATTTCGACCGACGCTGGCATCGGCTGAAGCTCGCCCATATTTCTCCCGATTGCCACCACCCGTGCCGAGCTTGCCGATGCGCTCGGCGATCTTGCACCTGCGGTGCAGACCGCAAAAGCCCGACTCGCCTTCCAGACCTTCAACGTGGTGCGGCAGCGCAAATCAGACCTGTGGCGCTAGGAGGCGAGCTTCTTGCGCAGCTGGTCGATGCGGCGCTTCACCCCGAGTTTCGGATCGAGCGCCAGCGCCGCCTCGTAGGCGGCCAGGGCTTCTGCCCATTCTTCTACACCGTCCAAACAGGTGGCCCTGAGCTTGAGCCCGAAGCCGCGAGTCCTGGGATCGTTGGCCGGCACGGTGGCGAGGCCTGTGTCGATGCAGGCGATCAAGCGGCGGGCAAAGGCACCTTGCGGCTTGGAATGGGTCTCCTTGATGACGCGCTCAATCATATAAAGATCGCCGCGCTCCAGACTCGAGTCAATCCAAAGCCCACGGTCGACGAACGCGCCGGCGAAGGTATAGCGCAGCGGAGGTCCCTGGTTGTAGCTGAGCAGGATGTGAGCACCGTCGTCGCTGAAGGCATAGCGCGAGGCGCAGCCGGATTCCGGCCGCCAGCGGGCGAATTCGTTTCCCTTTTCCAGATCGAAGATCGCCAGCACGGAGCTGTCCTTCTCGCTGTCGGAATTGGCGGTTTGACAGCACGCGAAGTGGCCATCGCGTGCGATGCCGCAGTTGTAGAGGTTGGCGCGGAATTTCTGGCGGAGGATTTCGGAGCCGTCGGGCCGGAAGGCATAGAAGGTGCCGCGCAGCTGGTTAGTGAAGAAGCGCCAGTCGTTCAACACGAAGCAGCCATTGTCCGCGACGTGCCCGTCATTGGGACGTTCCATCCGTCCGTCAGCGACGACGCGATCATTGTCGATCAGCAGATAGCGCCCCTTACCCTCGGTGCGCGCCCCGCCGTGCGTGCCCTCGTCATTGCCGTCCCGCCACGCGACGATGTAGCGGCCGTTGGCCGAGCGTTCACAGGACCCGTAGAACGATGGGCTCTGGACCGTTATGAACGACAGACCCCCGCTGTCGCGAATCTCGATGCCAGCGGCCGGCGCTGGCTTCTCGCCCTTGAGCCACGATAGGATCGACATCTTTCAGCTCCTCACGTCCGTCGCACTCCAGTGCCTTGAGCTTCAGGACGTCGCGGCGGGTGCGACCAAGCGGCCGAGAGTCTGGAGGATGGTGTCGGCCATCGCGTCCGGCGTCAGGCCACGCATGTGCGCGAGTTCAGAAACGGTCGTGGCGACATCGCGAGGGCGAAGGGGCTGCCCGTCCGACTCCACGAAGGGACCGTCGGTCTCGGTGAGGAGGCGATCGAGCGGAAGCGCTGCCACCAGCTTCTGATGCTTGGGTGATCGCAGCATTTCCCGGTTGATCGAGAAGTAGCAGCCCAACTCCACGGCGCGCCGCGCCTCGGCTGGCGTGCCAGTGAACCAGTGCAAGACGATGCGGCCGCGATCCTGGGGAAGGGCCTGCTCGATATGTTGCAGGACCTTGGCCACCGCGCGCACGCTATGGATCGTCAGGATTTTGCCGCCTTGCTCGGCGCATGCCCGCAGCACCCGTTCGAACACGCGCTCCTGCGCCGGGAAGCTGCGGTAGTATCGCGGTCCCGCATCCAGACCCACCTCGCCGACATAGCGCGCGTCGGGCAGGTAGCGCTCGAAAAGCGGCAACTCGTTTTCCCGCTCGGCGACCAGCTGCGGGTGCAACCCGAGGGCGACACGAACATGCTGGGACGCGGCGGCCAGTTCGCGGTTGCGGGGCCAAGCCTTGGGCGTGGTCGTCACGGCAAGCGTGGCGACCCGTGCGGCGTCGCATTCGGCGATGAGACGTGCGTGGTCTTTGTAGAGATCGACGTGACAATGGAAGTCGACCCAGCGGGGCTTTGTCATAGGGGCCGGGCCTGCACACCCTGCAGCAGCCGCGCGACTTCGTGCATGCCGGCGACGTAGACCGCTTCGTAGTCGGCGAGATGATCGGGGTGATCGATGAGTGGGCCCGGCCTGTGAATGTCGAACTTTGCCCGCCCGGGCTTCCGGGCGAGCCGCGACAGCGCGAGCTGGAAGGAACGCACGTGCTCGCCTTCCGCCTTGGAGGTGTCGAGCACCCGCGCGCGTAGGTTGGGGATGCGATAGGGCGTGTCATCGCCGCCGAAGCCTTCGAGCATTGCGGCCCGCCGTATCAGACAGGGGACGCAGCGTCCGCAGTGTTTAGGTTTGCGCTCATTGGGGTCGGGATCGTAGCGCCGGGCTCCCGGCGAGGAGCAGGACATCGTGTGCTTGGCTTCCTTGCGCAGAAACGCGTGATCGGCGCAGGCCTTCGCCATCTGCCCCTTCGTCAGAAACGCATAGGGATTGTGCATGCGGACCGTCAGTCCCAATCCGTCGAGCAGATCCTGGACGCGGGCCATGTAGTAGGGATGGGTCGTTCGCGTGCTGAGCGCGCCGAGGCGCAGCGGGTCCAGCGGCACGTTGAGCGAGATCAGTCCGTTCTCGGGCACGTGGAGGACCATGTTGCCGCCGAGCGCATCCGCCGCCATGACCGCGAGCGCGAAGAACAGGAAGGAGCGGGCGCGCAACGTGTCTTCGACGCTGGACTTTTCGACGGTGTTTGTGGGGAAGCCCACGCGGGCACGGATATGATGGATGGTCGACGTTGCGAAGTGGCGCTTCAGCGCGACGGCGCAATAGGTCTGATGCTTGCTGGTGGTGCCATCCCAATAGTGACTGATCAACATCGGCGCCTGGCCGTGGCTAAGCAGGTCGATGGCGCCGATGAAACTGTCCAGTCCACCGGAGAAGAGACAGACCGTGGTTGGATGCGCGGTGCGCAGCTTGGTCGGCTGGGGCGCCAGGTCGCGCAGCCCGTTTGCGCGCGCCCGGAAATGCACGTGCCAGCGATCGCCGGTCAGGAAGTTGAGCGTCGTCATGATGAGCGGCGCGAGGCCATTCCACCGGGCGACATCTTTAACGGGAAGATGGATTTCGATTTCGCGCGTCCACGCGTCCTGGGCGTCGGCGGCGCGAGAGATACGGGTGTCGGCCGCGGTGATCGCTGCGGCCAGCAATGCAAGGTCGACGGCCGTTTCGAATGGACGCAGGCCGAGCTCGCGAAGGTGATCGAGGGCTTGGCCGAGGCCGTAGCCGAGACGATATTCGCCGTCGACGAAGTCGATCTCCGTCGTGACCGTGTCGGACCGTGTCGGCTGAACGGGCGTCGTATCGGCGACGCTCAGCCGCGCGATGATCGTATGGTGCCTCATGCGATCGCCTCCCCGGCAGCGGCGATCAGCTCAAACGCGGTCTCGTAGATTTGGTCGACCAGCGCACCGATGGCCCGATCGGTCAGGCTGGCGACACCGTCGACACGGCCGGCAAGTTGGCCGCGCGTCGCGCCGGCGACGAAGTCATGCAACTGCGCCTGCGCCGCCTCCACAGCGGCGACGTCACCCGGCATCGTGACCCCGCGCGTGCCGAGATCGGCGATGACGCGTCCCTCGATCGAACGCGCGATGAAGTCGAGGAAGAAGTCCCGCAGCTGTTGCGGATCGAGCGTTTCGAAGCTGCCTACACCCTGTTCCGCAAGGTCACCGATGGTTTCCAGCATGGCCTGCCGCGCAATGGCTTCGTCCACCGCGCCGCCGGGTGGACAGATGAATTCGAGGATCGCCACGAACACCTCGGCCGCGGGGCGAGCGGCCAGGCCCTGCAGATTGAGCTGACGCAGAGTCTCTGTCGGACCGAGGCGCTGGACATCGCGGATGAGGCCGAGAAGGCCGCTGGCGGCGGCGCGCGATGAACCCATGCGCCGCGCGGCGCGACGCGACGTGCCGGTCCCGGTTCGGACATAACTCGATACCGCGCTGCCGAGCGCCCTGCGGCTGCCGGTGCGGGAGAAGCGTGTGAAGCTGCTGCGCGCGGTCCCAAGACTGCCGGCGCCGGTGGCATCGGGCCGCGGTGGCGGCCGCTGACCGGGAACGGCTGGTTGTGCCGATGGGGGCGCGGCTGGCGACGACGCACCGTCCGGGGCACCCGACGCGGGTACCGGGCGCGATTGGGCTGGCGGTGCCGGATCGTCGACGAAGGTCGGCACGAGGCCGGACGACGCGCCACCATAGCCCTTCGATGTGCCCATTTGCGCCTTAGCCCCCCGATAGTTTTCTGATGCCCTCTGCGGCCCTCTTGAGAGTCTGATTTTCGGTTTGTTCGGCCCAGGCGCGCAAGGTCGTCTGGAATTCCGCGGCAATGCCGGTGTCTTTGAAACAGCTCCCCCAACTTGAGGCAGCCCAGGCGCCGACCTTGTTGGTCGGGATTTCGCGAACGAAATCCAACAACCGGCGCTGCAAAGAGGGATGCGCCTCAACGAGGCGAATGATGCCGTCGACGCCCTTGGGCTTGGCGGTGAAATTGTCGTCCATCAGGATCCGGCCCCGGATCGCCTCGAACACCTCCTCCGGCTCCGGTCCCGTGAGCTTCGCGATCTCGCCGGCAGCGCCCCGCACCATCAGGAGCGGTCCCATGAGTTTCTCGACCAGGCCTTCGAGGTGGCTGGCGGCGGCGAGACCGCCCAGCGAGCTGCGCTTGTCGCGCGTCACGAACACGTACGGCCTAAGATCGATGCCCGCGAGCGGAGGATCGATCGCGGCCCAGCCCTTGGCCCAGTCGTTCTTGTCCCATTCGGCCGCTTCGGGCGGCAACGGGTCCGTCGATGTCCGCGCCGTCTTGCGGCCGCCGCGGCCGCTCGTCTTCGCGTCATCGTCTTCGGCCGCCGTGGGATTTCGCACATGCTCTTCGAAGCGACGCACGGCCTCGGGCTGTCCGTTCGGATCGTTGGCGGCCAGCCGGGCGACCTGCTCGTAGAAGTCGGGGTAGAACCGTTCCGCGAGCATGATCTTTGCGAGCACGGGGCGTTGGATATCGGCGCCGAAGCCGCGCTCTTCGGCGATCGCGTGCCGCAACATCATGGAGTTGAGGAAGCGCTTGATCTGGCGTGGATTGCCGCGCGTGCCCTCGCTCAGAATCTTCGTGACATGGGCGCTGATGACCAGCGCCTGGTCGATCTCGGCCGGCATGGCGCCCGCCATTGCACGCTCGACCGTGGGCCGGTCGAGGCCACGGCTCTTCCAGGGCCGGCGCATGTCCTCGCGGGCGGCGGCGAGCAGACTGAGGAAGCGCGCATCGCCCGCGCCGAGTGCGTTCTCGGCGAGCAGCAGTGTCACGTAAACGCGCGTTTCGGCAACGCCGAGTGCCGGAATGCGGAACGGGACCTGAATCAGTTTCTCGAGATAGTTACGCGCGTAGCTGACCGGGCCGGAGCTGGGCGGCAGGTCCGGGAAATGGTCACGGACGGCATATTCGACCATCAGTTCGTCGGCGCCGATCACAAACGCGGTGTGTTCCACGAACAGGAAGAGGCGGATGGCCTCTAGCGTCGCGATCGCGGTCTTGGGAAGGCAGCGGTCGAGGTCGTCGACGATGACGACCAGCTGATCGATGTCGGCGGCCTCCAGCAGCTCCTTGAACTCCTGCCGGAAGGCGTGGATGTGCTCAGGCAGGTTATCACTGTCCTGCGGCGTATCCTTGATGAAGTCGCCGGCCTGGTCGGCGATGCTCTTGAGATCGTCCTTGGAGATGTGATCCTGCGGCTTGGCGAGAAACGCAGTGGCGATGTCGTAGAGGCCCTTGATCTGATCGAAGGTCGGGATGCCGGTCGCAGCGGTAAAGGCGAAGCCGCCAGCCTTGCGGGCGAGCTTCAGCCAGTCGACCCGCTTCAGCACCTTCTTGGCGGCGTCGGCAACCTTCGTGGACAGGGGACGAGCGCGCCGCAGCTCGTCGACGATGGTCTCGATCACCACCGTCTTGGCGTCTTCGAAGCCCTCGAATGTCCAGCCGTTGAACCACAGACACAGTACGCGCTGGTCGCCTGCGAAGGCTTGTTCCAGCATCTTCAGGACGCTCGATTTGCCTGCGCCCCAATCGCCGTGGACGCCGATCGTCACTGGCGCTTCCGGCGTCTTGCGGATCAGGTTGACGACGGTCTTGGCAATCGCCTCGTAGTAGAGGAGATCGGTGGCCGTCTCCTGGTCATTCAGGAACATGATCCCTCCGAGTCAACCTGAGGGCGCCAACTAATGCCCGTTGGTTCAGCGTTTCCCAGCCGCGGCCGGCGCGAGGACGCGCAAGTGCGCGGCGGAAGCGGCCAGACCGGCAATTTACGCCGATTCGCATGCAGCTCGGCGGGCTACTGCACCGGCTCGACCGTCCACGCATCGATGGTTTTGCCACATGCACGCGCCAGACGGGTGCGTGCATGTGGCTCCACGGATAGCCAATTTCGTCGAAGAACACGCGGCTACCGTGCGCATTCTCATAGTACCAGACTCTTTCGGAACAGACCGGACATCGAGCATTTGGGACCAGGAAGCAGGCCGTCCAGCTTTGATGAGCACCTTCCTTTTTGAGGCGTAGTTCGGCATCGTGAGCCGGCAACGCTGCAAGAATGGCGGCCATCGAATATCCATTTCGCCCGTGTTTGTAGCACCAGCCGCAAACACACCATGAATAGTGATTATGCCCCCGGCATCCTGTCCCCAAAGCTTAAGCAGCGATCGAACCTCGACGCCCTGGCAGCTGCCGCTTAGCCCAAAACCAGTCGCAATATAACATCGCAATGACTGTGAAGGCAGGCGCGATTTGGGTGTGCCGGCCGGATCTCTTTTATGGGCCTCAGTCGAGTGTGGTCGGACGCCGTTCAATCCGCCGTGATCTCGAGAATTTCCAATAGCTCGCGGAGTTTGGTTCGAACGAGCGGCAAGTGCGCATTTGCCAGCGCTCGTTCACGACCGGCCAACAGCAAACACCGCCCCAAAACGGCGTCGGAGTGACGAAACAGAGTAATAAGGTGCGGGCCGCTCGGTCCATTCGCTCCCGCAAGCCAATTCTTGACCGTCCGCACTTCGGCGCCCGTCCAGCGCACTATTGTTTTCACTGCCTGACGCGATGTGCCGAGCTCCGATCGCAACGCGTCTGCCACACGGAGCAACTCAGTCCGCAGTCCGATCCGCCGTTCGAGCTTGGAAAAGTTTTGCCCGTTTTTGGAAACATTCTTCCGGTCCCTCACGTCTAGACTGGAGAGGGAAGTCAAAGGGCGCGGTTTCGTAGCCGAAGATCGGATCGATGGGGACCCGGACCCAACAGCGCGGGGACCGCAGGGGCGGATCGATCGCGGGGATGGGAATGGCGGCGAACCCGCCGGCGCCCATCGTGCGTAGCACCAAGTTTATCTCGCCCTGAGCAAGTCGCAGCGCTTTTGCGGCCATCCGCGCCGCCGCGAAAATTCGCAAGTCAATAATTGTTTGGAGCCCGCAGAAATAAATTTACGCGCACCCCAAACGTTGGTTGCGGCGCGCTTGGAGTGGGTATTCATAAGGACCCTCTGAACTCAGGAGGGTTCAATGGAAATGGTGTTAGCGTCAGGTGCGCTCCAGTCCGTGACACACGGACTGCAGGTGGAGAACGCAAAGTCGATCGAGGATCTCGCGCGCGAAATCGAAGAGAACACGGAGGCTGGCGACGACGCGCTGATCGCGACAGCGATGCTGGCGCGTCAACTGAAGTGCCGGATAGAGGCAGGCGAAGCAGGCCCCGCAGAGGCTCTCTACTCTTGTCCGCCGATGCGCGACGGTACGCATAGAGTCGTGAATTCCGAGACTTACTCGGTTCGTACTTGCAGGCTAAGTGCTTGGTATTAAAGGACAAAATGTGCTTGCGGACGGTTTGTGATTCGAAACGTAGATATGGGTTTCGCAATCACCTTCCGTAAGTTATTGAAAACATGCCTGTATTTTATTTTCTGTCCAGCTGATGCTTGACTTCTCGTCAAATGACGATATATTCCTCGTCAGGAGACGTGGCATGGTCAATAGGCGCGCCGCTGTGCTGGACCGAGCACAAGCGGGACTTCAAACCTTCTCGAATGCAGATAACCGGGCGCGATTGTCCGGTACCGCTGCGAAGGCATTTGTCCGGCTGGCGAAGCACTGGGGCCTCTCCAATGCGGAAGCGGCTGCGCTGTTAGGCGTTTCCCAGAGCACCTGGGATCGCATGAAGCGGGGCGAACGAACGGAGGCCTTGTCCCAAGATCAGCTGACTCGTGTGTCAACTCTGAGCGGCACGTTCAAAGCTCTTCATCTACTCTTCGCGGACGCAATGGCTGATCGCTGGCCTCAGCTTCCCAACAAGGGTCCATTGTTCGAAAACAGGCGGCCGATCGATGCTATGATCGACGGCGGTATTCCGCACATGCTGGAAGTGCGCCGCTACGTCGATGCCGTCCGCGGAGGAATCTGATCCGGCGACGATCGAGGGCGTCCCGGTCATCCGGGATGCCTTTGCGCGCACGATCCGGCTCGTGACGACCGCTCGGCTTCGCGATTCAGTTCTGAAAGCTCTTGTGGACTCGCAAGACGAGCTTTCAGAATTGGAGGAAATTGAGGCTGCTACCAGCACGCGGCTCATAGCTCAAGGTAGAGGCACGGCGGGCATTCCAGCCGAACAGATGATCTACGACGTTCCCCACGCGGCGTTTATCAACGCGAGCTTCGCCTACGCAAAGCCCAGAGAGTTGAACAGGTTCAACGGACCCGATCGGGGCGCGTGGTACGCCGCGCTAGATGTCGAGACTTGCCTGGCGGAAGTGACGTTTCATATGACGGAATTTCTGGCCCGCACAGGCGACTTCAATGCCGTCGTTGAATATGCAGAGCTCTTTGCGAGCCTTGCGGGTGAATATGCCGATCTTCGCAACACGCCCGAACATCCGAGTCTCAATCCTGACCCATCCATTGGCTACAAGGCGGGGAACGCACTTGCCAGTGCAACGCTCGCGCGCGGCTTGAACGGTATTATCTATCCATCGGTGCGTCACAAGGACGGCACATGTTTCGCCGTTCTATGGCCTCACGCGGTGCAATCGGTGGCGCAGGGCAGCGTATTCAGGCTCACATGGTCTGGTTCCTCAAGGCCCCGTGTCGAGCAGGTTAGCCGCTAGCTAGTAACTGCGCGTGCGCGCCGCTCTTCGATCATAAAGGAGAGGTATCAATGGCTCCTGTAGTTCTCACGAGACGCGAACTCTACGATCTCATTTGGTCGAAGCCGCTCCGCGATGTTGCCGCAGATCTCGGAATATCAGATGTAGGATTGGCAAAAGTCTGTGGCCGCCATCGCGTGCCCCGGCCAGAGCAAGGCTACTGGAACAAGCTCAATGCGGGCAAACCCGCCAAGAAATCCGTCTTCGTCGATGTCGATGACGTCTATTTGAATCGCATTGAAATAAACGGCGCGCTCTCACAACTACCCGAAGAAGTGCGTACGCAAATCGAGGAGACGCGGGCGCAAAGAAAAGCGAAGCTAGCGGCTGCTGCGCCGCGACTGCAAGTTCCTCCAACCGTCGAGCCACCCGCGGTATTGCACAAATCCGTCGAATCGACGGTTCGGACACTGAGAAAGGCCAAGCCTGATGCGGCAGGCACAGTCAGAGCCTCCGGCGCGGGCCTTTGTCAGGTCGAGGTAGCCGCAGGCAGCGTGGAACGCGTCGCTGTCTTTCTGCACAGTTTTGCTCGCCTTCTCGAGACGAGGGGCCTTCCCATTCAGACGACCGACACCGGCATCGCAATTCCGCGTGGCAGTGATTCCGTAGTGTTCAATCTTAAAGAAAAGACGCGCCGCCAGAAGCACGAGCCAACCGCTGAGGAGCTCGAGGCGGAAGCTAAGCGCGAGAAGAAGCGACAGCAATACTGGTCGGGAACGGAGCGCGACTACGACTACAATTCGATATTCGGTCGCACATACCCCGAGTTCGACACGGTGCACACCGGCGCTCTCGTGTTCGAAATTGAGGGGCACGACCGTGGTATGCGGCGCAGTTGGTCCGATGGAAAGGCGCAAACCGTCGAAACACTGCTCGACAGTATTGTGGTCGGCATCGATGCCATACTCACACTTCGGCGTGTCGAACGCGAACAACGGGAGGAACGCGAGAGACAATGGAATGAACTCTGTCGACGCCGCGATCTGGCCAGAAAGCGGAACGAGCGAGAACGGCAAAGACTGGCTTACTGGAGAAGGATCGCTCATACTCAGCGCGAAATAGAGATGCTTCGACGATGGATCGAGCGCGATAGCGTGAACGACAGCCATAATTCAGCGGACAATGTCGATCGTATGATGAGATGGACTCGGGCGAGACTCACAGCACTGGAAGAGAGCATTTCAGTCGAAAATGTGGATCGACTTCTCGCGAGCAAAAAGTTGTTTCCGGAAATCGACGATCTCATCGATCCCCTTGGAGATCCGCCGGAAGAACCACGCTATTCATGGCAGGTGTAGCTCGGTGTTTCGCCTGAAAGTCGTACCGCCGAAATCAAGAACAGAGAAAGCATCGCCTGGCCGGCGCCAAAGGGGTCCGAGAGAGACACTTTGCTCCCGTCCGCCGATGCACGGGCGCGCGAATAGAGTCGAGATTTCCGAGGCTTGCTCGGTTTGCTCTCGCATTCTAAGTACTTGATATTAAAGGATAAAATGTGCTGGCGGAGCCGGGGGGATTCGAACCCCCGATACGTCTTTACAACGTATAACGGTTTAGCAAACCGCCGCCTTCAGCCACTCGGCCACAGCTCCGCAGGGCGCCTCTCTTGCCTGAGATCGCACGTTCTCTCAAGCGTGTCGGGCAGAAAACCGCCAAAAGCGTGCTTTTCTCAAAATTTCGAGGCAATCGCCGCAACCGCCGACATCTTGCCAGCTTTCCCTCACAGGCGCAGCATTGTGCCAACGGAATTGTCCTTGGGCCTGGCTTCGCCACGCCATGTGAACCGCGGGGCAGCGAGGTCCGAAAAGCCGGCAACGGAGCCGGAGCTAGGAGCAACGCATGCTGGTCAAACACATCCTCGGTGCCAAGGGTCGCGACATCGTCGCGATTGCGATCGATGCGAGCCTCGCCGACGCAACCGCTCTGCTTTCGAAAAGGCGCATTGGAGCGGTGATTGTGCGCGGATCGCGCGGTGAGCTCGCCGGCATTCTGTCGGAGCGTGATGTCGTGCGTGCGGTGGCCGAGCATGGTGTCGGTGCGCTCGCACAACAAATCAGCGCCTACATGACGCGCGATGTCGCGACCTGCGGCGAAACGGACTCGATCGATTCATTGATGGAGATGATGACTCAGGGCCGCTTCCGCCATGTACCCGTCGTCGATGAACGCGACGGCCTGATCGGAATCGTGTCGATCGGCGATGTCGTCAAGTCGCGGATCGAGGAAACGGTGCGCGAAGCGGCGACGCTGCGGGATTACATCAGCGCCGCCGGTTAGGAAGCTTCCCTCATGCTTCGAGCGCTTCAGTATGAGGATATGGACCGATCCTCACCCTGAGCTTGTCGAAGGGGCGCGGCCCTAAGCGGTCGCGATGTAGTTGTCGACCATCTTCTCCAGTACCGCGAGCGGGAGTGAACCCGAGAGCAGCACCGTGTCGTGGAATTTGCGGATGTCGAACTTCGCGCCCATCGCCGCCTTCGCCTTCTCGCGCAGGCGCAGGATGGTGAGCTTGCCGACCATGTAGCCGCAGGCCTGGCCCGGCCACACGCAATAGCGTTCGATCTCGGTGATCGCGGACGCTTCCTGATCGCCCAATGTATCGACGTAATACTTCACCGCTTGTTCGCGGCTCCATTTCTTCGCATGCATGCCGCTATCGACGACAAGGCGCACGCCGCGAAACATGGAATCGTGAAGCT
>Ga0105239_10002666_pt1 | contig 22499 bp, 23 predicted proteins | sample KBSC44metaG_FD_92761 | JGI IMG/M metagenome (GOLD analysis project Ga0105239, IMG submission 92761) | Corn rhizosphere microbial communities from Kellogg Biological Station, Michigan, USA - KBS C4-4 metaG | ecosystem: Host-associated > Plants > Roots > Rhizosphere > Soil | place: Michigan, USA... | reverse complement strand
CTTTGAGTCGATCTTCCTGCTTCTGCCCTGTCTGCTGTATTTCTACGAGTTGTTCGTATCGGTGCAACCAGCCCCCTTGAAGGACCAACCTTCCTTTTGGGTAGTGACGGGGTTTCTTTTTTTAAACGCATGCAGCATCCCGATGTTGATGACCGTGGCGCGGGCGGGGCAGTATCACACCGCGGTATATTCGCTGAATTATATCCTTTATTCCATATTCAGTATCTTGTTGATCAGGGCATACCGCTGTCCGCCCCAAAAACCACCTGTCCATGGCCGAGCACGATAGCAGGATGATATTGATCATCTTCATTGTTACTACCCTGGTGGTGTTTTTATTGTTGGGGTTCATTCTGGCCATGCTTTCGCTGCACCGCAAGCGTCAGCAAAAGTTTGCCGTCGAGTTGGAGCGGGTGAGGGTTAATTTCGATAAAGAGCTATTGAAAACCCAATTGGAGATACAGGAACAAACCTTTCAATACATTTCCCGGGAGATACACGATAACATCGGGCAGTTTATTTCACTGGCCAAGCTGCAATTGAATACCTTGAATTACAGGAGTCTGCCGTCTGTGAAGGAGCAGGTGGGACATTCGGCCGATCTGTTGACAAAGGCATTGGAAGATCTGCGTGATCTTTCGCGAAGCCTCAGTTCCGAGATCATCCGCAGTAATGGACTTGCCACGGCGGTAGAATTGCAGATCGCGCAGTTGAGGAAATTGGAATTGCCGGCAGTGAACTATGAGGTAAAGGGGGAGTATCAATTTCTCGATGAGCAGAAAGAAATTTTTATTTTGCGCATCCTTCAGGAGGCCGCAAATAATATCGTCCGGCATTCCGAGGCGCGCACCGTAACGATCCAATTGAACTATACAGAAACCAACCTGTCCTTGCACATTGCCGATAACGGAAAAGGGTTCGATCCGGCCGTTATCAGCCATGGTAATAGCTCCGGTGTCAGCAATATGAACAAAAGGGCTGAAATGATCGGAGCCAATTTCAAAATTGACAGTGCTCCCGGGGCTGGAACAGTTGTCAGACTGGTAGTGCCTTATTAAATTGACAGCGGTATGCAAGATCGACAGATCAGAATAGCCATGGTGGATGATCATGTTTTACTACGGGATGCGCTTGCCGTGGTCATTAACGGCTTTGACAATTGCCGGGTGATCCAGTTGGCGTCCAATGGAAAGGAATTGTTGGAAAAGATCCAGTCGGACTACCTGCCGAATCTGGTTATCCTTGATTTGAACATGCCGGAGATGGATGGATATGAAACGGCCAAATATTTGAGGATCAACTACCCTGATATTTATGTTTTAGTCTTGACTATGTATGACTCCGAGATCAGTCTGCTTCGTATGCTTCAGGCCGGCGCCCGGGGCTTTCTGAAGAAAGACATCCACCCGGGAGAGTTGAAATTGGCTATTCACTCGGTCATGGCAAGTGGGTATTTTTACTCCCATAATTCCGCTGGTAAACTGGTGAATCTCTTTAAAAAGGAAAACGGCATGAGCGGGCCGCCGGAGCGTTTTGGGCTTAGCGAGAATGAGATCACTTTTCTCCGATTTGCCAGCACCGACATGACCTATAAGGAGATCGCCACATTGATGAAGATAAGCCCAAGAACCGTAGACAATTACAGGGATTCGCTCTTTGTCAAGCTAAACGTAAAAAGCAGGGTGGGTTTGGCGATATTCGCCATCAAAAGCGGCGTCGTAACGCTTGAATATTAGGAATTAATCGATGATCTTGTTGCGCATGGCGTACATGATCAGGCCGGCGATGGTTTTGGCGCCGATCTTCGTCTTCATGTTCTGACGAATGGTTTCGATCGTGCGGGTGCTTAAAAACACTTCTTTGGAGATCTCTTCAGTCGTTTTGTCCTCGGCGAGGAGTTTAAGGATGCGGATCTCTTTTTCGGAGAATTTTATGGGACTGGGATAGAATTGCCTTACCTGCCGTTTGGTCTGCAGTTTGGAGAGGACGGCCTTATTGACCAGGTCGTTGAAATAGAAGTCATCGTTCATGCAGGTAAGGATGGCCTGGTAGATCTCATCGGGGTCGGTGGTTTTCGTCAGGTATGCGTTTGCCCCCATTTCCATCATCTTCGAGATCATTTCCTGGTCATCGTACATCGTCAGGACGATGATCTTGACATCCTCGTATTCTTTTCGGAGCAGGCCTATTGCGTTGATGCCGTCCACCTCCGGCATCCGGATGTCCATCAGCAGCACATCGGGCCGTTTGATCTGCATTTTGTGTACCAGGTCCTTGCCGTCTTCAGCTTCCCATAAGATCCTGAGATATTCCTTGTTCTTCAGAGCCATTTTAATACCGTCACGGAAGATCTTGTGATCATCAGCGATCGATACTTTAATTACTAGTTCAGCAGTCATACCGGCAGGTTTGTAGAATTAATAGGTATAGGTCGAAATTTGGGTTAATGATGTAGGATTGGTGGATCTCCTAAGAATATTTACGATTAAAAAAGTAATTTCCGCATGTCCTAGATCGGGCGTTTCTTCTCTTGCCGGGCCAAACCGGAGGGGCTACATTTGTAGTGGAAGTTGACTGAGAGGATCGAACCTCCAACCATCCAAATGTCCCGTTTACCGTCCAGTAAAAGATTTCAATATCCTTTAAAACCAAACAGGTAGATCTTAATTCAGTCAACTTCTCTCCCTTCCAGCCGACACCTTCCCTCTATTGGTACTGAATTTACCTTTAATTTCCGGTTGTGTTCTAACGAAAAAACGAAAAATCAGGAATTTAATTACTTTACCCTTGATCCGGGTCCTCGTTCAGGCTCATCATGTTGGATATCCACATTTATCTGCTCGCTTGTGAATATCTTTAAGGACTAGTAGTTTCCCGAAGGGTCTTTTACGAGAATTAAGATAGTAAAAATACTATTTTTCCCGCGTGGATATACTCAATTTTGCCCCCGTAACCTTCCTAGTAAAATCCCGTCAAAGTCAATACAGACTTGAATTCCAGGCAATTTAAAGCATTTTACCATAAATTTTGGCCGTTGTCCAGTTTTTTTTTTAGGGGTTATTTAGCCTTACAAACTAACATTTTACAACCTCTAAAAACTCGCGTGTATGTCGCAAAAAGAGTTACTTACCAAAAAAAACTATGCTGCTATTGGTGAAGAGATCAGCCATGAGCTCGCCGCTGATTTCGTGAAAGCCTACGAACAGACTCATCCGACCGAGGTCCGTGGTTATGTTCTCGGCCGCAATATCATCGATCAGATCCTGGCTCAACCGGGCTGCGTGGGGATGCGTTTTTACTACGGTCTTAACGAAGAAGGCCAAAAGACCCTGGTTTATGTAGGTGTTGACGCAGAAGGACAGGACATCGTGAAAACGACTGTTGTTATGTCCAGCGGCGCTCTCGTCGAAGCCGATGGTGTCATTGCCGACCGTCTCCAGATCAGCTGGCCCTGGTAATTCGTTCGATGCTTGGATTATAGGACAACACCTTTTATATTTGAGTAAAAAATAAGGTATTGCTCCTATTACTACTAGGCCTTGTTGCAGAAATATTACCCATCGTCTTTTACCTCGTCTTTCTCAAGCGGAATCGGGGGGAGGGGTTGTGGGTAATATTTCTTTATTGTATCCTTTCTCTTTTGACGGAGGTGTTCTATTTCCTCCTCAAGGCGCAGAGCGTCTATTCGGGCTTTACCATCATTGAATTCACCCTGTTTTCGTTTTTTTTCTACTCTTCCCTTTACGAAAAAAAGTTCAAGTATATTCCCCTCATCGGCGCAGTGGTTTTTTACGCGGTCGCCATCGGTAGTTTTACGAATAAAAGGTTCGATTCCCTTCCCACCTCCGTAGAAGCCATTTTGATCATATCATATTGCATTCTGCTTCTATACGAACAAATCAATGATCCATCCATCATATTCGTCTACAATACCAAGAAATTTTGGGTTATTATCGCATTTTTCCTCTATTTTTCTGCTACGCTATTCCTATTTATCTACACCAGTGCCCTTTCGGAAAAGGAACGCTCCAACTACTGGCCTATCAATAATTTCTCTGAAATGTTGAAGAATATCCTTTTCTGTGTCTCGTTTATTATGAGAAGGAATCCAAAAAGGCCATATGCAGTAGATAGCTATGATTCATAATTCTTTACGCAAAAAAGACCAAAATATATAACCCCCTAACCAACTGTCCCGGAGACGACGCAATTCATGATACTTTTAGAAGTCACTAGCCCTGGTAACGTATCCTTGGTGCTCTTTTTTGGCACTATAGGAATGCTGGCGCTTACAATTGGCCTGATCGTCTTTATCATTTTCCATCAGCGAAAAGTTATCCGCTATCAGCTGAAGCTGCAGCGGATGGAACAGGATCAGCAAAAGCTCTTGTTGAACGCATCGATCCGTCTCCAGGAAGAAGAGAGACAGCGCATTGCCGCTGATCTTCACGACGATGCCGGGCCCCTGCTGGCCACCGCGAGGCTATATCTAAACGAAAACCTTGTCAACCTGGACAAGACCACGCAGTTGCAAAGCATCTACAACGCCAAACAGATCATCGACGATACGATCCAGCTCATCCGCAATATCTCTCACAGTCTGATGCCGCCTACCCTGAAGAACTTCGGGCTGGAATCCGCTGTCAACGATCTTTTCCAGAAGATCAGCGGTTCGGGCAGCATGAACGCCAGCTCGCGTTTTCATGACTACCGGGAACGACTGCAGGCCGAGACCGAGCTCATCATCTTCCGCGTCATCCAGGAGCTGGTGAATAATATCCTGAAGCATAGCAACGCCAGTTTCATCCACCTGACGCAAAATACAAGCGGGGACAAATTCTTTATCCGGCTGCATCACGATGGCAGGGGGATCACGCAAAATGATTTCAACAAACTGAACAAGAGTAATGTGGGCTTGGGACTGAAGAATATTCAGAGCCGGCTCAAGGTACTCCACGGCAAGATCTTCTTTGAGAAGGATATGTCTCAAACCTACTATAAAGTAACGATCGAACTCGTTAAGGAAGAGGAAGATAAGCTGCAGGAACAGGATTAGAATTTATATGTATCTTTAGGGAACAGAGCCCTACAATAACCTATGGGAGTGATTAAAGTTGCAATAGCCGATGACCACAAGATATTCCGGAAGGGTGTCATTTTATCTTTGCGCCCTTACAGCGCGATCAAATTTGTGCAGGAAGCCGAGAATGGACAGGAACTGCTGGACGGACTTGCCGCGTCGGAACCCGATGTCGTGCTGATGGACCTCCGGATGCCGCAGAAAGATGGGATAGAGACGACCAAGATCATTGCAAAACAATACCCATCGATCCATATCATCGCTCTCACGATGTATGAAGATGAACGATTTGTTAGTCACATGATGGAGATCGGGGCAAATGGGTACCTGCTGAAGAGCGCGGATCCGTCGGAGATCAAACGGGCCATTATTGAAGTGGCGACCAAAGGATATTACCTGAACAATTTCGTCAACCGCATTTTGCTGAAGAAATCCCACGTTCGGACGAAGACGATCCCCAGTCTCAACACGGAGATCACGCTGAACGACAGGGAGCGGGAGGTGGTGCGTTACATTTGCATGGAATTCACGGCCCAGGAGATCGCCCAAAAGATCGATGTGAGCCCCCGAACCGTAGAGGCCATCAAGGACCGGCTAATGGAGCGGTTTGGCGCAAAGAATACTGCCGGACTGGTGTTCTTTGCCGTCAAGAACAACCTCATCGATTAGGCCATACCTTCCTTACAACACCATTTCCGGCACCTGGGCGGGTATTACCAGCCGGCCGGCCGTCTTGCTCCTGATCTCGTCCACAGTCACTCCCGGCGCCCGCTCGAGAAGAATAAAACCCTCGGGGCCGATGTCGAGTACGGCCAGGTCAGAGACGATCCTCCGAACGCAGTTCACTCCGGTAAGCGGAAGGGTACAGGCAGGGAGAAGCTTGGACTCCCCCTTGGGATTGGTGTGTTGCATGGCGACGATGATATTGCGGGCGCTGGCTACAAGGTCCATTGCGCCGCCCATTCCTTTCACCATCTTGCCGGGGATCTTCCAGTTGGCAATATCCCCGGTATCAGAGACCTCCATCGCCCCTAGCACGGTCAGATCCACCTTTCCGGCCCGGATCATGCCAAAGCTTTCGGCACTGTCGAAAAATGCGCCTCCTGGCAGAATAGTAACTGTTTCTTTCCCCGCATTGATGAGATCGGCATCTATCTCCGCTTCCGTGGGATAAGGGCCCATTCCGAGCATCCCGTTCTCTGACTGAAGCATGATCGAGATACCTTCCGGAATATAGTTAGCGACCAGAGTAGGTATACCGATCCCCAAATTGATATACATTCCGTCCCGTAATTCCTGCGCGATCCGCTTTGCGATCCCGAATTTATCCAATGCCATAAAGGGAGATTTCCTGGTTTGTATTATGATTTTGAATCAGTAAGCTGCACGGTCCTGCGCTCGATACGCCGTTGGTAGTTTGAGCCCTGGAAAATGCGATGTACATAGATCCCGGCGACATGGATCTGGTCGGGGTCCAGTTCCCCGGGCTGCACCAGCTCTTCCACCTCTGCGATAGTGATATTACCTGCTTTTGCCATGGACGTTGAAAAATTACGCGTCGTCTTCCGAAACACCAGATTACCCATTGTATCGCCCTTCCAGGCCTTAATGATGGCGAAATCGGCATGAAGGGCGTGTTCCATCAAATGAGGTTTTCCATCAAACACCCTGACCTCCTTACCGGTGGCGATCTCCGTGCCGTATCCGGCGGGTGTAAAGAAGGCGGGGATCCCCATCCCGGCCATCTGAATGCGGGTCGCCAGCGTGCCCTGGGGAATAAGGTCCACTTCCAGTTCCCCGTGCAGGAGCTGCCGTTCGAACTCGGCGTTCTCACCGACATAGGAGCTGATCATCTTTTTGATCTGACGTGTTCTCAGGAGGATACCCAGGCCAAAATCATCGATCCCGGCGTTGTTGGAGATACAGGTAAGACGGCGGATCCCGCTGCGGCCGAGCGCTTCGATACAATTTTCGGGGATGCCGCAAAGACCAAATCCGCCCAACATGATAACCGCATCATCCGGGATATCGCGAATCGCCTCGTCGGCGCCGGCAACTTGTTTTTTCATCGGCAGAAAAATTTAAACCCAATGTACGATTAACATTGCATTACGGCACCGCGAACCTTTTTATCTGCCGCTTACGGAGGGAGTCGGCAGCCCGTTGAGCGGCAGACCTGGGCGGCGTGGGCTTTGAGGGGGAAGTGTTTGTTGCGGGTGTCGCCTGTGCAGGAACGACCGTCAGGGGCGGAGTGCTGACAGACCGGTTGACGGGGCGGTTATAATTCTCGCTACGCAGCCGGTTGCCCATCGAGAGCAGACTGTCCATAAGAGCCTGCGTAAGCTCGGGATGAGCCATGTAATACTTATAACTTTTCGTGAACTTCTCCCGGGAAACATGGTGCAGCTGAAACACCTGATCATAAAGGCGCATATTCTCCAGCTTGACATCGATCCGGCCGGAATCTTTTGCCAGATAGGTAGAATACTGGTCGGCCTGGATCATGTCCCACAGGACATTTTGCATGTCTTCCCTTGCCAAAACGCCGGAAGGTACGCTATCCTTATCCGAACAACCGATCCCTGCCATCATTATAACGATCAGCATCCACCCTACTCTGGTCCTGGTCATTGCAATTCCTGTTTGTATTTGTTCGCATTGGAGACATCCAGCCGCATGAGAAGGTCCAGCGCCCGGGATTTCTCGTCAAAGGCCGCCTTTTGAAACACCTTGGACAGTTCGGTCCCCTTCCCCTGGAAAAAGAACTGGATGATCATGGTATTGGGCGTTTCGGTATTGACGGTATTGAGCATATTCAACGCATTGAGGATCCCCGCACGCGCATCGGCTTCCTTATCGTACATCTGGTCCAGGCCCGACCGGAAATAGCTGTAATAAGCGTCATGCACGAGAGTATACTTGCTGTTCGTGAGATTTTCGATCAGCCAATACCGGTTACGGGTGCCGTCGAAGGCCTTCCAGCCATTGATATCGCGGCTATCAGGCGCGTTATTTACAATATTAAGCGCTTTTTGAAAATAGGGATCGCCGCCACGCAGTGAGAAGGTATCGAAATCAAGTCCCAGTATGATATAAATGTAGTAAGCGATCTCAGCCGTAAGGTTAGCGGCGAAAGGTTCGGACCCTTGCACCCGGTTCTCATTGAAGTCCAGTTGCTGATACTCCACATATCGAAAGGTGAAATTCTCATCCCGGAAGTTGATCAGCGGACTTTGGTAGGTCGAATTATATACCGGCCGGCCTGCCTGGACCGTAAGAATGGCCTGGTAGGTATTGTTCGACCCGGCGCTGCTGATGTCGATAAGGAAATTACAGGCGATCTTCTCGTTGTTTTGAAAGGTCTCGTTGGACCATCTTCGGTTAGTGATGAAATCGTATAGGGAAGCCTGCAGCGTCTGAAATTGTTTGTGATCGACCGTAGAAGGGAGCCTGTTTGCCACGACAGCGACATTGGCCAGTAATTCCTGGGCGCGGAGGCGGGACGACAGAGCGCCGAGCAGGAGTAGGATCAGAAGATAGCTTTTACGCATTACAACCTTTTTACAATAGTATCAACGATATCTTTAGCCACTTGTTGCTTGGGCTTTTTCTCAAAAGCCTGCTCAGAACCGTCTTTCCCAAAAATGGTGATCTTATTTGTGTCGACGCCGAAGCCGGCGCCATTGTCGGTCAGTGTGTTAAGAACTATCCAATCGGCATTTTTGGATCGAAGCTTATCCAGTGCATACGACCGGCCATTCGTCGTTTCAAGGGCAAATCCAACCAGGGTCTGGCCAGGCTTTTTCAACCCGCCGAGTGTCCTGAGGATATCGGGTGTCTTCGTCAGTTCCAGCACCAGCGTCTCGTCCTTTTTCTTGATCTTTTCAGGCGCTTTTTCCACGGGTTTGTAATCGGCTACAGCTGCTGCCAGTATGGCAATATCGGCGCCGGCAAATTCCGCGAGGGCGATCCTGTGCATCTCTTCGGCTGAAGTGACCCGGTGCAGCGTGATCCCATTGCCTTCAACGGGTTGGGAGGACGGCCCAAGGACAAGATGGACCTGTGCGCCGCGACCGGCTAACTCTTCGGCGATGGCAATTCCCATCTTGCCGGAGGAATGGTTCCCGATGAACCGGACGGGATCTATCGCCTCATAGGTCGGACCGGCCGTCACAAGGGCTTTTTTGCCGGCGAGCTGGCCTTTCTTTTCAAGAAGGACCGACCGGATGAATTCCACGATCGTCTCGGGCTCAGCCATCCGGCCGTCGCCAAAAAGTCCGCTTGCGAGCTCTCCTTTTTCCACAGGGATGACCTGGTTGCCAAATCCTCTGATCCGTTGCAGGTTGTCCTGAGTAGCAGGATGACGCCACATGTCTTCGTCCATGGCAGGGGCCGCCAATACAGGGCAGATGGCCGACAGGTACGTGGCCAGCAGGAGGTTATCACAAAGGCCATTGGCCATTTTGGCCAATGTGTTGCAGCTGAGCGGCGCAATGACAAAGACATCGGCCCACCGGCCGAGCTCTACATGATTGGCCCAGGTGTCGCCGGCAAACAGATCGGAAAGAACGGGATTCTTTGAAAGGGTTGCCAGGGAAAGGGGAGTAACGAAATCCCGGGAGGCCGGAGTTTGGATCACCCGTACGACCGCACCTTCCCTGATCAGCAGCCGGACGAGCAAAAGAGATTTATAGGCCGCGATGCTGCCCGTTACACCGAGTAAGATCTTTTTGCCCTGTAACATACTTAATAACAACAAAAGGGCGCCCTTGGCGCCCTCCTATTTTGCGAAGCGCAATTATTTAAAGAGATCGTCGTCGTTGCGGCGATAGTAGATCTTCTCATCCATGAACTCCTGTGTCGCCAGCAAGGCGGGATTGGGCATCCGCTCGTAGGCCTTGGAGATCTCGATCTGCTCCTTGTTCTCATGGATCTCCTCGAGGCTGTCGGTATGGCTGGCAAACTCCTCCAGTTTGTTGTGCAGCTCCTCTTTCAGGGAGATGTTGATCTGGTTAGCCCTTTTCGCGATAATGGCAATAGACTCGTACAGATTCCCGGTCTTCGCCTTGATATCGGTAAGGTTCTTGGTTTCCACTACATTGGTAGTGTTTGCATTAACTTGCCTTCTTAACCTGCTCATTTTTTAGCGATTTAATGTTATTCTGGGAGATGGTCAGATATTCCTGAACACTCTTATTCAGTCTGCTTTCGGGAAAACGATCGATGAACTCGTTGCATTGTGTGACGACGGTTTCAAATCGCTCCCCCTTCTTCTCTTCGATACTTTGCAGTGCATATTGATAATCAGACTTGATTATCAAATACTTATACTCATCGCTCTTCTCTGAGTCCGGATAGCTGTTCATCAGGCTGGTCAGTGCCGTTCCGGCTGCCTTGTAATACGTCAGGTCGTAATACAGTTGGGCGTTCTTGTATTCCTTGAGTTCCAGCTTTGCCCGGCACTTATCGATGATGGTCGTTGCCTCCTTGATCTTATCGGAACCCGGATGGGTATTGATAAAAGCCTGCATAAAACCGATGGTCTTCGTCGTATTGGTCTGATCCAGGTCTACCTTCGGCGACTGCTTATAAAAAGTGTAGGCCCGCATATAGTCCATTTCTTCGGCCTTATTACTATTCGGGAAGTTCTCCACAAATCCCTTGAACAGGTTCTCGGCATTTGCGTAATCCCTCAGATAATAAGCGCAATACGCGAATTTGTAATAGATATCCTCAAAATGTTCGCTGCCCTTGAAGATACGGAAGAGCTCTTCGAACAACTGCTGGGCATGACTATAATCCTTGTCTGCATAGTACTTGTCCGCCACTCTCAACTTGTAATCGTAGTCATTGCTTTTCATCACTTTAGAAAAGTGCGAGCAAGATGCGAACAAGAAAAGCCCCAAAATTAAAACAGTAAATAATCGCATAAAGGCCTGCAAAGTTAAGGTTTTTTTACGGGAAATACGGCCTATTGCCGCTTTGGGAGCAAATATAGGGGACAAAAGAAAAAAGCGAGCCTTTTGGGCTCGCTCTTAACTATTTATAAAGGATTTACTTTCTCCGGAGGTTCGGGTGCGGAGCAGGTACCGTGTTCGGGCCTTCTTCGCCGGTGCCATCCTTCAGATCGATGGTGCTTTCTTCGCCACCGCTCTGGCCGTAGCGGAAGATGAACCGGTCAGCGCTAACGCCTTCTTTTTCAACCAGGTAGTTGATCACTGCATTTACGCGGTCCCAGCTGAGCTGCTGTGCGGCCTTGCTGGATTCACCATAGCCGATGACGGCTACCTTACAGTTGGGGTTTTCGCGCATCTTCGAAGCTACCGTGGCCAACAGGGCTTTGTGATCCTTGCTGAGGGTTACCGAGCGGCCCTTGAAGGTGATGCTGGGCAGATCGCCGATATGGCACTTGGAGCCCATGCCTACGCCGTTGGAATCGATGTAAGCGCGAAGATCTTTACAGCATTGAGGATCAGGACACTTACCAACACCATCCGCATCGACGGGCTGACATTGGGTCGGAGTAATGAGTTCCTTATCCTTGAAGTCTGGCACACCGTCCCCGTCCGTATCGCGGCTGACACCATGGCTGTCGACCGGGGCGCCTTTGGGAGTATTGGGTTCCAGGTCGAACTGGTCGGTAACACCGTCCCCGTCCGTATCATCCAACACCGGCTTGGGCAGCTTCATGTGACGGGGCTGATTGATCTCGTTGTAAGCATAATCCAGGGGATTGAGCCACCAGAGGGGTTCAACAGCATGTTTTGCGAAGATGTTGTAGTTGATGCCGATGGAGGCGAAGTTGTACCGGTCCTTCGAGGCAGTTTGAGCAACGGCCTGGGTAACGCCCGCCTCGTAGTTGTTCTGCCATTGCTGGCCATCGATCAGCGGGCTGGTGGTGAACGTAAACTTATCTTCAATGGCAATATTGACCCGGTTGTTGATCTTGAATTCGAAGCCGACGCCGGTGACCCCAACGACGGTCAGAGGCACGCCGCCCAGGTCTCCGCTGGTGCTGGGTCTTTCGGCGATGTGATTCCACTTACCAGTGAGGACGCTCTTCAGTTGTTTGCGGATCTCACCCTTGTGTTTGTGATCCTGGATAGGGAACTGTTGGATGACCTGGGCGTAACCCGGGAGGTAGGCGTCATCCTGTTTATAAAGCGTCCCATAGGTCATTGGGCCGCCTCCGACGAAGAAATAAGCATTCCATCCCGTCTTTGCCTTGTGAAAGTTGATGTTGTTGAAGGAGAACAGGGCCTGAAAGGTCAGTTCGTGAATCGTCGAACGGTAGTTGTAGAAAATGGGCGCGAAGTTGCCGGTATTGTCCATCGGGAACAGCACCGGGATCGTCAGGGCGCCGTTCTTCCCGTAGGACTGGCTGTATTGATAATTCAATCCCCTCAGGCGGATCCAGTCATATTCTGCTCTCAGTGAAACCACATAACCCAGCGCTTTGCGGACGTGAAAGCCGAAACCGCCGGTGGGCCCCCAGTTAGAGACGGAAGTAAAACCGGTGGTGTACCCTCCTTTTACTCCGATCTCCCATTCATTCCTAGGCTTAGCCGGAAAAGGATAAGCATTATTCAAAAATTCGTTGTGCTGTGCGAGGCGTTTTGTAGGAATGAGAGAGGAGTCCCGAATATCATAGCTGCTGCCCATCATCTGAGCTTCCGCGTATGACATAACCAGGCAGAAGAACCCAAATAAAAGAGTCCATTTTTTACTTGCCATAACTGAAGTTTATGTGAATGAATGAATTAAACCTGAGAAGAATATTGTGCAAAAATAAATATTGGTGGGCAATAACCAAATTTTTTTAACAATACATATAAAATTAAAGTTGTATTGAAACCACCGTTAGACACCTTAAATTTAAAATCCGATGCATTCACCTGAAAATATTTTCAAAGTAGTAATATTGCCGGTCCATGAAGATAGCACAAGCCATACTTCGCGAAGAGCTCGAAGTTTTCGATAAAACGTTCAAGGAGGCGGTGAAAAGTCAGACCCCGTTGCTGGACAGGATCATGCAGTTCATCGTCAACCGGAAAGGGAAACAGCTCAGACCGATGTTTGTGCTGCTTTCGGCGAAGCTATGCGGGCCCGTTAATGATTCGGCCTACCGGGCAGCCTCACTTGTCGAGTTGCTGCATACTGCAACGCTCGTGCATGACGATGTCGTGGATGAATCGTTGGAAAGGAGAGGCTTCTTTTCGACCTATGCGTTATGGAAAACCAAGATATCCGTTCTCGTTGGAGATTACCTGCTTTCGAAAGGACTGAAGCTATCGCTGGATAATTCCGATTTCCGGGTGTTGCAATTGCTTTCGGATGCCGTGCAGAGGATGAGCGAGGGGGAGTTGCTGCAAATAGAAAAATCCCGATCGCTCAACCTAAGTGAATCCGTTTATTTCGAGATCATCCGGAACAAGACCGCCTCCCTCCTTGCCTCTTCCTGCGCCGCCGGCGCCTTTGCCTCTTCCCGCGACGAGGTAATGACCGAGAAGATGCGGCTGTTCGGCGAGAAGGTGGGGATCGCATTCCAGATAAAGGATGATCTCTTCGACTATGGGTCGGAAAATGTGGGAAAGCCGACCGGCAATGATATAAAAGAGAAGAAATTGACGTTGCCGCTCATCTATGCCCTGAATAAGCTGGATAAGGCGACGCGCCGGGAGCTGATCTTTATCATCAAGAACCGGAACAAGGACGCCGGGAAGGTGCAGTACGTCATAAAGAAAGTAAGCGAGGCAGGCGGGATCGACTATGCCACCGATCGCATGTATGCATACCGGGACGAGGCGCTTGCCATTCTCCACGAATTCGAAGATAGTGATGCCCGTAAGGGGCTCGAGGAACTCGTCCGTTATACCACGGACAGAAAATATTGAACCGGATGGAAAAACGCTGGAACATATTGCAAGGGGATGCCGATGTGGTGCGCGCCTTACAAACCGCGCTGGGGATCAACGAGGTCCTCTGCCGGATCCTCGTACAGCGGGGCATCCGGACCTTTGACGAGGCGCGCAGTTTCTTCCGTCCGCAGCTGACCGACCTGCATGACCCCTGGCTGATGAAAGACATGGACAAGGCTGTCGATCGTATTCTCGCAGCCCGTGACCGGGGAGAGAAGGTCCTGGTTTTCGGGGACTATGATGTTGACGGGACGACGGCCGTCGCCTGTGTTTTTCAGTTCCTGAAGAAATGCTGCCCTCCCGAAAAGATCGATTTTTACATCCCGCACCGTTACCGGGAAGGATATGGCGTCTCCCGTCAGGGCATCGACCACGCTCACGCCAATGGCTTTAGCCTGATCATTTCGCTGGACTGCGGCATCAAATCGGTCGATCTGATCACCTATGCCGCCCGGTTGGGGATCGATTTCATCGTCTGCGACCACCACCTGCCCGATGAAGAGCTGCCGCCGGCCGTTGCCATCCTCAATCCCAAGCAGCCCGGCTGCCCCTACCCTTATAAAGAGCTGTGCGGCTGTGGGGTCGGATTCAAACTGATCACGGCCCTGGCCGGCCGGCTGGGTCTGGGCGAGGGAGAGGCCTTGCAATACCTCGACCTGGTAGCCACCGCCATCGCCGCGGATATCGTCTCCGTGGATGGGGAGAACAGGGTCCTTTCCTATTTTGGATTGAAAAAGGCGAACGAAGATCCCAACAATGGGATCAGGGCCTTGATCCAGCTAAGCGGACTCCAAAAGGAGCTGAAGATGATCAACCTGGTATTTATGATCGCCCCACGGGTAAATGCCGCCGGCAGGATGGACGACGCCCGGAAAGTGGTCCATCTATTCACTGCAGCCAGCCTACGGGAGGCAGTTTCCTACGCGGCTTTGCTTCACGCGGATAACAGCGAACGAAAGGAGACCGACTACAACATAACAGGAGAGGCACTGGCCATCCTTGAAAAAGATGAGGCCTATGCCGGCAGGAGGTCCACCGTTCTGTTCCAGCCGCATTGGCATAAGGGTGTTGTCGGTATTGTCGCATCCCGGCTTATCGAGCGCTATTATCGCCCGACCATCGTCCTCACCCGCAGCGGTGAGGTCATCGCGGGCAGCGCCAGGAGTGTAAATGGGTTCAACGTTTATGAGGCTATCCATGCCTGCCGCGAACACCTGCTGGGCTATGGCGGGCATTTTGCCGCGGCCGGTGTTACCCTCCAGCCCGACCAGGTGGAAGCGTTTATTCTCAAATTCGAGGAAGTGGTTGCCAATACCATCCAGCCGCAATCGCTGACTCCCGAGCTGATCATCGATGCCGATCTCCCGCTCGATGCGATAAGGCCCGGATTTTTCAACATTCTCGAACAGATGCAGCCATTTGGCCCCGGTAATTCCCAGCCGGTGTTCGTAGCGCGCCGGTTGATGGACAAGGGATCGCGGATCGTAAAGGAACAGCACATCCGATTCTGTCTCCAGCAAGGCCAGTCTACGGCCGACGGGATCGGGTTCGGCCTGGCCTCAAAATTCGCTCTCCTCCAGGCGGGAACACCGGTTGACGTGGTATTCACGCTGGAGGAGAACGAGTGGAATAATATCAGATCTTTGCAGCTGAAAGTTATCGACTTCGCGCCTTCTGTCTAAACGAGTCTAAAGGCGCAAATTAAGCTTCGAGTATGATCTTCGGCTTTGCCTCCCCACCCATCAGTTCGACACTACGCTGAATAAAGCTGGTCAGGTTATTGCCTTTCAGCAGCCCCTGGGAAAGGAGCGCAAGGTCCGACAAATTGTGCACCAGCTTTTCCTGCTTTTCCCGGTCGCCTTCTTTCAGAATATTCTGGTAAATGGGATGATTCCCGTTAACCGTTAGGGTCACCTCATCGGGCATATTCGCATAGAACCCGCCCATCGCGCCGTTCATGGCCGCCATATCCTTCATGCGACGCATGAATTCCGGCCGGGTAGCAACGACGGGAGGCGCCTCTGGGCTCAGTCCCTTCACCTCCACGGTGACATGCAGTTCGGGGATCTGCCTGGCGAATAACTCCTTTAAGGTGGATTCTTCGTCATTGTTCAACACGCTGCCGGCTGCTTCCGCTTTGTCGATCAGATTATCGACGATATCAGCATCGACACGGGTGAAATGGACTTTTTCCCATTTTGTCTCCATCTGGTTGATGAAAGCGGCATCGACGATCGTCTCCATCTTGACGACTATATATCCTTTTGCCTGGGCCTGATGGATATAACTGTCTTGTTGCACGGGGTTGGTCGTATAAAGAATGACCAACTGCCCTTCCTTGTTCTTCTGCAGCGCTTCGGTAGCCGTACGGTATTCTTCCAGCGTATAAAACGTCCCGCCTTTCGCGTCTTCCATGATATGGAACTTCACGGCCTTATCCAGGAATTTGTCATCGGTCATCATCCCGTATTTGACAAACAGTCCGAGGCTCTCCCATTTTTCCTCGAATTCTTTTCTCTCTTTCGAAAAGATCTCCTCCAACTTGTCGGCGACCTTCCTCGTGATATGGTTGTTGATCTTTTTGACATTCGGATCGCCCTGCAGATAGCTCCGGCTCACGTTCAGAGGGATATCCGGGCTATCGATGACCCCATGAAGCAGCATCAGGAACTCGGGGACGATATCGCTCACCTCGTCCGTCACGAAAACCTGGTTGCTGTACAGTTGGATCTTGTCCTTCTGAATCTCGTAGCTCTGCTTGATCTTTGGGAAATAGAGGATACCCGTCAGGTTGAAAGGATAATCCACGTTCAGGTGGATCCAGAACAAAGGAGCTTCGCTATATGGATAGAGTTCCTTATAAAAGTCCTGGTAGTCCTGTGGCGTCAGCTCACTCGGCTTTTTCGTCCAGGCGGGATGGGTGTTATTGATCTGCTCACCTTCGAACCGGATGGGAACAGGGAGGAACCGGCAGAATTTTCTAAGGATGGTCCGGATGCGCTCAGTATCCAGGAATTCCGTGCTTTCTTCGTTGATATGCAGTACGATATCCGTGCCGCGCTCGGCCTTTTCGATGTCTTCAAGGGTATATTCCGGGCTGCCGTCGCATTCCCATTTGACGGCCTGGGCCTCTTCCCGGTAGCTTTTAGTAATGACATCCACCCGTTCGCTGACCATAAAGGCGGAGTAAAAGCCTAAGCCAAAATGGCCAATGATATTGGCTTCGTTCTGTCCCTTGTATTTTTTCAGGAACTCTTCGGCCCCGCTAAAGGCAACCTGGTTGAGGTACTTATCCACTTCCTCGCCCGTCATGCCGATCCCTTTGTCGGAGATGGTGATCGTCTTTCCTTCTTTATCTAGCTGAATATCAATACCTAATTCCCCCAGATCCCCCTTGACCTCCCCAAGAGAAGACAAGGTTTTCAGCTTTTGGGTGGCATCGACCGCATTACTGACCAGTTCGCGGATAAAGATGTCATGATCACTGTAAAGGAACTTCTTGATGATGGGAAAGATGTTCTCGGTCTGAACCCGGATATTTCCTTTTTGCATGGTATGTTGATTTATGGCCTACGGCCCAAATCAAAGAAAATGCCATTGTCTCCGGGCTGACACACTGTCAAGAAACGATTTGTTTGCTGGATTAGCTCAAAAACCGTAGTTTTGCAGCCCGTTTCGCTCTTTTGTGGGACGGAATTTACGAAACAATAATCATCAAAACAGACATGAACAATTACGAATTGATGGTGATTTTTACCCCTGTACTCTCTGAGGAGGACTATAAAGCCGCTCAGAAGAAGTACGCTTCTTTCGTCAAAGATAATGGCGGCGAAGTAGTGCATGAAAATGCCTGGGGTCTGAAATCACTGGCGTATCCCATCCAGAAGAAAACCACAGGTTTGTACTGGGTTCTGGAATACAATGCGCCATCCGACTTCAATGAGAAGCTGAAGATCCAGATTCTCCGCGACGAAACCGTGTTACGTTTCATGGCTACCAAGCTCGATAAATACGCCGTCGAGTACAATGCCAAAAAGAGAAGTGGTGTACCTACAGGAACGGAAAAAGTGGGGGCATAAACCATGGCAAAAGCAAATGAGATCAAGTATCTGACGGCGATAAAGCCCGAGAAACGTGCAAAGAAATTCTGCCGTTTCAAGAAATACGGTATTAAGTATATCGACTATAAGGATGCCGAGTTCCTGAAGAAATTCCTGAACGAGCAGGGTAAGCTGTTACCCCGCCGCATTACGGGCAACTCCCTGAAGTATCAGCGGAAAGTATCCGATGCAGTGAAGAAAGCCCGTCAGATGTCGTTATTGCCGTACGTAACAGACCTTTTAAAGTAACCTCACCCTAATCCGCGATATTGCGGAAACAGTCCGCCTTCGCGGTCAGATGCCTTGCGAAGACTGATTGGGAAAACGGTGAACAAAAAACAAAGTAATGGAAGTCATTTTGATCCAAGACGTAGACAATCTCGGTTCTGCGCACGAAAAGGTGGGTGTGAAGAATGGGTATGCCCGTAACTATCTGATCCCTCGCAAGTTAGCTGTAGAAGCCAATCCTTCCAACCTGAAACAACTGGAAGAAAGGATGAAGCAGCTGCAGAAGAAGGAAGCCAAGATGATGGCAGAGGTGAACAAGGTTATCGAGGTGCTGAAGGCCTCTCCCGTAAAGGTCGGCGCCAAGACCGGAACGAGCGGGAAGATCTTCGGAAGCGTCACTTCGGTGCAGCTGGCCCGCGCTATCCGCGCCCAGAAAGGCTACGAGATCGATCGCCGCAGGATCCATATCCTTGATGAGGTCAAGGAATTGGGTACCTATAAGGCAAAGGTCGATTTCGGCAACGGAAATGAAACCGAGGTAGAGTTCGAAGTCACAGCGGAATAAAAATGGCCCTTTGGGTCATGAGCCTCCGGCTCATTTGGAAAGATTGCCCTTCGGGCGACAGGCCCATTCTGAAGGCCGTTTTGCTAAAATCCTGCTAATAAAATAGCTGATTATTTGAAAGCCCACGAATAAATCGTGGGCTTTTTTATCTTTGCACCCACATTTCCTGCTAATTCCTTAAAGAATCTCGAATTAATTATGTACAAAATTGCTTTTTGCAGCCTGTGAAATCCGCTAAAAACCTGACCAATACTAAATTTCCGGGAATTCAGCCAAAATTTTAACAAGTAATAAAAATTGCTATCTTTACAACAGCTCTATTATTCAGTGTTGTCATTAGGCTGTCGTAACTTTCTATTCAGCGAGATTCCTCAGTCATTATAGTCTAACAGTAGGTAGAGTAGTTTTTTTCATTTTTTAATTTTTTGTACAATGAACATTTATGTAGGCAACCTCTCCTGGCAGATGACCGATGAGGATCTAAGGAATCTTTTTGAACAACACGGCACAGTCGCTTCTGCCAAGATCGTAAAGGACAAGGTCTCCGGTCGCAGCAAGGGCTTCGGGTTTGTCGAGATGGAAGACGATGGCGAAGCTCAGCAAGCCATCACCAATCTCTACGACCAGGAAGTGATGGGCCGTAAGATCATCGTCAACGAATCGCAGCCGAAACAACAGACCGGCGGCGGCGGTGGCGGTGGTGGTTACAAAAAGAGGAGCTTCGGCGGCGGTGGCGGAGGCGGTGGCTATAAAAAAGGTGGCTATGACCGCGGCGGCGGCGGGGGTGGTTACAACCGGGATTATTAATCTTTCCATCGATACACCTGTTTCAAAATCCTTTCTGCATGCAGAAAGGATTTTTTATTTTATATTGCTCTATGCAGCGCAAAAATATCAGCCGCCGTGAATTCGTTCGCAGCGCTGGTCTCGCCACTGCCGGCGTGACCATCCTCAATTTTCCCATCTATGGCAAAATGGCACCCAGCAATAAGGTAGTGCTTGCCGTCATGGGGGTCAACAGCCGCGGGGCTTATCTCGCCAAATCCTTTTCCCAATTGCCGAATGTTGAAGTTGCCTATATCTGTGACGTAGAGGAGAAGGCCATCCAGAACGGTTTAGCCGCGCTAAAAGCCGCCCCGAGACAGCCTACGGTCGTACACGATATCCATAAGCTCGTTCAACAAAAAGATTTCGATGCGCTGGTAATTGCGGCGCCGGATCACTGGCATGCCCCAGCGGCTATCCTTGGCGCCGCAAACGGCAAGCATGTATATGTAGAAAAGCCTTGCGGGCACAATCCGTATGAAGGGGAGTTGCTGGCAAAAGCATTGGTCCGGTATAAACGCCATATCCAGATGGGGAGCCAGCGCCGTTCCTTCCCATCCTTGATCGATGCGGTTCGCCAGGTGAAAGATGGGGTCATTGGAAATGCGTATCTGGGGAAGGCCTGGTATGCCAACAATCGAAAATCCATCGGATATGGGAAGAAGGTGCCCGTACCTGTTACGCTTGACTTCGAGCTATGGCAGGGGCCGGCCCCCCGACGGGATTACCAGGATAATCTCGTGCATTATAATTGGCATTGGTTCTGGAATTGGGGTACGGGCGAGACCTGTAATAACGGAACGCATGAGATCGACTGCTGCCGCTGGTTCCTGGGGGTAAATTATCCTACCAAGGTGATTTCTGCCGGAGGCCGTTATGCATTTAAAGATGACTGGCAGACCCCGGACACCCAGATCGCAAGCTTCGAGTTTGCGGAGGGAAAGACCATCACCTGGGAAGGGCGCAGTTGCAATCACTTTCCGACCGAGGGCAGCGATCGCGGATTTATCATCTACGGCGATAAGGGAAGCTTGGTCAACCTGGGAGGTGGCGACTACAAGATATTTGACGACAAGAATAAGCTGGTAAAAGAAGTGAAGTCCGAGGTCGTAGCCGATCCGACCGATCCGGTGGCCGCCAGCGGCAATTTGGATCTTTATCACTTCGATAATTTCGTCAAAGCCGTTCGCGGAGAAGCTGCGCTCACGCAGCCTGTCGATGAAGGCGCCAAAAGTGTGCTGCTCTGTCACCTTGCGAATATCGCTCAGCGGACTTCGGGCGCTTTGCATTGCGACCCCGCTAACGGCCATGTCCTCAACAATCCCGAAGCGATGGCCCTTTGGCGTCGCCGGTATGAAAATGGCTGGGAGCCGGTGGTGGCTTAGTTCAGGCGGCGTACCTTGATGCTCCTATAGCTGACGTCGTTGCCATGGTCCTGCAGCAGGAGATGACCTTCGGTGGCTTCGCCGAAGTTGTGCCAGATCTTGTATTTGCTGATCGCGACCAGGTCCCGGTAGGCCTGTGATCCCCGTTGGTACTCCAGCACTTTGACACCATTGAGATAGTGCTCAACGTGGTTGTTGGGATAGACGATGATCCTGCCGGTATTCCATTGTCCCATCGGATGGATAAACCGCTTTTGCTTATTGGCTTTGATAAGATCATAGAGGGAGGCGAGAGTGCGGTCGCCGTCGCGGCCCAGTTTCGCGTCGGGGTGCAAGGTGTCGTCCAGGACCTGGTATTCGAGGCCGATAGCGGAACCGGTCGTCTTTTCTTCAGGGGCAAGGCGTACAAAATATTTTACTCCACTATTGGCTCCGGGTGTCAGCAGGAACTCGAAGGACAGGTCAAAGGCCTTGAATATGTCCTTTGTGACGATATCACCGCCGGTTCCGCCTTCTTTGCCTGCCGTTTCGTGTACGCTGATCATTCCATTGGCCACCCTCCAACCGGTGTCCGGAAATTTATCCTTATAAGCGCCGACCCACTGGTCGGCTTTTTTACCATCGAACAGCAATTTCCAGCCGCCGTTCTTCTCATAAGCCGTAAGGTGGTTCGGAATATTGTCGACGACATAGATGCCGGAAGGGAAGGTTTTGGGTTGAAGACCCGCTGTCTGGATGCGTATGTTCTTGAAATATACCTTTCTTCCCGCCAGATCGGGCTTGCTTACGGCATGGACCTGGAGACCGATAAACCCATTGTGATCTACCGTGTCGACCAGATAGGCAACGGCCTTGTCGTTGACCCAGGTCTTCATTTCGTTGCCGACGCATTCGATGCGGACGTGATTGAATTCGCCGACTTTGAAGGCATCCTGTGCTTTGGGGTTGAGAGAGCCGGGATAGAGCCAATCTCTGCGTCCTTCGTCATAGATACCGCCTGACCAGCGGCGGGCGGAAGGATCTATTTCGAACTGGCAGCCGTATACGAGGCCTTTGCCCTGATGGCCTGCAGGGTCGTAGTGGCTGCGTACCTGTACGCCGGAGTTGCTGGTCGTATCCATGATCTTTACGTCCAGCTCGAGGATGAAGTTACCGTATGTTTTTTCCGTGACGAGGAAGGTGTTACCGGAGTTGGGGACGTTGGTGCCGACAATGACGCCGTCTTCTACGGTATATTCCGCCGTGCCGGCCAATCTTTTCCAGCCGTTGAGAGTTTTGCCGTCAAAGAGGGGTGTCCAGGATTGAGCGAGGAGGGAGGAAGCGAAAAGGAGGCCTGCAAGCGTTAATATGATTCGTTGTTTCTTCATTGGAGGGATAATTACGAGGCTAAAGTTAAGG
>Ga0105239_10002663_pt1 | contig 22508 bp, 20 predicted proteins | sample KBSC44metaG_FD_92761 | JGI IMG/M metagenome (GOLD analysis project Ga0105239, IMG submission 92761) | Corn rhizosphere microbial communities from Kellogg Biological Station, Michigan, USA - KBS C4-4 metaG | ecosystem: Host-associated > Plants > Roots > Rhizosphere > Soil | place: Michigan, USA... | reverse complement strand
TATATGCCAAATCGAGATTATTGCGTGCATTTGATGAAGATGCGCCTCCTGCTCCACCTCAGCAACCGGGCAATAAAACCGATTCAACAGGAAAAAAACGGAAGCGAAATAGAAACGAGCCACTCGAACTTAGCGGCCCTGTAAAATTCGCGGGTAGAATATTGACTTCCTTAAAACGGGTAAGTGTTCAGTATTCTGAAAATTCCAGCGCTACCATTTATGGTTATACCGATAGTACGCATGTACTCGGTATGAACTTTAAATCGATGGCTCCGGGGCTTGGATTTATTTTCGGCCGTCAGCCCGATACCAACTTTGTAAACATGATGGCACAGAAAGGCTGGCTAACCGCCGACTCGAACTTTAACTATCAGAACCGGCAGGATTTTCAACAACGACTGAACATAACGGCTACACTTATTCCCATACGTGATTTAACTATCGACGTAACGCTCGATAAAACCTTTGGTAAAATGTACAGCGAGCTGTATAAAGATACCACGGGTACGGGCCAGCACTTTGCAAGGCTTAACCCGTATACATCGGGTAGTTTCAGTGTAAGTTATATTGCGTTGAAGACCATGTTTGTACCGGTAAAAGCCAACGAAGTATCGGCCACTTTCCAGAAGTTCCAGGATTATCGCATAATCTTATCCAAGCGTCTTGCCGAGTCAAGCCCCTACTGGCAAAAGCTCGACCCAACGCAACAGGTTTTGTCTGACGGATATTATGCCGGTTACAGCCGTTATGCACAGGATGTATTGATACCCGCATTCCTCGCTGCCTATACAGGTAAAAGTCCGGAGAATGCGCCGCTGATAAAGCAAAACAACAATAACATTCGTAACAACCCATTCTCGGGTATCTTGCCAAAACCAAACTGGCATCTTACTTACAACGGGTTAACGCGTATTAAAGGAATGGAAAAGATCTTTACCAACTTTACCATTTCGCATGGCTATAACAGTACACTGAGCATGAACAGCTTTACTTCAGCTCTGTTGTACCGAGACTCGGCCGGACTGGGTTTCCCGAGCTTTATTGATACGCTCACCGGTAACTATATTCCATATTTCCTGGTGCCAAACGTATCTATTACTGAACAATTTGTTCCACTGATCGATTTGGATATGGCGTTTACCAATAACCTCACCGCCCGCTTTGGATATAAAAAATCAAGAACAGTAAGTTTGAGTTTGATCGACTTCCAGCTCAGCGAATCGCGTTCAACAGAATTTACCATCGGTGCGGGAATAAGAAAACGCGGCGCCTTCTCATGGATCAAATGGAAAGGCAAGCCGCTACAAAATGACGCCAGCTTCAGGCTCGATTTAGGTTTGCGCGACGACATAACGGCCAACAGCCGGTTAGACCAAAGCCAATCGCTGCCAACCAACGGACAAAAAGTAATTACCATTAACCCCACCATTGACTATGTGATCAGTAACCGGGTTAACATGAAATTATACTTTGAGCAAAGGCGTGTTGAACCGAAGATCTCCACCTCGCCGCCGATCACTACTACGCGAGCGGGTGTACAGATAAGAATTTCACTGGCACAATAGATAACGAAAATGCCACGGTTTGAAACCGTGGCATTTTTATTTTAGGTGATCTTTTGTACTACTATCCTACTGCCGTTGCGTCGCACACTTGTACTGCAACAATTCTATTCAGCGCTTCAAATTTGTCAATTTTAAATGGAAATTATCTCTGCGCTGTAGGTTGTGGCTTTTTAAACAGCATTACATAACCGCACAATTCTTTTTTCTTTTTATTAACCTGAACAGGTTTGATCATATGATATTCGGTAGCCTGAGGAACATAGCTGTAGCTGATGATATTTCCATCTATATCACCCCACTGATTTCTTTTGTACACTACCTGCCGTTCGGTCCAGTCGTACATACGAACCTCATATAATTTTGATGTGGGATCGCCGATAAAAACAAACTGATAAATGGTACCTGCCTGCATGGGCAATACAACGGGCATTTCGTATTCACTTTCCATTTTGAAAGATGCTTCGCGCAGTACAATAAAACCTTGCTCAGCATAAGCTTTTTTTAAACTGTCAACCGTTTGCTGATAGGGATTACCATCACAACTCTGAAGTTTAATAACGTCGTCCTGAGCCTGCAAGGACGAGGCGAATAATAGGAATATACATGCTATTAGGCATGCGCATAAGGGTTTGCACATAGTTATCTGGCTTTAAGCAGAGGATTTTGGAATACGTCGCAATCATAAAACTACGTAAATCCTCCGTATATGCAAGTAAATTTCCTAACATCTTGCATTAACTAAATACACTATGTATCAGCCGCTTAGGCATCCCTTTAGTTAGTAGGAAATATGAAATAAAAGGCAAAAAAAATGCTCATTAAAACAATATTTTCTTAACTCCTGTTTGCGCGTTTAGATCTCTATATGTTATTTGTACAGGTAGAATGAATTAGCCTGCGCCAGACAGGTGAGTACCAGATCGTTGATGCAAACATGTGGAGGTAAAGTAGTGGTATAATACACTACTTCAGCAACGTCTGTAGCTGTTAGTGGCTGATATCCCTCGTACATTTTCTCTGCGGCAGCAGAATTTCCCTTAAAACGGACCATGGAAAACTCCGTTTCAGCAGCACCGGGATGAATACCGGTAACCTTTATTTTATGCCGCAGCAGGTCAACCCGCATAGATTGTGATAGGGCATCCAAAGCATATTTTGAGGCGCAGTAGCCATTGCCTCTTTCATATACTTCTTTTCCGGCAATTGATCCCATGTTGATAATATGGCCCTGTTTTCTTTCAATCATATAGGGAACAACGGCCTTGGTTACATACATTACACCTTTTACATTGGTATCGATCATAGTTTCCCAGTCTTCAATGTCTGCATCTTCAAAATAATCTCTTCCCAAAGCAAGCCCGGCATTATTGATAAGAATATCGATGGCTTTTAAACCGGCAGGTAATTGTTCAATAGCAGTGAAAACAGCTTCACGGTCGCGCACATCAAATACCAGTGGATGTATCTGCACTTTATAGGTTGCAATCAGGTGGTGTTTCAAATCATCCAGTCTGTCGGCCCTGCGGCCTGTAATAATCACGTTATAATTATTGGCTGCGAATTTTTCTGCCATAGCCTTTCCAAAACCCGATGTAGCGCCGGTGATCAGTACTGTTTTCATGTAAAGGGAATCTTTGTTTTGAACAGCGAAAGTAAATAAAGTCTGCAAGACGGAAAGTCCGAAAGTCAGGAAGAAGCTCTCGTGTGTGGAGAAATTCTTTCCGACTTTCGGACTTACTGACTTTTCTGACTTTATCTTAACAAGACAGCCGTACCCTTTCTCATTACGATCCTGCCGGTATAATCTTTTCCCCGGGCCATCCATACAAAGGTGCCGGCATCCTGCGGTTTACCGGCAACAGATCCATCCCAGCCGGCTTCAGGTGAGTAGCTTTGAAATACCATTTGCCCCCACCGGTTGTATACAACAAAATAATCCAGCGTAGCAATACCAACAGGAATTGGCCGCAATACATTGTTGCGACTGCCACCAGGACGAAAAGCATTGGGAACAAAAATATCAGGAGCAGTTTTAAATACTTTTATATTGATGGTATCAAGATCGAAACACCCTTCTTCTGTATAAGCTTTCAGCTGATACGAGAAATTATCATCGAGTGTTGCAATGGGGTTTGGAATATTACTCGCGCTCAAATGCAGCGGAGGCTGCCATTCGTAAAAGTCGGCGCCAGAGCCATGTAACTGTAGCGGCTGACCAACTACAATTGAGGTATCATGTCCTGCAAAAGCAATGATCTCATCTTTAACGTTTATCACAATGGTATCACGGCCCGGTTTGGGACATCCCAATGTGTCATACACGCTGAGCACATAAGCCGTTGTTTTCTTTGGCCACGCAAACGTATTTAAACTGTTGGGACTGCTTAATGTAGAAACCGGGCTCCAGGTAAAACGGATACCTACCATGCTGGCATGTATAGAGGCTGTATCATCAAAACAGATCAATGTATCGGCGCCCGCATTCGCAATGGGATATGGAATGGTGCGAATAGTTACATCATCAGCCGCACTACATTTACCAATGTAAGCTATTACATGATAGGTGGTGGTGGTGGTTGGCCTAACCCAGGGTTGCTTACTATTGGAAGCATTGATACCTCCCGGCGGATTGGCTGACCATGCAAACTTCAATCCATCTGATTGCGGATGTAATTGAATCGTATCCGTTAAACAAATGGTGCTGTCGGGCCCTGCATTAAGAGTAACATGATCAACCACTCGCACCCGCACATTATCGGTACTAACACATCCATTTTCGTTTAAAGTAACCTGGTAAGTAGTGGTGGCTTTAGGATATACCAATGGAGTGGCCGTATTTGCATTTAAAATATTATACGACGGCGACCATGAAAACACACCATTTCCATTGGCGTTTAATTGCAGGGTGTCTATGTTACAGATCAACGTATCTTTAAAGGCCAGCGTAATTGGTGGCTTATCTCTTACATCGGCTGTATCTGTGATGGTGCCAACACATCCTTTATCGCTTTCTACAGTAAGTGTTACTATTTTTGAACCGGTAGAGCTGTATTTCCATGATGGATTCTGAAGGTGCGAGGTATCGGCTGCAGTGGTTTCATCTCCAAAATCCCAGCTCCACTTACTGGCCTTGCCATATTTTGCAGTAGTTAAATCAACAAACTGCAGCGGTAGCAACACACAGGTACCCTGCACTTTGAAGTTCGGATAAAAACCCGGATACACTTTTGCAAGCGTAGTGGTTTGGCTCTCACATTGCCCGGCCAATACTACTTTTAATTTTACAGTATAAGTGCCCGTATCCGCATACTGGTGCTGTACTTTTCCTTCAAGATCATTGGATATTACCGGAGCCGATCCATCGCCAAAATCCCACGTATATACCGAGCCACTGGGGTTTGCCTGCTCGTTTTTAAAATTTACCAGAAAATCGTCGCAGTACGAATAATCAGGATTCAATAATGCCTGCAACGGAATACAGTCAGATACTTTTACGTGAATATCTTTGCGATGCACATTGATGAGCACGCCCTGCCGGTATTCGTAGGCACAAACAGTAATAACATACTGACCGATTACGGAAGGCGCAATGCCCGAAACGAGACCGGTTTTCGGATCGATTGTAACCTGACTGCCCAATGGGGCATTACCACCGTAAGGCGACTGGTAATTTAAAGATGTATATGGAGGTGGCGAAGAAGACGAGGGACTTGGTGAACCGGTTGAAGCTCCAATAAAACCACTGCAGAAAGTATAAACGAGGGTATCCGTTCCATCCGGTTCAGTGGCGGCATAACTTAATTCAAAATGACTACCCCGGCAAATAGCAGTAGCATCGTTAGGTAAAAAACGCGGACTGGAATTTTTATAGGCATCGGGCAATACAGTGGTACCGGGAATTTCGCACATGTAAGTAACGCCTACTGAATTGCTGCGTGGTACCAGATTAACGATATTATCAACACGGCAGCAGCGCTGGTAAGAAATTACATACCCCGGGCCATTGATAGGCAAAGTAACGGTTGTAGAAAACGAGCGAACACGATAACATACATCTGTGGGAGGATTACTGATACACCGATTGGAAGATGGATCAAATTTTAAAAACACATCCCCGGTAGTGGGAGCCGTAAAAGGACTGCCCGGCACCTGCCCGTTATTGGTTTTGTCGAAAATGGTAAGACCTATTTCGGTATCCAGCTGCCCGGGACTATTGGCATTACAGTCGATATATAATTTTAATGTAACTCTGTACTGTGCAGTATTGGGGCTAGTGCCCGGTCCCAGGTATTCATAAAACATCTCCCCTCCCTTAATATGCTCGGCAAACAGGGATTGGATTGTTCCACATAAAAAAACAGCTATCGCCAGTACTCTTCTCATTCCATCTACTGGTATATAACGCAGTTTATCGTTAGTCAATTACGCGTGTCAAAAAATTTTCAACAAAGGGGTTAGAAAAAGCAGGTTCTTCCCACATTCCCATATGTGCAGAATGTTCTAATACATGAATATAAGATAATCCCGGCATATAACATTGCTGTAATCCCTGTTCCAGAGGAACCGCAGTATCATACTTTCCTAAAATAAACAAAACGGGTCCGGGAAAACTTTTTAACACGTGCGTACGGTCAGGGCGAAGCATCATTGCCTCATAATAATTTACGAGCGATTGGCCGGTAAAGTTGGTATAGCGGGTGAGTATTTTCTGAACGGTGGCAGGATCCTTCTTTCTAAATTCCTCGCAAAAAAGATTGGGAATAGATTGTTCCAGAAATTTTACGGGACCATTTTGCTGAATAAATTCAATGCCCCGCCGGCGGGTTGCCTTTTTTTCTTCACTGTCAGGATAAGCCATAGAGTGAAATAATCCAAAAGAACGCAAGTGATTGGGATATTTATCAGCAAAAGCAAGGGTTATGTATCCGCCCATGCTATGCCCGATCATACTCACCTGCGAAATATTTTCATTATCGAGCACACTTTTAATGCATTCTGCAAAATATTCCATCGCCCATTGCTCCTGAGCGGAGGGCTGCCCATTGCCGATTGAGGATCTTCTGTCCTCAGTGGTCCCCAATGTATCGAAGGTCGATCCCCCACTTCCCGGAAAATCGGGTATAATAAGTTGAAACTTGTTTTGAAGGTATGCCACCTGATTATCCCAAACGGTTCCATCTTCAGCAAATCCATGCAACAACACAACGGGCTGCCCCTCTCCTACTATGCGATAAAATACCGGCTGACCGTTTATCTGAATGGTTTTCTCTACTGCCATGCTTCAAGTTACTAAACTTCATTTTTAGCTTCTGAAATAACTTCTTACTATAATAATTCCCAATATGGGCACAACGGCGATATTAAATTGTTGAGGAATGAACAACTTGAATAAAATCAGTAACGCGGAAATTATCAGTACAATCCGAAAATATTGCCTGATCCATTTTCTTTTCAAATACACCACAAATGCAATCGGCAAATGTGTTGGCAGCGCCCACAGCACATTAAAATTGTTACGGCAAACTGTATCAACACGAATTGCCCACAGCGTCGTGATCAATACGCCAAACAACCCCACGAATAAAAAAAAGATACAGTCAAATACATTGAGCGTTCTTTCTGCCCACCTGCTTTTATTAATTGATAACAAAATAACAATCACGAGTAAGGCTGAAAAAAATACCGTTGGCGTAAACCAGGTTGAAGTTTGATCAACAGCAGGAACAGGTAGCACTACCTGTTTTGAGCTTACCAGCGGGTGATTATCTGCTACTGCACTATCGAATCCCGTCATCAGATAATCGGGTAAAAACATCGATTGCTCATTCGTAACCTTTTTATCGAAATTACTACCGATGCAAATATCAATTCCCAATTTGCTCCAGTATTGGCCGCCTTTATCGAGATAGGTATGAATAAGCTGACGCCAGGTAGGATGATCGGCAGGCAAAATATTTTTGAAAACAACTGATGCACCTGTTTTCTGAGCTACCATATCGCGGGCGCGGGTGGTGCAATTATCGGTATGAAAATAATAATAGTAGTATCTGTTTTGTTCCAGTGTGTTTTGTTGCAAGGCATTGTATAAGCGTTGTTTTTCGGTGCAGGTGAGTGCCAGCACCTGTTCAATTACGCCCCGCTTTTCGCTGCTGTATTCCTGTAAAAAATCCTGATACGAATAACTGGAAAGGGCATATAACATGATGCCCTTGGTAAACTTTGTATAAAAGTTAGGGTCGCGATCGTCGAAAGTGCCATAGTTATAAACAATATCACTGCCACGGGCGCTATCTGTTACGCGAAGAGCCGTATGCCCGAAAGTGGAATACAATTCTTCACCCGGACTACAGGTTAGTAAACTGATGCGTAAACGACAGGAATCTGTTTGTGCAATAAGGGGCAGTGAAAAACTAATGGAAAGCAGTAATAATAGTAACCGGTATAGTTTCATCAGGATTGTGTTTAGGCATCAAAGACGGTTACAGATTACAAGTTGCATGTTTCAGGGCCTTGTGACCTGCAACCTGTAACCTGTAACTTTTTTTACCTGCTATAATTCGGCGCTTCTCTTGTAATTTCTATGTCGTGTGCATGGCTTTCTTTCATGCCTGCATTGGTAATGCGAACAAATTGTGCCTGTTGCAAAGCTTTAATATCTTTTGCACCGCAATATCCCATGCCCGATCTTAATCCGCCAACATATTGATAAACAATCTCGCTCAAATTTCCTTTAAATGCCACGCGGCCTTCAATGCCTTCGGGTACATATTTTTTAATATCCGCTTCCACATCCTGAAAATATCTGTCGCCGCTGCCCTGGCTCATGGCGCCGAGCGATCCCATACCACGATATTGTTTGAATTTTCTTCCTTCGTAAATAATGGTTTCACCGGGGCTTTCTTCTGTACCGGCAAATATACTTCCCATCATTACCACATTGGCGCCAGCGGCAAGTGCTTTTACCATGTCGCCGGTGTAACGGATGCCACCATCCGCAATCAATGGAATACCTAATTTATGTAAAACAGAAGCGGCTTCCATAATCGCAGTGATCTGAGGAATACCTGCGCCGGCTACAATACGGGTTGTACAGATAGAACCCGGTCCAATACCTACCTTCACAGCATCAGCGCCGGCATCAACCATAGCTTTTGCACCTGCAGCGGTACCAATATTACCTGCAATAACCTGTAGTTTTTTGTAATTCTTTTTTAGTGTTTTCAATGCATCGAGCACACCTTTGCTGTGTCCGTGCGCGCTATCCAAACAAACCACATCAACACCAATTTGCTGTAATGCTCCGGCGCGGTCGAGCAGGTCGCGGGTAATACCCAGTGCAGCGCCTACCAGTAAACGCCCGAATCCATCTTTATTCGCATTGGGAAAACTTTGCACCTGTATAATATCGCGATAGGTGATAAGTCCAAACAAGGTACCGTCTTTTTTAACAACCGGTAATTTTTCAATTTTATATTGTCGTAAAATCTTTTCTGCTTTTTTAAGATCTGTTCCTTCGGAAGCCGTGATCAGGTTTTCGCTGGTCATAACTTCACTAACAATGCGGTTGTTATCAGTTTCAAAACGCAGGTCGCGATTCGTTAAAATACCTACCAGCTTTTTGTCTTTATCAACAATGGGAATGCCGCCTATCCTGTTTTCTTTCATTAAGCGCAAGGCATCACCGATGGTAGCTTCTTCGTGCAGGGTAATGGGGTCGAAAATAAGTCCGGCCTCACTTCTCTTTACTTTTCGTACCTGTTCAACCTGTTTTTCAATGCTCATGTTTTTGTGCAGAATGCCCAATCCGCCTTCACGGGCCAGGGCAATGGCCAGGTTAGCTTCTGTTACCGTGTCCATTGCGGCCGATAACATAGGTATATTTAACTGGATATTTTTGGTTAGCTGGGTGCGGATATCTACTTCCCGCGGTAATACCTGAGAATAAGCGGGAACCAATAAAACGTCGTCGAACGTTAAACCATCACCAAAAAACTTACTTGAATTGGGGGATTTTGACTGAGAAGAGGAATTTCTTGTTGCCATGTGCAAAGATAGGATGACCAGCCAATATGCTCCAAATTTTAGTTTTTAGTTCTTAGTTCTTAGTTGTATTAGAACTGAGTACTAAGAACTTAGAACCGAGAACTTACAACTAAGAACTAAAAACTAATAAACTTAGAACTACTTATAAGCTATAGCCGCACTTGCCGGACCTGCCAGGGAAATAATTTCTGTTCGTTTAAAACCTGCCTGCTGGGTCCATTGTTCAAAATCATTCATGGTATAATCAAAAGCATTTCCATTTTCAATAAGCATATTCAGGCTCATCAGCATGCCAAAAGTGTTTTGCCGGCGGTCATTGTCGATAATATTTTCAATGGCAATGAATACGCCACCATCGGGAAGTGTTTCGTAAACTTTATCGATCAGTGATTGTTTTCCTTCTTCATCAAGCCCATGCAATATGTTGCCTGCGGTAATTACACTGGCCTTTGTTAATGCATCGGTTAAAAAGTCACCTGCAATCACCGTTATGCGATCTGTTAAACCAGACTGAGCAATCTTTTTTGTTGCAACCGGCGCAACGGGAGGCAAATCGAAAGTAGAGCAATGAATGTTGGGAAAGCGGTTACATATATGTATCGATAGTGTTCCATCTGCACCGCCAATATCTGTCAGTGTATCAAACCTGCCGAAGTCGAACTTACTTGTCAGCATCGTAAAGTTACCCATTTGAATACCGCTCATAGCATCCATAAACTCCTGTAACTGTGCAGGGTCTTTATACATTTCTTCAAAGAAATGCATATTGCCTTTTTTGGTTTCGTTTTGCGGCAAACCGGTATGCAACCCTTCTTCCAGATCGGCCCAATGGCGAAATAATCTGTTATTGCTCATTTCGAGTATTCCACCCATATAGGAAGGTCTGTTTTTGTCAAGGAACAAGCCTGTTTCGGGTGTATTGCTGTAAACAGCATTGTCGAGCAATCCTTCGCGACGCAGAAAGTCCAGCGAAACAAGTGTATCCAGCCAGTCGTATACATGCCGTTGTGTAGTATTCAGGCCTAATTGTTCTTTAATAGCGGCTCCGCTTAAAGGTCCTTCAGCCAGTAAGGTAAACAGGTGCAGCTTAACAGCCGACAGCAATGTTTTCGACACCCAAAATCCCATTCCTGTTTGCATGATACGTTCCGGAGTAGGCTCTTTGGCAAGGGCAATTTTTTCGCCCTGCAGCATAGTTTCTTCCATAAAAGCAGTTTTAACAGTTAAAAAATCTGGTTACGATTATGCGTGAAACAGGTATCTGGCCGGCCCTATCGGGAATGCCGGCAAAGCATATACCTTAAAAACCTTAATAAAAACGTTGGATAGGAAAAGGTTTACGAAGAGATTTCTGTTGTTGTTTATGGGGTCGGACTACAGCGGCTACCAGAAGTAATCGGCCGCTATTGGATTAATAGAAGAATGAGTAGATCCTGTACTACCAATTTACAATATTATCCAATAACAAAATTTTTTTTCATGATATGACAAAATAATTAGTATTTTAGCGCTAAACTTATTAGCCTATGTCAGTAGCCGGTAAAAATCTGAAGTACCTCCGCAAGCTGCGGGGATGGACACAGGAAGAATTTGCTACCAAACTGCATATCAAAAGATCGCTGTTAGGCGCTTATGAAGAAGAACGTGCTGAACCACGAATTGATGTGCTGGAAGTAGTAGGTGAAATGTTTAAGCTTTCACTGGATGAATTATTACTGAAAGATCTGGGTGATACCAAAGGCAGCTACCTGGCCAGGCGCCGGGCGCAAAAACTGTCCGCCGGCACCAACGAAATTCAGTTTGTTCCGGTAAAAGCGGCGGCCGGTTATCTGGCCGGTTATGCCGATCCTGAATTTATTGATGAGTTGAATACATTTACCCTTCCTATGCTGGCTCCCGGCCATTACCGCGCCTTTGAAATTGTGGGTGACTCCATGCTTCCAACACCCAGCGGTTCTATCATTGTGGGAGAAAAAGTAGATGATATCAATGATGTTAAAACCAACTTTACCTATATCGTTGTATCCCGTAACGAAGGCATCGTGTATAAACGGGTAATGAAAAACAACCGCACAAAAAATAAATATACGCTCATTAGCGACAATCCTACTTATCAGCCTTACCAGATAAATGGTGAAGACATTATTGAAGTATGGAAAGCCATGATGATTATCGGCAAGGCCAATACCCAACCCCACTGGGATGTAAATCAACTGGCCAATGTTGTTAATACATTACAGGAACAGGTAAGCTATCTGAAGAAAAAAATGAATTAGGCGCACCGTTATATTTAGTCTTCGCCGCTGATGTCGCCCGGCAGCAACATCAGCGGCGAATTCCTGAACTCCGCTCACGGCTTTTCTTCGCCGAAAAAATTTCTTCGCCCACGAATTTCTGCACCTTAAACCATCAGTTATATACAACGCTCTGTGCACAACGCTTTTTGAACAGAAAAGCATAAATCATTTAATGCGCTAATCGCAGAATTCATCGGAAGGCACAACTCCTCGAATTGCAGGTTAGCAGCTATCCTTCTACTCCACGCACGACCAAAGTAGGATTCTATCGTAATTTGTAATATTTTTACCTTACAATTCTCTAATAAAAGACCAGAGAGAAGATAGATCAACCTGCGCAAAAATCTTCAATCACATCAGGAAAGGGCATTATTTCATGTTGGCGCGAACCATCTCCTTATCCTTATATAGCCAACAATTTATAACAGAAGGGTGAGCCACCTTTGATCTTCAGCGTGCTGCACACTTGAGTAATTAAGGGTGATACACCGTTATATTAGGGCCACTGGAATTAGCAGTTATTTATAGGCGTTTTATTGTTGAAATTACGTGGTCAGTATTGTTGAAATTACACGGCCGGTGTTGTTAATGCTGCTGCAGAGATAATGACGATTCCCGGCTTATGCAGCTAAACCGGTCAGCCGGTTACTGTACTATTTTATGACATTATTCTATCAAAATAAAATCGGCTATTTTTGCCGCCCTTATGATTTGCTATGCTTAAAGGCCTGGTTGTAATATTGCCACTGATTACCTGTGCCATGCTTGCCGCCCAGGTAAAAAATACACAGGCTGTAAAAGTTACCGTTGCGCCAAAGATCGATGGCTCATTAGATGATGCAGCCTGGCAACAGGCGCCTGAAGCGGTTGATTTTATCACCAATACGCCCGATTATGGCAAACCCGCCTCCGTTAAAACTTCTGTGCGTGTAGTGTACGATAATGCCGCTATTTATATAGGCGCTTATTTATACGACGATCCCGCTGAAATTCGCCGTCAGTTTACCACGCGCGACAATCTGGACCTTGCCAACGTGGATTATTTTTCTTTATTCCTTGATACGTATAACGACAGGCAAAATGCCTTTCAGTTTCTTGTCACTTCCCGTAATGTACAAACAGATGCCCGCGTAAGCCCCAACTATAAAGCCGCTCAGGGAATGTATGGCGACGTTACATGGGATGCAGTATGGGATAGCCGTGTAAGTTTTCGTTCCGATGGCTGGGTAGTTGAAATGCGCATTCCTCTTTTCTCCATTCGTTTTAGCCACAAAAATATTGAGCAGTGGGGCATACAGTTTATGCGTTTCAGCCGGCGTTTTAATGAAACGTCTTTCTGGAACCCCGTAAACCCTGCAGTAAACGGTTTTGCTAATCAGTTCGGAAGCATTACAGGTTTAAACGATCTGGTACCGCCTTTGCGACTGAGCTTTTCGCCGTATGTAAGCGGCGGATATCGTCAAACACCACAAAGTTCGGGTACCGGTTTGTACGAAACATTAAAAAGCGGTGGCATGGATGTTAAGTACGGTATCAACGAAAGCTTTACGCTCGATGCAACGCTGGTGCCCGACTTCGGGCAGGTGATCTCTGATAACGTAATAAATAATATCAGTCCGTTTGAAGTACGCTTTCGTGAAAACCGGCCTTTCTTTACAGAAGGTACCGAACTGTTTAACAAAGCAGGTATTTTTTACTCGCGCCGTATTGGGAAAACACCCGAAAAATATGATTCTCTTGAATACAAAGCACAATACGGTGAACTGAACGGATACCAGTTAATGAGCAATCCTTCGGTAACGCGCCTGTACAATGCGGTTAAATTTTCCGGGCGTACAGCCGACAACCTGGGTATAGGTGTTTTTAATGCTGTTACCGAAAACGTAAAAGCCAGGCTGCATAACCGTACCACCGGGCGCGACTCAGTAATAATTACCGAGCCCCTCACCAATTACAATATTATAGTGCTGGACCAGGCATTGAAAAACCGGTCGTACATAACATTAACCAATACCAATGTTTTGCGAAATGGCAATGAGCGTGATGCCAATGTAACTGCCGTTGATGTGGCTTTGTACGATAAAAAAAACCGATACGGCTTACTGCTACGCCCCAGATTTAGTGCGGTATACGACACTCCCGGCCGATACAATGGTTTTTACAATTATCTGGAAGCAGGAAAAGTAAGCGGTAACCTGCAGTTTTCGTTTATTAATGAGTTAAAGTCGGCCCGGTATGATCCCAACGACATGGGCTTTTTGCTATCGCCCAATGCGTTTTCCAACACGGCAACTGTCAGCTATCATATTTACCGGGCTACGCATTCTTTTTTAAATCAGAATTATCAGGCAAGTATAAAGCAGGATTACCTGTATAAACCTTTTACATATCAGAAAACGGCATTTGAAGCATCTGCAGCATGGCTGCTGAAAAATTTCTGGAGCCTTACACTGAGTGCCGACATAGCGCCATTCTGGTATAACGACTTCTTTGAAATGCAAACGCCATCAAGCCTGTTTCAAACACCACGACAGCCGCTTAAACGGGCGCCTTATTATTCTTTTTTTATTGATGGAAGCACTGATAATCGCAGACCCCTGATTGTAAGCTGGAGTGTTGGTGGTGCTGAAGGTCCTTTACCAAACGACCCTTATTATACCCTTAAACTGGATGTTCGCTATCGTTTTAGCGACAGACTATTGCTGGATGTAACGTGGCAGCGCTCATATGATAATGGTCAATGGGGATATGCTTTTGAACGCGATGCAATGACCGGCGCGCCTATACTCGCCCGGCGCAAATATGCGGATGTAAGCTCTGTTATCAGTGGCGTGTATAATTTTACATCCCGCATGAATCTTACCTTCAGGGCACGCCACTTCTGGAACCGTATTTTAAATACCAACCTGTACAATATTCAGCCAGATGGCTACTGGACCGAACGTACCGACATGCAACCGTCTGACTACAACGTCAACTACAACGCATTCAATCTCGATGCATTTTATACATGGGATTTTCGTTTGGGAAGCCGGCTGATCATCGGTTGGAAAAACTGGCTGGCTAAAGACTACGAATACGATATCAATGGCAACACGTATAAACAATACACCCGCAACGCCCAGCAACTATTCTGTACGCCTCACGGCAATGAATTTACTGTTCGATTTATTTATTTTCTGAATTATCAGCAGTTGAACAAGACAACAAGGCGGCGGTAAACTTTCCTAAAATTGTCGCAAAGAGGAACGCTAAGCGAACTTCAAACTACAAACTTCAAACTACAAACCATAAACGTCTTTTGCTACTCTAAACGTATTGCAATGTGCTTCTACAATGGTTTTAATATCAGGAGAATAACCGCCGCCCATAGCTACGGCGCAGGGAATGTTATGTTGTTTTAACTGGGAGAAAACCATTATATCCCGTTGCTTACAGCCTTCCATACTAATCTTCAGCTTACCGAATTTATCTGTCGACAAAATATCAACGCCCGATAAATAAAAAACAAAATCAGGTTTCAGTTGCTGTAACAGTGTGTGCAGATTGCTTTGTAACAGGCTTAAATACAGCGCATCTTCCGTTCCATCGCTCAACCCGATATCGAGGTCGCTTTTTTCTTTATGAAAGGGATAATTATGCGCGCCGTGCATACTAAAAGTAAATACCCGCGGTTCGTGTTCAAACAAACTGGCCGTACCATTTCCCTGATGTACATCAAGATCGACAATTAAAATTTGCCGGGCCAGATTTTTTTTAAGCAGATAATTCGCCGCTACGCCAAAATCATTCAGTAAACAAAAGCCCTCTCCCCTATCGGCAAATGCATGATGAGTGCCTCCGGCTACATTCATAGCTACGCCATATTCAAATGCGTAGTGGCAGCAATCGATCGTGCCCTGAGCAATTACAAACTCCCGCTGTGTTAACTGAGGTGATTGCGGAAAACCAATATGCCGTTGTTCACGGGGTGACAGGGTTTGCCGATGAAGCTTCTGTACATAATCATGGTTATGCGTCCACAAAACCACTTCATTGGCACAAACCGAAGGAGAAAAAAGATTGTTAGTAGAAATAGTGCCTTCGTATAACAATTGTTCGGGGATCAGTTCATACTTCAGCATGGGAAACCGGTGACCTTCCTGTAAAGGATGCGCATAGATGGGATCAAAAGCAATTTTTAACAAAGGCGCCGAACTCATTGTAACTGCACAATATGGTTGTTCACAATGGCAAATATATTTTCATGATCAGCGGGCCGCACGAGCGCCATACCGGTAAACCGGCTGAAGGCGGGCAACACGCAAAAATTACTGGCAAAATAAAAACAGGGGAAGCTCAACGATTGTTTGGCAGCTCCCTTTATTCTTACTCCCGGATGAATGTGGCCTGAAAAAAAATAATGATTACCGCTCACGGAAGAGTCATTCATGTCGTGAATAAACCGGAAACAATTCATTTCCAGTTCAGCGGGTGTAACATGAATGTCACATTGGCGGTACCAGTTATCGTGCAGGATATCATGGTTACCTTTTACCAGATGAATTTCCAGATCAGGGAAATCGTGCCGCCATCTGCGGAACAATTCCAGCTCTTTATTTTCATGACTATGGAACAGGTCGCCCACCACCACCAGTTTTTTGGGCTGAAAATATTGCAGCAGGTGTATCAACCGTTGCAGATCTTCCTTATAAACAGCCTGAGGTACGGCAATGCCCGATTTTCGAAAATGACCTGTTTTTCCAAAGTGAAGGTCAGATACGATAAGGGTTTTTGCTTCTTCCCAAAAAACACAACGGTGAGCTGAAAGCCAAAGCTGTTGTTCGAACAATTTATGTGAAACCGGCGCCTGCATAGCAGGCGAAGTTAGCAATTTGCCGGTTTAAAGTTTGAAGTTTGTGGTTTGAAGTCGGTTGAAATTCGGTGATGTGAATTATTTTTTCATACCTGGCTCAGGCAGCCCGTTTTTCGCAGCAATATCTTTGCTTAAGCTGTCTGCCCAATTGATCAGCACCTGTTTTTCACCATCTGAAAGAATGGCATCTTTATGGATCCACAGATAGCTATCGAGCGGCATGTCGCCATCTTTTACCTCTTTAGCTACTGACTGCATTTTGTGCGACTGACGTTTGGCAGTATAGGCGCCAAATTCAGAAAAATTCAACTCACCTTTTCCATCATTCACATGATGTTGCAGCCACCACCCTACCGGTTGAATATTGGTATACCAGGGGTAGCGGGTATAGTTGCTATGACAATCATTACATGCCTTTTTCAGAATGGCGGATACAGTATCAGGCACTGTATAGTGGCGGGTAATATCATTTGCCGACAATTCAGTTGTTAAATTTCTTGAAGGCCGAATGAACTGAATAACTACCAATAAAACGAGTATAATGAGTATAGCCCTTTTCATGCGTTTGATTTTAAGCCTTGAAAATAATAACAATTGACAGAATATGAAAATGTTAGACGTATAATTAATTCAATTTAAATTAACGGGGGTTTACCGGTGGGATGATGCATTTAATTAGTAATTTTATATGGAACGCTTTTATATCATTGATCTTAACCGGATGCCTACATGAAGCCTACAACTATTGATCATCCATTTCGCACTATTTCACTTGATTATTTAAGTGATGCATCGCTGAGTGAGCTGGAGCAGGCTGCTATAGAAAAGTATATTGCATTGCACGATAAATCGCAGCAACTGAAAGAAACAATTCTTCGTTTGCATAATTACTATACGAGTGCCCTGGAAGTACAGCAGCAGTGCCGTGCTGATTTGGATAAATTACAGAATGAGTATGTGCTGGTATCGCCCATGTTGCATTATTTTGAAGAAGGAAGTTATCTGCCGCCTACTGAAGTTGAGGAAGTTGATGAAAATGAGCGTGTGTGTTACGACACGCAACCATTGATGGTGCAGCTGGAGATCTTTAAATATTCGTATCACGATTATATAGAGCCTTTAAAGGTGGCAGAAAAAGAGCATACCGATATGGTGCAGCTTCAGGAAAAGGTGGAGGAAGACTTTGATGAATTTGATGAAAAATATTTTTCGCCCATCATGAAAAACTATCAGCAGATGGAAATTAATATTGCAGCGCTGGATGAAGATTTCGACAATTTCCGCGGCGGCTATGGTGATGTAATGAAGCTAAACGATGACCTCACCGATGCCCGTAATGCTTTTATTGAGAAACATGCTCCCTTGCATGATCAGATTCTGGAACTTGATAAGAATTTAACTAATTTGTTTACTGTGTTGAATAAGATAGATGAGGGGAGTGAGGGGTACAGTAGTAATTGAGTGAATTTAAAACAACCGCTTGAAAAAAGCATCGATTTAAGGAACAGACCAGGCAGAGAAAACTTTATATTTATTATCCATTTCCTTTACCGTTAAAAACCCTTGTAACCCTTCCCATTTGGGAGAAGGCTTAACTATAGGAAAACTAAAGCTATAACCACATGATCCATTTTCTAATTTATCGCCATTCAATATTTCAAGTATTTCGTGGTTATTAATGGCCTCACTAAAATAGGCACTAAAGAATATCTTATAGTATTCTCTATAAAATAGCTTCTTATTGACAACTACATATGGTTTCGAGCTTTTGGAATTACAAATACTACAGTTAAATGAAAAGTGAAAAAGGCTTGCTAAAGCTATTTTGTCTTTATTGTTTACCGCATTTTAAGGCTATCCCAAAAAGATTGCAATTCCTGTTTTTGCTTTATTGATAAATTTGAAATATCACACTTATCCTGGGCAGACAGATGACTACTGAATATGAAAAAAAATACGATCCCTAAAAAAATAAGTTTTATAGAATAAGTCATGTCAAATTATTTAAACAAGTTATTATTTTATTTCCCAAAACCAGATATTTGTAGCATCAAACATCTGCAAAAACGGAAAACTACTCATATAATGATCTTCATGTCACAATTCCATATGAGTATTTGAGCTTCTTCCATTATCTTCCTTAAAGTTTTGAAAGTAAAGTATGCCTGCTTTGCCTTGAACTTACTTTTTTTGGCAAACAAAAACATACTATTTAAAATCTCTTGCCTTTATTGCAGAAATACTCGATTATGACCCTGTGAAAATGGCCAATATGGTGACGGCGGTTGTAGATGAGGAATGGGCACAGTAAATTACGCCAGCTTTTGCGTCAATTGGAAACCAGCTTCCGTTAAGTACTGCACCCACTCATACACCCAAATAATAGCTTCTCTTTTTAGGCCTTCCGGCTTTTCTTCATCACATAATAAGGCTGTCACTAACCAGTCCCATAATTCGCTTCTAACATATTCAATAGTAAACAGTCTGTAAAACTTTTTAACCATCGGCATTTCATCTTTTGCCTCAGAAATAATCTGATTGCATGGCGGATATTTTTCCAGATCATGCCTTAGCTGATTTAGGAATTCCTGTTCAGGCGCATTTTTTCAGCAATAAAAAATAAGACATCAATCAGATTCACCAATTGATCATGGAAAAAAAGCAGTTGCAGTTGTTGTTCTATAGTTTTATTGGGAGAATGATTATTTATAAGTGCGCGGAAAAGCCATTTGCGTAATATTTCCCGAAGGAAATCTCTGTCCGTATCGGCAAAAACTTTCTTGATTACATACAAAGGATCTTTGTCGACGTCTTCAATTAATCGTTTCGGCTTTTGAAAGGTAAGCTGTGCTGTCATACCAGGTCGTTTAGCTCAGACGTAAGTTGCACTTTTCGTTCTGTTTGTTCCTCGCTGTTAGATTTCACATCCTTGCCCGTTTCCACGGGAGGTTCTTTTTGAAGTATAAAGCAGGCTTCCACCAATTGTTCTATCTTTTCATAGAAATAAATGTGGTTATTACGTTCAATACCATCATTAGAAATACTGTTGTTGCTTGAAATAACTTCAACCAGCCACTCCCAAAGTGTTTGCCGAACCTCATTCAGATGATAACATTCAAAAAACTCCTCAAAAACTATAATAAGGTTTTCTTTCTGCGCTTCGGTAAGCCGAAGTGGTTGATTGTACCATTGGGGGTGTTTGTTATGGGATTTACCGGAGAATTTGATAGCTCCCATAGATGTGTTTAATAGCCCATTCATGTGACTTAATTTTAGTTTTAATTAAAATGGTTAATGTGCCTCCTAACAATAGGAAGGTTCGCAGGTCGACTTAAAACGGGCTATAAAAAATATAGGGTCTGAACCTACTGTTCTTTATTGCAGGGTACAGTTAGAGTTTGTGAGGTTTGTGCAGCGAGATTCGGAAGCATATGCTTCTCTTTTTGTTCTTATTTGCAATTTGCAGAAAAAAAAAGTTTCACTCCTTAGGTATAACTAAGGAATATCGTTTTCACGAAATAAACTTTTATGGTATTATGGATTGCGGTTTAAAAATAATCATTTTTTTCAATAGTAAACCAATTGGCTTACTATTTTTTTTGAAATAGTTCCCACATTGTGGAATGGCTGGCAGTTTAGACAAGATCGATATTGCTCTCAGAGAGAAAATCGCTGAAAGAATTAAAGAATTACGGGAAAGCTCAGGTAGAAACCAGACTGAGTTTGCCTACGACCTGGGCATTGACAAACAAACCATGTACAGACTGGAAAACGGCAGAGGCGCAACAATATATTCGATTAATAAGTTCTGTAAAGTAAGAGGTATTACTTTAAGTGAGTTTTTTGATTCACCGCTGTTTAAGGATTTTAAGAAGTAGAGTAGCTTAACCCAGGAAAATATTGCAAGCTGCCTGAATGTTACACCTGGATACATCGGGCAAATAGAAAGTGTAACAGAGCCTTCAATGTATACCCATGATCAATTAAATATACTGGCCATCGAAATGGATTGTTCTCCTAAGGATTTTTACCCCGAAAAGCCTCTTAAAAATAAATAGAATATTAGCCAGAAACATTGCGGCTATTGACTCAAATTAATCGGTCCTTACTTCCGCCTATTTTTGCTTTCTCCAGTAGTTCCAGCAAATCACTCTCGCGATACCAAATTTTTCTACCTACCCGCGAATAGGGCAATATCTTTTTTCTGCGCCATCGTTGCAATGTGCTGTTGCTAATATACATGCGCTGTAATATGTCCTGCTTGTCCAGCCATACTTCTGATGAGTCTGCGCTCACAGGCGGCCTATTGGTTTGATGATCGGGTTTCATGATAAAAGTTTTTGGTTGTTATTTGATCTGAGTTCTTAAATAACACAAACCTACAACGGTTTTAAATACCCCAGGGGCGTTTTTACTAACGTTTTTAGCTAAGGGATAAACACACACGGCAGGGCTTGTAAACCGAGTTACACTTTGTTTAGGCTTTGTTAGGTTTTTGTTGGGTATTTATTGGGATCCACTCCGTACATAACCCAACAAAACCCTACTGAAGACCCAATAAATACCCAACAAGTACTTATGAAAGTATTATTAAGGCAATCCTTTTACGAGGTCATAGAGTGTCATAGGGAGTCATAGAGTGTCATAGGGAGTCATAGAGCGTCGTAGGAATTCATAGAGTGTCTTAGAGTGTCATAGAGTGCCACATAGTGTCACAAGAAGTCATATAGTGTCAGATATAACCGACCTGATTATTTCAGCATTTTGCGATTATATATTTGTTTCGGAAACGTACTTGTGTTATACCGGTTACACACATACTATATTTCCATTCAAACAATTATTTAATCATTTTTAAATTTTGATTTATGGCAACATATCAAAAAGGTATCCTCGGCGATTTCAGCGGCACAGTAGGTACTGTAGTAGGCAGTAGCTGGAAAGGTATAAAATACATGCGCAGCAAACCCACTCTCAAAAATCGGGTGGCGAGTGATAAGCAATCGCAACAACGTACAAAATGGGCAATGGCTGGTGAATTATTTAAGCCGTTAACCAAATTGATCAGAACAACCTTTAATGGTGTTGCTGGTAACATGTCAGCCATTAACAAGGCTGTGCAATATGCACTCAAAAATGCCATTACAGGAACGGCTCCTAATTTCACTATCGATTACAGCAAAGTGCTCATTAGCCAGGGGACCTTACCTAATGAGTCTGATGCCCAAGCAACGGCAGCCGCAGGCGCGGTTACTTTCACCTGGACGAACACCAGTGGCAACGGTTTATCCTCCCCGAACGACAAAGCCATACTTGTAGTGTATTGCGAAGCGCTGAACGACAGCGTGTATACACTCAGTGGCGCCGATCGTTCAGCCGGTACTGCTACCCTAAACGTGGCAGGCTATCAGGGCCAAACGGTTCAGGCATGGATTGGTTTTATTTCAGCGGATGGTAAAGAAGTAGCAACCAGCCGTTTTGTAGGGCAGTTCACTATTGCCTAGTTTTTCAATGCTGCTCCCGGTTGCGGGAGCAGCTTTCTTTTAATCATCCACTCAAAATTAAATTTTATGGCAAAATTACATCAGGGACTGTTCGGACAGTTCTCAGGCAAAATAGGTAACGTTGTAGGCTATATACTAAACGGAAAGCAATGCGTTCGCGAGTACGTTATTCCAAAGCAAGCAAACACTGAACGCGCCAACGCAAACCGCGCAAAATTTTCAATGGCGATGAAATTTACATCGG
>Ga0105239_10002662_pt1 | contig 22511 bp, 22 predicted proteins | sample KBSC44metaG_FD_92761 | JGI IMG/M metagenome (GOLD analysis project Ga0105239, IMG submission 92761) | Corn rhizosphere microbial communities from Kellogg Biological Station, Michigan, USA - KBS C4-4 metaG | ecosystem: Host-associated > Plants > Roots > Rhizosphere > Soil | place: Michigan, USA... | reverse complement strand
TAATCTGAATCCCGTTTCCTAGTTTCCCAGTCAGTTCATGACCTCATATTCCAGCTATCTGCCTGACGATCTCGACGGTGCCCTGCTCGTTGGCCGCATGTGGCGTCAAACGAAAAACGGCGCGGGACCGTGCGTCGTTGCCGTTCGCCGCGGTGAAGTATTCGATATCTCCCGCATTGCGCCAACCGTGTCCGATCTTTTCGATCGCGAGAATCGGGTCGAACTCGTCCGGCAAGGTTCCGGCGAACCTTTGGGTCATGTCGCCGATCTGATCGAAGCTACGCTCGACGCACAACGAAAAGAGGGTCAACGCTACCTCCTGGCTCCCTGCGATCTGCAAGCCATCAAAGCCTGTGGCGTGACGTTTGCCGTGAGCCTTCTTGAACGCGTCATTGAAGAGCAGGCAGGCGGCGACCCTGCAAAGGCTGAGGAAGTGCGCGCTGCAATCACGCGTCTGATCGGCACCGATCTTTCGAAGATCGAGCCCGGCTCCGAAGCTGCCGTCACGCTCAAGGAAGAACTGCAGCGACGCGGTGCATGGTCGCAGTACATGGAAGTCGGGATCGGCCCCGATGCAGAGGTGTTTTCCAAGTCGCAGCCTATGTCCTCAGTCGGCTTCGGTGCCGATATCGGCTTGCTGCCTGCGTCGAAGTGGAACAACCCAGAGCCGGAGATCGTCCTTGCAGTCAACAGCAAAGGCGAGGTGGTAGGCGCCACACTGGGTAACGACGTCAATCTCCGCGACATCGAAGGCCGCTCCGCGCTGCTTTTGGGTAAATGCAAGGACAACAACGGCTCATGCGCGATCGGCCCGTTCATCCGCCTGTTCGACGAACGGTTCACGCTGGACACGATTCGAGAAACGAGTGTTTCGTTGCGCGTCGAAGGTACCGACGACGGCTTCCTACTCGAGGGCATCAGCCATATGCGGGAGATCAGCCGTGACCCGCTTGACCTGGTGAATCAGACGTGGGGCAAGCATCATCAGTATCCCGATGGCTTTATGTTGTTCCTCGGCACGATGTTCTCTCCGACCAAGGATCGCGATGCGCCGGGTGGCGGCTTTACGCATCACGTCGGCGACCGCGTGACGATCAGCGCTCCTGCGCTTGGTGCTCTGGTCAACACCGTGCGGCTTTCAACCGAAATCGCGCCGTGGACGTTCGGCGTGCGCGCGTTGTACGCCAACCTCGCCGAGCGCTCGCTGCTGAACCTGAACAGTTCCTATCGACTTTCCGAGGAAAGCTGAGCCCGGCGCGTACGAACGAAGAACTTCTTCAATGAGTCGTCTTGGGGGCATCGATGATTTCGATCATCTCCAGTGCGCGGAAATCATCAGGGTTGCTGGTGAGAAGCGGCAGATGATGTTCATGAGCCTGAGCAGCAATCCAGAGATCGTTATAACGCGGGCGTGGGCTACGACCCGCCGCCTTCATCACAGTCGCGAGCAGTCCGAATGAACGAGCGGTCTCACGCGTCACTGCCAGCACAGACATCCGTTCCACGGCACGCAGAAAGGCAGTGCGCTGCGCGCGCTCCCGCGCGTCGTTCGGAAGTTGCGCGCCGAACTCCAATTCGCCAAGCGAGATCGCGGAGACGTGGACCAATCGAGATCCCGCGACGTCGTAGATCGCGTCAATATCGAGAGCACCTTTACTGAGATCGATCCAGACACATGTATCAACGATTACTTCTGCCACGGATCACGCACCTCGTCATCAAAACCAGCATGACGGATATCGGCCATATACCGATCGGCGACGTCGGGCGGCATCTTGGGGATGCGCTCGAACGCTTCGCGAAGTGTGACAGCCCGCGCTGGCGGATTGATCGTGCCAAGCACGGTGTTATTGCGGGTGATTGTGACCGACTCCCCCCGCGCTAAGGCGTCGAGCACCTGGTTCGTGCGCCGAGCGAGATCGGTCGCGGTTACAGTAGTCATGAAGATCCCCGGTCAGAATAGTACGCATTCTACGTAATTTACGTAATTTGTCCAGTCCAGACACGCCAGAGAGCAGCGTTGTTCATGTCTCGCGGTTGCCCGGGCAGAGGGCGCGACGCTGGGCGACGAGGTCCCGCAAGAGCGCGTCGAAGCATTCCAGAGCTACCCGACCGACCTCGGCACTTCGATCCTCGCCGACCGACAGGCTGGTCGCCCGCTTGAATGGGACTGCCGAAACGGCGTCGTGCGGCGACGCGGTCGATCGCATGGTATCCCTACGCCGATCAGCGATCTGGTCGTGCCACTTCTGGCGGCTGCGAGTGACGGACCCGGCTGACATTCGGGGACGGGACGCTCACCGAATTCCGGGAAGCTACTTTCGGCATGACATCGGGCATGGGATAACGGCTGGCATCGGCGCGGCGGTTCGACGTGCAATATCGGTCGTGCGACGAACGAACCGGCGCTCGCGCAAGAGAACATTTTTTGCGCTCGCCACAATATTTGCGCTCCTGAAACGTCTTCAGGCGCATGGAACCGCCACCGACCTCGTACCCGATGACCGACCGAGACAGCGACATCACCGCAACGGTCGTGCGTGAGCGCACGAGGCTCGTCAATTTCATCCGGCGTCGAATACGCGACCCGGACGATGCCGAGGACATCCTGCAGGATGTCTTCCATGAATTCGTTCGGGCTTACAGGCTTCCTGCTCCGATTGAACAGGCTAGCGCGTGGCTTTTCCGTGCCGCACGCAACCGCATCGTCGATCGCTTTCGCAAGAAGAGAGAGGAGCCGCTGACTGATCCATTCGGCGGCGAGGACGAGGCCGATAGTGAGTACCGCCTGGACCTCGCGCTGCCAGCGCACGATGCGGGTCCTGAAGCGCTCCACGCTCGCGCGCTATTGCTCGAGGCCTTGCAGGATGCGCTAGATGAATTGCCGTCGAATCAACGTGAGGTATTCATCGCCCACGAGCTGGAGGGGCGCCCCTTCAAAGAAATGGTCGCGGAAAGCGGTGTGCCGCTCAATACACTGCTCGCGCGCAAACGCTATGCGGTGCTGCATCTGCGCGCCCGACTGCAGGTCATTTATGACGAACTGGATATTTAGAGGAGTCGACGGATGAATTTCCGAATCAGATGTGCCGGTAAAGCGCTGCTTGGGGTCGTCGCCATAGGCGTGTTGGGGTGGGTCGTCATGGCGCTATGGAATTGGGTGATTCCTGGCCTATTCGTTGGCGCCCGTGCGATCGACTTCGCTCATGCGTTGGGCTTGCTGGTTTTGAGCCGCATCCTCTTTGGCGGATTCCGCGGACACGGCGGCTGGCGCGCACGGCGTCACTGGCGCAAATGGGAAGCGATGACGCCAGAGGAACGGGAGCATTTTCAGACAGTGTGGCGCTCGCGCGATACCCGGCCCACGAAGGATTGAACATGCGTCAGAACTCGATGCACGACTGCAAACAGGAGCCCGGCGTGATTGCGCCAGTCGTCGACCTGAAACGTTGCGAAGGTAAAGGCGATTGTCTGAAGGTCTGCCCGGAGAATGTGTTCGAGGTCCGGCGTATCGATGAGCTCGATTATCTCGGCCTCGATTTGATGCATCGCCTGAAGCTACGCGTACATGGAATGAAAGTCGCCTACACGCCGAACGCACACGCCTGCCGCTCCTGCGGTCTTTGCGTGACGGCATGCCCTGAACGCGCGATCAAGCTCGCCAAAACGGCATAGCGTTACACGTTTTCGCGGATGCCAGAGCCTTTTCATCGCGCGCGCCAACGCCGCCGCCCGCCTGCGTATATGATGCCAATCAGCGAAATGAAACGGCCATCGTCGATCGATGGCCGTTGCATGCTGCGAGAGGCGGAGCCGCTTACTGCGCGGCGATGTTCGGTTGCGCCGCGCGGCTCTTTGCCGTCACTGCCGATACGGCGACCGTAACGACGACGTTGACCACCAGCGCGATCAAACCGATATAAGTCGGATACGTTGCGCCCGCGATATGCAGCGCGTACACCGGCTTCAGGCCCTGCATCGCGGCGAGAATCGTGCCGAGCGAGATACCCGCGAGCCAGCCCAGGAACAAGCCCGGCGTCGTCAGACGACGCGTGTAGAGCGAAAACACCACGGCCGGGAAGATTTGCAGGATCCATACGCCGCCGAGCAGCTGCATATCGATCGCATATTGCGTGGGCAGCGCGATGATGAACAGCAGCGCGCCGAACTTCACCACGAGCGAGACCAGCTTGGCGTTCGATGCTTCCTTTTCAGGCGTGGCGTTCGGCGCAATCAAAGGTTTATAAAGATTCCGCGTGAACAAGTTCGCCGCACCGATCGACATGATCGCGGCCGGCACCAGCGCACTGATCGCGATGGCCGCGGCGGCAAAGCCCACGAACCACGACGGGAACAACGTGAGGAACAGCGTCGGCACCACATCGGACGGCGACTTCACGTGCACGCCCGCGGCGATCGCCATGTATCCGAGCAGCGCGATCAAGCCGAGCAGCACCGTATAGGCCGGCAGGAAAATCGCGTTCTTCCTGACGGTGGCGGCGGAACTCGACGAGAGCACACCCGTCATCGTGTGCGGATACATGAACGCCGCCAGTGCGGAGCCGAGCGCGAGCGTCGCATAAGCCGTGAACTGCGACGGCTTCAGCAAAATGCCCGTTGCGCCGCCTTTGGCCGTGAAGTACTTGTCCGCCGTGTCGAACAGCGCGCCGTAGCCGCCGAGCTTGGCCGGAATCCAGCAAATCGCGACGATCACGACGATGTAGATCATGATGTCCTTCACGAACGCGATCATCGCGGGCGCGCGCAGGCCGCTTGCATACGTATAGAGCGCGAGAATCACGAACGCGACGATGAGGGGCAACTCGCCCGTGACGCCGAGGCTCTTGATGACGACTTGCATGCCGACGAGCTGCAGCGCGATGTAGGGCATCGTGGCGACGATGCCGGTCACCGCGATCGCTGCCGGGAACCACTTGCCGCCGAACACGCCTTGGACGTAGTCGGCCGCGGTGATGTGATTGCCTTTCTGGCACGCCTGCCAGAGCTTGGGCATGACGGCGAACACGAACGGATAGACGATGATCGTGTAGGGCAAGGCGAAAAAGCCATAGGCACCCACCGAATAAACGAGCGCGGGCACGGCAATGACCGTATAAGCGGTGTAGAAATCGCCGCCTACGAGGAACCAGGAGATGACAGTGCCGAATTGGCGTCCTCCGAGTCCCCATTCATGTAATTGCGTCAGGTCGCCTCGTTTCCAGCGCGCGGCGACGAAGCCGAGCACCGTGATGAGCGCGAAGAAAACGATGAAGATCGCGAGGGCGGTGGTGTTGATCGCAGTCGGCTCGGTCATTTGGCGCTCCGGTAGACGGCGTACATCAACAATGAAGTAATGGGCACCCAAAGGAACTGGTACCAATAGAAGAACGGAAAGCCGAGCAATGAAGGACGCGCACCGTTATAGAACGGCAGCCATAGCAGTGCGAAATAAGGCAACAGCAAAATCAACGGCAACCACGCGCGGCGTGGTGGGCTGGAGGTCTCCATACCATCTCCTTAGGGCTGACGAGGAATAGAGCGGCGTTCCGCAGCTGCGGGCCGACATTCGTTGTCTTTTATTAACTATCGTGGGCAGAATCGAGCCAAACGCGAAGCTTGCTTTGAGGAGCTGGCCGGTCCTTATGCAAATCGGGTGCGATTGACGGGCGTAGTATTCGCGGTCGGTACGTCGTCCGCAAGCGCATAACTACTTAGGGGTGCTACGTAGAAATACGTAGATGACTTGTCCGTCGTGGACGATGTCGCACGGGCGCGGCTTCCCGACACCGGATGGCTCCAGCCGCTTCGTCTGGCCGGTCGGAAGTCGCTCCTTGACGATTTCGAGCCGCGCTCAATGCCCCGCGCGCGTCGTGATCTGCGCGTAGTCGACGCCGATACGCGCGGGTCCGTACTTCTCGCCGATCTGCTTCAAGCGCTCGTTCATCGCGGCCAGATAGCCCGCACGCGGTTCCGAATCCGGCCGCATCGTGTCGAAAAGCGGTGCGGGCGTCAAGACGACAACGATCATCTCGGTGCCGAAAGGCTTGCCGATGACCCAGTCGCCCATGCTTCCGATCGTCGCCTTGTAGTTCGGCGGCGCCTGGTTGTCTTTTGCTCGACGGCTCGGCACGAGATGCACCACGCTGCCGTCGAGCACGTAGTAGTCCACGTTGACATACGTGTCATAGCCGGGTGTCGTCACGTCCAGCACGAGCGGGCTGCCTTCAGTCAGTTGTCCGTTCTGAGCCTTCGTGCGTATCGATGTGCCCGCGGCGACACCGCCCGCTTGATGCGTCGACGTCCAGTACGGCGCCAACGCTGTCACCACGTCGCAGTTGTTCTCGCCGACGGGCTGCACGTCGATGCTCGGCGCCGTTGCTCCGGCGAATCGCGCAAGCGCATCGCGCAGTCGCGTGACGCCCGTGTGCCCTTCGACATAGCCTCGAACCTGCAACGCGTTGCCGTCGATCGATGCGCTCAACGATGAGCACGGCTGCGCGGCGAGCACCGGGGTCACCGCTGCAAGCGACAGCGGCGCGGGTGCCGGTGGCGATGCGTGCGTTTTCGCCACGGCAGGCGGTTGCGGTTGGCCACCGCCGGAGCGCGGGCCGGACCACTCGCGGTAGCCATACCAAAGTGCCGCAACTGCGATCAGTGCAGCTAACGAAATGCTCGCCCCCTTCCACACGGCAGGGATCAAGCGACGCATCGCCTGCCGCGAAGGCTCCGGCGCTCCCACCGGTTGCGGGGCCTTGACGGGCTGCGAAGGTCGCGATGGCCGCGGCGGCGATGGCGGCGCGTGCAACCGGACGCCCATGCCCTCGAGAAACCGTTCGACGCTCGGCGTGCGCGTCGCACGATCGAACGATAAGGACTCGCTCAGCGTTCGCCACTGCCGGCGATCGAGGTCCTTCGGGCGCTCCGGCTGCCGCTTCTCGCCGCGCGCCTGGATGGCCGATACGCGGTTGAACGGATGACGCCCCGTCAGCAGCTCATAGGTCACGCAGCCGAGGGCATAGACATCGTCTCGCGGGTCCGGCTCGCGATGCTCGAACATTTCGGGGCTCGCGTAAGCCGGCGTGATGCCGCCAAGCGTTGCCGGATCGAACACCGTCACATCGCTCTCTTCGTCGGGACGCGTGAGCGCACGCGCGATGCCGAAGTCGATCACCTTCACTTCGCCGGCATCGGTGAGAAACACGTTGGCAGGCTTGAAGTCGCAATGCACGAAGCCGCGCTCGTGCGCATAAGCGAGCGCGCGCCCCATGCCCGCGATGACCGGCAACGCCTTCTCGTAGGGCATGCCCGCAAAGCCGGGCTCGCGCAGCAGCTTGCTGAGCGGGTTTCCCGAGAGGTACTCCATCGTGATATAGACGATCGGCCCGTCGCGGTCGAAGTCGTAGACGGTGACGATGTTGCGATGCGCGAGCGTCTGCGCTTTGCGCGCTTCGCGCTGCAAGGCGATGAGCGAACTGGGCTGGCCGCGGAATTGAACGTTCAACACCTTGATCGCGATATACGGCTTGCGATCGGCAGCTTCGAGCTTGCGCAGATCGAGTGCCTTGTAGACGGTGCCCATGCCGCCCACGCCGAGGCATTCCTCGAGTACGAAGCGCCCGTTGAGCGTGTCGCCGATGCCCTTCGCACGCTCGAACGTGCCTTCGGCGGGCTCGGCCGCGGAGTTCGGCGACGCCGCACGCCTCACCGGCGGCGACGCGACCTGCACGCGCGTTTCATCGCCAAAACCGGCTTGCGTGCCCGCAAACCGTTCGATGTGGCGAATGAGCTCGGCATAGATGTCGTCGGGCAGCGGATCTTTGGTCTGCGTTTCGTCGAGCGTTTCACGCAGCCGCGCACAGTTGGCGTGGTCGAGCGCCAGCGTGCGATCGATCTGCATGATGAACGCGTCGTGCGACAACGCACCCCTTCGGAAGGTCTCGATCAGCTCCGCAAGGCTCGTCATGCATGCGCCTCTCAGGCTTCTAAACAACGCTTTTTTCCAACGTGCGCGACGCTTCGCCGTGTCTTCACGCCAGTCCAAACGCACGCTCGTCGATCGATACTAGTCTGCGCCGAGACCTTGCGCAATCGGTGCCCGAACTCAGCGTGCGAAGCAACACACAGCTGTTGCCCACCGAACAACAGGTGGACGCGGTGTGTCGGCTCGCGACCATCACCGCCGGCCGCAATGCGCTATCGCCCGCCGTGCGAAAAACCCGGTCGAAATCCCGCAAAGGCTTAGCCGGTGGCGTTTTCCGCCCAATCGGAACACCTGCGTCGCGCGCCTGGCATAGCCTGTGCAGTAAGAGACCCGAGCCCGCAACACTTGCAGCTCACTATCCTCGAAGTCCCTTTGCTTAATCTTTTGGAGAACTGTCATGAAAACGCTGATGATCGAAGACCTGAGCGTCGCCAAAGAACTCGACGGCCGTGCGATGTCCGCAGTGCGCGGCGGCAACCTGGGCTATTACTGGCCGCTGTCGTACTCGCCCGTGCATGTCACCGATACGACCAACTTCAGTGCGCAGCAGGTCATCGGTCAAACGAACAGTATCGTGAACAACACGGGCAACAACGTCGCTTTCGCGAACGACATCCACTCGACGGTCAAGCCCAAGCAAACCGCCACGAACACGATCAATTTCTGATCGTGCGAGCCTCGCCGCCATGGAGGCGCCAAGCTTCCATGGCCGGCGGCCGCGCGCCGCCTCTGCGCCCCGCCCACACCCTTTTTTGGAGTAATGTCATGTCATCCATCATCATTCGCGAGTTGGCGCCCGACTCGGAACTCGACCGCAAGGTCATGTCCCGGATTCGCGGCGGAACCAATTCGTGGCTCGCGGGGCTCGGCCCCATCGCCAATGTCACGGTCGGCGTGAGCCAGAACATCGAGCAGAATCAGGCTGTCGTCGTCAACGCTCTCAACAACAACGGCGTCATCGGCGCGGACTTGGGCCCGCTCAAGTTCAACGTCAATCCGTCGCAGTTCGCGAGTACCGGCTTCCATCTGTAAGCCGTCGGCCGTACTCGTCGATCAAGGCAATCGAGACTGTGCCGTCTCGGTTGCTTTTTTTCGTCGCCGCGCTCGGCCAGCGAATACCCGAATCGCCTCCTATACTGAATGGCACGTTGCGCGTCTTGCACGGCCGCCTGGCCTCGGAGGCGCCGACGCATCGTCACGCTGTTTTGTCGCGCGGAGTCCCCATGGCCATGCTCGTGATTCACGATCTCCCGGAGAGCGTCGAGCTCGATAGGCAAGCGATGTCCGCCATCACGGGCGGCTCGATGGTTCAAGCCCATCAAACGCTATTCACGCGTCGGCAGACATTCACCGGTTTTCCTCAGACAACGGTCGTCGAAAAGGCTGAATCAGTCGGGCCATTCGCCGGCACAGGCGCGCTGCGCGTGCACACTACGCTGTTGCGCTAGCGCGTGCAGGCGGACGTAACGCCCGACGCTCGAACTGCCGGCCGCCCCTGAATCAAGCAGCGAGTCGCAACATCGCAGGCCGTGTAATGGCAGGCGGGAATACGCACCACGAGCCGTCGTCGTGGCGGAAGAAAAAGATCGAGAGCGTGCCCGTGGTATGCGCGGCTTCGACGAGAACGTAACGATGCCGGGCAAGCGCCATGCGGCCGATGCGCCTCACGCGAGCCGGTACGGACGGCGTGGGCGCGAGCCACTTGTCGACGAGTTGACGAAGCGCTGTGGCAGAGCATGCCTGGTCGGTGTTCATTTGTCGTCTCCCTGTCGGTTCGGCGGCGGGCACTCGTCGTGCGGGTGTCGGTGGTGGGTGGATGGTCTTGCGCTCACGCTGTGAGCGCCATGCGGCCGATGTCGCTCGACGCTTGGTACTGACGGCGAGCTGCGATGAAGGCGCGATACATGCCCGTCATCGCGCGCATTGCAACGGCCGGATGCCGCGCACACGCGCGGACTTGTTCGCTGCGGGCCGCCCCTTCGAGGCACCATGTACAAAAGTGCTCACAGTTGTTGGTAAGCAGCCTGTAGTGGTTTTCGCCGAGGCGCGAGCGCGCGCGTTGTACGGCTTCGAGGCCGGCGTAGCGGGCGTTCGGTTCATCGATGACGTCTATCCCATGACCCGCGGCAAACCGTTCGAGCGACACTTCCTCCACCGGACCGCGATGGAGGGTCGTGCAAAAACCTGCGTAGTGAACGACGTTGCCGTTGCCGACGTAGATGCCGTGATGGCTGTAGCCGGCGCGACGGGAGACCAAATGAGCGCCGAGGGCGTATTCGGTTTCGGCTGACTGGAGGTGGGTGTTCATGGCGCTCGTCCGTCTGAGTGATGTCGGCAAGTCCAAGGTGCGAAAGGGTTTGCCTGTTGCCGACTAATCTGCATCGACTATGCCAATGCGCGCAGAGCCTTACGGAGCAACGCTGTGCGGATATCACTGCTACTGACGGGAGGCGAATTGTCGGGCTCGACCCAACATTTCACGCGGCATTGTGTTGGTGTGCAGGCACCCATCGATCGATATCGACGATTGCCCGGCAGGCGCGCTCTAGTGTTGGTTCGGCACGCACTGCCGCAGCGTCGTTGTCGGGCGTGTCCCGACACCTCGTACGGGCGAGAAGACGGCAGGAGAATGACGGCTATGGAGCCGCGGGCGCCGGCGGCTTGCCTGACGGGGCTTCCAACGAGGCGCCTGCCGCGCACTCCGAGCCCAGGGCCTCATGGTATGAGGCTTGCATGATCTGGCGAGAAGCGCGTGGCGGTCATCCGCCCGCCCGCGTATCGCTCCTAAGCACCCGCCACCGCAATACGAAGGAGAACGGTCATGGCCGTCATCACGATCACCGACTTGAACACGACGCGCGAGATGCCGCGCCACGCGATGTCGCTCATCCGCGGCGCCGGCGCACCCTGGGTGTTCGGCTGGATTCAGCCTTTCGCGCCGCCCGTGCCGAGCGTCGGCCCCGTCGTCAATCTTTATCAAACCAACAACACGTTCTACGCGAATCAGATCGTCAATCAGTTTCAGAATATCGATGTGAACAACGCGGGCTCGAATTCGAATCTCACCGTCGTCGCGGGTGAAAACGGCAGGAACGGGCTGGGCTGAAACGATTCACGGGCGGTGGCTCATGGCAACCGAACTCATCTGGACATCGGCGTCGTGCAGCGACGTCGGCCTGGTACGCAACGTCAACGAGGATGCTTGCCTCGATATGCCTCGGCGTGGCCTGTGGGCCGTGGCCGATGGCATGGGGGGGCACGCGGCGGGAGACGTGGCGAGCCGCCTGGTCGTCGATGCACTCGCGGCGCTTCCCGAGCCTGACAGCCTCGCGCAGTTCGTTGCGGCGGCGCGCGACGCGCTTCAGTCGGTGAACCTAAGGCTGCGCGAGCAAGCGGCGCTGCGGCGCGTACGCGCGATCGGCAGCACGGTGGCAGTGTGCCTCGCGAGCGGACGCAGCTGTGCCCTGCTATGGGCCGGCGACAGCCGCGTCTACCACTACCGCGATGCATGGCTGCAGCAGCTCACGCGCGACCACAGTCAGGTCGAAGAACTGAGAGCACAGGGCTATCTGACAGGCGAAGAAGCGCGCAATCATCCGGCGCATCACTTGATCACGCGCGCTGTGGGCGCGGCGGATTGGCTCGAGCTCGATGAGGCGCGTGTCGATCTGTGCGATGGCGACGTACTCCTCATTTGCAGCGACGGGCTCACGAACGAAGTCGGCGACACAAGCATCGCGCTCACCCTGGCCCTTGCGCGAAGCGACTGCGTCGAGGCCGCGCAGGCGCTCGTCGATATGGCGCTGCAAGAAGGCGGTCGCGACAACGTATCCGTCATCGTGATACGCGTCGACGATCCGGGTGCCACCGACCGGACGCTCGTCAATCCTTCTGTCGCGAGGTAATGGCTACGGACGGCCGCACGGGTGAACGAACGTGAAAGCGGTGCGCAGGTTCACGCCTGTCTATAACGGGCCCTCGCCCTTCCCGGACGCGGTGCCGCTCTGATGACGAAAGTCCTTCGATCGAATGCCGTGCTTCTTGAGCAGCATTTGCAGATGCGAACGATTCATCTCGCAGCGTCGCGCGAGTTCGGCCACCGTGCCGCCCGTTTCCAGCAGTCCGCGTTCGAGAAAAGCGCGTTCGGCCTCATCGCTCGCGGCACGCTTTGCCTCGGAGAGCGAGATCGGTACTGCCGAGGTGCTTTGAATGCCCTCGCCGCTATCCTCATCCCGGTTGAGCGCCGAAACCGTGGCGAGCGCAAGCTGTTCGCGCGGCCGAATGTCCTCAGGCAGGTGATGGAGATCAGCCACGTCGCCGGCGAGACAGGAGATCCGATAGATGAGATTGCGCAACTCGCGGATGTTGCCGGGATACGCGTAGTTGAGCAGAAACTCGCGCAGCTTCGGCGTCATTTTGACAGGCCGACGCTTGAGCACCTCCGCCGCCTCGTCACCGAAGTACGAGAAAAGCAGCGGAATCTCGTCGCGGCGCTCGCGCAACGACGGGAGCGTCAGGTGAATCACGCTCAGCCGATAGAAGAGATCCTCGCGAAAGCGGCCCTGCTCGCTCATCTGACGCAGGTTGCGGTTGGTCGCGGCGACGATGCGGGTGTCGACCGCGATCGTCTCGTCCGATCCCACACGCTGGATTTCATGCGCCTCGAGCACGCGCAAGAGCTTCACTTGGCCGCTGAGCGGCAGCTCGCCGATCTCGTCGAGAAAGATCGTGCCCGTATGCGCGCTTTCGAACTTGCCTTTGCGATCGCTCGACGCCCCCGTGAACGCGCCCTTCTTATGGCCGAAGAGTTCCGACTCGAGCAGATTGTCTGGAATGGCGCCGCAGTTCACGGAGATATAGGGCTTGTCCGGGCGTGAGCCGTTTGCATGAATGACCTTCGCCATCAGTTCCTTGCCCGTGCCGCTCTCGCCATCGATGAGTACCGGCAGGTCCGTCGGCGCGGCCTTTTCGGCGATCTCGAGCGCCGCGAGCAGCGTCGGATTGTCGCCGAAGGTTCCTTCGAAGATGAAGCTGCGATCGATGAGCGCCTGCCTGCGCATGCGAGCGGTGAGCTCGGGCGCGCTGACGGCGTGCGGCTCGAGCTCCGCGGCCTCCACGAAACGCTCCTTGCGCGAGAGCTGCATGACATCGTCGCGCAGCGTGTTGGCCTGATTGAGAAGCTTCTCGATATCGCCGCGCTCGAGCTTGGGCGCCCAGCGCAGCATCGAGCGGAAAATCTCGATCTTCTCCAAAAGGCCGGCGTAGGAGACGGTCGTGCTGCCGAGGCCGACAGGATTGAAGAGTTTCATGGCATCAACTGCTTCTGAACCAGCTGGTAGTACATGCCCTTGCGCTGCACGAGTTCATCGTGCCGCCCGTCTTCGACGATCGCGCCGTCATACAGCACCAGGATCTTGTCGGCGCGCATGATCGTGCTCAGACGGTGCGCGATGATGACGGCCGTGCGTCCCGCCAGGATCTCCTGCATGTTCGCGAGGATGTTGCTCTCCGATTGCGTGTCGAGCGAGGACGTCGCTTCATCGAATACGATCAACCTCGGGTTGTGATAAAGCGCACGCGCGATGCAAAGCCGCTGGATCTGCCCGCCCGAAAGCCCCACCCCGCGCTCGCCGACGATCTGCTCATAGCCGAGCGGCATCTTGCTGATGAACGCATGTGCGTCCGCCATCTTCGCGACCTCCTCGATGCGGCGCCGGTCCGGACTTGCATCGCCGCACGCGATGTTCTCGGCGATCGAGCCGGAAAACACGAGATTGGTCTGCATGACGTAGCCGATCTGCGCGCGGTAATACGCTTGATCGACGTTGTTCATATCGTAACCGTCGACGACGATCTTGCCATCCGTCGGCGTATAGAAACCGACGAGCAGCTTCGCGAGCGTGGTCTTGCCGGAGCCGCTTCGGCCGACGATCGCCACCATTTCGCCCGGCTTGATGTCGAAGCTGATGTTCTCGAGCACATAGGGTGTCTCGTTGCTGCCGTAGCGAAAGTAGACGCCGCTTAACTTGATATCGCCCTGCAGGTCCGGGAGCAGCACGCGCGAGGCGCACTCGGCGGGCTTTTGCTCGGGCTCGATGTCGAGCACGTCGCCGAGCCGCTCCATCGCCACCGCCGCATCGTTCATGAGACTCCACAGCCCCACGAGCCCCATCAACGGCGCGAGCACGCTCCCCATGAAAGCGTTGAACGCGATCAACTGGCCGATGCTCAACTCCTGTGCGAGCACCAGCTTCGCGCCAACCCAGAGGATCACGATCGTGGTGGCGGCATTGAGCAACTGGCTGCCAAGCGCAACCAGGATATGAAACGATTGGGCGCGGTACTGCACGTCGAGCGCTTTCGCGTACTTGCGCTCCCACTTGAGCCGCACGGGCCGCTCGATGCCCATGCCCTTCACGGTTTCGATCCCGCCCAGCGTCTCCATCAGCAGCGATTTCGCGTCCGTCGAAGCCGCGAACACGTCGCGCGCAAAACGCTTGATCCTCGGCGTGGCGATCGCCGTCAACGCCATGATAGGCAAGACGAACGCAATCAGGAGCAACGTCATCTGCACGTTGTAGAGAAACATCACCGTAAAGTAGATGACGATCATCAGCAGATTGAGCACCGTCGTCACCGTCGATTCGGTCAGGAACGCGCGGATCGTCTGGTTCTCCTGGAAGCGTGCGAAGACATCGCCCGTCTTGCGTTTGGCGAAAAACCCGAGCGGCAGCGACATCGTGTGCTTGAAGAACTGCGACATCATCGAAAAGTCGAGGCTGCGCACCATGAAGTTCGAGAGATACGCACGAATCGTCGACATCAGTTGCGTGAACAGATTCGAAATGACGAGGCCGACGATGAGCAGATTGAGCAGGCTCACGTTCTGGTGAACGACGACGCCATCGAGGATGTTCTGAATGATGAGCGGCGGGACGATGCCGAGCACCTGAATGACGAACGTCGCAAGAAAAAGATGCGCAAGGATCTTCTTGTACGGCCTCAGATAACCGACGAAGCGCACCCATGGCGAGCGCGACGCCGCGTCTCGCGTGCTCGCCTCGCCGGCCGCCAGGAGCAGACATGTGCCGCTCCAACCGCGCTCGAACTCCTCGAGCGTGAGCTTGCGAAACCCGAGCGCTGGGTCCGCGACGCGCACCCAGCGCTTCGAGACACCATAGACGACGACGTAGTGATAGCCCTCCCAGTGCACGATGAACGGCAAATCGAAACCGCGCATTGCCTCGTACGTGCATTGAACGCCGCGCGCTGTGAAGCCGAGCGACTCCCCCGCGCGCGCCAGGCTATCGAGCGTTGCGCCTTGTGTCGTGACATTGGCGAGCTCACGCAGCTTGCCGAGTGTCATCGGAATACCGTGATGGCGGCATATCATCGCGAGACAGGCGGCACCGCAATCCATCTCCTCGGCCTGCTCGACGAGCGCAAAGCGCTTGATGAGCTTCGCACCGAATTCGTCGCTTGCGCCGAGATCGAGCGTGACAGGCCGCTTACGCCGCTCGGCGAGAAGCTTGTGCCGCTGCAGCTCGCGGTCCATGAAACGAATGCGCTCTTCGAGCACTTCGCGCAGTTTCGGGTTGCGCTCGAGCATGAAGTGCAGGGTCTTCTCCGGAATGACGATGAGCCGCACTTCCGTCACGGCCGTCACCGTGGCCTGCTGTTCCTGCCGCAGCACGCAAGCGCGCTCACCGAAAACCGAGCCGGCGCCGAGGGTGGCGAGCGGATAATCCTCGCTGTCCGCGCGATATGTCACGCGTACTTCGCCTTGGCGCACGACATAAAGCCGCATGTCTTCGCGAGAGCCCTGCTCGAGGATGGCCTTGCCCGCCGTGACACGCTTGACGCCTACGCTCGAAACGTACTCCGCAAGCTCCGCGCGCGTCAGCTTGCCGCGCAAATCGAAGAGCCGTGCGACAAAACCGCCGGCGGAGCTGAGGGCCACGTAACTCGTCACGAATGAACGCGCGGCATCGTTGCCGGCAAGCGCAGCCTCGATCGCAATGCGCGGAATGAACAGCAGCTCGGCCTTCGATGAGGCCCGCACCGAGGCCTCGTGCCAATACTTGCGCAACATGGCGATCTCGCCGAATGCCTCGCCCGCCTTGCGCACGCCGAGGCTCGTCTCCTTGCCGTGCTCCTCGATGAAAAGACGCACCGTGCCGGCTCGTACCACGAAAAGTCCGTCGGCAGGCTCACCGCGGCTGCATACCGTGTCGCCGAATGCAAACGTGCGGGGCAGCGCCTGCCCGGCGAGGCGCTCGAGCTCGTCGCGCGTAAAGAGCGACAGCGGCTCGACAGCGGACAGAAATTCGACCAGAGACTGAACTTCGGCCGGTGCCGGGATTTGCGCGTCCATGGATATTCGCCTTTGTCTCGTTTCAGCGCGCTTCGATGATGTGTTCCTGAGCTCGCGCGGCAAGCCATTCCTCGCGCAAGACACGCCGCACTTCGGATGCGACGTCGGCGTCGAGCGTCGCCGGACATTTCGCCGTCACCGAGAAAATCTCGTAAAACGACCCGTCGGGCGCGGCGAAGGGGCCAATCAGGTCGCCCGCTTGCGCATTGAAGACCTTCGCTTCGATCTCGGTCTTGAGCGAGCCGCGCAGCACCTTGCCGATCACGCCGCCGCTTTCGCGTGTGTCGGCGATCGAATGTTCGCGAGCCATGTCCGCGAAGCTCTCCGGATCGTCGGCAAGGATCGACATCATCTCGCGTGCCTGCCCTTCCGACTCGAGTACGATATGACTCACCTCGACGCTGTCGAACTTCGGCGAATTGAGCTTGAAGTACGCCTCGACCGCCTCGTCGCGGCCGACCTCGGCGAGCATCTTTTCCTGGTAGAGCGTGTCGGTCACGAATGCCTCGAACTCGTCGAGGCTCACGCCGAACGCGTCGAGATAGCGGTTCATGTCTGCCGCGCGGTGCAGGCCGCGCACCCGGCGAAACTGGTCGGCGCGCGCCTGGATCTCGTCGTCCGATACGCTCACGCCGAGCTTTTTCGCAGCGACGACCGTGAGCCGGTCGCGGACTTGCTGCTCGACGAGGCTTTCGAATTGCCCCGTGAGCTTCAGCGTTCTGATGAAGTCCTCGGTGTCGATGACTTCGTCGTCGATTCGCACGATTGACGCCATGTCGGTCTCCTATACCTGGTTCGTATCCGTGCCGCTTATCCGGCGACCTGACGGAACGGGTCGAGCGCAAAATCGATGAGGCGGCGCTCGCGCACCACGATTTCCGCCGTCGCCGTCATGCCGTAGCGCAACGGGTATTTCGTATCGCCGATCGCGTAGTAGTCGCGCGCCAGCGTGACACGGCCTTCATAGACCGGCAGCTTCGTGCGCGCCGAGGGCTTCGTCGCCGGCGATATGTATTCGAGTACGCCCGAGATCACGCCGTAGCGCTGATAGGCGAACGCGTTGAACTTGAGCTTCACGCGCTGCCCCTCCCGCAAGAAGGCGCGATCCTGTTCGGCGATCTCCACCTTCACGACAGGCCGCGCGTTGGCCGGCGCGATGCTGCCGAGCGGCGTATTGGCCTGGATCTTGTCGCCGGGCTGCGTCGTCGTCACGTCGGTAATGACCCCCGAGACCGGCGCGAGCACGAGTAGAAAATTGTCCTTGTCGATATTTTCGAAGCGAATGCGCGCGGCCGCATCGGCAGCAAGGCGTGCCGTTTGCACCTGGAGGCGCAGCTTGTCTTCGGTATTGGCGATATCGCGCAGTGTGGCGTCGTATTCGATGCGCAGGTTCGTGAGCGTCTCGCCACTGCCTTCGAGCTGCGCCTTGGCCTGCGCGAATTCGTGGCTCGATTGCGCCTCGAGTTCCGCGAGCTTGGCCTGCGCGATGCGCACGTTGTTCTCGGATTGCAGATACGTGCTTTTCTTTTCCTCGACCTGCGTTTGCGATACACCTCCGCCGCCGGGCAACGTGAAAAGGCGCGCGAATTTGTCCGCTTCGCCTTTCGCGAGATCGCGCGCGCGCACCGCGTTGTCGATGTTGCTGCGCGCCGCATCGATCTGGGCCTTTTGCGCTTGCGCGAGCTTGCTCGTGCCCTCGGCGATGCGGTTTTCATGCTGATGCTCCGCCACTTCGATCTGCGCTTTGAGCGCGTCGGCCTTACGCTGCATCAGTGCCTTTTTTTGCGGAAATTGCTGCCATTCGTGCTCGGCGTCTTCGAGTTTCAAGCGTGCGTCGAGCGCATTCGTCGCGGCTTCGATTGCGCCGCGCGCGTTGATGCGCCCAATCACGTCGTCCTTCTTCACGGGCTGCCCTTCGGCGATATAGATATCGGCGAGTTCGCCATCGACAGGCGCATAGATGCGGCGCACTTCGGATTCGGGCGCAAGCGCGCCGTCGGCTGTCACGATCACGTCTGCCCGGCCGATGAACGACCACGCGAGCGCGATGACGATCAGCGCCGCCACCGCGGCGACGGTCGCCTCGATGATTCGCCTCGGTTCTTCCGTGAGAATCGCGATGCCCTCGGCACCGTGCTCCTCGAGCGCCTCGTTCAACGGCTCGAGGCGACGCGGCTCGCGCGCGGCGCTCACCGCCCACTCCTTGGCGCCGATGCGCTCAGCGCGCGCAGCTTTGGAATTCGCGCCTGAAACGGCGGTGTCGCGAAGTGTGTCGATTCCAGTTCTTGTGCTGCCGCCTGAGCCCGTCCGGCACGCGCGTCGCTCTCGATCTGCCGATAAGCGTGCAGATCGTCGCGCACGAGCGGCAAGCCCGCGAGGCGCGGATACCGCTCGCCGTAGTCGTCGATCATCGCGGGCAGCGCATCGAGCCGATCGGTGCGCGCGTCGTTGAGCGCGGCTTCGATGGCCGCTTTCAGACGCTCGAGCGCGGCGACGTACACCGAGTCGTCGGTTTGAAGTTGGCGCAGATGGCTGAGCGCGTCCGCATACGGTTCGCCGAACGCGGGCAAATACGACACGATCTGCTCGAGTGCGCGCTGATGCTCGTTCGGGTCATCGTTCCAGCGCGCGATCAGTGACGTGATGGGGACCTCGTCGCGATAGATCCTGATCGGCGCGTCCGAGCCGCCGCGTCCCCTCCAGAACGATTCGAGCTCGCCCATCCAAACGAGCTCGGCAATGAGCGGCGCCGCCTCGCGGTTGTGGCTCGCCAATCCCTGCATCTCGGCGGCCATGGCGCGCGCCCGGTCGAACGCGTTCGCCTTTAACGCGGCGAGCCAGTCCGGCACCTTCGCCTTGATCAGCGCCTCGGCGCCTGCCGCCTCGAACGCGGCATCGCCCGGATGCCGTGCCAGGTAGCCGTTCGCCAATTGCGCCGCCGCGTCGAACCGTCCGGCCGACATGAGCGCCCTCATATCGCGTTGCGGGTTGCCGCGCAGATAAAGTGTTGCGGCAAGCGCACAGATCAGCGCTAACGCGACTGCGCCCCAGCGGCCGATGCGCCGCATGTCCGGCGCAGCGTTGCTGCCCAGCGCAATCGCTAGTTCGTCGATGAACGTCGCGATTGCGCCCCGGCGCCTGGGCGCCTCACGCGGGGCGCCGCTCGATTGCGACGCCGCAGTGCCGTGGCTCACTTCGTCTTCCCCCGTACCCGCGGGATCGACGCAGAAGATGTCGAGAAACGAGTGCGGGGCAGCGATGAAGGTCGTCCTGTCCATATCCGCCAACGGCATGGCCATTGGCACGGCGGCGGATTGGGCGTTTGCGGGCTCGGCGCGCTCTGCCGCTTTTGCCGGAGCTTCGGTCTGCGTCCTAGCTTGCGCTTGCATCTGCGTCAACGTCGGATCGGCGACGCTGCCGCGGCGAATACCCACGCGATACGCGAAGTGATCGCCGCCAAACGCGAGCAGCGCGCCGTCTTCGAGTCGTACCGCGCGCTCCTCGAGACGCGTTCCCTCGACGAACGTGCCGTTCGTGCTGCCGAGGTCCTCCACGAATATCTCGCCGTGTTCGGCGAACACGTGCGCGTGACGGCGCGACAGGTAGTTCACCTGGTGCGGATAAGCATCGCGGTATCGCGCGAAGGTCTCGTCCGTCTTGCTGACGAGGAACGGAAAACTTGTCACGACAATCGGCTCGAGGCCGAGATCGGCACGCTCCGGCGTCAGCGTAAGGACCACCGAACGTGCATTACACACCGCGCGATTCGCCGGGCACGGCACCAGTTCGACGCGGCAAGCGAGTATGCCGGCAAAGCGCAGCTCATCCCCGTCCTGGAGCGCTTGGGGCTTCTCGCGCACGTCGCGGCCGTTGAGCATCGTACCGTTCTTGCTGCCGAGATCGGCGATGTATGCGGCGCCGTTCTCGATGAAGAGCTTCGCATGACGGCGCGACAGCTCCGCGACGATCTCGGCACGCGCGGACGCAAACGGAGGTTCGGCCCGTCCGATGGCGAACAGCTCGCTCTCGATGCGAATGTCGCCGATCTCCGGATGCGATACCGGTTTCAAGACGACATCGAAGCGCCGCGTGAGCGGCATCTCCATTTCGGCAATCGGAAGACCATCGGAAGCCATGGTTCGACACCTGCAGATGAGCGCCGGGCCGCCCCGGTTTTCTCGCTTCCCCTGATACGCAGGGGTCGTCCGAAGCGGGGAGAGCGTGAGGAAAGTGTAGGCGACGTAAGACGGCAGTCAATCCGGACCGATCGGGGCTCGTCGGGTTCCCGTGCCAGCCGACCGTTCCCTGCGCATCGTTCATTTGATGATCGAACCGCCGGCCCCGGCGCCACGCGCGGCATCGCTGCTCGCATTCTCGACGACGACAGCAGGCCAGCCGCCGCCGATCGCCTTGTACAGCGTGACCGTATCGGTAAGAATCTGCTGATGATTCGCGACGAGCGCGAGTTCGGCGGCTGCGAGCGAGCGCTCCGATTCGAGCACTTCCAGCTGCGACACCACGCCCTCTTTCAACTGCGCTTCGATCTGGGCGGCCACGACGCGCAGATGCGCGTTTTGCTCCTGAAGCTCGAGGCGCTGCTTCTTGTGCGCCTCGAGATTGACGAGCGCGTTCTCGACCTCCTCGAAGGCGGCGAACACAGTCTGCCGGTACTGCTGCTCCGCCACCTCGCTTTGCGCCTCTGTCGTCCTGATGTGCGCTTTCACGCTCGGATCGAACATGGGCAGATTGATGCTCGGCAAGAAGCTGAACGTGAACGCTTTGAACAGATCGGAAAGTGCGAACGCCGCCGTGCCGCCTCGGCCGGTGAGACTGATACTCGGCAATTGCGCGAGCTTGGCCGCGCCGATCGAGTCATACGATTCGAGCACGCGGTACTGTGCGGCGACGACATCGGGCCGGCGGCCGAGCAACTGTGCAGGCAAGCCCATCGGCACCTCGGGCAGCTTGACGCGCTCGCGCAAGTGTCCGACGGGCATCTTGAACTCGCCGGCCGGGACGCCGACGAGCGTGGCAAGCGCGTTCTCGGCGAGATCTCGCGAGCGTTGCAGATCGATGAGCTCGTTCGCCAGCGCGTTGATTTCCGCTCGCTGGCGCAGCACTTCGGTTTGCGGCACGAGACCGCCGGCGAGCATCGACTGATAGATGGCGAGAATCTGCTTGTTCTTGGCGAGCGTCTTTTGCTCCTGCTCGATCTGATCGTCGAACTGAAGAATCTGGAAGTACGTGCTCGATACGCCCGCAACGAGCGTCAGATAACCGGCGCGCCAGTCCGCCTCGGAAGCGTGGTATTCGGCCTTTTGCGCCTGGACGCCCTTTTCGACCTTGCCCCAGATGTCGATGTCCCAGTTCACCTGCGTGCCCAGATTGATGGTTTTCGTGAGCCGCTGGTGCGTGTTCTTTTCGAAATCGGCACCGGCGCCCAAATCGGCGCTCGGCAACGCGCCGGCACGCACTTCGCCGATCTCGGCACCCGCGACACGAATGCGCGCGGCGAGCACCTTTATGTCGACATTGCCGGCGATTGCCTTGTCGATGAGCGAATCGAGATAGGCGTCGTCGAATGAACGCCACCATTGCGGGTCCACCGTGTCGGACGCCGAGACCGGCCGCCCCGTATGCGCCCAGGTGGTCTTCTCGGGCGTGTCGGGGCGCTGGTTGGCCGGGATTTTCAGGTCCATGCAGCCGGACACAACGATTGCGGCAAGACCCGCTGCGATAGCGTGGCCGAAGAGCGGACGCGTGCGGCTGCGGAAAATCGACGCGCGAGCCGGGCCTGTCGAATGGTTCACGTTCTGCTCCTGGGATGACGTCTATCGATGGAACGAACTGCGGAGGCGAAACAAGCGAGTGCCCGACGGCGGCACCGCCGCGCCAGCCATGGAAGCTTGACGCCTCCATGGCGGCGGGGCTCGCACGATCAGAAGTTGATCGTGTTCGTGGCGGTTTGCTTGGGCTTGACCGTCGAGTGGATGTCGCTCGCGAAAGCGACGTTGTTGCCCGTGTTGTTCACGATATCGTTCGTTTGACCGATGACCTGCTGCGCACTGAAGTTGGTCGTATCGGTGACATGCACGGGCGAGTACGACAGCGGCCAGTAATAGCCCAGGTTGCCGCCGCGCACTGCGGACATCGCAC
>Ga0105239_10002661_pt1 | contig 22516 bp, 15 predicted proteins | sample KBSC44metaG_FD_92761 | JGI IMG/M metagenome (GOLD analysis project Ga0105239, IMG submission 92761) | Corn rhizosphere microbial communities from Kellogg Biological Station, Michigan, USA - KBS C4-4 metaG | ecosystem: Host-associated > Plants > Roots > Rhizosphere > Soil | place: Michigan, USA... | reverse complement strand
GTCAGTCCCCTCTCCCCTGGCTTTGCCGGGGGAGAGGGTTAGGGTGAGGGGGAACGCTTTAAGTCCTCACCGCCACGACGCCTCGCGCACAGATCCGGCGCACCTCAGAAGCGCCAGAAGTGTTCCCTGTCGGTTCGAGTAGACGGCACGAACGGCTTTATCCCTCAATGCTGCTCAAAGCTCTGGCTCCAAAAGGCCATTCCCTCTTTGGTTACTTTCTCTTTACTCCGGACCTAAAGGTCCTCCGCCCTCCGGGCCGGCTTCGCCGTTCGCATGCGCTGCGCGCAAGCGTGGGCCAGCAAAGAGAAAGTGACTCGGACGTCGGCAGGCGTTCGAAACGTCCGCTGCGTAAGCGGCCAGATCGCCCGAACACACAGGCAAGAACCAAGGCCCCACAAAACCGACTTCTCCGATCAAAACACCATATTCAACGCCACAGCCGGCGTAACCGTCGTAGTCACACGACGCCCCCCGAAAATAACCCGAGTACCAAGCAAGACGCCAATATTAGGCGACCAGTTGTACTCGATCGCAGGCGCAACACCGAACGCAGATTGCGAGCCAGAGCTGGCGCGAAAAGGCGTCGGATAGGAAAGGCCATTGATATTCGTCATGTCGTAACCCGAGACATGTGTGCTGTTGCTATGCGCATACGTGAGATCAAGCGCCAACACCCACGACCGCACCAGACTGTATTCCCAAGCCAGATCCACATTGAATGCATTACCCGGCCGCGCCCGCCCATGAAAGTCGCGCCCCGTCCCATAAACACTCACCCCATCGACATCCGCATGACCGGAAACAGTCTGCGCAAGATTGAGCCGCATACGCAAAATGCGCCCGTTCGGCATCCAGAAATAAGTCTGCGCATTGAACTGCAGCGTCGTCGCGTAAACACCACTGCCCAGCCCGTTATTCGGGTTACTGCCAAGACGGTCATAAGCGCCGGTCGGCAACGTTTCCTGTATTTCGATGGCAGTGGTCGGCACCCAGCTACCGGGCTCGAACTGCGTCAACCGGTACTGCGCCTGCACGCTGAAATCGCCCAGCAGGATATGCGAACTGTTCGGACTCCCACCGCCCGTGTTGAAACCAATGACCGGAATCACACCGACGGAGAGTCGATCCGTCAGCCCATACAGAACATACGCGCGCGAGCCATAACTATCCGCACGAGTGGAATGGACGTCGTAAAGATAGGGCTCGATCAGCCAGTGCCCTTGCGGCAAGGTCGACGCCGAGTTGGCCAGCATCGGGCCGGTCCACCAGGCATCATCCAGCGACTGGCGCGAAGCTGGCGACGACGGTTCGAGCGCTGGCATATCGGCCGTCTGGGCCGATACCACCGTCACGCAGATAAGGCAGGCAAACGCGCAAGCGAGCCGAAGCAGGGGCCACACCATCAGTTGCTCTCTCAACCTGTCCCAAGCGGGGTCGCTAAAAACTAGGTGACATGGTGGTCCATCGACATAGCCACTTTGCTAGCATCGGGCATGACCACTTGGGGGTGATCGCATGACACGGGTATCCGCCAGTTTTCTACCACCTGTCGCGCTGGACCGGCGCAGTGGCGTACCGATGCACCGACAGTTATCTGAATGGTTTCGTCACGCCATTATCGGCGGGCAGTTGCGGCCCGGGCAGCGCGTACCGTCTACGCGCAGCCTGGCCAAGGAACTGAAAATCTCCCGCCTGCCGGTATTGAGTGCCTACGAGCAGCTCTTTGCCGAGGGCTATCTGGAGACCTTCACCGGTGCCGGCACCTGTGTCGCGCAATCGATCCCCGGTGGCTTGGCCGCCGCCGTGGATGCGAAAGCACCTGAGCCTGCCGAACCATCGGCACCGCGACCCGTTTCCCGTCTCGCCACCTTGATGCAGGAGCCACCGCCGCCCTGGCTGGCCAACCAGGGGGCTTTTCGCGTGGGCCTGCCGGCACTCGATCATTTCCCGCGCGAAATCTGGTCGAAGCTGGTGAATCGACATGCGCGCCGCATGCCTACGCAGCTGATGACCTATGGCGATCCGATCGGCTACCTGCCGTTTCGCGAAGCGATCGCGCAATACCTGGGCACCGTCCGTGGCGTGCGTTGCGATGCGTCGCAGATCCTGGTGACCACCGGCTCGCAGCAAGGCCTGGTTATTTCCGCACTGGCCCTGCTGGAACCCAAGGCACGCGTGTGGATGGAAGAGCCCGGTTATCCGGGCGCACGCCAGGCCTTGCAGTCGGTGGGCGCACAGATCGTTCCGGTGCCTGTCGATGACGAGGGCCTCGATATCGCCGAAGGCATACGACGCAGCCGCAACGCGCGCGCGGCGTACATATCGCCGTCGCACCAGTTTCCGCTCGGCGTCACCATGAGTGCCACACGACGCATCCAGTTGTTGAACTGGGCCGCACGCAGCGGCGCCTGGATCATCGAGGACGACTACGACAGCGAATACCGCCTGGCCGGCCATCCGATTGCCTCCCTGCAAGGACTCGATACCGATGCGCGCGTGATCTACGTCGGCACATTCAGCAAGGTGGTGTTTCCTGCTCTGCGTCTGGGCTATGTGGTGGTACCCAGGGACGTCATGCCGGCGTTCCTGAGCGTGCGCAATGGCATGGATACGTTCTCGTCCACGCTCTATCAGCTGGTGATGACCGACTTTATTCGCGAAGGGCATTTCGCCCGCCACATCCGGCGCATGCGCGCGCTCTACATGGAGCGACGCACCGCGCTGCTCGAATCGATCGAGACGCATATGCATGGCCGGCTCGACATCATCGGCGCGGAAGCCGGCATGCAGTTGGTCGCCCTGCTCCCGCCCGGCATCGACGATGTCGCCATTTCACGCGCGGCCGCGCAACAAGGCGTGTCGGTGAGACCGTTATCGATGTGCTATGCCGACCCGCCCGCCCGCGGCGGGCTTATCTTCGGCTATGGCGGCGCCAGCGTGCGCGAGATTCGCGAAAGCATACGCAAGCTCAAAAGTTGTCTTTGAAGGATGTCGTGACCGCGCGCCCTTGGCTTGCGGTCGAACCGCCACCATGCATGAACCCTCACTCTCCTAGCCGACACCATGCGTATCGAACCTGTTACCCATCTGAATCTTGGCTCGATACAGACGCTGGTTTTCGCCGGCGGCGGTAATCGCTGCTGGTGGCAGGCAGGCGCAGTGACCTATTGGCAGGAACGCGACTGGACATTGCCGCCGACCTTGATCGGCACCAGCGCGGGTGCCGCCGTGGCTACCGCCTGCCTGAGCCAGCGCGTGCCGATGGCGCTTAACGGGTGCATCGGTTTATTCGATACCAATCCGCGCATCTTCGACTGGCGCGGCCTTGCCCGGCTCAAGCTCAGTTTTGCGCACCAACGCGTCTACCCCGCCTGGCTCTCGTCTTTTATCGACGATGCCGGCTTCGACGACTTGCGCCAGGCACCCAGCCGATTGCGCGTGGCCTTTACGCGACCGGCGCGCTTGCTCGGTCTTGGCGGTTCGCTCGCCGCGGGCACGCTCGCCTACATGGTCGATCGCTATCTGGCCAACCGCCTGCATCCCCGGCTACCGCGATGGCTGGGGCTGCACTACGAGTTCATCGACCTGCAGCAATGCGACGACCTGGCCGCAGCCAAGAATCTGCTGGTCAGCGCCGCCGCCGCGCCACCTTTTCTCTCCGCCCAGCGTATCGACGGACGGCACGCCATCGACGGCGGCTATGCCGACAACGCACCGATTCCGGAACAGACCGCGATGGAGAAGTCTTCGACATTGGTGCTGCTGACGCGCCATTACCCGAAGCTGCCCACGCTATTCCGCTTCAACGGGCGGCATTATTGGCAGCCGAGCCGGCGCGTTCCGGTGTCGACCTGGGACTGCACGGCACGGGCTACCGTGCGCGACGCCTTTAGCCTGGGCCAGCAGGATGCCTTGGATTTGCGCACGCACATCGCATTGCCATAAGGCAGCAGCGAGATCCGATCAGGACAGAGAGCCTTCTCGAATCTGCTCCCATTCGAGATCAAAGCGGGCGAGATACTTGCGCAGTCGATCGGCGTCGTTGGTGCTGGCGCGCTGCTGCCTGGATACGGCAAACAGTTCGCGCCCGGCCTGCGAGAGCGACTTCGATTTCGCACACACTCGTACAACCTCTTCCAACTGCACGCGATCGAAGCGATCAAGCGCCGCAACACGTTCGCCCAGTAGCGCCTCCAACGGCGAAGGTTCGCCACCGCTACGCCACTGGCGGGTCAGGCGCTCGACTTCCTCTTCGACCAGTTCGGTCTGGATACGGCCTGCCTTCGCAAGCGTCGCCATACGCATGACCGACGCGCCCAGATCGCGGAAGTTGCCGCTCCAGCGCGCCTCGATGCTCGTGGCAAAGGAAAGAAAACGGGCGCGCGCTTCGCGGTTGAAGGTGACGCGCTGATGTTGTTCGCGCGACCAGCGCTCCAGCTCGAAATCGAGATTGGGCTCGATATCTTCCACGCGCTCGGCCAGACCCGGCAGACGGTATGTCCAAAGATTGAGGCGCGCGAGCAGATCCTCACGAAACCGACCCTGCCCGACCGCCTCGTGCAGATCCCTGTTAGTGCCGGCGATCAACTGAAAATCGCTTTCCACTTCCTTGTCGCCACCCACCGGCAGAAAGCGCTTTTCCTCCAGTGCTCGCAACAACATGGCCTGCTCATCGAGACCGAGTTCGCCGATCTCGTCGAGAAAAAGCAGCCCCTGGTGCGCCGAACGCAGCAAGCCGGCCCGATCACTGGTCGCACCGGTGTAGGCACCCCTGGTGTGGCCGAACAACGTGCTCATGGCGCCGTCGCCGCGCAAGGTTGCGCAATTGACTTCGACGAATCGGCCAGGCAGTTGGTGCTTGAGCTTCTTGAGCTCGAATACGCGTTTGGCGAGCTGGCTTTTGCCGGCGCCGGTCGGTCCCATCAGCAGCATCGGCGCCTTCGAACGGGTCGCGACTGTTTCGATTTGCTCGATCATGCGATTGAAGGCCCGATTGCGCGTGGCGATGCCGTTCTTGAGCAGGTTGCGGTCGGTCAGTTGCTGCTGTTCGAAGCGCTGCGCGATGCGGTCGTAACGTGAAAGATCAAGATCGATCACTGCAAAGCTGCCTTCCACACCCTCCTGTTTGCGCGGCGGCGACGTCTGCAGCAGCTGGCCTGGAAAGATTCGGCTTTCGGTCAGCAGGAACCAGCAGATCTGCGCAACGTGCGTGCCTGTCGTGATGTGGACGTAGTAGTCCTCTTCATCCGGGCGAAAATCGTACGCGCGCAAAAAATCATGCAACGTCGCGTACACGCCCTCGAAATCCCACGGATCGGACAGGTAGGTATCGTGATGGCTTACCTGCGTTTCCGGCGACACCTGTGCGATGTCTTCGGTAACCGCCTTGGCAAGCTTGCCGTAGCGACGCGCATCGAACAGCAGGTCGAGCCGGTCGAGCAGAAAGTCTTCATGCATCCCCAGCGACACCGTCGGACGCCAGCGCTCCCAGCGCGCCGTACCCGAACCCGCGTCGAGCTGGGTGCCCAGCATGCCGATGACCACCCGTCGCTTCATTTATCCAATCCGATATATGACTAGCTGAAATTATATGCTTTTTCTAATTCGCCCTGAGCAAGTCCAGCCATCTGTTTCCACAAATTCCTTGTTTATCAAATAGATCAAAACGATCCGGCGTCGTTGGCACGCCACTTGCCCTATCCAGCACAAGTCCAACTGGAATGCGCAACATGGCCAACATCACTTTGTTCAACTCTCATCGCGGCGCCCACGTCCCGGCGACCGATGCCCACAACGAAGCCGGCGGTGCGGCCTACGCACGTCATCCGGAATCGGCGCTGGCGCTCTACGCCGCCACCGGGTGCCTGAACGGCACGTTCTACGCGAGCGCCGAAGAGCAGCTCGACCATGTATTGAAGCTGGGTAGCGAGGTATCGGCGCAGTTTGTGGCCAAGACAGCGATCTATGCCCGTCAGCGCGGCCATATGAAGGACATGCCCGCGTTGCTGTTGGCCATGTTGACCACGCGCGACGCGAAAGCGCTCGAAGCGGCGTTTCCGCAGGTAGTCGACAACGGCCGCATGTTGCGCAACTTCGTGCAGATCGTGCGTAGCGGCCGCATCGGTCGCAAGTCGCTGGGTTCGCTGCCCAAGCGTCTGGTGCGGACGTGGCTTGAGAACGCCTCGGTAGAGCAGCTTCTCGCCGCAGCGATCGGCTCGAAGCCCTCATTGGGCGATGTGATCAAGATGGTCCATCCCAAGCCGGCCGATGCCGAGCGTGCCACGCTCTACGCCTGGCTGATCGGCAAGTCGTACGACGAGGCCGCGTTGCCGGAGAAGGTGCGTGCTTATGAGCGCTTCAAGCGCTCGCCGCATGCGTCGATACCGTCGCTGCCGTTCCAGTACTTCACGTCGCTGCCGCTGGACGTAAAGCACTGGACCCAGTTGGCCCATGCCTCGTCGTGGCAGACCTTGCGCATGAACCTCAACACGTTTGCCCGCCACGGAGTATTCGACAACCAGCGTACCGTACTGACAATCGCCAAGCGCTTGCGTGAGCCGGCCGAAATCCGCAAAGCGCGCGTGATGCCTTACCAGTTGCTGACCGCCTATTACGCGGCCAGCCAGACGATGCCGGAGCCGATCGTCGATGCACTGCAGGACGCCATGGAAGTGGCGACCCGTCAGGTGCCGTCGTTACATGGAAACGTGGTGGTTGCGGTCGACGTATCCGGTTCGATGGGATCGCCGGTAACCGGCTACCGCAAGGGCTCGACCACGGTGGCGCGTTGCGTCGACGTGGCCGCGCTGATCGCCGCCTGCATTCAGCGCAATCATCGTGCGGCGCGGATCATGCCGTTCGACACTCAGGTGCGCGACTTGCGCCTGAACGCTCGCGACAGCGTGATGACGCAGGCAAAGCAGCTGGCATCGTTGTGTGGTGGGGGTACGGCGGTAAGCGCTCCGCTGGTCCAGCTCAACAAGGAAAAGGCCAAGGTGGATCTGCTGGTGCTGGTGTCCGACAACGAAAGTTGGCGCGATACCCGCGCAGGCGGGGCCACCGCGACAATGCAGCAATGGGCAGCGATCAAGGCGCGCTGTCCCGACGCTCGCATGATCTGCATCGACCTGCAGCCGAACGCGACCAGCCAGACGGTCGAGTCGCCGGATGTGCTGCACGTCGGCGGCTTCAGCGACGCGGTGTTCGATTTACTGGCGGTGTTTGCGGCACAAGGTGGTGGCGCAACCCGCTGGGTGGAGCGGATCGCATCGATTCCGCTCTGAATGCGGCGCAGGGACGTGCCGCGGGACGATCCCGGAGGGCCGGGCTCGTTCATCGCCTCAAGGCCAGGAGGCCGCGGGGCGGGAAGGACCGGCTGGCCATGGGGCCAGCCGGATGGGAATGGGGAATGGGCAACGGCGAATGCTGATGCGACTACATATGGTTGAACGCGAAAGCGTGCCGGTTCGAGCCCGGAATGTCGCATCAACTCTTGTCGTCGTTGCCCTGACGGTTTTTGGCGATGTGTCGCGAATGCCGACGAAACTACACCTACTAAGTGCCAGGTCGCGGGTTCGAGTCCCGCCCGCCGCAAGGCGGTAGCTCAGCGGTAGAGCAGGACGTTTCGTCACTCTCGTCACGACGCATCGCCAAAAACCGTTCAACGTGGCGCGGTGCGAATGCATAGCGGAACTACATCCTTTGGAGATCCATGTTTCGCACGTTTTCTTGTCACACCGTGTCACATCCGCTTTACGCGGCGAATGCAGGTGGAACTACATCGGAAAGCCCTTCGGGGTCGGGTTCAAATCCCGGACGCATACCGCCCAGGCGGTAAGCGCAAACCGTTCCCCCACTCCTTGTCGCCGCACCTTTATCATGGCGATCCTCTCGCGGGATCGCACCGCCAGCATCACCGCAACACGAGACATCATCATGAAGACGCAGAACTACGACGTCATCAACGACCCAGGCGCCGTGCCAATCAAGCTATGGACTCGCGGCGTGCCGTTGGAAGACGAGGCACGTCGCCAGCTCCAGAACATCGCCAAACTGCCGTTTATCCATCGCTGGATTTCGGTGATGCCGGACGTGCACCTCGGTAAGGGAGCGACGGTGGGCTCCGTGGTGCCGACCATCGGCGCGATCGTGCCGGCGGCGGTGGGCGTGGATATCGGCTGCGGCATGATCGCGGCGCGAACCACGCTGACGGCGAGCGACCTGCCCGACAACCTTGCCGAGATACGTAGCGCGATCGAGAAGGCGGTGCCGCACGGCCGCACGGTCGGCGCGCGCGACAAGGGAGCCTGGGCCAACCCGCCGGAGGCCACGGTACAAGGCTGGACCTCGTTGCAGGACGGTTTCGAGCGTATCGTGGCGCGGCATCCCAAGCTCAAGCGCAGCAACCATCTGCATCACCTGGGCACTCTCGGTACCGGCAATCATTTCGTCGAGGTCTGCCTGGACGAAGAAAATCGCGTGTGGTTCATGCTCCACTCGGGGTCCCGCGGCGTAGGCAATGCCATCGGAAGCCATTTCATCGAATTGGCCAAGCAGGACATGCGTCGCTGGATGATCAACCTCCCCGATCAGGATCTGGCCTACCTGCCGGAGGGTAGCGATCACTACGCGGACTATGTTTTCGCGGTGGACTGGGCGCAGCGTTTTGCGCGCAACAATCGCGAGATCATGATGAAGCATGTGGTCGAAGCGGTGCGCAAAGTGATCGCCAAACCGTTCGAGGCGCAAGCCGAGGCAGTCAACTGTCACCACAACTACGTCAACCGCGAACATCATTTCGGCAAGGACGTACTGGTGACGCGAAAAGGGGCAGTGAGCGCACGGAAGGGCGAGATGGGCATCATTCCCGGCAGCATGGGTGCGAAAAGCTTTATCGTACGCGGCCTGGGTAACGAGGACAGCTTTCACAGCTGCAGCCACGGTGCTGGCCGTGTCATGAGCCGCACCGAGGCGCGTCGTCGTATCAGTGTCGAGGAGCATGCCAAGGCGACCGCACATGTGGAATGCCGCAAGGATGCCGATGTCGTCGACGAATCGCCGGCGGCATACAAGTCGATCGATGCTGTCATGGCGGCACAGAGCGATCTGGTCGAGATCGTGCATACGTTGCGTCAGGTCGTCTGCGTCAAGGGATAGCTCGATCCGGCCGCCTTGATACATAACAAAAGAAGAGCGAAGCAATGCTTCGCTCTTCGCCGATGGATGAAATAAATATGGAGATGATCGAACTGGACGGCGAGGCAGGTGGCGGGCAATTGCTGCGCACCGCGCTCAGCTTGAGCCTGTGCACCGGCATCGGCTTCACGATGGAGCGGATTCGCGCGCGGCGTACGCGACCGGGCCTGATGCGTCAGCACCTTACCGCGGTCAGCGCCGCGGCTATGATTGGCCAGGGGCGGACACACGGCGCCGAACTTGGTGCCACCCGCCTGCGCTTCGAGCCTGGGGCCGTTGTTCCTGGAGACTATCAATTCAGCACGGGAAGCGCCGGCTCGACGACCCTGGTACTGCAGACTGTGCTGCCCGCACTGTGGCGTTGCGCGGCGCCCTCGCGCCTGCGGCTCGAGGGCGGGACTCACAATCCGCTTGCCCCTAGTGTCGACTTTATTGCCGACAGCTATTTGCCGGCGCTGCGCCATCTGGGCATCGAAGCGAGTGTGCACCTGGAGCGTCACGGCTTCTTCCCGGCCGGCGGCGGCATCGTGCATGCGACGGTTGAACCATCCGCCGCATCGACCCGCGGCGTGCTCGACACGCGCGGTGAGTTCGATGGCATGGAAGCGCTCGCCATTCTGTCCGACCTTTCATCCGATATCGGTCGCCGCGAACTGGCCGTGCTGGGCGGGCAGCTGAAGCTTCCGGAGGAAGCTCTGCAGTTGCGTAGCGTCAAGCCACCGATCGGCCCCGGGAATGCCTTGATGGTGAAAGTACGGCACGCCAACCACGTCGAAACTTTCACCGGACACGGGCAGCGCGGCGTAAGCGCCGAAAGCATCGCACACGATGTTGCTCGCGAGGTGAAGAACTACCTCGCGTCCGATGCCTATGCAGGAGAACACCTGTCGGATCAGTTGCTGCTGCCGATGGCGCTGGCAGGCCATGGCGAATTCACCACGCATGTCATCAGCGATCATTTGCAGAGCAATGCACGGCTGATCGAAAAGTTCCTTCCTGTCGATATCGCCTGGCATCGACTTGGGTCCGATGTGTGGCGCGTCGTTGTTGAAAGCTAGCTAGCGTGCCGCCTGACTTGAAGTCGACGACCTGCCGACCCTGCTTATCATTGCAATCGTACTGGCACCGCTGAGACCACGGGGCCTGGAAGCGCAAAGGCTCCGACAACAAGTTGCGATCTAACTGAAACGGGGCGTCTGCATGGCAGGCGCCCCGCTTTCGATCACTTGGAGATAAGCAATAGCAACGACTGCCCGCATTGGCTATAGGTCGCACCGCTACCACCGATCAAGGTTTCGCTGCCCGGTGTCACGAAGGTATTGGTACCGTCGTTCCAATTGCAGGTATCGGTGACGCGGTACCACTGTGTGCCGGTCGGCGGCGCGGGTAGCGTGAAGGTGACTGCGCCCGACCAGCCGTTGTAGGCGACATACATGGAATTGCTGTCGCCGAACGACGAACCGTTGACCGTATAGGCAATGGCGTAGTTGCTGGTGTTGTTCCAATACGCCGTGGTCGCCACGGCGCCGCTTGGCTGATACCACACGACCTGGCTGGCGGTGTACCAAGTGGCCGGGCGCAATGCCGGGTGTGCCTTGCGGAAGGCGATCAGGCGCGTGGCGTAGGTGTTGAAGTTGCTCTGGTCGGCGGTCCAGCTGTAGTTCAACCAGTTGGCGGTGGAGTCGAGGTTGTACGCGTTGTTGTTGCACTTGAGCGAGCGCAGGTACTCGTCGCCGCCCTGGATCAATGGCGTGCCCGCGGACAACATGACGAACGCCAGACCGGTGCGCGCCGCACGGCGCTGATCGAACGCGGTGCCGGTACCGGCGGACATGCCCTGGTCCCAGCTGTAGTTGCTCGACGTGCCGCCGTCGGATGGACCGTATGGCCAGGCCTGGTTGTTGTTGGAACCGTTGCAGGCATACACATCATTGAGCGTCATGCCGTCATGCACGTCGATAAAGTTGGTGGAGTTCCACGGCGCCCGGCCGCTGGCCTGGAACAGATTGGCCGAGCCGGAGAAATCGTTCGCGTCCTGGCCGATGGAAATCGTCATGCTGCCGAGCTCGTTCTGTGCCTGGCGCAGCGTGTCGCGATACGCGCCATTCCATTCCGACCAACCCTTGGGAAAGCCGCCAAGCTGATACGAGTTACCGCCGATGGCCCATGGCTCCGCGAACAAGTCCAGACCGCTACCGCCCGCGGCCGGTCGTACGGTGAACTCGCTCAGGATGCGATTGATCGCGACATTGGGATCGGCCGCATCGAAGTTGTAACCGCCATTGGGGCAGTTGGGTGCGGCGGACTGGAAGGTATCGCTCAGGCAACTGTTGCCGAGTACCGAAGCGAGATCGAAACGAAAGCCGTCGACGCCCATGGTATTGGCCCAGTAGGCCAGCGAATCGACGATCAGGTTCTGCGCGACCGTGTTGTAAGTATTGTAGTTACCGCCCACGCCGGTGTTGTCGTAGTAGTACTGGTTGTTGGATGCCAGTTCGTAATACGTCGCGTTATCCAGGCCGCGCCAGGAGTAGATCGTCGCGGTGGTGGGATCCGAACTGGTCCACGTTCCACCCTCACCGGTGTGGTTGTAGACCACGTCCATATAGACCTTGATGCCGGCGTTGTGGAAGGCCTGCACCATCGCCTGGAATTCGGCCGTCGGGCCGCCGGCCGCCTTGTTCGACGAGTAACGGCGATCCGGCGAAAAGTAGTTCTCGGTCATATAGCCCCAGTAATTCTGGTTGGCATCCGAGTTGGGTACGACATCGTTCGCGTCGTTCTGCGTTTCCTGCACCGGCAGGAACTCCACCGCGGTGACGCCCAGGCTGGCCAGATAACCCGCCTTCAAGCCCGCGCCTTTGTAAGTACCACGATAAGCCGCCGCGATGCTGGTGTCCTGCTCGGTAAAGCCGCGCACGTTCACTTCGTAGATCACGTCGTCTTTCTGCGCGCGCGTCGGTTTGGTACCGGTACTTTGCGCCGCCTGCGACAACACCACGCCCTTGGGGGCGTACAGGCCGCTGTCCGTGTTGCGATTGGTGGCGCCGGACGCAAACACATTGCCGTTCTGGCTGGATGTGTTGAGCGGATCCTGACTCATCTCCAGCGCATAGGGATCGAGCAGCAGCTTGTTCGGATTGAAGCGATTACCGCTGGCATCGACGTCGGAAACAAAGCCCACCGACGTGCCTTTGGTCCAGCTCGCGCTGTATGGCCAGTTCGGTCCCCAGGCGCGATAACCGTAGTACACCGACCCTGTAATACCGGCCGATTGAATCGACGAGACCGGTACCGTCACGGCCCAGACGTTGCTGCCGGCCGGGCTCAGCACATAGGTGGCCGATTCCTGCGCGCCATAACCACTGCCATAGAGATAAAGCACGATGCGCGTGGCATGCGCGGAGTACACGCGAAAGGTAATACTGGTTTTCTGCGCGTTATAACTTGCGCCCAGGGTCATGCTGTTAATGGCCGCATGGGCCGGCATCAACGGCGCGGCAACCATGCCCGCACAGAGCATGAGCGCAGCGAGTATCTTCGAACGGTTCATCGGGTCTACCTCTATCCTGCTTCGTTGAGGATCGGGTTCAACTACCGTGCATGGACTTGAAAAACTGCCGAGCGAGTCCGCAACGCGGCGTATCTTCGCCGTGCCGTTCTGATGGAGGAAAAGGTCATTGCGTTACCAGGCGCAATGTGGACTTGCCTGTAGCAGTGGGGCGCATAGTAGAAAGCATCGCAGTGCAGCAACCAGCGCATGCATACGTATTCATTGCGACGGATTGCTCAGTCGTGGCCTGCGCAAGAACCCACTAGACTTGTCATCGGGGTCATAACAGTGTCCGGGGATTATCCATGCCAGCTGCTTTGCGGATCGGTCGTTTGCTGCTTCTTGTGCTTTGCCTGCTGCCCTTGGCCGTACTCGCCGATGACGTGACCGGCGTGGGCATTCATGCCATCGAAGTCCATGACCCCGTGAACGATGGAGCCATGCCCGGCTACGTGTTCTATCCGTCGATGCAAGCCAAGGGCTCGACCTGGATCGCGCCTTACGAGGTTGCCGCCACCGTCGACGCCGCCGAACTGCCGGGCGCCAGGCCGCTGGTCGTGCTCTCCCATGGCAATGGCGGCTCCGATCTCGATCTGCACGACATCGCCACCTATCTGGCGAGCCACGGCTTCGTGGTCGCGACACTGGAACATCCCAGGGACAACTACCACGACCAGAGCGGCGTCGGTCGCGCGCCGGTACTGGATGGACGGCCAATCCAGGTACAAGCCGTCATCACCTATCTGCTGAACGATGCGAAGTGGAGCAAGCTGATCGATGCGAAGCGCATCGGCGTCGGCGGTTTTTCGGCCGGTGGCTATACCAGCCTGCTGCTGGTCGGTGCCGTGCCGCGTTTCGATCGTTTCATCGACTATTGCGAACGCTATCCCGGCGACGATCTGTGCGCGGGCGCCAAGCAGATGCGTGCCGAGGCCGCCAGCCACGGCCAGACGATCGAGCAGATGTTCGGCGAGACGCAGAAGGACTTTACCCGTTGGGGCAAGGCGGCCGATCCGCGCGTCAAGGCCGCATTCGCGATGGCCCCGCTCAGCCTGGTCTTCGATGCATCCGGCGTTGCCTCCATCGATCGCCCAGTGTTCCTGTACTACGGCCAGGACGACCATCTTGCGCGGCCGCTCGAGAACGCCCGGCATATCGCGCCTTCGATCAAGACCCTGACCGGTATCAAGGAAATTCCCAAAGCGGATCACTGGGTGTTTCTCGCGCCGTGCTCGCCGACGATGGCCAAACGCCTGCCGGTGATGTGCAGCGATCCGGCGGGCGTGGACCGCGCCAAGATACACGCCCAGATTCAGGTCGATGCGCTGGCCTTCTTTCGTAAGACCCTGGGCGCCGGATCCAACTAGTAACAAAGAGTCCACACGCCTCCCGCTAGCCTGAGGTCAAATGGCGACCTCGGTGAGGTTATGGCTCGTGGGCGGAACAATGCGGTGCTGGCATGAGTGGGTTCAAGCGCTACTCACGCATCGCCATGTTTGCTCTGCGCTACCGCCGGGCGGGCGTACTGCGCGGTGTACCGGGCCCGGTGAAGCCATCGCTGCGCATGACGCCGCAGCGCTTCGTCGACGATCTGGAAGCCCTGGGTCCGGCGTTCATCAAGCTGGGACAGGCCTTGTCGGGCCGGCCCGACCTGGTGCACAGCGCTTATCTGGCCGAACTGACGCGTATCCAGGACGACGTCACGCCGATCAGCGTGCACGCCGTTCGCCGCATGGTGACGGTGGAACTCGGCGCGCCACCGGAAGAGCTGTTTCGTCACTTCGATCCTGTACCGCTCGCGGCCGGCTCGCTGGCGCAGGTGCATGCGGTGGTTCTGCCCGATGGGGACGATGCGGTGATCAAGGTGCAGCGGCCGGGTATCGGTCGACGCATCCGCAACGATCTCAATGCACTCGAACGCGTGGCGATCGCCGCACAGCGCCATACGGAGATGGGTCGCCGCTACGGCCTGGTGCACTGGATCGCCGAATTGCGCCGCAGCCTGCTCAATGAGCTGGACTTCATGGCCGAGGCCGATCACCTGCGCACGTTTGCCACCAACCTGAGTTCTTACGATGCGCTATATATCCCGGTTCCCTACATGGAATTTACTTCGCCGCGCGTGCTGACCATGGCGCGCGTACGTGGCGAAAAGCTCTCGCCCGATAGCAACCTGCCAGGCTCGGCAGCGCAGCATACGCAGCAGGCCAGCCAGCTGTTGTGTGCTTATGTCGATCAGGTCTTCGTGCATGGTCTCGTGCACGCCGACCCGCACCCGGGCAATCTGGTGCTGATGGACGATGGCCGTCTGGCGCTGCTCGATTTCGGCATGGTCACCGGCTTGTCGCCTGGCATGCGACGGGATCTGCTACGACTGATGCTGGCTGCCGCCGATGGCGACGGCGAAAGCGTGGCCGATATCTGCGAACACCTTTGCGCCGCCCTGCCCGATATGGATCGCGTGGCCTACCGGCGCGCGGTATCCGATGCAGTCATGCGCTATGCCACGGCCGGCGAGCGCACCACGCTGGAAGAAGGCCGTCTGCTGCTCGCCTTGACCGTGATCGGTGCCGACAACGGTCTGCGGCCACCGGCGGAGCTGAGTCTGCTCGGACGCGCGCTGTTGAACCTGGAGCCTGCGATTGCGCGATTAGCGCCGCGCCTGCCAGTTCGCGAATTGGTCCGCTCGCGCCTCGACGGTGTATTGATGCGGCAGTTGTCGCATCCGCTCTCTGCAGCGCAAGGTGGCGCCTTGCTGCTCGATGCGCAACGGCTGGCGCTCGACGCGCCGGGGCATGTGAATACGGTGCTGCGTACGTTGGCCGAGAATCGCTTCAAGGTGCGACTGGATGGGCTGGAAGAATCGCATCTGATCGAAAACCTGCAGAAGATCGCCAACCGTATCGCCGCCGGTCTCATTACCGCCGCGTTGTTGATTGCCGGCGCCCTGGTCAGCCGCTCCACGCGGCCCGGTTATGGCTGGTTGGCCGGCATCATGTTCGCGCTGGCCGGTTTGATTGGCATCGCGTTGGTCGCCAGCTCCATGCGCCGAGATCGTTCGCCGCGCGATGACAGCGACAGCGGCGTGCACTGATCGCTAACGCTTGGCCGAGACGCTCGGCAATTCCGCCCGCACCAGATACTGCTCGACCAGCTCCGGCAGATGCTGGTCGAGCCAATCGGCCATCGCCTGTTCCTGTGGAAGAATGGTTTCGCAGATACGCACCACGTCGTTTTCGCCGGCGGTCTTCGCGGCCGCGGCAAGTGCGCGGTATACCGCTATCTCCATATGCTTGAACGAGCAGGCCAGTACGGCGCCTTTGACGACTTCATCCGTGGACGCCACTTGAAACAGGCTTTGGCCCAGTGCCATGAAGCGTGCGCCGATCTCTTTCAACGCGGATGGTTCGGCGCCCAGTTGCTTGAGGCATTGCGCGAGCATCGCCTGTTGTTCGCGCGTTTCGACCAGGTGCCGTTCGATGCGTTCACGCAGCGGCGGGTAGTGTTCGATGCGCCGTGCCTGGGATTTGAACATTTCCTCGGCCTGGACTTCCATCGCGTGCGCGTTGCGCAGCCAGTCGAGGAGGATGTCGCGAGAGGTGGCCATGAGCGTCTCTCCGTGGGAGGGATACGGGGAGTATGCGATGTGGGTGTGATGTGCTGGTGATGGTGTGTTGTTTCGAGGGGCCGCTGTCCTGAGGACTTAAAGCCCCCCTCACCCCAACCCTCTCCCCCGGCAGAGCCAGGGGAGAGGGAGCAAAAGCGCGCAGCGTTGAAGGCTTGCCTCAGTGTGCCCCCTCTCCCCTGGCTCTGCCGGGGGAGAGGGTTGGGGTGAGGGGGCTGGGTGCTCGCCAGAGCCTTTCCCATTCCTCTCAGTTCACTCTTCACCCCACCACGCGTGCGCGTTCAACATCGACACGACACACACATCCATCAAGGTGATCATTGACCATCCCCGTCGCCTGCATCAACGCATAGATCGTCGTCGGACCGACAAAGGTCCAACCGCGCTTTTTCAGTTCCTTCGACATCGCTATCGATTCGGGGCTGGTGGTATTGGCGCGGTAGTACGCCAGGTCGACGGTCTTGGGCCGCCGTGCCGCTGCCGGCGCAAACTTCCATAGCCAATCGGAGAGCGATCCGGTTTCATCGATCAACTCGATCGCACGGCGCGCATTATTGATGGCCGAGACGATCTTGGCGCGATTGCGCACGATGTTCGCATCGCCGAGCAGGCGTTCGATATCTTTCTCGGTAAATCGCGCAACGCGCTGGATGTCGAAGCCCTTGAAGGCCACGCGAAAATGCTCGCGCTTGCGCAAGATGATCTGCCACGACATGCCAGACTGGAAACCTTCCAGGCAGATTTTTTCAAACAGCAGCGTATCGTCGCGGACCGGCCGTCCCCATTCGTTGTCGTGATACTCCGGCATCGAGGGATACCAGAAACAACGCGGGCGACCGTCGGCGCCTGTGACCAGGCCCTCGTCTTCGTGCATGCCACACCACTTAGCGTTCGATCAGAACAAGTTCGATCAGAACAGGTGTTTTAGCACGATGAACAATCCGCCAGCGAGCAGGATCGATGCGGGCAAGGTCAGTACCCAGGCCATCAGCAGATTGCGCACGGTCGACCATTGCAGGCCCGAGCCGTTCGCCGCCATGGTTCCGGCTACGCCTGATGTGAGCACATGGGTCGTACTGACGGGCAGGTGATACATGTCGGCGGCCTGGATCAAGGTCATCGCCACCAGCTCGGCCGACGCGCCTTGCGCATAGGTCAGATGCTCCTTGCCGATCTTCTCGCCCACGGTCACCACGATGCGCTTCCAGCCGACCATCGTGCCGAGGCCGAGCGCCAGCGCTACGGCCACTTTCACCCAGGTCGGGATGAACTGTGTCGCCTTGGTGGCAAGGCCGCGCCAGGTGGTCATTGTCTTGGTCTGGTCGTCGGACAGGCCGGGCTTGCTCAAGACCAGAGGCAATGTCTTGGTCTGGTCGTCGGACAGGCCGGGCTTGCTCAAGACCAGAGGCAATGCGGCATTGGCCAGGTAGATGTCGTTGCGCACGTTGCCCATCTGTTCCTGCGGCACCGACTTCAACGACGGACGCTCGCCCACCTGTTGATCGATCTGTGCAATCAGAGCGGCGAGCGCGGGAATCGTGTTCGCCTGCAGTGTCTTCTGCTGCACGGCCGTCTCGACCGTGGCGCGCGGGTCGCCGCCAACGGTGACCGAGCCGCCGATCTGCCCGAGAACGCGGCTCGTCTCTACCGATACTTCGTGGAAGGTCTTTACTTCACCGCCGCTCACCGCGCCATTAAGCGCGTAGGCGGTGGGCACCGTGCCGATCAGGATCAGCATGATCAGGCCCATGCCCTTCTGCCCGTCGTTCGAGCCGTGGCTGTAACTCACGCCGGTGCAGGTCAATACCAGCAGCGCACGGATCGGCCACGGCGGCGGCTTGTTGCCTTCGGGCGCGCGGTACAGCGCGGGGATCTTTACCAGCAGCTTGAGCACGTACATCAACAAGCCGGCAAGCAGGAAGCCGGCGATCGGCGAGAACACCAGGCCCTTGAACACCCCCATCGCGGCACTCCAGTCCACACCGCTGGTGCCGGACTTGACCGCCGTCAGCTGGTTGGCCAAACCCACGCCGATGATCGAGCCGATCAAGGTATGCGAAGACGAATTGGGCAGACCGAAGTACCAGGTGCCAAGGTTCCACAGGATCGCTGCGATCAGCAGCGCGAACACCATTGCGAAGCCGGCGTTGCTGCCGACCTGCAGGATCAGTTCCACCGGAAGCAATGACACGACCGTAAAGGCTACCGCGCCCGACGAGGTCAGCACACCGAGAAAATTGAACACGCCCGACCAGATCACCGCCATATTGGCCGGCATCGAGTGCGTGTAGATCACCGTCGCCACCGCATTGGCGGTGTCATGGAAGCCGTTGACGAACTCGAAGCCCAGCGCGATCAGCAGCGCGATACCCAGCAGGATGAACGGCCCGGCGGAATGGGTGTGCACGATGGCCAGGTCGCCCATCAGCTGGGTGGCGGCGTAGATGCCGCCGATCAGCAGGACCACCCCGAATACGGCGGCAAAGATTCGGCCCGAGTTCTTGTTCTGGGCAGTGGTGGTGGCGACTGCGGCTTCGGTCTGCATGGGACGTGCACCTCATAGGTCAGCCCTTGGGAAGCTAAGGACCGTCCAAGACAGTGGCGTGACAGCCATGCGGCGGGGTGGCGTCTCACCGTCTGAGACAGCTGCCCGGTCTACTGCCGAGCCTGCCTGCCGCCAGCCGACGCCGATGAATGCCCTGCCGCACCGCTATGACGCTTCCGACGACCAGGTCCTGCGCGACCCGGGCGATGGCCGGACCCTGGCTCAACGCCTGTCCCGGCGCTATGCCTCGCGGATCACCGGCGCCTTTGTCGTTCCCGGCCGCGAGGGGTCGTTCGCGCCTTTGCCCCAGGACCTGCCTCCCGCGCTGGCCGCTGCGCTGCGCCAACGCGGCATCGAGCAACTCTATAGCCACCAGGCCGCCGCCTGGCAGGCCGCACAGGCGCGCGAGCATGTTGCCGTGGTGACACCGACGGCCTCGGGCAAGTCGCTGTGCTACACGCTTCCGGTGCTCACAGCGGCCATGCAGGACAACGCCAAGGCGCTGTACCTTTTCCCCACCAAGGCGCTGGCGCAGGACCAGGTTGCCGAACTGCTGGAGATCAACCAGGCCGGCAACCTGGGGGTCAAGGCGTTTACGTTCGATGGCGACACGCCGGGCGATGCGCGACAAGCCATTCGGCTGCATGGCGATGTGGTGGTGAGCAATCCTGACATGCTGCACCAGGCGATCCTGCCGCATCACACCAAGTGGGCGCAGTTCTTCGAGAACCTGCGCTATGTAGTGATCGACGAGGTACACACCTATCGCGGCGTGTTCGGTTCGCACGTGGCCAATGTGCTACGCCGTCTCAAGCGTGTCTGCGCGTTCTACGGCGTGACGCCGCAGTTCATCCTGTGCTCGGCGACGATCGGCAATCCGAAAGAACACGCCGAAGCACTGATCGAAGATCAGGTTACGGCGATCACCGAAAGCGGCGCTCCATCGGGCGACAAACACGTGTTGCTATGGAACCCACCGGTGATGAACCCGGACCTCGGCTTGCGTGCGTCGGCGCGTTCGCAGACCAACCGCATCGCGCGATTGGCGATCAAGGCCGGCATGAAAACCCTGGTGTTCGCGCAAAGCCGCACCATGGTCGAAGTACTGACCAAATATCTCAAGGATGTCTTCGACCACGATCCACGCAAGCCGCCACGCATCCGTGCCTATCGTGGCGGCTATCTGCCGAAGGAACGCCGCGCTGCCGAGCGTGAGATGCGCGCCGGCACCGTCGACGGCATCGTCAGCACGTCGGCGCTCGAGCTTGGTGTGGATATCGGCAGCCTCGATGTGGTGGTGCTCAACGGTTATCCCGGTTCGGTCGCCGGCACATGGCAGCGATTCGGTCGCGCGGGCCGGCGCCAGCAGGCCGCGCTCGGCGTGCTGGTCGCCAGCAGCGATCCGCTCGATCAGTACCTGGTGCGTCATCCGGAATTTTTCCAGGCCGCACCGCCGGAGCATGCGCGCATTCATCCCGACCAGCCGCTGATCCTGCTCGATCACATCCGCTGCGCCGCGTTCGAGCTCCCCTTCACCGGCAACGAGATCTTCGGCAACGATGCCGCCGCACCCTGGCTCGACGTGTTGATGGAAGACGGCGTGCTTCATCGCGAAGGCGATCGCTGGGAATGGATTGCCGACAGCTACCCCGCCAACGCGGTGTCGCTGCGTTCGGTCGCCGACGGCAATTTCGTCGTGGTCGATCGCACCGGCGGCAAGCAGACGATTCTTGCCGAAGTGGACTTCGGTGCCGCTGCCGTCACCTTGTATGAAGGTGCGATCCATATGATCCAGTCGGTACCATTTCAGGTGGAACGACTGGATTGGGAAGGCCGCAAGGCCTATGTCACGCGTACGCACGTCGATTACTACACCGACGCCATCGACTACACCAAGCTGAAAGTGCTCGCCTGTTTCGATAGCGGGCCGGCCGGTCGCGGACAGTCGCATCATGGCGAAGTGCACGTGGTGCGCCGCGTGGCCGGCTACAAGAAGATCCGCTACTACACGCACGAAAATATCGGCTATGGCCCGGTCAATCTGCCCGATCAGGAACTGCACACCACCGCCGTGTGGTGGCAGCTCACGCAGCGCACGTTGGAGCAGGCGTTCGACGGGCGCCAGGAAGCACTGGATGGCTTTCTCGGTGCAGCGTACGCGTTGCACGTTGTCGCCACGGTTGCCGTCATGGCGGAATCGCGCGATCTGCAGAAGGCCGTCGGCAGCGGCGATGGCGCCTGGTTCGTCAGTGCCGATGCCCAGGGTCGTGGCCAGCTGCGTGGCGGCGATGGCCAGCCGACTGCACTGGCACCTGATGCGCCTTTCACGCCGACTGTTTATCTCTACGATGCATTTCCCGGCGGCGTCGGTCTTAGTGCGCCATTGTTCGAGCGTCGCGAGGATCTGCTCGCGCAGGCGCAGAGCCTGATCGAGCGCTGTGACTGCCGTTGTGGCTGCCCTGGCTGCGTGGGTCCCGTTCTCGCTGTTGACGAAGCATCCGATCGGTCACCCAAGGCATTTGCGCAGCGCGTGCTTTCGTTGATGGCTGCGCTGTGAGTGGGTTGACCGACAAGCTGCGCGGCCTGCGCAGTCAGGCCGGTGTCGCCAAACCTGTACCACGGCAGGCGCTGCCGCCGGATATTCGCCGGTTGCTGTCGACGCGCAACCGGCTGGGTGGAACGCAATGTGTCGCGTCCGCGTCCGATCGTGTCGTTCACGGCATCGAAGTCGCACCGGGCCTGCGCTTTACCGAAACGTTCTGCGAATCGCCCGTACCGCCGGAACGTCTCGATGTGCGTTTCGCACGCATCGATGCGGATGTCGAACGGCGTCACCTGTTGCACTTCGATACGGAAACCACGGGACTTGCGGGCGGCACCGGTACGCGCGCTTTCATGATCGGTGCGGCCGATTGGGTGGGTTCGCAACTACGCTTGCGCCAGCTCACTATCACGAGTCTTGCCGCCGAGCATGCCATGCTGCGCCACTTTGCCGGCTGGATCGATCCGGACACGGTGCTGGTCAGCTACAACGGCAAGTGCTACGACGCGCCCTTGCTGGCTACGCGCTATCGACTTGCACGTATGGCGAATCCGCTGCTTGGGTTGATGCATGTGGATCTGTTGCATCCGGTGCGGCGGCATTGGAAAGGGGTTTGGGAGAACTGTCGTCTGGCTACGGCGGAGCGGCAGTTGCTTGGCGTGGTGCGCGAGGACGATTTGCCTGGGTCGGAGGCGCCGGCTGCTTGGCTTGGTTACTTGCGTGGCGGGTCGGCGGTGAATTTGCGGCGAGTGGCTGAGCATAATGCTCAGGATTTGAGGAGTTTGGCGGGGGTGTTGCGGTATGTGGAGGCGTTGGGTGGGAGTGGTTCTGCGACACTCCTGTCGTAGCGCTCCCATCCCTATATCGTCATTCCGGCGCAGGCCGGAAACCAGTGGCCTCAGTGCTCGGTTCTTGCCTGAGTGTTCGGGCGACCTGGCCGCTTACGCAGCGGGCGTTTCACTCGCCTGCCGGCGAGCGAGTCACTTTCTCTTTGCTGGCCCACGCTTGCGCGCAGCGCATGCGAACGGCGAAGCCGGCCCGGAGGGCGGAGGACCT
>Ga0105239_10002660_pt1 | contig 22516 bp, 17 predicted proteins | sample KBSC44metaG_FD_92761 | JGI IMG/M metagenome (GOLD analysis project Ga0105239, IMG submission 92761) | Corn rhizosphere microbial communities from Kellogg Biological Station, Michigan, USA - KBS C4-4 metaG | ecosystem: Host-associated > Plants > Roots > Rhizosphere > Soil | place: Michigan, USA... | reverse complement strand
TCAATTATTTTTATAATAGGTTTCCAACTCCTTAAACGCTCCAGCTGGCCTGGCAGCGAGTTGATAAAGGGACGCGCTTTTTTAATCAGCCTGAGCGAGGCTTTTTACTTTGGCAAGCATAGCTTATTTCTTTTGCGCAGGTACAAGTATCCGTATAGACTTGGGCACAATTTCTATTTGTAGTTTTTTGGCGGAGCGCGCCGCATCGTCACAGATATAAGTTTGCTTTTTGGGCAGGTTGATGGTGATATTTTTACAGGCCCAATGCTCCAACACTTCCGACTCCTGCTGAAACAGCGTGCTGCCGGCCACTTTCAGCAAGGAGCTGAGATCGGTATTATGCATCAGGATCACATCCAGCAGCCCGTCGGTTACACTAATGCCCGGCAGCAGGTCGAAATCACTGATCCCGATATTCCCGGAATTGGTCACCGTTAGCGCCACGCCGCTGGTAGCTATTTTTTGTCCGTCAATCTTCAGCCGGTAGTCAACAGGCTTTGCGGCGACTACGGTCTGCACGGCAGTTACCCCGTAGGCCAGCTGGCCAATTTTGTCTTTCAAACTCCTGTCCGCTTCGGTCACCATGGCCGCCATGATGCCCAGGTTCACCCGCAGCAGGAAGGGTTCGCCATTAACCAGGCCCATATCGATGGTCCGGATTTGGTGCCCTTTTAGCAGCAGCGCCAGTGCTTCCACCGTATCGGTTGGTATGCCCAGCTCTTTAGCCATTACGTTAGCCGTGCCGCCGGGAATGATGGCCATGGGCAGTGATTTGCCATGCAATACGGCTGCAACCGCGGTTACACAACCGTCGCCACCGTAAACGGCTACCAGGTCGGTATTGCCGATCAGAGACCGCGCTATTTCGCCCGCTCCCTTGTCTTTTTTAGTAACCGAAATATCCCAGTTAACCCGGCTGCCGGTAAACAAACGGTTGATGTAAGACAAGATGGGTTCTTCCTTGCCGGAAGCGGGATTGATGATAAAATGTATATGTTTAAATTTCACACGTGCGGTTTTGATAGCAACACCAATTAAACGGATAAGTTTAGCTGCAAAAGAATTTCATGGTATGATGAAAATAATTTAACAGCAGGCGGGCCGGATTATAAGGTGCCGGCACATTTGCATGGTTAAAACAGGTAAAAACAAGAACACCTGATTATCAGTATGTTTCACAGCGTTCCACGTGTTCCTCGTGCAAAATGGAACGCTTCGGATGTGTAAAGGCGGCTGTTTGTTAGCGTTCTTTCTACCCGACAATCGCACATTCCCGGGCTTTTTATCTTCCGAATAACAAAGTTGAGCAACAAAGAAGCCCCAAATCTTTCGACCTGGGGCTATGAGTGGTGAGCGATTTAACTTTGCTGTCAACCACTCACCACTCCCTATTCACCACTCACCAATTAATTCCCCTTCACGCGTCCTTTTTCGTCGTCGGCGCCGGTTTGGTGCTTGCGGGCCTTTATTTTACTGTTGCCAAAATTGTAGGTAAAGGTAAGGCGGGCCACCTGGCTATCGCGCTTCTGGCGGATGTCGAGGTCAATGTTTTGGTACTTGCTGGTAACATCGTTGCGGCGGGTGTTAAAAATATCGCTCACCGAGAATTTGATGTTAGCTTTTTTATCGGCGAATGAATGGCTCACCCCGGCATCTACCGAATATTGCGGATGAACGCTAAACAAACCATAAGTTAATGCCGACTGGTAATTTGGTGTTAATTCAAACCTGTATCCTTTAATAGGTGTAAAGGTTTCAGTAGCGCGAAACTGGTAAGCAAATTGGCCCCGGTCTAAATTACCCCCTTCAAGGCCGTTCGATTTAAAGCCCAGGTAAAAGGCGGTAAGGTTTACGTCGCCTGTCCACCATTTAGTAATGGTATAGCTGGAGTAAAGGTTAGCATTGTAGCCGTTTTGCACCTGCAGGTTTTGCTGGGTTACAAAGGCAACTTTGGTTGCGGGGTCGGTTCCGGGTACTTCTGTCATTACGTCGGTGGTGCGGTTGTAACCCAGTGTTAAAGTGGTGTTCTTATTATAGGTGTAATTCAGTTCGAAATTACTGGTGTACTGGGGCTTTAAATACGGGTTGCCTTTTTGATAGGTGTATGGGTCGAGCCTGTAAACAAAGGGGTTAAGGTTGTCGTACTGCGGGCGGTCTATCCTGCGGCTGTACGAAAAGCTAAGCTCGTTTTTGTCGTTAAAAGTGTGGTTTACAAATACGCTCGGAAACAGGTTGAAATAATTACGCGCAATGTGCTGCACTATATTTGACGAGTCGCCGATGGCGTTTGAGCGGGTGTACTCGCCACGTAAGCCAAGCTGTACCGATGTGCCTTTAAAATCTTTGTTAAAGTTTAGGTAGCCCGCGTCGATTTTTTCGTCGTACATAAAATGATTGGTGCTTTGGTACGAATCGCCGGCCGCCAGTTTTTCCATCAGGTCGTTATCAGTTTTTACATCGCTGAATTTTGCGCCTGCTTCCATTTTTAATGACTTTCCAAGCGGCTTGCTGTAGTCAACTTTAGCCGTTTTTATTTCGATGGTTGATGGGGTAAGGTTTCCCAGGAAAGCCTGTGGGTGCTGCAGGCTGCCATCAGCCAAAAAGAAGTCGGTTACATACTGGGCTGTAGAGTTATTGGTAAATTTAGAATAGTCCAAATCGGCGCTGATCTGCTGGCCGGCGGTATCTATTTTATAGGTGTCGTTTAAATTGGCAGCAAAGCTGTGGAAAGTTTGTTTGATGCTGGTAACTGTACGCAGTGATGAATCGACCTGGGTAAAATTACGGCCGATATAAGTGCGGTTGTCATTGCTGTCGTTTTCTGAGTTAAAATAGCCGTTGACTACAAAGCCCAATGTGTTTTTCGACGATGTATTAAAATCGGCGCCCAGGCGATAGCTGTTGTTGTGGCGGCTTTGCGGCATGGCGGTATACTGGTTAAAGTAAGTTTGATGGCCGGCGGTGTCAGTAACTATACGTTTTAAACCGATATCCTGCATACGTTTGTTGTCATCATGACTGAATGAGCCGAATATATTCACCTCGCCAACTTTATGGTTGAGCTGAATGGTGCTGTTATCGCGGCCATATTTGCCTTTGCCAACACCCACCGTAACGCTGCCGTTGGTGCCGCTTTGTTTGTTCTTTTTTAGTTTGATATTGATAATACCCGAATTACCGGCAGCATCGTATTTGGCAGATGGGTTGGTAATTATCTCGATGGATTGTATGGTGGTGCCGTCGGTTGAGCGCAAAAGCGTAGCCAGTTGTGCTGAGGTAAGGTAAGTGAGTTTATCGTTTATCATTACGGTTACGCCCTGTTTGCCTTTCAGGCTGATGTTATCGTCTTTATCAACAGAAACGCCCGGAGCGCGTTCCAGTATTTCAAGGGCCGAGTTGCCTGCTGCCAGTACGCTGTTTTCAACGTTCATAACCGTGCGGTCGACCTTCCGCTCGATCAACGGTTTTGTGGAGGTAACGGTCACCGCATTTAACGCGTGGCTTACCTGCTGCATTATTAATTGTGGCACGGTAACAGTAGCGCCATCGGCCACGGTAAACGGCTGACTGGTTGTTTTTTGGTAACCAACAACAGTAGCCTTTATAATATAGGTGCCATTAGCCACACGGTCGAAAGCATAGGCGCCGGCATCGTTACTTAACGTTCCTTTGACAACTGATGAGTCGGCGGCTTTTAGCAGGGATACGGTTGCAAAGTCCATCGGCTTATTTTTGTCGTCGAGCAAGGTCCCGGTAATTTTTGCCGATGAAGATTTGGAGGGTTGCGCATACGCAGCTATGCCCGCGGTTGTTAGAAGGATGATGGCAAGTAGTTTTATAAATATCGATTTCATGATGCTTAGTTTTCAGGCAATAAATTGCCAGGTAAAAGAATTTTTGTTCTTTTTTAAAAGGTGTTAAGTAAAGTTTAATTAGCCCGGCTGTTTGCCGGCAGATGGTGTTATTTTATGTAGCCGTTGTTTATTTCATAGTTGTTAAGTGCGTTATTCGTGTTTCGGGCAATAAACAGGCATTGCCGGCTGTATTGCTTTGTTTGTAAGATGTAAAACAGGCCGCAAAGGTTACATCGTATTTGCCGCTTTTTGGTCAAAAGGTGGTTTTCATCGGTAAACTGCCCTTTTTCATCGGCGAAATTTCAGTTTGTTGGGCGGCGCTTACCGTAAAAAAATAGCGATGGGTTTCGAACCCATCGCTATCATAATTTTTCAGATTATTATCTGCCGCTGAATTACTGCTTCACCACGGTATCAGTTCTAACACTATCCCTTTTAACAGGCACAATAGTGTCAACCTTGCATTGCAACCCGTTATTGGTCATATTAAATATGGTGTAGGTTGCTTTGTTATCGGTATGGTTTAAATCATGACAATCATATAAATTAACGCCTTGTACATAATTATCAAGCTTTTGGTCGATAATCACTTTTGCGTTTACCGGCAGTTTTAAGGTAAGCACAACTTCTTCGGCGTGCCATACGGTGTTTGGCCGTTTGCGCAGCGTGTAATCAAACCTTAGCACGGTATCAAGCTGTGCAAAAATGTATGTGGTGTTGCGGGCGTTATATAAAGCGGCCTCATAGTTACCACCACTGGCCCTGAACGATTCTTCAAGCACAGGCGTACTAACGTCGCTTCGCTCAATATACAGCGTTACACTGCGCGGCTCGTTATGAAAGCCGTTGTAGTCTTCATCAGTAACTACCATGTTTTTGAAATGGTTCTTTATATCGAGTTTTACGCTGTCCTCGTGCGAAAAATATTTGATATCATTCAGCTTCAGATAGTAGGTGTTGTTTTTTGTCGGCTTTAAATTAACTGTTTCGGTGAAGCTTGCCTGCTCCCTGAAACCCGATGCCACTTTTGTCGCAAAGAATATAAGCATCCCCAGCGAGCACAGCCATAGTACCAACAATACGGTACCCGTTGATTTGCCGATGCTGCCTACATTAAATATACCTTTAATAGTTACCAGTATAATGGTAATCACCGGTATAAAGGCTACCAGGAAACCGGTTGTTAAAATTTTATCAACAAGCTCGCTGTTGGCCATGCGGAAGGGCAGTATATGATCGCCAAACTCGGCTCCAAACCCAATGGTGCCAACATACACAACCACCAGGAAGATAGCAGCGCCAAATGCCGCCAGCAGCAGGCATACACCGAACATTTTTATAAGCACTTTACCTGCACCGTTAAAAAAGATACCCAGGTGATGGAAAAAGTCGCCGGCAAAATCGCGGGCTTTATAAACAAATGGCCTGGCCTCATCGCCAAAGTTTGAAAGGTTTTGGCGCATCGAGCTCATTTCCTCTTCAAAGTTTTTCTTAAAGCCCTGCAGGTTTTGTTTTTCGCCTTTCATGGCCATCCTGTCGGCACGGCTTACAGCTTTGGGTATCACTATCCATAGTATTATATATAATAACAAACCGCTGCCGCCAACCGGGATAAACAATGCAAAAGCAAGTCTCATCCAAACTGGGTTTATATTAAAGTAATTGGCAATGCCCGCGCAAACACCAGCTACCAAATGATCGTCAGGGTCGCGGAACAACCTGCGGCCTTCAGTATTGTAATTGTATATAGGTGCGTGGGCCTCATCGCTCTCAGCGTTCTCAAAATCAGCCACCGAGCCCATTTGTTCAATAACCTGGTTAACGTCCTGCTCTACGATAACCTGCCTGTTTTCTTTCTCAAGCAGTTCGCTAAACATTTCGGCAATGCGGTTTTCAATATCGGTAGTTATTTCAAGGCTGTCGGCCGAGTTTGAGAAATGACGTTTTACCTCCGTCATATAGTTTTTTAGAATCTCGTAGGCATCCTCTTCAATGTGAAATACGATGCCGTTTATATTTATGATGATAGTTTTGTTCATGATTATTTAGTTGATTAGTTCATTTGTTCACTAGTTCATTGGGCTGGTTGCTTTTATAGCTGCTACTGCCAACTAACTACTGCCTACTTATTACTTTCTGTCTCCAATAGCTGTCTGAACAGCAAATAATAACTCTTCCCAGGTCTTATCCAGCTGTGCCAGCACCGTTTTACCTTCTTCTGATAAGATGTAGTACTTGCGTGGCGGCCCTGATGTGCTCTCCACCCAGTTATAGGTAAGGAGCCCATTGTTTTTTAAACGGGTGAGTAAGGGATACAAAGTTCCCTCAACTACAAGCAGTTGGGCTTTTTTTAGCTCGGCGATGATATCCGAAGCATATGTTTCGCCCTTTGCAATTATGGAAAGAATGCAATACTCCAGTATCCCTTTCCGCATTTGGGTTTGTGTGTTTTCAACAATCATACAACAAAGATATATGTTTTAAATTGTATTATGCAATACATAGTACTAAAAATATTTCAATTATAGGCAAATCATAGTTTATTTTAAAAAAAAGCGATGTTTTTTAAGATTTAGCTTGACAATTTGATAATGTAACACTACTTTTATGATTAATTAACTATTAACTGATCTTATTATTAACGAAATGAAAAAACTTTTACTAGTAAGTTTGTGTTTCATAATGTTTTGCGCTACGCAGGCATTTGCACAAAATCGAACAATTACTGGTACGGTTACTTCAAAGGATGACGGTTTTCCGCTTCCGGGAGTAAGCGTTACAGTGCCTGGAACTCAAGTTGGTACAGTAACCAACGACTATGGTAAGTTTACCATCAAGGTGCCCGCATCGGCAAAATCATTAGCATTCACATTTGTAGGTTACAACAGGCTTGTTGCTACAATTGGTGCAACTGACATTGTAAATGCAACTCTTGAAACAAACGCAAAAGAGTTGAAAGAGGTTGTTGTAACCAGTGGTTACGGCATTAAGCAAACTGCCCGTTCAAACTCAAACTCGGCGCAGGTGGTAACCGCTACCGAGTTGAACACAGTTCGCCAGCCAAACATCAACAATGCCCTTGCCGGTAAAGTTGCAGGCATCCAGGTTCGCAGCCAGTCGGCAGCAGCATTGGGCCGTAACACCGAGGTAAGGCTTCGTGGTGCATCAGGATTTGGTACAGGTCAGGGCGCGCTGTATGTTGTTGACGGTACAATTCTTCCCAATGCCGATGATTTAAACCTCGACGACGTTGAAAGTGTTACCGTGTTACAAGGTGCTGCAGCTGCAGCTTTATTAGGTTCGCAGGGTGCTAACGGTGCAATCGTTATCACTACCTCGAAGGCTAAAAAGAATGGCGGCTTGAACATTGATTTGCGTTTGGGCGCAACCTGGGACAAAGCTTACATCCTTCCTAACTATCAAAACACTTATGGTGGTGGTAACAACCCGAACTTTGAGCAATATGTTTGGAAGCAGGGCGACCCGGATCATTGGAAAGCATTAAGCGGCAAATACTATCCGGATTATTCTGATGATAGCAGCTGGGGTCCTAAAATGTCTGGCCAGGAATATATTCCATGGTACGCATGGTATGCCGGAACAAAATATACAGGCAAAACTGCATCGTGGGTTCCACAACCAAATAACGCGGCTGAATTTTTCCAAACAGGTGTGTTAACTGATAATAGCTTAACTTTCAACAAGGCAGGTGACGATTACAGCTTCAAATTAAGCTTAGGCAACGTTTACCAAAAAGGCATTATCCCAACACAGGATTTGAGAAGAAACACGCTGAACTTAAACTACAACTATGATTTGAACAAACACTTATCATTGTCTGCAAACATTAACTATGTTAACCAAAAGCAGCATGGTGTTGTTGAAGACGGTTATGCTAACCAGTCTTCAGGTTCATTTAACCAGTGGTTTCACCGTGATATTGATATGGGTATCATGAAAGAGCTACAGAATTTGCAATACGGCCCTGGTCAGTATGCAAGCTGGAACCACAATGATCCTGCTGCATGGGATCCCGCTAACCCTACCGCATTTTATGGCGGTAACTACTGGTACAACTTTTATACTTACCAGAAGTTGATCAAAGACTATTACAACCGTGATCGTTTTTACGGAAATATAGCGTTAACATACAAGGTTAATAACGACCTGAACTTCAAGTTAACCTACCGTAAACAGCAAAACACTACGTTTACTGAAAATATTGAGTCGACCGAGTTAGCTATCAGCCAAACTCAAACTGGTCGTAAAGGTGGTTACTATACTTATCAAAGCTATTCAAACCGCGAAAACCTGGAGTTTTTGGCTACTTATAACAAAAAGATCAGAGATTTCACAGTAAACGCAAACTTCGGTACAGATAAATTCAACTGGACTGATAAAGAGAATGGTGCACAAACGGTAAATGGTTTAACTATCCCTTATGTGTACGCTATAAGCAACAGTGCGAATACGCCAAGTACGTATAACACCAGGATAAAAGAAAAATACAATGCCGTTTTAGGCCACTTGTCATTGGGCTGGAAAGATATGATCTTTTTAGACGGATCGTTACGTAACGACTGGTTCTCAACATTGCCACAAAAGAAAAATGACGTATTGTCAAAATCAGCTGGTATCTCATTTGTATTTAGCGACCTGCTGAAAAGCCAGGACAAATGGCTAAGCTACGGTAAAGTAAGGGCTACCTATGGTCAGATTCCTAAAGCTTTGGGAACATCCAACGAAACCTTCGGTTATGGCCGTTACCCTGGTGCCGCTTACAACGTACCTTCACTTAAATACGCAGGCCAGCTGATAATGAGCGCTCCTGACCAAAACGTTGACCCTGATATTCATGGTTCAACTGTGACCCAAAAGGAGTTAGGCCTCGACTTAAGGTTCCTTAACGACAGGATCGGTATTTCAGGCACTTACTGGACAGGTTCGGAAACCGGTATCCCTGCACAGGTAAACGTTAACTCTGCATCTGGTTTCTCATCCATCCTTACCAACTTTGGTGACGTTGAGAAAAAAGGTTTTGATATAACCGCAAACGGATATCCAATAAAAGTTCCAAACTTCTCATGGAACATATCGCTTACCTACTCTAACTTACTGCAAGATAAAGTAGTTGAAATCAGTAACAAATACAATGTGCAGCAAATAATTGTTGCTTACAATACCTTTAACCAGGTTCCGTACCTGGTACAAAAAGCAGGTTATGCATGGGGCCAGTTGTTTGGTACCGGTATTGCACGTAACGCAGCCGGCGTACCAATATTAGATGCAGCCGGCTTCTATACCCAGGCCAAAGCTGTTTATTTCGGTAGTGTGCTTCCAAAGCATACAGGTGGTTTGCAAAACACTTTTACGCTGTTTAAAGACTTCGCTTTTAACTTCAACATCGATTACCAGTTTGGCGGTAAATTCTCCTCATTGTCAAACGCATGGGGTGCGTTTAGCGGTTTAGCTAAACAAACTGCTGTGTTGAATGACAAAGGAAACCCAATTCGTGACAATGTTGCCGATGGCGGTGGTGTGCACCAGGTGGGTGTAGATGCTAACGGCAAGCCGGTTAGCATGTATGTTAATGCTTATGATTACTTCCACAACAACTTTAATAACGGTACTGAGGACATGTTTGTTTATGACCTTACCTTTATCAAATTGCGCGAAGCTGGCATATCATACCGCATACCGGTTAAAAAGCTTGGGATCTCAGCAATTAAAAATGCAACAATCCAATTGCAGGCTCATGACCTTTGGTTAATATATGCTAAATCAAAAGATTACGATCCGTCACAAATCAGTGCGGTACAAGGAGAGTCGGGTCAGTTGCCTGGCACAAGAGGAATCGGTTTTAACCTTAGAGTTGGTTTCTGATCGGTTGGTTGAACGAAGTTTAATTTAAAATATTTAAATACAATGAAAAAAATTCATATCTACTCGCTTACCACCTTGCTTTTGTTGGGTGCTGTAAGTTGTAAAAAGCCGAGCGATTTTGGGACGACCAATCTCGACCCAACGGCAGTAACAGCTCCGGTTACTTCGGCGCTGATAGCAAACGTCGAGAAAAACCTCGCCAACTATGTATCTACTTCAACTTATGCGATAAACGGCGCTGCGTATTCACAATATCTATCTGAAACGCAATATCCGGGCACTTCGCTGTACAATCTGCCACAGGTTGATTTTGCCGGGCAGTATTCCGGAAACTTATATGATTGCCAGAACGTTATCAACACGTCGACAGATAAGAATGCTATTGCTGCTGCTACAATTATGCAACAGTATATTTTCTGGGTATTGACTGACGATTTCGGTGATATTCCGTATAGCCAGGCATTAGCCGGTATTAAAGCTATTACACCTGCTTATGATAAACAGGAGGATATATATAAGGGTATCCTTTCGAAAACTGCGGCAGCTGTTGCTTCATTAGGTGGCGGCTCGGTTCCGGGCGATGTTGTTTACGGAGGCAGTACTGACAAATGGAAGAAATTCGGTAACTCCCTGATTATCCTTGCGTCTACCCAGCTGTCAAAAGTTAAGCCTGGGGCAAGTGATTATGCTGCTGCGGCTTTCAAAACAGCAGTAGCGGGTGGTTATATAGCCGATAATAGCGATAACTTCGCAGTTCCTTTTACCGCTGATTACCACAACCCATGGTATGGCCTGTATGATGGCCGTTATGATTGGGGCGAAAGCAACACAGTAACCAACACTACCGCGGCGTTAAATGATGGAAGAACTGTTCCTTTTGGCGGTGCTTACAATGATCCCGCTAAGGGTTCAGGTGGTACTATAACATCTGCTATAGGTGTTCCCTATGGTTTGGGCCGTACCGATGCCAACAACTTTATCAATGCTAACCCGGGTTGGGCGTATGTAATGCGCGCAGACAAACGTAAGTTTGATTCGCCTGTTATTGTTACCAGCGCAGCTGAAGTATTGCTTGCTGTTACAGAGGGTATGAACATCGGCTGGACCGCTGGCGATGCAGCTGGGACTTATAAAACAGGTATTACTAAGTCATTTGAACAGTGGGGTGTTGATGCTCCTTCAGCGAGTTATTTTGCGCAGGGTGGTGTAGCATTCAGTGCAAAAAACCTGGCTATCCAGCAATGGCTTGCTGCCTACCCTGATGGGCACATGGGCTGGGACATCTGGAGAAAAACCGGATTTCCTGTGCTTGTTCCTGCAGTAGGTCACAGTAACACATCGGGCTTGATAGTAAGGAGATTTGTTTATACTTCTGCTGAAGCTCAAACAAACGGGGTTAATCTTAAAGCAGCTATTGCCAGGGAGACTGGAAAAGCGCCAGGCACAGATTCGCCGGACAACGCTGTATGGTGGGATGTTTTAGGCCAATAACAAACAAGCATACTTTAAATATAATATGAAACTATCATGAGCGGTGCTCAACAATAGTATCGCTCGTGATAGCTCATTAACTATTAAAAATATTAACATGAAAAAGAGAATTTTACAATATGCGTTTTTAGGCGTCGCGCTGGTAGCTGCTTTCAGCAGTTGCCGTAAACAATCGTTCGGAGGTGAGGAAAATCCTACAGCCGGGAAAACCTTTGTTTGGATAACAGAAGCCAATGGCGATCCTTATACCCAATTTTTTGATGTATTTAGCGATATTAAAACCGTAGTGCTTTTCACAGTGAGACGTGATGCTGCTAATAATACTGACTTAATGAAGTCGGCAACTGTTACTTTGGTCGCTGATCCTGATTCCACAGCTAATTCCGGATTAACACCTTTTACCAGTGATTTGTATACATTCCCTAGTTCCGCAGATTTAGCATCAGGCGGTGTATATGCAAGCGCCAGGGGCGTATCGGTCAATAGTGACGGCACCCAGTTAACTGTAAATTTTGCACCGGGTGAATTCGCCAAGAACATTATTTACAAAGTTGACGGAAGCAAACTTGATCTTTCCAAAACATATGGCGCGGTTTGGAAAATAACCAACTTTGGTGGCTTTACCGGAAAAGTTGGGTACAGTGTAGTTGCTGCAGCCGTTGCTGTAAAAAATGCTTATGACGGAACGTATGGTCTTTCCGGGACAGTTTATCGGTTTGTAGCAGGCGGGGCTGCTGAAGATAATTCTAATGGTTTGAGTGGTCCTATCGTTTCGGGAGTGGCAAGCACGGTTATAACTAAAGGGCCCGTTAGTAATTACTTCAACATCGCTTGGGCAAACGGCGGTGGTGTAGGTGGCATTGACGGATTGTATTTTACTGTAGACCCGGCAACTAACAAAGTTACAGTGGCTTCAACAGGTAATCCAAATTTGCACAATATAGATGGTATGGATAATTTTTATGACCCTGCTACCAAGACATTTACATTGAATTTTGCATGGTACGGTGGTGCGCCGCCACCAGTAGGTTCAAGCAGACAAGCTCACGTACAACTTACTTACTCTGGTCCAAGATAACATAAGTTATTAGTAAGGATATTATTGAAGCCGCCCGAGTTATCGTGGCGGCTTTTTTATGATATGTCAGCGAAACTTGTGATTTTCGTAAATAATATGTTTGATATTATCGTCGTTTAAGCTGTATGTCATTTGTTTTGGCTTTATTATTATTTTTTTGGTAGATTGCCATTACCTAACTAATATACAATAATGAAAACTGTATGCTTACTTTTTCTGGCCGCAGTTATAAGCTTTGAGAGCTTTGGGCAAACCATTTCGATTAAAGGAACAGTGAAGAACACACAGGGTCAGCCCGTCCCCCTGGTTTTTGTGCGCGACGTGCAGCACTACTATGCAACATATGCCGATTCGACGGGAAACTTTATGCTAAAGGCCGATCCATCGTCGGTACTAATAGCCATTACAAGCGGCTATGAAGATACCAGGGTAAAAATAGAGGGTAAAAGTGCTGTTAATATAGTCATGCCGGCAGGTACATCGTCGGCAACCGCCGCAGGTAATTCGGCCGGTTTGGCCGGTGGCGAAGATGGCAGCAATGCGGGTGTACCTTACATCCAAACACTTGTAACGCAAGCTGGGTCAACTTCGGCCATAACCGCCGGTTTTACGCACGAACCTACCAAAGGAAGCCAGTTTTTACTGCCCGGCTGGGTGCGCGGCTTTGCGATAGGTATAAGCGATTCACTTTGGTTCGACATTAATAATTTATACAATTACGATAAAGTTAATGGCACATTATTGTTTACCAAGGACATGAAAACAATAATGCGGGTGAACAAGCCGGGGATAAAATACTTTGAGCTGTTTGATGGAAAATTGCTGCCGCTTATTTTTGAAAATGCACCGGCAATAAGTAAAAAGCCATATGTAGAGGTTTTATTAAATAATGCCAAATACAAAATATACAAGCAAACAGATACAAAGCTTGTTCAGGCCGATTTTAAAAGCGACGGCGTCATTACCTCCGGCAACAGGTACGATGAATATGTTGACTATGTTCACTATTATTTTTTGAAGCCTGGTGATAAGCCTAAACAAATATCAATAAAAAGGAAAACGCTAAAGGAATTGCTTGGCGGCGATGCTGATAAGTTTATTGCCGCCCAGGGCGACAGGGACGTTGATGACGAATACCTGCGCGAACTAAGCTACAGCCTGGCGCAATAATCCGCATGTAACGTTCTTTTTACACGTTCGGGGCCAGGGTTTATCTAAACAATAAATGCAGCACACGTGTTCTGTGCTATTATTTTCTATCTTTAAGCCTTAAAACTTTTGAACATAAAATATGAAGATCGTTACTACAAGTTTAATATTATTGCTTACCTCCGTTGCATCGTTTGCACAAACAATTGAAGTTAAAGGGATAGTGAATAACCAAAAAGGGCAGCCTGTACCTTATGCATTTGTTCGGGATGCCCAACATAACTATGCAACATATGCCGACTCAACCGGCACTTTTTTAATCAAGGCCGATCCGGCATCTGAACTTGCCGTTTATGCAAATAATTATAAAAGTACACAGGTGAAAATTGAAAACAAAACTGATATCACAGTAGTCTTGCCAGCCGACGGCCAGGGAGGCGCGGTAGCTAATTTAAATTCAGGCAACGAAGAAGTAAACAGCACATTTTTATCACGGGGACAGATGTTGGTTATTAACTCAGGCATTCCAAGTGGCGGGGGCTCAGCTAAAGAGGGGTTTACGCAAGAGCCAACCCGCGGAAGCCGCTACCTTTTTACCAACTGGGTGCCGGGTTACGGTATTAACAAAAGAGATTCGCTGGTAGTTGAAACATCCAATATGTACAACTACGATAAAATTAATGGCAATATTTTATACACCAACGATGGTAGATCAATGGCACAGGTATCGCCGTCTCAATTAAAGAGCTTTAGTCTGTATGACCGGAGGGGCCGCGCCCACTTTTATGAAAGCGCTCCCGAGATAAATAAAAAACCATTTGTTGAAGTGTTGTTGAGTACGCCGAAATATAAAATATACAAAAAAAGCGAAACTAAGCTAACCCGGGCCGATTTTCACACAGACGGCGTGTTGGAAATGGGCCACAGGTATGATGAGTACGTGGATAATGATCGTTATATTTTCGTAGGTGCTGATGGAAAAATGCAGTCCATATCGCTTAAGAAAAGCACATTGAAAAAACTGCTAAGTGGCGATGCCGATGCGTTTATAGCCTCACAGGGATCGAGAGATGTGGATGAAGACTATGTTCGCGATCTTGGCAGCAGTTTAGCCAAATAGTCTCCAGTGCAAACACAGGTATGTATTATAGTGAGGCCAGGTAAAAGTAACCAGGCTGATGAGCAGGCGGCCCGATAAGTGCCGCCTGTTTTTGTAACAACTTGGTGATGTTAGCCTCTGTCTGCACGCAGGTGTACTAAAAGGTGCGTTATTTGGTAGCTTTTATAATTGACAGTCAGCGGGTTGTTGCATCAAATTGTTTTTTTTGTAACTTACACTTTCCGGATATAGAATTATTTTAACTTTTATAATAAAGAAAATGAAGACAATTATTACAACAACCTTAATACTGGGCTTGGCATCGGCAGCACTGGGCCAAACCGTAATTGTAAAGGGCACGGTGAACAATCAAAAAGGTCAACCGGTTCCCTATGCGTTTATCAGGGACACGCAGCATAATTATGCAGCCTTTGCCGATTCGACCGGTGCTTTTAAAATTAAAGCAGACCCATCGTCAACACTCTCGGTGGCTGCCAGCAATTACAAAGACGCGCAGCTTAAACTTGATAATAAAACAGATGTAAATATCGTGTTGAGCGAGGGGGCCGATGAAGGTACTGTTGCCTCGCTTAAGGCGGAGGACCAGCCTGGCAGATCTTATTTTCTACGGTCCAGGGATCAATTGACGGCCGGCAGCGGAAAGGTAGTAGCCAATACCCCGTCGATTAGGGAAGGTGGTGCCGGGGGGAGCGATGTTACCGTAGTAAAATCGGGTTTTGTTGGAGAGCCAACCAGGGGAAGCCGCTATTTGTTTGAGGATTGGGTGCCAGGCTTTGGGATCAACAAGCAAGATGGCCTTGTGGTTGAAAAAACCAATATGTACAACTATGATAAAATTAGTGGCGACATATTGTTTACCAACGATGGTAAATCAATGGCCAGGGTATCAACCAGCCAGTTAAAAAGCTTTACATTATATGATAAAAAGGGCCACGCCCACCTTTACGAAAATGCCACGGAAATAAACAACAAGCCTTTTGTTGAAGTTTTGCTTAAAACACCTAAATATATCATCTATAAAAGAGTGGATACCAAACTAAGCAAAGCCGACTACCATACCGATGGGGTGCTTGAAATGGGGCACAGGTACGATGAATACCAGGATGTAGACCGTTATTTCTTTGTAAACACAGCTGAGAACAAACCGCATAAAATATCTCTTAAGAAAAGTGTACTTAAAACTCTGATGGGCGGTGATGCTGATGCCTTTATTACTGCGCAAGGCTCACGGGATGTGGATGAGGAGTATGTGAAGGAGTTGGGAAGCAATTTGAACAATAAATAGCGACTAAATTATATTATGGTTGCAGCATCGGTCAAAAAACAATAGATCATTACAACCGCGACGGCGAAACCGACAATCAACAAAAGTTTTAAAAAAGCGAAGTTGGATGATTCTGACTCCGCTTTTTTTAATATCGCTATCTCGTACGCCGTGCTTTAGGCGGCATAAGCAGCCGTCATTTTTTATCAGAATAATATAGTTCCACTATAGTTATCAATATTGACACCGTTGTCTGTTACAGTAAAGCTACCGGTTGGAAAATGCCCTGGCGTGCCCGGAGTGAAAGTTCCTGTAGCTGTGTAAGTAATCATAGTAGCATAATCAACTACCTGAATTATTGACGTGCCCCCATTAGTATAAACCGCATAAAATCTGCCAAGGCGACTTGCAGTTTGGTTATCCCCAACATACGTAGTTGTTTGTGTGGCAATCAATGCCTTACCGCTTAGAACGGTGCCGTTATGTTCAAATTCACCAAACTCGGTCGTTGTGAAGTGTTTTACCGTGCCTGTACTGTTGCTGTGCTTTATCGGCTTAAATGAAGACAAAGGCCCCAAAAACACCAATAATATCATAATGGATAAGAATTGCTTTTTCATAATTTTTTTCTTTAGTGAACAAAATTATAATGTACCAGTAGAATTAAGGCGCACAAAAAATTACGATATATCATAGGTTCCTGTAACGGAAAACGTGGTGCTATTTGCGCGCGTTATAGTTCCCGTTACGGCGAATGTATTTGTACCGTTTTTAGTATATGCTATACTAAATGTAATTCCTGTGCCGGACTGTTGAACACCGCTTTTGAAAATAACTAACGAACTAACTGTTCCCACCGTTGGGTTTGACCCATACATATCGTAAACAAGTGTCGAATCGAGCGGGTCAATCGCGCCACCAACGAATTGCAGAAATGGTTTTGGCGGGGGAGCGTGGAAAATAAATTTAAACGAGGCTAAAGTAGTTGTGCTTGGAGCAATTGCTTTTTTGGAAGCATTTGCTCCTTGATTTTGACAAACAACAAAGGTTGCCAGTAATAAAAGTGTGAAAAGAAATTGTTTTTTCATAACATGATTTTTAATAAATGGATTACAGATTAGATTAATTATAATTTACTTATGGAAATAAAGATAAGGCGTGTTGCTTAACCCATTGTGTGACAAAAATCACAAACACGAGGGGGATATATCACCAATTTAATTAATGGTTAACGAGCTGGCTGCTCTTTGGAAAGCATTCTGCTCAGAGTTTCTCTGCTCATATTCAGGTACGACGCAATCATCTTCAGTGGTGCTTTTTGAAACGCAAGGCGATGTTGCTTTTTCATTTCGCGAAGACGTTGCCCGGCATTTAGTGTGATTAACTTTTGCTTTTCGTTCTCCTCTTTATGAAATTGGTTAACGATAACTTTTACTAATAACACCGCCTCGGGAAATTTATTTAATAAAGAATTCAGATCATCATACTTTAATGAAACAAGCACTGAATCTTCAAGTATTTCCGTATAATAATATGAAGGTTGACTCCAATACCCCTGGTATGACAGCAGAATGTCTTTTGGTCGCCAAAATTTAACGGTGTGTTCGTCGCCATCATCGCTATAATAATAATTCCTGGCAAAACCGCTTTCTATAAAACAAAGCCGGTTTTCTAATTGTCCTGGTGAAAATAAAATTTGGTGAGGTTTATAGCGCTCCTCCGCCAGCAAATTAATAAGACTTTTTGCCAATGGCGCCGATAGAGGGCCGATTTCGGCCAGATAATCAATAAAACTGCTTTTACCCATAAGTGCCTGTGTAATAATTAATAAATTAATTGTAACAAAGGTGCCTTACTAAAAGGTCGACAGAAATGTAAATGCTGATTTTTCATGTTTTGTGATGCTAGGTTTTCTTAATCTAAAATTACAAAACATATCCATTATTTCAAAAAAACGTTCTAATTAACGTTAAAATTAAATTATTAAACAAGATTGCTTATCGCTTATCAACACTATACTTTCCCGGTCCTATAAAAAACAGCCCGGCAAACATAACTGCATCCTCAATAGCATGCGATGCGCCGGCAAGGCCACCGTCAGCTCCGCTTTGACGCATCATGAATGCTGCCGCCACACAAAGATTAATAACAAGCAGCAGGCAAGCCGGCCTGAAGGCCAGGCCGAAAATCAATAACACACCACCAACTGTTTCTGTTAATGCAGCCAGCAGTCCCCAAACAACAGGCAGGAAATGAATGCCAAAAGAGCCGGTGGCACCGCCTAGCCGTTCCCACATTTTTGGGCCGCCCATAAGTTTGGGGTACCCGTGCCAGATAAACATCAGGCCTAAACCAAGCCTGATAACAAGCAGGCCGAAATCTTTGTATTTTGCTAATTTGCTGAATAGTGCCATTTATTAGAGATTAGTTAATTGGAGATTAAAGATTAGTTATATGGATCTATTGACCAGTTTCCCAAAAAGTAAACATGACCGCAGGTTAAATGTTTATGTAAAATTTCATGTTAACTGTAAGAGATATTTGCCCCGCTTTTGGTAACTGACAGGTGTAAAAGTTTTCCCAACACCAGGCTGCAGTTATCGGGCACGTGCCCTGCCGGGAAATCAAAGCATACGGGGTAACCATATTCTTTTACTACTTCCATTACAATTTCTGGCACTGTTTGCCCAAAGGGGATATCGTTATCCTTCACATCAGTAAAGCCGCCTACAATGAGGCCATTTAGCTTTGCCAGCTTACCCGCCCGCTTAAGGGCGCGGAGCATACGGTCAATACTGTATAAATATTCGCTTACGTCTTCGATAAACAATATTTTACCTGAATAATCCATGTCTGAAACGGAGCCGGACAGCGAAAGCAGCAGTGATAAGTTTCCGCCTATCAGCAATCCTTCACCCTCTCCGTGCCGATTTGCAACATGAGGTTCAAGTTGATAGCTTATTGCTTCGCCGAACAAGGCCTTTCGTAATGTATCTAACGAACGTTTGGAAGCATCAGGGATGGTCATGGGCATTTGTCCGTGGATGCTTGGCGCATTAAAATTGGCAAACAGATGGGCGTGCAGCAATGTAATATCACTAAACCCGACCACCCATTTGGGGTGTGTAGCAAAACGGCTAAAATCAACCATGTCAATCATCCTGACCGTTCCATAACCGCCACGTGCTGCAATAATGGCTTTAATGCTGTCGTCATCAATAAAACGCTGAAAATCCTTCGCCCTGAAGGCATCATCGCCTGCAAACTGGTGCCATGACGCATTGACCGTGTCGCCAAGCACCACTTCCAGTCCCCACGACTGCAGCAGATTGATGGCATCCGTCATCGGGTTGGGCAGTTTTTTTGCCGGGCAGGTAATGGCAATTTTGTCGCCTGCCTTTAAGTATGGCGGGTCCGTCGGAAAGTCAGGAAGTCCGGAAGAAGCTGCAGTTGTATCCATTATAAAATCGCTGCCGGCAAGGTACGCAATATCTAAAAACTTTCTGACTTCGGCGCCTCCAAACCCTTTTTTGTCTTCGGACTTTACCGACTTTTCCGACTTTCCGGACTAAAACGGTATCTTTGCCCCATAATGTCACAATTGAATAAATTTAAACGGTTTACAGTTACTTCGGCGCTGCCTTATGCCAATGGGCCGCTGCATATTGGCCACCTGGCGGGTGCATATTTGCCTGCCGATATTTTTGTGCGCTACCTGCGCCTCCAAAAAAAGGATGTGGTGTATATATGCGGCTCTGACGAGCATGGTGCTGCTATTACCATAAAGGCCAAAAAGGAAGACACAACCCCGCAGGCCATCATCGATAAATATCATCACCAGATAAAAACCAGTTTCGAGGAGTTTGGGATATCGTTTGATATTTATCACCGTACCTCGTCACCCATACATCATGATCTTTCGCAGGAGTTTTTCCTGAATCTATACGAGAAGGATGAGTTTATAGAGAAATTTTCGGAACAATATTTTGACGAGGATTACCAGCAGTTTTTGGCCGACCGCTACATCATAGGTACCTGCCCCAATTGCAGCAACCCCAATGCCTACGGCGATCAGTGTGAAAACTGCGGAACATCATTAAACCCAACAGACTTAATAAACCCCATCTCAACCTTAAGTGGTAAGCCTCCGGTGTTAAAGCTTACCAAACATTGGTTTTTACCGCTCGACAAATACCAGCCATGGCTGGAGCAATGGATTGAGACCAAAGAAGACGAATGGAAGGTGAATGTATACGGTCAATGCAAATCCTGGTTAAAATCAGGACTGCAGCCGCGTTCTATGACGCGCGACCTCGACTGGGGTATCGATGTGCCACTTGAAGAAGCAAAAGGCAAAAAGCTTTACGTGTGGATGGATGCGCCGATTGGTTACATATCTGCCACCAAGCAATGGGCTATCGACAACGGTAAAGACTGGAAGCTATACTGGAAAAAACAGGAAAATGAAGCTGACGAAGCCTGCCTGCTGCATTTTATAGGCAAGGATAACATTGTATTCCACTGTATTATTTTCCCTTCGATACTGCATGCCCACGGTGAATATATTTTACCGCAGAATGTGCCTGCCAACGAGTTTTTGAATTTGGAGGGCGATAAACTTTCAACTTCGCGTAACCATGCGGTTTGGTTACATGAATATCTGGAAGAATTTCCCGGCAAACAGGATGAACTGCGTTATGTGCTAACCTCGATATTGCCAGAAACCAGCGACAGCGAATTTACCTGGAAAGATTACCAGGCCCGTGTGAACAACGAGCTGGTAGCCATTCTGGGCAATTACGTAAACCGGGTGATGATTTTAATGCACAAGTTTTACGATGGCAAAGTTGAAAGCGAAGCCGGTAAGATCGTACTGACAGATAAAGCTTTGGATGCCGCCGTTGGCGGATATTACGACGAGATACAGGTTAACCTGGAAGCCTATAAATTCAGGCAAGCGCTGCAAAGTGTAATGGACATTGCCCGTTTGGGTAACCGCTACCTAACTGAGCAAGAGCCCTGGAAAACCATTAAAACCAACCCGAACCAGGCTAAGGAAGCGCTGCACAATTGTTTGATATTGATTGGCCACCTTACCTCGTGCCTGCAGCCATTTTTGCCGGGTGCTGTTAAAAAAATAGCTGGCATGTTAAACCTGCCATTCAGCGCGTTTGCTTTTGACGCGGAGATCGCCTTTGAAAACGGGCATCTTTTAAATCCATCGGCATTGTTGTTTGAAAAGGTAGAGGATGAAGTGATAGAGAAACAGCTGCAAAAACTGGCTGATAAAAAAGCTGCGACAGCACCAACACAACCGGCAATTGTACCTGCAAAGGAAAATATTAACTATGAATCCTTTGCTACAATGGATATCCGCACAGGCACCATTGTAACAGCCGAAAAAGTAGCCAAAACAAAAAAGCTGCTTAAGTTAAGTATCGATACAGGGTTGGATACCCGCATCATCGTATCCGGCATTGCTGAATATTTTGAACCCGAAGCCATCATCGGCCAAAAAGTAAGCGTACTGGTAAACCTGGAGCCGAGGGAGATCAAAGGCATCCTGTCGCAAGGCATGATCCTGATGGCTGAGAGCGCTGATGGCAAGCTGACCTTTGTTGTGCCGGGTGATAATATGCATAATGGTTCGGTGATTAGGTAATGTGCCAATGAAGCACAAATGGTTTTGACAAATCATCTATAATTCGCACCTTTGCACAAATTCAGGAAGCGACAAGGTAAATCCGAAATCGACGATCCGAATTCCGAAATAAAAATAGGTCCCGTAGTTCAACGGATAGAATAGGAGTTTCCTAAACTCTAGATATGAGTTCGATTCTCGTCGGGACCACTAAAATTAATATTAAAAAATAACAAAAGCCTGCAAATCAAATGATTGCAGGCTTTTGTTATTTGGGAGTAAAGATTCCCGAGCCATTGAGTTCCTCGGTCCGGAATAGCAAACAGTTAATTCCGCAAAACTCTGACGATATTATTTTATAGAATATTAATTCCGGTTTTTGATTTACCTGTACTGCCCGGTGCACCAAAGCCCACGGAACGACCTGGCCAGGTCTTCCGGAATGTCCGGGAAATGCCCGGAACTCCGGTATTATAATGTTGCTAATGGCCAATGATACAGGTGCCAATTTTCTGACGCCTTGCTGTCTTTTAATTATTCCTTTGTATTTTTATATCTTTGTACCGGAATGAAATACCTAGCGATCCTATTCAGTCTGTATTTTACTGTGCTGGCTATAATGCCCTGCCAGGATAGAAGTGATTTGGTCGCTGGTTCAGCTTTCTCAACTATTCATAAAAGTCATTCGGCAGATGAGCAGAATGGTAAGGAAACCTGCCCGCCTTTTTGCACTTGCTCCTGCTGCTCCACGGCCAGAACCTTAACAGCAATGGTTACCGTCGCTGTGTTTAATAAACCCGTTACCCGCGAATATCCTGATTATGGCATACCCGCCATTCAGGAACAGCCGATCAAGATCTGGCAGCCTCCCCAAATAGCTTAATACGATTTTTTTTGCTCTTGTCGCCTGCAATCAAATTGCAAGGCTTTTCCGTGTCGTATTAATTTTTATTCAATATGTTAGATGCCATTATACGGTTCAGCGTCCGTAATAAACTGGTGATCGGCTTTTTTACCCTGGCGCTGATCGCCTGGG
>Ga0105239_10002657_pt1 | contig 22534 bp, 19 predicted proteins | sample KBSC44metaG_FD_92761 | JGI IMG/M metagenome (GOLD analysis project Ga0105239, IMG submission 92761) | Corn rhizosphere microbial communities from Kellogg Biological Station, Michigan, USA - KBS C4-4 metaG | ecosystem: Host-associated > Plants > Roots > Rhizosphere > Soil | place: Michigan, USA... | reverse complement strand
TCGGCATCGTATTGCCGGGCGTAGTCGAACTGAAAAGATGACTTGAAGCCGACCGCGTAAGGGCCAGGCTTGAGGGTGCCCCAGAGCAAAGGGTCGGGAATACGCCAATGGCCGGCATTTGAAAGAATCGCCGCACCGGCGTGGGCTAGCAACAGATGCGTCACGCCGACGATCAGGCTCTTAGTCAATCCAATCTTCATGGCGATGATTATGTGTGTCCGTTCGCTCTTGTACTAGCTGCGATTACGGTTAGATAGTGAAATGCCTAAGTTGCGAATGATCCGTTATCTCGATTTGGCGCAGTGCAATGGTGGCTTAAGTTCGCTCGAAGCGCGATGCCGTGCCTCGCCTTGAGTTCGGCTGCCTGTGGAGGTTTGCTGTAAAAGGGCGCTAGCCGACCCGGTAGGGATCGAGTTTGTGGCGGCGATGTCCAAAACGGCGGGCGTCGATTGTCATGTAGGTTACGTGGAGAGCGACCTTTCCACCGGAGGACAAACCAAGATGCAAGAGTATGCGTTGATCATGAGACACGAAGACGGGGCCAAGATTGCCTCGCCCGAGCAGATGCAGGAGTGGATGAAGCAGACGATGGACTGGATCGGAGGGATTGCCGCGCAGGATAAGTTCGTGAGTGGCACCGGGCTGCTGTTCGACGATGCGCGCGTCGTAGGATCGAACAAAGTCGTCACGAACGGTCCGTTTGGGGAGATTAAGGAGACGATCGGCGGGCTGATTCGGGTGAAGGCGGAGTCGATTGAGGAGGCTGTCGAATTCGCGAAAGGTTGCCCCGTGCTTCAAGGCGAAGGGAACACAATGGAAGTTCGGCAGATCGCCGAGCGGCACTAGTCTCGAGGCGGGACGAGTTACATGAGTGAAGACCTCGTTCCGCATTTATTCCGGCGGGAATATAGCAAAGTCGTCGCGGTATTGGTTCGCCACTTCGGACTCGAAAAGATCGAGGTGGCGGAAGATATTGCGAGCGAGACGTTCCTGGCCGCGGTTCAATCCTGGAGCTTCGAAGGGGTCCCCCAGAACCCGAGGGCATGGATCTACGCGGTGGCCAAGAACAAGGCCAGAAACCACCTGGTTCGCACGAGCAAGGTAAGAGAGACGGGGCCCGACGGGCTCGAACAGGTACCCGGTCCGCCGATCGATCTCACCGACGCAAACATTTCGGACAGTCAGTTGCGGATGATCTTTGCCGTCTGCCATCCGGCGATTTCGACTGAGTCGCAAGTTGGGCTGGCTCTCCGGATCCTTTGCGGATTCGGCGTCGAGGAGATCGCCGACGCGTTTCTTTCTACCAAGGAAACGATATATAAGCGGCTCCAGCGCGCGAAAGAGACGCTTCGTCGCGAAGCCGCCGACCTCGAAGTTCCCGGTGAAGCCGCGATGGAAGAAAGGCTGGGCGCCGTCCTCACGACGCTTTATTTACTGTTTAGTGAGGGCTATTACTCTGAGAGCAATCCGGAAGTTCTGCGCCAGGAACTGTGTTGGGAGGCGATGCGTTTGGCCGAGCTACTGCTAGATCATCCGACGACGAATCGATCGTCGACGCGCGCGCTTCTCGCCCTCATGTGCTTTCAAGCGTCACGTTTTCCGGCTCGGCGCGGCGCAACAGGTGAACTCGTACTCTACGCGGAGCAGGACGAATCGAAGTGGGACAAGACGCTGATCTCGCGCGGCGCCGAACTGCTTCGGCAAGCGTCGGGAGGTGTCAGCCTGTCCAAGTACCACATCGAGGCGAGCATCGCTTATTGGCACACAATCAAGGAGGACACGCCCGAGAAGTGGGAGAGCATCCTCATGCTCTACAACCACCTCCTGCAGATCGAGTATTCGCCGATCGCCGCCCTCAACCGAACCTTTGCTTTGGCCAAGGTGAAGGGTAACGCGGACGCCATCGTCGAGGCGGAAAAGCTTCAGCTTACGAGCAACCATTTCTACTTCATGCTGCTCGCCGAGTTATATCAGGAGACCGAACCGGGGCAGGCAAAAGCATGCCTCAATCAGGCGCTCGCGCTTGCAAAAACTAGCACCGACCGGCAGACGATCGGCCGAAAGCTTAATCTGATGGGATAAGCCGGCAAAGCAATTCGGTCGGGCCGAGTTGCTTCTTTAGGAAACGTGCCCGGGCTGTCGAATTCGAGTGCTCCCGTTCGACTACGAGAAGAAAGCAAGGAGGAAGGAATCAGCTATGAAGACAGAAATGACCGACATCCCCCACCCGCCCATCGGTACCGAAGACGAGTGGCTCGCCGCGCGGCTCAAGCTCTTGGCCCACGAAAAGGAATTGACTCGTCAAAAGGACCGGGTCAATGCGGAGCGTCGCCGGCTGCCGATGGTCAAGGTGACCAAGCCGTACACCTTCGACGGACCGGAGGGCAAAGTGAGCCTGCTCGACCTCTTCGCGGGGAAGCGACAGCTTATCGTTCACCACTTCATGTTCGCCCCGGAATGGAAGGCCGGCTGTCCGGGTTGCACCGGTCACGTCGATGAGTTAGGAGGTATCTCGTCCCTCGAGAAGCGAGACACCCGGTATGTAATCGTTTCAAGGGCTCCCCTTGAAAAGCTGATCGCCTATAGGGAACTCAAGGGATGGAGCTACCCCTGGTACTCCTCGGGCGAAGGCGATTTTAATTTCGACTTCAACGTCTCCTTCCGGGAGGGCGTGACGGATGCCGTGTACAACTTTGCGCCTCGTGGCCGGGAAGATGACGGCGAAGGGCCGGGGATGACCGTTTTCTTCCGCATCGGCGACGACATCTATCGCACGTACTCGGTCTACGCCCGTGGCCTGGAGTCGATCACCGACTCGTACGACTTCCTCGACCTGACCCCATACGGCCGGCAGGAAGACTTTGAAGATTCACCCGACGGTTGGCCGCAGAAGCCGACTTACGGCGAGTAGAGCTAAGATTCTAGGGGGACGAGCCTTCGCTTCATGCGTCGGCTCGTCCCTCGACTATTTAAGGCTCGATATCCGTGCCTAAACTTCGATGTTCCCGGTCTTGACGGCGCCATCTCGCACGTAGTTGGCCATGACGACTCCTTTGGTTGTGATCGTGCTTTCAACTAATTTGAACGTTGCGGGCATCGCGCCGTCGCCAAACAGCCTTTTGCCGGACCCGAGAATCACCGGATATATCTTTAGCCAGAGTTCGTCCACTAATTCATTCTCGAGTAGTAGCCGAGCAAGTTCGCTACTGCCCCAGACTTGAATATCAGGGCCATCGGACTCTTTGAGTTGTTTGATGCCGGCCAAGTCCTTGATGAATACCGTTCGGTCCCAATCCGACCTTTCGATGGTCGTGGACAGAATGTACTTCGTGCCTTCGTTAATGCTTGGCCAAAAGTCGCCATGGTTGGGCCAATAAGGTTCCCAGATTTGAAATGTCTTTCTACCGAGAAGGTAGTCGGAAGGCCCCATCTGTTTTTTGAGAAAGTTCATAAAAACTTGGTCGCCGTGACCCGCGGTCCAGCCACCGAATTTAAAGTCACCGGACAGGTCTTCTTCAACTCCGCCTGGAGCTTGCATGACTCCATCCAACGTGATCATTTCCGAGACGATTATTTTTCTCATTGTCCTATTTCCTCCGCATCTTTCGATCTGCGAACGAGGCATCTCGTTCGGCCCGCAATCACATAGTCGAACGCCATGATCGGAGGTCGACATGCCGCACGAAGAATTTCTTGTCCGCCAAATTTGCCTGCGGAAGCGAAATTGGAGGTGTTCGTCCGATGCGCTGTTCTGAATTTATAGCCGCAAGTGCGCACTTCAGGTGCAAATGTTGATATGCAGGTCGCTCGATTCAGTACCCCGTACCTCGTCAACTTTGACGCACGTCTCGATCTGCAGGAAATCCAGTCTCTGGCCACCAATAAATCTATAAGGACTCTCCAGACCGACTCGATCATTCCAAGCCATGTTTGGGAGATATTGAACTCCGAGTTTTTCAAGCTTCGCCCCGATGTTGAACTCCGCATTTACAGCTTTCACGGGGTGTACGACCTCTCATTCATCAGATTGGTCCCGAACGTCCGCCGCTTCAGCGCCGATTGCCTTCAGAACGCAACCGGACTGGAATACATCTCTTCGCTAACGCACATCGAAAAGCTTGGCGTCGGGATCAGAGGTCTGGAAAACTTTGACTTTCTCGATACCGTGAATCCCGATACGCTGAAGGATCTACATCTCTATCACACGAAGTCGAAGAAGCCAAGCCTCCGAGCGCTCGAAAGATTTCCTGCGATAGAAACTCTTTACCTTGAGGAGCAACAAAAAGACATTGATGCAATCTCAAGGTTGACTAAGCTCCAAGACTTGACCCTGCGGTCCATTGCGCTAGAGTCCTTGGAATTTCTGCGAAACCTTCCCGATCTCTGGTCTTTAGACATTAAGTTGGGAGGGGCCGAAAATCTTGACAGCCTTAGGAATCTTAATCAGCTCAAATACCTCGAACTTTGGCAAGTCCGGGGTCTTTCGGATCTCGATCCAATTTCGGAGATGACTGGTCTGCAATTCATTTATCTCCAGTCTCTCCGTAACGTAACTAAGCTGCCCAACCTTTCAAAGCTGACCTCGCTGCGGAGGGTCTTTCTGAACAGCATGAAAGGCATTACCGATCTTTCGGCACTAGCAACCGCTCCAAACTTGGAGGAATTTGTGCACTCGGTTGCCCTAGGCTTTAAACCTGCCGACTATGCCGGGCTAGTTGCGAAGGGAACTCTGAAACGAATCGCGGTCGCTACCGGAAGCGACAGAGCAAATGCTGCGATTGAAGAACGGTTGGTGGCCTCCGGGAAATCCTGGGAGATTGGGGACCCTCATAGGTTCACGTTCTCATAGGCTATTTTCAGTCGCCAGGGCGAGCGAACCCACCCTGGCAGCCGCTACTTCGCCGAATCCAGCTTCTTCTTCAGGTTTGTGAGAACCATCTGTTTCTGGCCCGGCTGCAGAGTCGGGTCGGCGTTGACGGTGTCGATTTGCTTCTGAATGTCCGCTTTGCTGGTCACGGGCGGAGGCTTGAAGCCATCGCTTGTATCGGATGGGCCGCTGCTGCAACCCAAGCTGGCAAGCACAACGCACGCGCTTGCTAAGAGAAGTGGAATTCGAATGCTTTTCATCTCTTTTTGCCCCCCGCTCCAGCGCGAACCAGAGCGGGCTCTAGGCTGGTTCAAGGGTGGTCGGTGGTCTGCGCGCAGGTCTCCCAATAGGATTCGCACACGCCCGGAATGAAGATGTTCTTGTTGTAGATGTCTCCCTTGTGAAGGTTCTTCACGTGGGAATCGAGGAACAAGAAGTCGGACGTTCCGCTGTGGCGAAAGCGCGGCACGACGTTGCAGGCTTGAAAGCCACTGTCGTCGGACGCCTGGGCTGAGTCGCAGTCGACGGTCATCGAGATGAACTGCCGAGGGGAGTTGTAGTCGAACCAGGCCCACGAGTCGCTTCCCGGATAGTACGCCCATCCGTTGTTCGCCGCAAAGCTGCTGCCGGCTTCCCACATCGCTACGGAGTCGGCCGGGTTCTGGACTTGACTTGAGGTGACCGTCGGTCCGCTGCCCGTGCCGGTGGTGAGCCCAGTGCCATCGTCGTACCAAACGGGGAAGACGTCGGATCGGACAATAAATTGGTCCTGCTCAAGCGGTTTCAGAGAAGATGGGCAGGCGAAAATGCCGCCGGCATACCCCTTGACCTGGTGCCCGCCCCCGCCCTGGACGAGGACGCCGCCAGTGCCGTTCTTGATATACGGCTGCACGGTGTAGGTCCAGTCATAAGTGAACGCAGTGTTATCGGCTCCGCTGCTCGGGGGAATTCCGACCTGCGAGGGCGTATATCCGTCGTCGCTGTCGTTCTGGTACATGAGGATGCCCAGCCCGAGTTGCTTGAAATTGCTGACGCAGACGGTCTTCTTGGCGGCGGCCTTCGCCTGGGCGAATACCGGGAACAGAATCGCCGCGAGGATCGCGATGATCGCGATGACGACTAAAAGTTCGATGAGTGTGAAGCCACTCTTCAATGATTGCTTCATAGATTTGCTCCGTTGGAAATGCCGATTCGGCGGTCGAATCGATTCGTAGATTCGCGATTCAAAAGATGTCTGCTGAACAAACGTGGTTAGCAGGGTGCGGACCCTCGCGTTGAACCTACGTTGCCTTCGGCAGACCCTCTCTTCCCGACCGGTTCTTCATCGAAAGTCATTAAATATGAACAAATGCTTGTTCACCAAATAACAATGAATTATTGTTCGTTTGGAGCGACGATGCTTGCTGAACGCGCGTTGGGCAAGTCGTCTACGACGTCTTGCCGCGCACGAAAGTGATGGGAAGGATCGTGGTGTCTGGGACCGATGCTCCTTTCCGCAGGTTGACGAGCATGGAAACCGCGATTCTCCCGACCTCATTCCAGGGCGCCCGGATGGTGGTGAGTTCGAATCGACGCCGATACGAGGATTCAAAGCCGTCGAACCCGACGACCGCCACTCGCTTGGGGACATCGATGCCCAGGTCGAACAGTTCTTGACAGATTCCTTCCGCAAGTAAATCGCACCACGCTACGATCGCTGTCGCGGGCTTGTCTCGGCGAACGATAAGGTCGAGCTGGGACGAGGATAGGTAGGGATGGACGCCGAGAGCGGGCGCCTTGAATTCCGTGACCCGCATGCCCAAGCTCTGGGCATGGGACGTAAAGGCTTCGGCGCGCAAGACGGCAGACTGGAGCGGCGCGTAAGCCTGAATGTAAATGACCTCTTTGTGGCCGAGGATGCTGAGGTGATGGGCTTGCAGAGTCCCGCCGGCGGCATCGTCGACGCATACGCAGGGAAGCCGCGAAATGCGGTCCGCCACCGCCACCGCGGGCACACGCAGCTCGTGCAGCAGGTTCAAAATGGGACTGTTTTGGCCGGCATGGACCACGAGACCATCCACCGCCCGGTTTGAAACAAGGTCGAGCAGATACTCGTCCGTAGAGCCCGACGTATGAACAAGCGCATTAAGCTGGTGGGCCGTACAGCCGTCGAACAAGCCCCCGAGGATCGCGCTGTAAAACAGATTGCCCGAATCGAGGCGACCCGCTCCGGTGAAGACCCCGATGCGGTTCGTTTGGCCGGTTTGCAGTGACCTCGCAAGGGCATTGGGGCGGTATCCGAGCCGCTGGGCAGCCTCGGTGACCACCAATCGCGTCTTCGCCGAGACCCGCGTACCCGACTTTGCCTCGTTTAGGACGACGGAAGCCGTCGGTTCACTGACCCCCGCCGCCTTTGCGACGTCCTTCAACGTGGCCGCCCGCTCGTTCGACCAAGAATGCTCGTTAACTCCCACTTGTTGGCCCCATTGTAGTGGCAACCAAGCGCTTGTTGCTTAACTTTCGACGGCGAAACGGCGAGACGGCTGGGAAAGGGAAGTTCGAATCCCTGTGATTTGGCCCGTCGTCATCGTTTCAGGCTTGTCATCTTAGCGCGCAACGTTGGTCGTTCAGGCACTGGACCTCGGCGCTAATCCGGTGTCGACACTAAAATGTGCGAGACGATAGCTTTTGCTTGGAATTTATCGAGACCTGACAATCTTCTTCCATTGCCCCTCGGACACGACCTCGACGGTTCCGTCGACCACCTTGATCGCCGACTGATCGTCCAGCGCATACAGCGGCACCGGCAATTTGGAAGCCCATAACTCCGAATTAGCCCAGGAATTTTCCGGGAATCTCTCGTGGCCGACGTGCGGCAGTAGCGCAAAGTCGACCAGTCCGATCCCGGGCGCAACGGTGAAATCGACTCTAAGCTCTCCGTCAGGCGTATCGATCATGACGACTTCCGACTTGATACCGTCCCCCTTGGGCGGTTTGCCGCCGGTGTAGGTCTCGCCGATCACCGAGGTCACCGCCATGCTGCCGGCGCTAATGCCCACGTAGACCAACCGAAGGGAATCGAAGAGGTCGGCAAGTCCGGATTCGCGCATCCAGCGGCTCAGATACAAGGGGTCGCCGCCGAATACGAGAAGGGCGTCGGTCTCCTGGACGTTTGGTATCCAACTCTCTTTGTCGATACTTGGCAAGGCGGTGAGTTCCAGAACGCCCAGAGACTTCCAACCCAATCCACACATTGGGGAGAGGGAGGTCCCAGCGAGAAACCGATAGGCCGCTGCCGGTCCGACAGAAAAGGGATAGATGCCGGTGGGAATGCAAAGGGCGTTGCACTCGGCGATCGGCTTGCCCAGCAGGTCGACGAGCGCCCCGTGAATGCTTGGGTTGTTGATTCCGGCGGAGGTGAGCAGAAGTTTCATGGCGTCTGGTTCGGTCATTCTACAGAGCCGCGTCCGAATTGCGGCAGAATCGAGACAATCGAGGGAAGGATTACAGACGTGGAAAGCCTGGTCGCATCGTACAAAAAGTTCGCCGTGGAAGGGATGGAGCAGTTCTTGACAACTTTCTCCTTCGTCCCGGACGATAAGTTGACGTGGACGCCGGTGCCAACGGCCAAGTCGGCAATCCGGATTGCCGCCCATACCGCGCTTTACGCGGGGAGGTTCGCGAGCATGATTGCGACTCGCAAGCCGCCGTTCGGCGACAACTTGGCGGCATGGATCGCGCAAAGGAACGCGGAAGAAGCCGCGATCACGAACCGCGCAGACATTGAGATCATTTTCCGAAAGGGAACCGCAGAAGTTTTAGCGGCACTGGATTCACTAACCCAAGAAGCCATCGAAGCCCCGCTCGATTTCGGAGTCGGGTTTTCGCCGCCGATGAAATTCCTGATGAATCTGCCGGGAACCCATGCCATCGCTCACGCTGCTCAGATCGATTTCCTCCAAACGTGTTGGGACGATCAGGTTGTTCATTTCTAGCCAGCAGTCTGTGAATTCAGGAACTCCTTCACCTGATTAGGTCCCTGTAAGGAGGGCCACAATAAGACTAGGATGGCGGCTAAATTGGGAACGATCCCGATCGGTAAGGTCGTTCGGCGGCAGCTCGCACGAGACATCGTCAAGTTTCGCGCACTAGCCAAAGCTGTTTCCCCAGACGAGGATCCGGAGGTGATCCATAAGGCGCGCGTTCAGGCTCGACGCATTCGGGTTGCCTTTAAAGCCTATCGCCCCATTCTTTCGCCGTCCCTTATTCACCTCGATTCGGACTTGAAATGGATCGCGGCGTCCCTCGGTGCGGTGCGCGACGTCGACGTTCAAGCGGCATTTGCTCCTGAGATCCTGCTCGAACTACGTGTCCTTCGAGCAGAGCGGTTCGATCAACTTATGGGCGACCTCGCGTCTCAGCGGCAAGCGGAACTGGTGAAGAAGCTCAGCTCTGAGTCGAAGAGGCGGCCGCTGGGTGTGCTCTCCCAAGCCCTTGCGCTTCAAGCTGCTCCCGACATCATTGGCCGAGCCTATCGGTCGTTTAAACGGGCGAAGTCGGACGCGAAAACCGACGAGGACATTCACCGTCTTCGTAAGCGGGCGAAGCGCCTGCGTTACACGTTCGATCCGTTCGCGTCTATTTACGGTGCTCCCGCGAAGACCTTTGACAAGTGTCTCAAGGATCTGCAGGAAGCATTCGGCTACTTTCAGGACGCGGTTGTCACGTGCCGGATTGTCGACCAATTGGAATCCCTCGCTTCGAAGGGCGAAATCGCCGATGCCGTCAAGCATGCGGAGAGCCGAAAGCAGGAAGCCAAAGCGAAGATTGATGATTGTCTAGAGGCGCTTCCGCCGACCTGGAAGAAGCTTGCCAAGAGGATGGCAAAGACCTGCCGCAGGCTTTGGAAGTAGTCCATCGAGGAGATCGCGGCGTTCAGGGCTTGTTGTCCGTGCCGATGATCGGCGATTTATTGTCGAAAACTTGACCACACCACTGGCAATTCTTGCCGTTCTGAATGAGAAGCGTTCGGCCACATGCCGGGCAGCGTCCAGGGGAGTGAACCGAATGGGCCGCCTTCGCCTGCTCGATTAATTCTTCGTCGGTCCACCCGGTTTTGGCCTTGAGCAACGTCCAAAGCGCCTCCGTCGATTGCTCTAGTACGCGTACCCGCGCTTCTAGCCTGTTGATCGCGTGGTCTACATTCCTGGTTTCGTGCAGAGTCCGATCGAGATCGCTTTGCATCCGCCGATGCACGAAGTAGTCGAATATGTCCACTAGCGGAGTGTGGATGAGCGATATTAGATCGTCAAGCGATTGCCGGAAATTTCCTTGGACGAATTGTCGAATTCCGGTCCGGTCGTTCGACAACCCTTTGAAGGCCGGCCAACGGGCCCACTCGACGACAGTCACTGGAGAAGTCATGAAGAATTTGGATGCGATTCGCCACCCCTACGAGCCTTACCTCAGGACTCTCATTTCCGGAGGCCGCCCATGACCGACAAAGTTGAGAATCTGGTTCCGGCCGAACAACTCGCCCGAGAAAGCTCGCTTCGCATCCTGAACGAGAGCCCCGAGTACCGATCGGCGCGACAAGCGTTGCTCGCCGAGGAGTTCGAGCTCCGCCGTCATATCGAGCGGGTCGCGGCCATGCGCCGGGCGCTTCCCGCAGGAGGGCCGGTTACCGGTAACTATCGTTTTGAGACCGAGGACGGCCCAAGTGACTTCGCCGGCCTGTTCGGCGACAAGCAGACGCTGGTGGTCTACAACTACATGTTCGGACCCGAAAGAAAGCGGCCATGCCCTATGTGCACGAACCTGCTCGACGCCTGGAATGGCAACGCCGACGACATCGCTCAGAGCGTGTCGCTTGTGGTGGTTGCGCGCTCGCCACTAGAGCGGCTCGCGGCGGTGAAGCGCGAGCGGGGCTGGAAGAACCTCAGACTGGCCAGTGCTCTTACCGACAGTTTTACGCGAGACTACGGTGGAAGCCCGGATGGTGGGTTGGATAGCGGAGGACCCGCCGTCTTCACCCGCCGGGATGGCAAGATCCGGCATTTCTGGTCGCAGGAGATGATGGCAAGCGACCCAGGCCAGGACCCGCGCGGCGCCCCCGACCTGGCTCCAGTGTGGACGGTGCTCGACATGACGCCCGACGGGCGCGGGGCGGACTGGTACCCCTCGTTGGAGTATCCGGCCTAGCGTTTCGATGGCAATCCCTGAGCTCCGGCGATAGAAGTTCGCCGGAGACCACCATCGATCCTGTCGCCGATTGAAGGCAACGTTAGCATCCGCAACGGTTTGCGAACTTCTGAAACCGTCCCTGTCGACTTGAACACGGCTCGTTCGACAATGCTTCAACTATGAGCAGAGTTATGACTTTTAAGCACCTTGTTTCGATCGACGGATTTGTTGCGGCGGACAAGGAGCCGTTTCGCGCTTGCACGTCAAAGCATCGCTATACTGCCCGAATGTCGCCGCGATTTCTCATCGTAATCTTGTCTTTACTCGCCGCGTTCGCGCCGGCTCAGACTCGAATTCATGACGTGATCTATATGAAGGCAGGCGGAACGGCGTTTACGATGGACGTCTTCAAGCCGGCAAAGCCGAATAAGGCGGCGGTGGTGTTTATGGTAAGCGGAGGGTGGATTTCGGACCACTCTATGCTCGAAAGCTTCGGGCCTGGCATCGAAAAGGTTTTTGTCGATGCCGGCTTTACGGTGTTCGGGGTCGTGCATGGCGCTCAACCCCGGTTCAAGGTCGGCGAGATTGTGGAACAGGTTCGGACGGCGGTCCGGTTCGTTCATGCGCATGCATCCGACTATGGAATCGACACAAATCGAGTGGGGGTTTCGGGCATCAGCTCCGGCGGTCACCTCTCCCTCATGATCGCCGGCTCGCCGGACTCTCCCGTGAACGCGGTCGCCGCGATCGCTCCCCCTACGGATTTGGCGAATTGGGGAAAGACGGGTTTCGTGCTCACCGAGAATCCTCAATTCGCCGTGTTCCTTCCCGCGCTCGGGATCGATTCCAAAGCGACCAAGGCGGACATCGAAGCATTGGTTAAGAAGCTTTCGCCGATCACCTTGGTAAATGCCAAGTACCCTCCGACCCTAATCATTCACGGCGACGACGACAAGGTTGTGCCGCTTCAGCAGGCTCAGGTTATGGATCAAGCCTTGGCCAAGGCAGGCGTCGAGCATAAGCTTGAAGTGATCCCGGGGGGCGGGCATGATGACAAAACCTTTAGCCCTGGCTTGATGAAAGCGCTCCAGTGGTTCAAGGACAAGTTGCTGAAATAGGATTCGGAGGGGTGTACTCCCACAGGCTCCTCAGACTAGCCACCTGAATACTTGGGGATTTGGAAGCAAACGGATCACCATGCGCGATGGAGTAGTCTGATTTGTGTGAAACGCCCCTCGAAGAAAGATATCAAGAATTCTATTGACAAACTTAAGGAGAACTCGGCGGGTGGTTCCAATCCGCCGCGAGACCTCCCGGGCGACTTGCCAGGCAAGAAATCAAGTGTGCCCATTCGCAAGCAAGGAATTTAGCGGCTAAAGGCCGCGACTACCGGAAGAGTAGGGGCGCAAAGCTGATAAGGTTGCGCCTCCACACCATCGAGCTATGCCGTCCGGGCGTCTCAATTTGCGTTAGCTTCACCTTCTTTTCCTTTAGCCACTGAACCGTCTCCCGGTTAACGTTGATGAAACCGTCCTCCGTGCCGCAGGCGATCCAGAGCTGCTTCAGTCTTCGGTTCACGGTTTCGGCGTCCAGTCCCGGAAAGCTGCGATCGTAGCCGTGGGGAACTCCGCCTGCGCTGAATGCGCCGATGTAGGAGAACGTGTCCGGGTTTTTGAGCCCGACATAGAGGCTCTCGGAGCCACCCATCGACAGACCCGCGATGGCGCGATCGGCCGGATGCCCTGAGGCTTGGTAATCACTCTGAACGGCGGGGATGACCTCGGTCAGCAGAGCCTTCATGTAGTTGTCGTAGTTCTGCTGAACGATGTCCTGGTTGTAGATGTCGGGTCCGTTGGTTGAAGCGAAGTTCGGTATTCCATAGCCCAGCGTCATCACCACCAGCATCGGCTTCACCTTGCCCTTGGCGATCATGTTGTCCATGATCACGTTCGCCATCTCGGTCGCGCTCCATTGTTGGGCGCCGTCCCCGTAGCCATGGAGCAAGTAGAGCACGGGGTACTTCGTGCGAGAATTGGGACGGTATCCGGGCGGCGTGTATACGAAGTAGTCGCGCTGGTCGCCGATTGCGGCCGACTTGTAAAAGTGGTGGTGGAGCGCGCCGTGGGGCACATCTTGGACCTCCCACTCTCGCGGGGGGCTGCCGGGCACGATCAGCAGGTTGCTCCGCCATAGCAGGCTTGGCCGGGCGAGCGGGTTATTGGGATCCAGCACGCTCGCCCCATCGACGTCAAACGTGTAGTCGTAGATATCGGGTTCGAGTGGAGGTGTGGTGTAGGTCCAGATCCCTGCACTGTCCTTGGTCATCTTGCCGGACTTGATTCCTTCTACACCGCACCAGATTTCCTTTGCGTCGGGGGCTCGGAAACGAAGGGTGACGGTGTGGTCGGGGTGAATTTCGGGCGAGACGATGGGCGCACATGCCATCGCGCTTCCTAGGGTGGCGATGTAGGCAAGAGACATGCAAAATGCGCGGATTGCCATAACCGGCTCAGTTTAGCGTGACGAGCCGTTTGCTCCCTAAACGGACAATCTTTTCAAACGCATGGCAGATTGCTATGGTGTTTGCCACCTTATCCGTTTTAGGCGACATCCCGCTTTTTCGCCAAGCTGCCCAGGCTCAAAGTTGGGCGCGAACTAAAAAATGATCCTATCGACCTATGCGACAAAATAGATTAATAGCAACAATACCTACGCGATCAATCTAGCTTATTTTTGTTGGGCCTTTGGCCCCCGAACTCCAACTACTAGTGTGAGAACATCACTGCGCAATGAGGCTCGCACTATGAACAAGCGCACTCTATTCACCTCACTCGCTGCCCTCTCGGCAGTGTTCGCCTCCGCCCAGTTGCCGCATCCGCGAATCTGGCTCGACCAGTCGCTCGCCACAAAGGTTCGGGCAAAGGTAACGGCCAACGACCCGACTTGGACCGCCCTCAAGGCGCAAGACGACCTGTATCTGACCGGTACCGTCTTATGGCCCAATGACGCTCAATACGGCAACGATGGTGATATCGGCGAGGGCTATCAGGGCGACGGCTTTATCGACCCGATCATCAACTTGGCCGTAGGGTATCAGGCACTGATTAAAACCGATCCCGTCACGGCGAAGAAGTACGCCGCAAAGTTGATGGACGTCCTCACCAAGATGACGGCGCCGCCCGACGATCCTGAGTTCGTGGATCCTCTCCGGAACGATGGATATGCGATTCGGTTCTACGGTACCGGAATGGCCATCGCCTTCGACTACATCTATCCTGAGCTAACTCCCGCACTCAAAACCAGGGTCATTAATGCCATGAACCTCTGGGTTTCTGAGGTGGAGCAGGATGGCTTCGGAATCGACAACACCGCTCCGGCCGGCAACTACTATGCCGGTTTCTATAATGCCAAGGCGCTAATCGCGATCGGCTCCGAAGGCGACAACAGTCAAGCTCCGGCCATGTGGACGTCCTGGCTTAACACGAACCACCTTAGCGGCGTGCAACCGTACTTCTCCAAGTGGCTGGCCGGCGGCGGCTATCCCGAGGGATTTGACTACGGCCCCCTTGCCATTTTCAACATGATCGCTCCCGTCTGGGCGGCGAAGACCGGAAAGGGCGTCGACCTTTTCAACAACCCTTCGGCGCCGTATGCGTTCGCCCACGACTCCGGCCAGGCGCTCATGGAGATGATCTTCCCGAACCAGGTGACGATGGACACCCACGGGGAGACCTACGACACGAACGATCTGCCCGTGCCGGTCGCGGATCCGGAGGTGTACACGAAGGTCGCCGGCATTCTTGGCATTCTCGGCGATGCGGGCGCTCGGCAGATGCACAAGATGGCTCGTGCGGTACGCCAGAACAATGGCGGCGCCCCCCTATGGGTCGATGCCTTGCTTTGGGATGAGAAGGCGCCGGAGCTTCCGCTCACCGGCCGAGCGCTCTCCTACCTCGCCAAGGGACCGAACATGAGCATCATGCGCTCAGACTGGACCACCTCGGCGGTATGGGGCAACATTCTTGGTGGAGCGACCACGAGCAATTCGGAGTCTGGTCACGAGAAGTTCGACAAGGGCGGCCTGACCATTACCCGCGGCGGAACCCGGTTCCTCGTCCAGGCACATGCGGAGATGGATCAGAACACTTCGCCGGGCTCCGGCGACGGCGGTGCGTTCGACTTTCCTCCGGGAGACGATCCGAATAATCCGAACAACTTCTTCAATGACGACTTCAACGGCAACGCGACGTCGTACAACATCTTCTACACGAAGAACCCGATTCGATGGGGCCAATTCGCGGTCGATCCGACAACGGCGAAGACGGCGGTGTCGAAGTTTGAAGATGGTGGCACCTATGCGTACACCCGAGTCTCCCACCTGGAGGACATGTATAACGACGGGGAAGACGTAAACAACGTGCCGCACTGGACGCGAGACGTTCTGTACCTTCGCCCCGAGCTGTTCGTCGTCCGTGACCGGACCATCGTCAAGGACCCAACGATTCCTCAGTACATGGCGTGGCACTTCCCCCAAACGCCGGTTTTGACCAAGCAAGTCGACAACAACGTGGTCGACAACCGATACGATATTTCTGATCCGACGGGTCTGTACAAAGGCAACATCACCAGTCTGTTCCCGGCAGGCGGAGGAACGAGCTTGGTTAACCTCTATGGTTCGGGCCGAGCCTTCCGAGTCGAGGCTTCCCCCGCTCCTAAACCGACGACTGGCCAGAGTTGGCTGACTGTCTTGGATCCGGCGCTTAGCCAAGCGAGTTCGTACACGTCGACCCGAATGTCTGCGGCGGATGGCAACATCCTCCAAGGCGGGCTCTTCGGAGCCGAGATGAAGAATGCGACGGACTGTCAGATCGCCCTGTTCGGAACCGGATCGGACCAGACCATCGTGTCGGGCACGGTCCAATTCCTCGCGAGCAAGCTCGGCGAAGGGGTCACCATCGCGGACATGACTCCGGGCACTCTGTACACCCTGACCTCGTCGACGTCCGGCGGCAAGATCCTCGTTACCCTAACGCCGGGTTCTGGCCCTCTGAAGGTCACCGCCCGCGGAATTCTGGCCTGTAAAGTCCAGTGATGCGCGTCGCTTAGGCGACTAGGCACCCCGAACACGGTGCTGGTTCTCCCCGAACCAGCACCGTATTCGGCCATTAGAGCAGCGTTATCGCTTTGCCGCGCCCCAAGCCTTTGCGGCCCAGGGGATCATCGCACCATATTTGGATTCCCAGGTCGTGTACATGGCTCCGACGACATTCGGAACAGACTTGGCTCCGTCCATCCACTGGCGGATTCCATCGCCGTTTTCATCGCCGTCGTAGTAGCCAGACAGAATCTGCTTAAGCCCCAGGTCAGCGAAGAACTGGCAGTTTTTGCCCATCAAGCCGCCGTTCCAATTGACGATGCCGACGTCCTTGTCCAGGCCTTTCCAGGAGCCGGCGAGGGTGCCGTTGACGGCGTAGTAGTGGTCGATGGCGTTGTGCATCGGGTCGAACATGTCGTTCCAGACCCAGATGGAGGCATCGGGACGAACTTCTCGGATGATCGCGGCAGCCTTGTGGACGTTCCAGGCCAGCAGTTCGCCGGCGGTCATGTTCATGCTTCGACACTGGGCGCACTGGTTCATGCAGCGGATTTCGTCGTGCTCCATGAAGAAGCCGGCGGGGTGGAGGAGTTCGTTCGCCCGCTTGATGTCCTCTTTCCAATCCTCGAAGATCTTCGGCTCGGACAGGCAGAAGTTGATCCGATCCTCGTAAATCGTCACCGGGTGGTAGTAGCTGACGCGCAGGCGCCGCCCATCTTTGATGCGCGAGCCGGACGTCAGTTTGATCGTTGGTGAAGCGCCGCGCCAGGCTATCCAAGGGTGGAACTGAGGATCGGAGATCTTCTCGTAATCCTGACCCTCGACGTACGCCGTGCCGTCTTCGTCGCGAACCGTTACGGGGCAGCCGGGGCGCCGCAGGACGTTCACTAGCCCGATCTCGTCGACCTTAAGATCGTCCCACCAGATCTTGCCGCTCTTGCCGCCCCAGAAACCGAGGTACATATTGGCGGCCGTCTCGTCGAAGCTGTTGAAGACAAGGTCGACCTGTTTCCAATCCTGCGTCGCATCGACGTGAAACGTCTGCCAACTCACGCAGCCCTGGGGCGTGCTCGTCAGCACCTTGATCTCCGGGACGGCCGGGCTCAGATTCTCGGTTTTGATCCAAACGGAGATGTGGTACTGGCGATGCGGCTGCAGCTTAAGTGGCTGAACGATGCGGCACAAGCCGTTTTTGTTCTTGCCGATGCTCTCCATTCGAAGCGAGGTTTTTCCGCCATGAACGACGTCGTGATCGGCAAAGGTCGTAACTCCGACGTCGTCTTGCCAGCCCCAGCCCAGGAACTTGTTGTCGGTCTGGGCCTCGAAATCTCCGTTCTGGACCTGGGTGGGATTGTCCGGCTGGTGGATTGCCGTTCCGCCGTGGACAACGTAGAGGGCGTCCTTAACCGGAACCCCTTCGACATAGTTGCGATCGTGGGCGCCGCCCATGACCGTGCAGAAAATATCCAGCCCGTACCGCCTTGCCGCCGCCTTAAACTCCGCCGCCTTTTCTTTCGCGACGTCGGCCGAGCAGACCACGCCGTTGTAGCCAGCGGCCTGGGCGGCGGGGAAGCGCGCGATCATCTGGTCGACCTGCTTCGGATCGGTCAGATCGCTGGTGAAGAACAGCCAGCGGTGTTGAGTGCGGGACGCCGACGATCGAACGACGGCTTGTGCCGCTCTCGGCGGGACTACTTCGGGGGGCCAAAAGAGGGTCACGGCTGCGCAGGCAGCGAGAAAAAGCTTGGAGACCAGGGCCATGTGCGGCATTGAAACACCTTGCAGGCAAGTGCCCGCAAGGCCACTATAGTCCACCTACCCTTGGGTTAGGTTCTGAGATTCAGGAACTCTTCCTAGCACCCGGCGAGCGGATAGGAACGGCTGCCTGTATCCTGAGACTATGACGTTGGGTTTGATTCTCGTTTCGGCATCGATGCTCGGCAGCGAACCGGCTCAAAATCCTCTAGTTAAGATCGAGACGAAGATGGGGTCGATCGTTGTTGAGGTCGACGCCGAACATGCCCCGCTCACGGCGGCCAACTTTCTCCGGTATGTGGATGAAAAGCGCTATTCCGGCGGACGATTTCATCGGACGGTTACGCTGGATAACCAGCCGGACAAGAAGGTCAAGATCGAGGTTATTCAGGCCGGCGTCAATCCGAAATTCGAGAAACAGGACTTCCCGCCGATCGTTTTGGAACGGACGAGTGTGACGGGTATCCACCATCTCGATGGGACGATCTCGATGGCGCGCGACGGAGCCGACACGGCGACATCCGATTTCTTTATCTGCATCGGCAATCAGCCGGAGCTAGATTTCGGCGGCAAGAGAAATCCGGATGGCCAGGGTTTCGCGGCGTTTGGACGCGTGAAGAAGGGAATGGAAATTGTCCGCAAGATCCAAAAATCTCACGCCAATGAGCAGTCGCTGCAGCCACCGATCGAGATTCTTTCAATAACCCGTTATTCGGAAAGGGTTCGGACCTGACAGCCGTGTCGGGCACGGTCTAGTTCCTCGCCTTCAAGGTCGGCGAAGAGGTAACGCTCGCCGACATATCTTCAGGCGCCTCGTACAGCCTCACGTCGTCGACCACGTCCGGAGGCAAGTCTCTCGTCACCGTCACTCCGGGATCGGGCCCTCTTGAGGTGACCGCACGTGCCATCTTGTCCGGCAAAGTCCAGTAATTAGCCGTACCTGGAGTCCGAGGTAGTCAACGCTTCTGCTATCAGTTTTCGAAAGGGAGGCGGAGGCAATTTTGCGCTTGATTAAGTGACATTGCAAAGGGATGCGCAATTCAAATACAGCCCAGTACCTAGAACTTGCCCTCTGCCAACTAGCCTGGATGTTTCGGTCATAAGTTGGGCGGGATACAATAAATAATCCTATATACCTAGACGCAAAAAGAAGGTATGAGAAATAACAACTACGTGTTCATTCATGCTTATTTTTGTTAGGTCTTTGTCCCTCAATCCTTCCGATCGCATGTGTGAACATCAGCTTGCAATGAGAAACGCATTGAACAAGCGCACTCTTTTCACCATACTGGCAGCGCTGCCAGTGGCTTTCGCCGCGGCTCAGTTGCCGCATCCGCGAATCTGGCTCGACTCGCCACTTCTCACCAAGCTCCGAGCAAAGGCAGCGGCGAATGACCCGACCTGGCTTGCCCTCAAGGCGCAAGACGACACATATCTGACGGGTCAGGTCTTCTGGCCCGACGTCCAGCAGTACGGGGATGAAGGCGATATTGGCGAGGGCTACCAAGGCAGTGGTTGGATCGACCCCATCACGAACTTGGCCCTTGGATATCAGGTTCTAATCACCACCGATCCCACCACGGCCAAGAAATACGCGGCCAAGCTCATGGATGTCCTCAACAAGATGACGGCGCCTTCGGGTGCGCACTTCGTGGATCCCATTCGAAACGACGGCTACGCGATCCGCTTCTATACCGCGGGAGAAGCCATTGCGTACGACATGATCTATCCCGAGCTCACTCCAGCGCTCAAGACCCGTGTCATTACCTCGATGAACAAATGGGTTTCCATAGTGGAGGCGGATGGCTTCGGAATCGTCAACGATTCCCCGGCGAACAACTACTACTCCGGCTTCTATATGGCCAAGGCGCTGGCCGCGATCGCTACCGAAGGGGACAACACGCAAGCTCCGGCGATGTGGAATTCTTGGCTAAATACCAACCACCTTGGCGGCGTGCAGCCTTACTTCTCCAAGTGGTTGGCGGGTGGCGGTTGGCCGGAAGGGTTTGACTACGGTCCCCTCGCCATCTTCAACATGATCGCGCCGGTTTGGGCGGCGAAGACCGGAAAGGGCATCGATCTTTTCAATAATCCGAATGCGCCCTATGCGTTTGCCCACGATTCCGGCCAGGCGCTCATGGAGATGATCTTCCCGAACCAGGTGACGATGGACACCCACGGAGAGACCTACGACACGGAAGATCTTCCGGTGCCTACGGCCGATCCCGAGGTCTATACGAAGATGGCCGGCATTCTCCAGATCTTCGGCGACGCCGGTGCTCGTCAGCTCCACAAGCTCGCCCGTGCGGTCCGCCAAAACAACGGCGACGCACCGCTTTGGGTCGACTTCCTCTTTTGGGACGAAAAGGCCCCCGAGCTTCCTCTAACCGGCCGGGCTCTTTCCTATCTCGCAAAGGGACCGAACATGAGCATCATGCGCTCGGACTGGAGCACCTCGGCAGTGTGGGGCAACATTCTCGGTGGAGCGAACACCAGCTACAACGGTGGCGGGCACGAGAAGTTCGACAAGGGTGGCTTGACCATCACCCGCGGCGGAACCCGATTCCTCATCCAGGCTCACGCCGAGATGGATCAGAACAGTTCGCCCGGAGCAGGGGACGGCGGCGCATTTGACTTTCCGCCCGAGGACGATCCGGACAGCCTCAACAACTTCTTCAACGACGACTTTGCCGACAATGGCAATGCATCGACGTACAACGTGTTCTACACGAAGAACCCGTTGCGTTGGGGCCAATTCAGAAACGATCCGACCTTCGCGAAGACGGCCGTCTCCAAGTTCGAAGAGGGAGGCTCCTACACTTACACCCGTGTCTCTCACCTGGAGGATATGTATAACGACGGGATAAATACCAACTACGTGCCGCACTGGACGCGGGACGTTCTGTATCTACGACCGGAGCTCTTCGTCGTCCGTGACCGCACCATCGTTCATGACCAGACGATCCCTCAGTACATGGCGTGGCACTTCGGCCAAACTCCGGTTTTGACCAAGCAAAGCGACAACGGTCTGGTCGACAACCGCTACGATGTCAGCGATTCGACGGGCTTGTACAAAGGCGCGATTACGAGCCTTTTCCCGGCCGGAGGAGGAACCAATCTTGTCAATCTCTTTGGTTCGGGCCTAGCCTACCGAGTCGAAGCCTCCACCGCCCCCCATCCGACGACGGGCCAAAGCTGGCTGAGCGTATTGGACCCGGCCCTCAACCAAGCGAGTTCGTACACCTCCACCCGCATGTCTGCGGCGGATGGCAACATCCTTCAAGGCGGCCTCTTCGGGGCCGAGATGGTCAACGCGACGGATAGCCAGATCGCGTTGTTTGGAACCGGTTCGGATCAGACCATCGTGTCGGGTCCGGTGGTGTTCGTCGCGAGCAAAATCGGAGAAGGGGTGACCATCGCGGATATGACGCCGGGCACCTTGTACACCCTCACGTCTTCGACGACGTTGGGCGGGAAGATCCTCGTCACCCTCACGCCAGGATCGGGACCTCTCAAGGTCACCGCGCGAGGCATTCTGGCCGCCAAGGTTCAGTAGTCCCTCTGGCATAAGCTCTGAGGCATTTTCCGCCTTTGCCATCGGTTTTCGGACCGGCGGCAAGGGCGGTTTTGCTTGTTTCGGTCCTAGCGCGACGAAAGAATCGGAAGCTTGCGTTCGATTGACTTGTTTTGCGGCTCCCTCCGAAAGTTGGGCGCAACCCCAAAAGTGATCCTATTTACCTACGCGCAAAAAAGATTTATTAGAAACAAGACCTACTCGTTCATTCGCACTTATTTTTGTTGGGTCTTTGTCCCCCGATCCTTGCGATTGCATGTGTGAACATCACCGTGCAATGAGAAACGCACTGAATAAGCGCACTCTTTTCACAATCTTGGCGGCCTTGCCGGTGGCTTTTGCCGCAGCCCAGTTGCCGCATCCGCGAATCTGGCTCGACTCGCCTCTCCTTACCAAACTACGAGCGAAGGTTGCGGCTAAGGACCCGACCTGGCTCGACCTCAAGGCTCAGGACGATCTCTATTTGACCGGTCAGGTTCTCTGGCCCGACGAAGCGCAGTACGGCGATGACGGAGACATCGGCGAGGGCTACCAAGGCAGCGGGTGGATCGACCCAATCTTGAACTTGGCCCTCGGCTACCAGGCCCTTATCAAGACGGATCCCACGACGGCGAAGAAATACGCCGCCAAGTTGATGGACGTCCTCAACAAGATGTCGGCGCCCTCCGGCGCGCACTTCGTCGATCCGCTTCGAAACGACGGGTATGCGATTCGCTTCTACACCGCGGGAGAAGCACTCGCATACGACATGATCTACCCCGAGCTGACGGCCGCCCTAAAAACCCGGCTCAATAACTCGATGAACCTGTGGGTCTCCAAGGTCGAGAGCGATGGCTTCGGAATTGTCAACAACTTTCCGGCGGGCAACTACTATGGTGGCTTCTATATGGCCAAGGCACTGGCCGCCATTGCCTCGGAAGGTGACAATGCCAAGGCCCCGGCGATGTGGACGTCTTGGCTCAACACCAACCACCTTGGCGGCGTGCAACCCTACTTCTCTAAGTGGTTGGCCGGCGGCGGTTGGCCGGAGGGATGGGACTACGGCCCTCTCGCCGTCTTTAACATGATCGCGCCGGTTTGG
>Ga0105239_10002656_pt1 | contig 22546 bp, 22 predicted proteins | sample KBSC44metaG_FD_92761 | JGI IMG/M metagenome (GOLD analysis project Ga0105239, IMG submission 92761) | Corn rhizosphere microbial communities from Kellogg Biological Station, Michigan, USA - KBS C4-4 metaG | ecosystem: Host-associated > Plants > Roots > Rhizosphere > Soil | place: Michigan, USA... | reverse complement strand
TTGCTGCTGGGCGGCCTGTCGCTCGTGGTCGGCGCGCTCGGCATCGCAAACATCACCTTGGTGGGCGTGATGGAGCGAACGGCGGAGATCGGGCTGCGCCGTGCGATTGGCGCGACGCGTCGCCACATCGCAGCACAATTCCTTATCGAGAGCGCGTCCATGGGTATTGTGGGGGGGCTGCTCGGGTCCAGCGTCGGCGTGCTGATCGTGGTGGGCGTTTCGGCGTATCAGGTCTGGACCCCGGTGCTCGACCCGGTTGCGCCCTTGCTTGCGCCAGCCGTCGGCGGCCTGATTGGTCTGCTGTCCGGAGTCTATCCCGCCTCGCGGGCCGCCGCCCTCGAGCCGGCCGAAGCGTTCCGACACTAGCTCGGAATTGAAATTGGATTATATTCGTAATATCAAATACAAAAAAATTGTTCAGCCGTCATTGTTGGGACAGATGGGTGGCATGTGAGGTATTCCAGGGAACACGGACCGGCGGTCCGGGCCAAGATAATCGATGCGGCTTCGACACTCATGCGTGAGCAGGGCATGGGCGTCAGCATTGCTGATGTCATGAAGGACGTCGGCCTGACGCATGGCGGTTTCTATCTACACTTTGAATCTCGGCAGGGTCTCGTCGACGCGTCTATTGTCCAGGCGGTTCGCCAGACGAACGACCGAATTAGGCTTTGGCTACAAGATGGATCATCGGACGATGGACTGAGGACCATCGCGCAATCCTACCTTAGCCCGGGCCACCGGGATAACATCGGAACCGGCTGTCCGCTACCGGCGTTGGGCGCCGACATCGCGCGAATGTCGCTTGCCGCCCGCCGCGACTTTTCCATCGAACTTGAGAATATGGTCGATTTGGTTGCCAGCCAATACAAGGGCTCGTCGCGCCAGGCGGCGCGTCAGCGGGCGACTGCCGCCATCGCAACCATGGTAGGTTCGATCCTGCTTGCACGTGCCACGAATGACCCGGCTCTGTCCAACGCGATACTCGCCGCCGGGCAGCGGGCTGTTCTGGATTCTGGCGGCAGAAAGACGCGCCGTAGATCGGCGTACAAGGCAGCGTTAGCCAGACGCGGCCTTATTCAAAATTGAACAGCGCTTCGCCAGCTCCGACTAGTGCAGGCTCCGGTATCGGTAAATATCTTTGTCGCCGGCGAGCACCTCGCTATTGCGTTCGGGAGGATCATGAATGGCCGTTCTCCGGATTTTTTCGTATCTGCCAAATCCGCGGGTATGGAAGGCAACAATCGCGGCGAGGTTTTGCGGCGTCGATCTCGAAGTCCGTGGCGCGTCCGCCAAGGAGCTCAAGGACTGGCTCTGGGACTATGATGCTCGTCCCTTGGCCGACAACGAGCGCGACACAGCTATCGCACGGACGGGGCGCGTCGGACTAACCGGCGCGCAACTTTTCAAAACAGATGCGTTTCTTGAAGCGCAGCCGTTCGGGAATGTTCCGGCCGCCTTTGGTCCCGATGGCAAGGTCGGCATCTTTGAATCCAACAGTATTATGCGCGCCGTCGCTCGCCTCGGGCAGTCGCAGCTATATGGTCAAGATGCCTATGAGGCATCCCGGATCGACAGTTTTCTGGATGCAAGCCTGATCTTCGCCAGGGACTCGCAAATTTATCTTCTTTCGCTGCTGGATGGATCGGTGACCCAGGCGATTCAGGCGCGAACCATGGAGAGCTTTGCCATCTATGCGTCCGGATTGGAGCAGGCGCTTTCGCCGGATCGCCGAACCCTGGTCGGCGATGGCTTGTCCCTTGCCGATATCTGCTTTGCGTGCGAGTTGGCGCTGTTCATGAACGAACATCAGCGCGGAGACAAGTTGCGGGAGCGGGGACTTGGCAAGATCCTGCATCAGGATTTTGACCAGCAGTATCCCCGTGTTGCCGCACATTTTACCCGGCTGCTTGGCCATGAACATTTCAAGGTCGAGTTGGAGCCCTATGTAAGAAAGCTCATGGCAGCGGCCGCGTTGGAAAAAGGCATGCCTGATCGTTCGTTCGCGCAGAGGTAGATTATGGCTGAACCGATTTGCGTCATCTCGGGTGTAGGACCCGGCACAGGATCAGCTCTCGCCAGACGCTTCAGCGAAGGAGGTTATCGCGTGGCGCTGCTGGCCAGGAATGGCGAGCGCCTCGCCAGGCTGGAGAGCGAAGTGGCGCGAGCAAAGGGTTATGTTTGCGACGTGTCTGATCCGGAGCAGGTCGAGCGCGCGGCAGCAGCGATCGAGCGGGACCTCGGTCGCCCCGCCGTGTTGATCCACAATGCTGTCGGCGGCGCGATTGGATCATTTCGAGAGATCGACCCGGCCATCCTGAACCGCAACTTTCAGGTCAACACGATGGGACTGCTCTATCTGGGGCGGCGCTTTGCCCCGGCCATGATCGAAGCTGGCCGCGGCGCGATTGTCGTCACTGGCAATACGTCCGCACTGCGGGGAAGACCGGCCTTTGCCGGGTTTGCGCCGACAAAGGCTGCGCAGCGCATCCTGGCCGAGGCGATGGCGCGTGAGCTGGGCCCGCAAGGCGTGCACGTATCCTATCTTGTGATCGACGCAGTGATCGATCTCGAATGGACGAGGGAGCGCTTCAAGGGAAAGCCGGACGAATTCTTCATCAAGCCGAGCGCGATCGCTGCGGAAATCTGGCACATCGTGCATCAGGAACGCAGCGCATGGTCCTTCAATGTCGAGCTGCGTCCGTTTGGGGAAATCTGGTAACGGTATCAGCAGCGCGGGACGGCGGTCACCGGCGTCATGATGGCCCCCCGATATGTTGGACAACCAGCGTGGGCACGTTGCAGGTGCCGTTTCTGATGGTGAAAACGCGCGTGCCGCGCTTGGCACCGTCCTTGACGTCAGAGACGTCGAGTCCGGCGCTTACAAGGCGTTCACGGACAGCTTCCGCGTCAGGAACCCGCCAGCCGACACCCCACAGACGGTCGGCACGATCGTCCTTGTCCCCTCCGGGGCGATTAATCACTTCGATTAGCATGTTACCGCACTGGAACTGCATCAGCCGGCTGCCGTTTGTCGAATTTACCTGATCGAAAACCAGCGGCAGACCAAGGCGTGCCCCATAGAAGCCCATGGCGCGTTCAGGTTTAGCCGTGGCCACGACCAGAAGGTCAATGCCGGCGATCCCCGGTCCGGAGCGTTCGGCCGCCACGTGTTGTCCGCCATCGCAGAAGAAGATCGGAATTCCCGCCGATACATCGCGGGGAAGGCCGATCCGCTTGCCGACTTCTGGATCGGTAGCGTCGGATAGCTCCTGAGGGGATAGCGACAGTCGCCTCAGGCGGCGATAGGCGCGTGCCGCATCCTTCACGCGGAAGGCAAGATCGAACAATCCTTCGCCATGCTGGTCGAGTTGCGCGGAGCCCTTTTGGCCTCGGGGTCCCGTGCCCTTCGGGTGGCAATCCGGAAGGCGGCGTTGCCCAGTGTGAAGACCGCATACTCCAGTCCTTCAGAGTCGGTCCGAGAGTCCGGCTCTCTGTCGAGAATCTGGCGATAGTGCTGGACCGCGATGTCGAGATCGCGGACCATGAGAGTTGTGTGAGCAAGTTCGAGAATCATGAAAACGCATCCTGGCTCGCCAAAGAACCGGCCCTCCATAGCGAGGCCGCGGCTCGCCGTATCATTCGGCGACGACTAACGGTTGGCCAAATTTTGCATTCCTCTCAGCGCCTGCCATTGCAATAGATCGCCTCGCTCCCCCAGACTCGTTAAGACGATCGGTCATATTCGAACCATGCCACGTCCAAGCGTCAAGGAAGATATCGTCGCAGCAGCGTTGAAGGTCCTGCACCAGCGGGGTTTCAACGCAACCGGTGTGCAGGACATCACCGATGCCGCTGGCGTCCCAAAGGGCTCATTCTACAATCATTTCGAGAGCAAGGAGGCATTGGGCCTGGAGGCGCTCGCGCGCTACTGGCAGGGCGCACTCGGCAACCTCGATGTGTTGAAGGATGAGCGGACCGCGCCGTTGGCAAGGCTGAAGGCCTATTTCCGTCGGCTGAACGACCTGGGGCGCAAGCTGAAATACCGTCCGGGATGCATGATCGGAAACTTGTCGGTCGAGATGTCGGACCAGAGTCCCGCGATCCGCGAGAGTCTCGTGAATATTCTTGGGAGCTGGAGCCGCGCGATCGAAGCTTGCGTCAAGGAGGCGCAAGCCGACGGCTCGCTGCGGCGCGACCTTGATGCCAAGTCGATGGCGGCTTTCATGCTCAATTCCTGGGAGGGCGCGGTGTTGCGATCGAAGGTCGACCGCAGCGATGCCGCTCTTGTAGCTTTCGAGAAGATTGTGTTCGGCAGTCTCGCCAAGTAGGGCAACTCTTCAATTTGGGTTTGTTTAATACGACTGGTCATCTTGAAAATCGAACGAGGGTCTCGTGATGTCTCCGCTCCATACGCCGTTGAGGATCGGCGACCGACAACTTGGTCATCGTGTGGTTATGGCCCCGCTGACTCGTATGCCACCTGAGCCGGCATCTCCGAGAGAAACCGACACACCAGGAGACGTCTCCCATGAAATTCGCTAACCTCATCACCTATATCGCCGACGAAAAGAAAATTCTGGATGTTCGCCCTTTGCACCGCGAGTATGCGCAGAAGTTAAGGGCCGAAGGAAAGATCGTGATCGCGGGACCATTCCGGGACGGTGCCGGGGCGCTCATCGTCTACGAGGCCAATTCGCAGCACGAAGCAGAGGCGCTTGCAACCAATGACCCGTTCTTCAAGGGTGGAGTCTGGAAGACCCACGAAATTCACCCTTGGGAGATTCTTGGGGTCAATCACGACTTGTTGCGCGAATTTGCCTGAGCGGCTTTGTTCGAACGCGGTGGCTCGGGGAGCACAATGATCAGGTTGCGTCGAACGTATAATCCTTGAAGCGTTCGCGCAGCTCGGTTTTCTTGATTTTCCCGGTGGCAGTGTGGGGGATGCTATCGACGATGACAACGTCGTCTGGCATCCACCACCCGGCAATTTTCCCCTGCATGAAGGCCAGGATGTCGCGGCCTTCGACCGCAACGCCGGGTTTGAGCTGGACAATCAGCAACGGCCGCTCGTCCCACTTCGGATGGCGAACGCCGATCACGGCGGCTTCGAGAACATGAGCGTGACCCATGGCCAAATTCTCGAGCTCAACCGAGGAGATCCATTCTCCGCCCGACTTGATGACGTCCTTGGAACGGTCGGTGATGCGCATATAACCGTGCTCGTCCAGTGTGGCGATATCGCCGGTATCGAAATGACCGGTATCGTCAAGAACGACATCGTCGTTCGCGTAGTACGTATCAACGACGCTTGGGCCACGAACCTTCAGCCGTCCGACGCTCTTGCCGTCACGAGGCAGGTCTGCGCCGTGATCGTCAGTAATCTTCATTTCCACGAGGAAAGGAGCGACACCCTGGTGGGACAGCCGTTCGATCCGCTCGTTTCCCACAAGTGTGTCGAAGGGAGGCTTCAGCATCCCGTTCGCCCCGATCGGTCCCATTTCGGTCATTCCCCAGCCTTGGCTGAGCGGAATACCGAGGCGCTCGAACGATTCAAACATCGCGGCTGGCGGCGCTGCGCCACCGATACTGAGCCGCTTCAGGTCGGGGAGCCGCAGATCGTTCGTTTCCATGTGTTGGAGCAGCTGCAACCACACGGTCGGCACACCAGCGGTAAACGTTACCTTTTCATCGCGTAGCATTCCATACACCGAAGCGCCGTCGAGACGCTGACCCGGAAGCACCAGTTTGGCGCCGACCATCGGGGCATGGAAAGGCAGGCCCCAGCCGTTAGCGTGAAACAGCGGAACGACTGGGAGGACGGTGTCGGTGGACCTAAGTCCCATCACGTCGGCCTGCGCCACCATAAGCGCGTGCAGTACGGTCGAGCGATGCGAGTAGAGGACGCCTTTGGGATTTCCTGTTGTGCCAGACGTGTAACACAGCCCTGCGGCTGTGCGTTCATCGAACGTCTTCCATGCGAAATCGCCGTCGACGTCACCAATCCAATCCTCATAGGCAATCGCACGACGTAGCTTGGTAGCGGGCATGTTGGAGCGATCGGTCAATATGACGTAGCGCTCGACCGTCGGAAGGCGGTCTGCAAGTTTCTCCAGCAGCTGAACGAACGTCAGGTCAGCGATGAGAATCCTGTCTTGCGCATGATTGATGATCCAGGCGATTTGGTCCGGGAACAGCCGGGGATTGATGGTGTGGCAGATCGCGCCGATGCCTGCGATACCGTACATCGCCTCGAGGTGGCGCCAGGTATTCCAGGCCAGCGTCGCGACACGGTCGCCGATCGCGATGCCGTCGCGATCCAGGCGCTGCGCCAACTGCAATGCACGATGGTGTACAGCTCGATAGTCGGTGCGGTGAATGGGGCCTTCGATTGAGCGCGACACGACTTCCCGTAGGGAATGGCAAGCGGCAGCGTGATCGAGAATCTTCTGGCACAGCAATGGCCAGTCCTGCATCCGACCCAGCATTTGACGCTCCATAGCAAGATTGTGGGACTTCCAAAAAAGGGCCCGAGATCGATGATCCGGGCCCAGTCTGGGAGGAAACCTACATTGAATTGCCATTTGTGAGGACTGAGCCAATCAGTTCCCACTGTTCGCCCGAGAACCGCATCATCTGGAGCTGCTCCAGCGGCCGATAGTCGTCAGGTCCGGTCTTGACGCGGATGCCCGGCAGCAGCCCTTTTACATCCATGTTGAGGCTGGCCGCTTGTCTCATCACGTTGGCGCGGGTCAGGTCATCCCCACACTGCTCCAGGATTTGCACCATTATCTGAGAGATGGCGTAGCCGGCGACATAGAAGCTGTCCGCCTTGTCGGCATCAGGAAGATAACGGTCCATGAAGACACGCCAATCGTTCATGGCGGGATCGTCCTTCCACTTGGGATCGACGGGATCCTTCAGGTAGTAGCTGCTCAGAAGGCCCTTGGCGCTCTCGGGCCCGGCGGGCTTGATTACGCCGGCGATCGATGTCGAGACCTGAGATACAATGTGCGTAACTTTCCATCCCAACTCGCCCGTGCGCTTGATGGCCTGAGCGACGAATTTCGACGTCGCAAAACTCATGAGCACGGTCGGGTCTGCCGACTTGACCCGGGCTATCTCGGACTCGATTGTCGGGGCGGTTACTTCGAACGGGATCTCGGAAACGATCATTTGCTTGGCCTTGTCGCCAAGGCCTTCGCGAAGTCCGGCTACATACTCTTTGCCGAAATCATCATTCTGGTAAAGCACGCCAATTCTGGCGTTTGGTTCAGTCGAAAGGATGTAGCTCGCATAGATCCTCGCCTCGGCGCGATAGCTGGGCAGGAAGCCCATGGTCCACGGAAAGTGCGCGGGATCTGCCCACTTGTCTGCGCCGCTCAAGTTGAGAAGTTGAGGTACCTTCTTGCTGTTCAGATATCTCTGAATCGCTGTGTTGCCTGGCGTGCCTACGTTGGCAAATAGCAGCAGCACCTCGTCGCTTTCGACCAGCTTCCTTGCTTGCTCTACCGTCTTTGGCGGACTGTAAGCGTCGTCATAGGAAATGAAATTGATTTTTCGCCCATTGATGCCGCCACGTTCGTTGATCATCTTGAAGTAGCCGGCCTCCGCCTTGGCAATGGTCGAATAGGGTGACGCGGGCCCGCTGTAGGGCGAGATATTGCCGATTCTGATTTCGGTATCGCTTGCGCCGGGATCGTACGCTTTTTGAGCGAAAGCAGAGGTATTGCAAAGGGCAGCGACGACGGCCGCAACGGCAATTTTCCAACCAAGACTAAACGTCATTCGAATCCCCTCCAAATTAATCAGCGCGGCTTGACACCGTCTTTTCCGCTCGTGCGCTGACTTACGACCGCAGACCGGGGGAAGAACAGGGCAATGATGATGAAGCGCTATTCGGCAGCGATGTGCGCTGCGCAGCGAGCCCGAGGTTCATGCGTGAATAGCCGCGATGCAGATTTTGTGTGGTCGGCGAGCCGGCCTGCGCGTCAACTGCAATTCGATGATGCGAGCGCGGCCGGTCGCCTGACCCTCGTGTCACGGAGCTGGGACTAGCTCTTTTCAGTTTTCATCAGACCTTTGGGAGGCAACAGCATGGGTGAGGTCAAGGCTCTGGCCGGACGAATTCGCACCGAGGTGCATGGTCACATTTTCAAGATCATCATCGACAATGTTGCGAAGAAGAACTCGTTCAGCCCGCAAATGATGGCACAGCTGTCGGATGCCATAACCCTGCTGGACCGCACGGAAGATTACTGGGTCGGCGTGCTCTGCGCAGAAGGCCCGGACTTTACGGCCGGGCTCGACATGCCGAAATTCTTTGGCCCCAAGGCCGAGAACACCGATCTCAAGCCAGGCAATATCGACGTTTTCGCGCTCGAGGGACGCTGCCGCAAGCCGATCGTGACTGCCGTACAGGGTATCACCTTCACCATCGGGCTGGAGATGATGCTCGCCGGCGACATCGTCATCGCGGCAAGCGACTGCCGGTTCTGCCAAATGGAGTCGAAGCGGGGCATCGCTCCGCTGGGAGGCGCGCATTTCCGCTATCTGACCCGGGCGGGTTGGGGCGACGCCATGTACCACCTGTTCCTGTGCGACGAGTTCAGCGCGGAGCGCGCCTACAAGATCGGGCTTGTGCAGGAAGTGGTGGAACCCGGCAAACAGATTGATCGGGCCATGGAAATCGCCGCGCTCATTGCGAAGAACGCACCGATCGGCATCCAGGTCACCAAGGAAGCTGCGCTGAAGTACGTCGAGGGCGGGGAGCGCACGGCCATCTCCTACATTCCGAAGATCAAGGATCGCGTCTTCAACAGCGAGGACATGAAGGAAGGCATCCAGTCGTTTGTCGAGCGGCGTTCGGCCGTATTCCGCGGCCGCTGACGCCAAGACATCTGAAATCAAGCAAATCAGGACGAATGATCATGGGCAGCATCAAGAAGGCGTTCGATCTCACCGGCAAAACGGCGCTCATCACCGGCGGCTCGCGCGGCCTGGGACTACAGATCGCGGAGGCATTGGGCGAGCAGGGCGCGACCCTCCTGCTGTCCTCGCGCAAGGCTCCTGACCTGGAGCAGGCGCAAAAGCACCTGGCGAGTCTCGGTATCAAGTCCGACTGGATCGCTGCCGACAACTCAAAGGACGGCGACGTTACAAAGCTTGGCGACGAAGCGGTCAGGCGCCTCGGACGCGTCGATATTCTCGTCAACAACGCTGGTGCGACCTGGGGGGCGCCAACCGAGGACCATCCCATCGACGCCTGGGACAAGGTAATGAACCTTAACATCCGATCGCTCTTCCTGTTGAGCCAACGGATTGGCAAGTTGTCGATGATTCCTAACAAATACGGCCGCATTATCAATCTCGCTTCCATTGCTGGCCTGTTCGGCAGCACCGGGGACATGCAGACCATTGCCTACAACACCAGCAAGGGAGCGGTGGTCAATTTCACGCGCGGCCTGGCTGGCAGCTGGGGCCGCCATGGCATCACGGTGAATGCGCTCGCTCCAGGCTTTTTTCCCTCCAAGATGACCAAGGGAACGATCGAGGCCGTCGGAGTCGACAAGCTGGCCGAGGGGGCCCCGTTGCGCCGGATCGGCGACTCGGATGACCTGAAGGGAGCGGCGGTGCTGTTTGCCAGCGACGCTGGCAAACACATCACTGGTCAGATACTGGCGGTGGACGGCGGTCTGACGTCAGTACTTTCCTCATCCTGACCGTTCCGGCTGGGCGCCTTGATCATGCCGGAGGTGCCCGCCTCACGGCATGATCAACGTCAATGTCTCGGCAACCAGTGCCGGTGACGGCAGATTCTCGATCTCGAGCACGGCCTTGCTCTTGACGAGATAGTGCCCGTTGTCTTTCCGGTCGGCGCTTTCGATCGAGAGTTGTAGCCGCACACGGTCACCGCTCTTGACGGGTGTAATGAAGCGGACCTTGTCGAGTCCGTAGTTCACTACGGCCGATGCGTCCCTCGGCGCAAGCCCAACTTCCATGCCGAGGGGCGCGACGAGCGCAAGCGACAAGAAGCCATGCGCGATCGTTCTGCCCGCTGGACTTTCGCTTTTGGCCCTGTCGACGTCGACGTGGATCCACTGATGATCACCCGTGCATCGGGCAAATTGATCGATCATCGACTGGTCAACCTCGATCCACCTGGAGACGCCGAGATTCTTGCCGATAAATCCAATAAGTTCTGCCAGCGATATCATTGTCATCCTGATCTGCTCCCCGCGGAGGAGTGATATTCTTCCGGCGAGCGAACCGGAGACCAGCCCCATTGATGTTTAGGGGAGCTTCGCTGCTGAATAGCGGCTTGGAAGATTTACGTTATTCACGTATGAATAACCGATGAACAAATTTGTGATATGGCTGTCAGCGTTTTGGATTTCAGCTATCAGCTAGACCAGGTCGATCGCAGGACACCGATGACCGAACCCAACTGGGATCTCTTTCGTCTATTTTCGGCTGTGGCGCGGACAGGCAGCGTTAACCGGGCCGCCCAGGAGCTCGGCATGAGCCAGCCGACACTTAGCCGGCGACTGAAGGAGCTCGAGCGCTACGTCAATGCGCCCCTTTTCTTCCGAGCGTCCTCGGGCGTGAAGCTGACGCAGGAGGGCCAGGATCTGCACCGTTCCGCCGGCGACATGATGCTGGCGTTCGAGACATTTCAGCGCGATCTGCGCGCCCGGGTCGGCAGACGCTCGGCTGTGGTCAGGATTTCGGCCACCGAAGGTCTGACCAAACATTGGCTGTTGCCGAGGGTCAGGAAACTGAGGGACATCAATCGGCGCGTCTATCTGGAGATTGTCGCCACGATTCAGCAGCAGAGCGTCGCCACCAGCGACCTCGATTTTGTTATCAGAATGGGCGATCCCGGTGAGAATGACCTCATCGGAAAAAAAGTGGCGACAATGCCATTCGGCATCTTTGCATCGGAGGATTACCTGGCGCGCTGCGGTGCGCCGCGGTCACTATCAGAGCTCAAGGAGCACGACATCGTCGGTCATACGGCCGATTTCCAGGGAATGAGCAATACGCGTAACAGTCAGTTGCCGCTGTTCGAATATTTTTCGGCAGCTGCCGATATGCGCAGCTCGGTACGAGTCAATCCGGTCGCCAATCATTTCGCGGCCGCTGAGCATGGCCTCGGTCTGGCTCTGCTCGCGATTCCCTTCGCGCAGGCAGAGGGACTTGTCCAGGTTCTTCCGACCGAGACCGCATTGACGAATGTGTGGCTGCTGCGACGGCGGGAAAGCGACCTGCGGCGACTGACGCGCGAAGTCAGGAAATTTCTGGAGGATGAATTCACTTCATCCAGGCCATGGTTTGCCGGTGATCTGAAAGTTCGCAAGACCAGCCGTCGACGATCCCCGTCATCCGCACAATCTTGAGCCAGGCTTCGACGATGCACGACGCGATGGCGTCATTCGTCGGTGAATAGCGGCGAGAAAAGATTTCTCCTTCTCATTGGCCAACAGCGGCGATCATCCTGTTTGGAAACGATCTGAGCAAGGGAGGGCCGCGTGATCGAATCCGCTTCTTCTGCGTGCACCGAGCCGGCCGAAACGTTGGCCGATCTGGTGCGACGCCTGGCACGGCAGTCTCCCGGGGCGGTTGCCCTCGCGTACGACGGCCGCGAAACGACCTATTGCGAGCTGGACAATCTGTCGAACCGGGTCGCTCAAGCACTTATCGCGGCCGGCATCAGATCCGGCAGTCGTGTCGCGATCCTCGACAAAAACACCGACGTGTTTTTCCAGATCGTATCTGGCGCATCGAAGGTGGACGCCGTGCTGGTGCCGATAAACGCGCGGCTGGCTCCGCCAGAGATCGTCTTTGCAATAAATGACGCTGAGGCGGAGGTGCTGTTTGTCGGCGAAGGATTTATTGCCATCGTGTCCTCGCTCCGAGAGCAATTGCGCACGGTCCGCCACATTGTCGTCCTTGGCAGCGAATATGAGCGATGGCGCGATGGTCATCCGGCGGATGACTTGGAATGCACGGTAAGCCTGGATTCAATTTGTCTTCAGCTCTACACCAGCGGTACGACTGGGTTCCCAAAAGGCGTTCAACTCACGCACCGAAATTTTATCTTGTCACCACCACAAGGACGCGGCAGGTGGCGATGGTGGACACCTGACGACGTAATGCTGCTGGTGATGCCGCTCTTTCACATTGCGGGCTGTGGCACGGGAATTTTCGGTCTTTATTCCGGACAAAAGATCATTATTCAGCGCGAGTTCAATCCGAGCGAAGTCCTTCAGGCCATCGAACGCTACCAGGTAACGAACGCATTTCTCGTGCCGGCCATGCTGCTGGCGGTCGTGGCGGAAAAGCGTCGCGAGACGGTGGATCTTTCATCGTTAAGGCAGATCATCTACGGAGCTTCACCCATTCCCGCCGAACTTCTCAGGCGCTCGCTGCAATTGTTTCGTCAAACGAACTTTTTCCAGGTATATGGCCTCACCGAGACCACTGGCGTGATTACGGTGCTGGAGCCTGAGGACCATCGCGAGCTTGGCCACAGCAGAATGAAATCCTGTGGCCGCGCCGTCGACGGCGTGGAGCTTCGCGTGGTTGGCGGCAATGGCCAAATCATGCCTGCTGGCAAGGTCGGCGAGATTCTCTGCCGGACCGTGCAAAACATGCAAGGTTACTGGAAGCGTGCCGAGGATAGCGCCAGGACGTTGGAGGACGGCTGGTTACGCACAGGAGACGCCGGGTATCTCGACCAGGACGGCTATCTCTTTATCCACGACCGGATCAAGGACATGATCGTTTCGGGCGGCGAAAACGTTTACCCGGCCGAAGTCGAGAGCGCCTTGTACGGCCATTCCGATGTCGCAGACGTGGCCGTTATCGGCGTGCCCGACGAGCGGTGGGGCGAGGCGGTCAAGGCGCTTGTGGTGCTGAAGCAAGGTCGCCCGGCCGACGCACGTGGGATCATGGAATATGCCAGGGGCCGATTGGCCGGCTACAAGCTGCCGAAGTCGATTGATTTCGTGGATGAGCTCCCGCGCAATCCGTCGGGCAAGATCCTCAAGCGCGCGCTAAGGGAGCGCTTCTGGAAGGGCTACGAGCGCCAGATCAACTGACCCGCACGCTGGCGGCAAGCGATCGCTGCGGGTCGGCGCCGCAGATATTCATGCCTGAATAACCCCATTGCTAGCATTGTTGTAGCCATCCCGCGCTTTGCCCCTGTTACTTACGCGGCGCTCCTGCCGGCTCTTCGCCGGCCTCGCCGTTGGGCCGGGAGCCGTACCTGCAGGGGGGAAGATGAGCGGCGTGGTTCACAGCAGGGCCGAAAATGAAATAGCGGTGATCACAGTTGATCAGCCGCCCGTCAACGCTCTCAGCACGGCGGTGCGGCGAGGTCTTTCGGCTGCCATCAAGAACGCGTCCGCCGATCCAGCGATCAATGCGCTCATCATCGTCGGGGCCGGGCGGACGTTTATTAGCGGCGCCGATATCCGCGAGTTCGACCAGCCGCTCGAACAGCCAGCGCTGGGCGCCGTCATCCACGAAATCGAAGCCTGCACCAAGCCCGTTGTCGCGGCCATTCACGGCGTCGCGCTCGGCGGAGGCCTTGAAGTCGCGCTCGGCTGCCATTTCCGGATCGCGGCAAGCGGCGCCAAGCTTAGTCTGCCCGAGGTGAAGCTTGGGCTCTTGCCAGGTGCTGGTGGAACACAGCGTCTGCCGCGGGCGGTCGGCCCGGAATTCGCTGTAAAGATGATCGTGAGCGGCGCGCCGTTGTCGGCGACCAAGGCGCTGCAGCATGGATTGATCGACGAAATTTTCGACGGTGATCCGGTTTCCGCCGCAAAGGATTTCGTCGCGGATGTGCTTGCCAACGGGCGGACCCTGCGCCGGCTCAGCAAAGACGATTCGATGCTCGCGGGCCCGCGGGCGGTTAGATCCGTCTACACCAATGCCGCGGCAGAAGCCCTCAAGAAGAGTCGCGGTCTGGAAGCGCCTCTGGTCGCCGCCGAGGCGGTGGGATGGGCGCTGGACCTGCCCTTCGAGGAAGCCGAAAGGAAGGAGTCGGAAGCTTTCTTGCGCCTCATGGAAGGAAGTCAGTCCAAGGCACAGCGACATGCGTTTTTCGCTGAGCGCAATGCCTCGAAGATCGCGGGCATTCCTGCCGGCACGAAGCCGCGCCCGGTCGGCTCCGTAGCGATCATCGGCGCGGGCACTATGGGCGGTGGCATCGCGATGGCTTTTGCGAATGCTGGACTTCCCGTGGTGCTGATCGACGGAACGCAGGAGAACCTGGCCCGCGGCCTCGAAACGATCCGGCGTAACTACCACGCGACCGCGGCCCGCGGCGGACTCTCCCCAAGTGAAGTCGAGAGCCGGATCGGCTTGATCAAGGGGGCGATCGGAATCGAACAGATCGCCGCAGCGGACCTGGTGATCGAAGCCGCATTCGAAACCATGGCTGTCAAGCTCGACATCTTCCAGAAGATCGACCGCTTTGCCAAGTCGGGCGCGGTGCTGGCGACCAATACGTCGTATCTCGACATCAACACAATCGCAGGCGCAACAAAGCGGCCCCAGGACGTGCTCGGGATGCATTTCTTCAGCCCGGCAAACGTCATGAGGCTCTGCGAAATCGTGCGTGGTCGCGAGACCTCGCCCGATGCGCTGGCCACAGCAGTCGCTGTTGCCAAGCAGATCGAAAAGGTACCGCTGGTGGTTGGCGTCTGCTTCGGCTTTGTCGGAAACCGCATGCTGGAAATTCGTGGCCAGCAGGCCAGCAAACTGCTCTATAGCGGTGCGACGCCGCAACAAATCGACGGCGTTCTCACCAAATTCGGTATGCCGATGGGGCATTTTGCCATGGTCGATCTTGCCGGTCTCGATATTGGCTGGCGATCCCGGCAGGACCGCGGGGAGAAGTCTCCGATTGAGGACAGGCTCTGCGAGGAAGGCCGCTTCGGCCAGAAAGCGGGCAAGGGCTATTTCAAGTACGAGCCCGGGTCGCGGTTTCCGTCTCCCGACGAAGACGTCGAACGTTTGATCGAGCAGACGACTTCGGAGCTCGGATTGAAGCGGCGCGTCATTGGTGAACAGGAGATTTTGGAGCGGCTGCTGTATCCGATGATCAATGAAGGCGCGAAAATTCTCGAAGAGGGCATCGCAGCGCGCGCGAGCGACGTCGATGTGGTCTGGCTGTACGGCTATGGCTGGCCGATCGCCACTGGCGGTCCGATGTTCTATGCGGAACAGGTTGGGCCTGAGCGCATCGCCAATCGGCTTCGTCATTACGCCGCCGAGGACAAGGATCCCTCACTGGAGCCGACGAGACTGCTGAGCCGGCTAGCTGAAGCCGGCGGCGGGTCCTTGGCCGCGAACTAGAGCATCTACGAAGGACCATGAACGACGTGTACGCGATCCAAATATCGTCCTTTGGCAATCCCGCCGAAGTGGCGAAGCTCGTGAAAGTTCCGGATCCGGACCCACCAGGAGCCGGGCAAGTCCTGATCCGGGTGGAGTATTCACCTGTCAATCCGTCCGACCTGTTGCAAATTCGCGGGCTCTACGGTGTTCGCCCGAAACTCCCCGCGACGATGGGCGGCGAGGGCATTGGAAAGATCCTTGCGGTCGGTTCAGGTGTCGAACAGGTGAACGTCGGCGACAGGGTCTTGTTGCCGCGAGGCGTGTCCGCCTGGCAGAACTATGTGACAGCCCCCGCTAGCGATCTGTTCGTCGTGCCTGACGGCGATCCGCAACAGCTGAGCATGCTTGCGGTCAATCCGCCGACCGCGGCCTTGATGCTGAAGGATTACGTCGAACTGGCTCCCGGTGACTGGGTCATCCAGAATGCAGGCAATTCCGGCGTTGGGCGGGCGGTCGCCGCCTTTGCGAGGGAGCGAGGCATCCGCCTGATCAGCGTCGTGCGACGGGAGGAACTGTTCGACGAGTTGAAGGCGTGCGGCAGCGAAGCGGTCCTGCTGGAAGGGCGCGATCTCGCCAAGCGGGTTGCAGCCGTCACTGGCAAAGCGCGGGTCAAGCTCGGACTGGACGCCCTTGCAGGGGAGCCCGGGTTTTCGCTGGCGACCGCGCTCGCTCCCGACGCAACACTTGTCGTGTATGCAGCGTTGAGCGGCAAGCCGACCAGCGTCAATCCGCTGGATGTGATTTTTCGCGGCCTGACGGTGAGGGGATTCTGGCTCGACGGCAAAAATCTGCGTGGCTCGCCGGCTTATCTTGACGCCCTCCGGGATGGCGCCCGGTTGATTGGTGCCGGCACGCTCCATGTCCCGATTGCTGCGACCTATCCGCTACAACAGGCCGAGCGCACTATCGCGCATGCGCAGGCCGGGGGCAAGGTTCTGCTGGATATCGGTGCATCCTAACGCAAATGGCAGGCTTACCGTCCGCCGAAGGAAGGCTTCCTCTTCTCGACGAAGGCACGAACCGCTTCCTTGTGGTCGCTGGTTTGTGCCGCGCGCACGAGATTCTCGGCTTCCTGATCCAGAGACTCGAGGAGTCCCGATGACAGGGCATGATCGAGATTGTCCTTGATGTAGCCGAACGCCAAGGAGGGCCCTTCGGCAAGTTCCCTGGCAAGGGCGTAGGCGGTGCTGCGCAAGTCGCTGTCGGGGACGACCCGGTTGACGAGGCCCAACGCCTCACAACGGCGCGCATCAAGCCGCTCAGACAGAAACATCAACTCGCGGGCGCGGGCCGTTCCAGCAAGGCGCGTGAGCAACCAGGCAATACCGTAGTCGCCGGTCAAGCCGATGCGGGAATAACCTGTGGTCATGATCGCCGATTCCGCGGCGATCCTGATGTCGCAGGCGAGTGCAATCGCCATACCGGCGCCGGCCGCTGGACCCGGCAGCGCGGCAATCGTCGGCTTCCGCACCCCGACCAACGCACCCGTCAGCGTCCGCTGTCGGATCCGCAGCGTTGCAACCCGTTCGTCGTATGTGAGGTCGGTCTTGGGCGCGCCGCCACCCATTCCCTTGACATCTCCACCGGCGCAGAAGGCGGATCCGGCGCCGGTGATCAGTATCGACCCGACTTCGGGATCGTCGCCCGTCAGCTTGATCATTTGACGCAAGGCCGGCGTCAACTGGTCGGAGAGCGAATTGCGCGCTTGCGGTCGGTTGAGCGTGATCATTGCCACGCGGTCGACAATTTCGCAGAGCAATTCCGTGGTACCAGTGTCAATTGTTCTCGTCGACATCGATCTGGACTCCGTAGTGGCGGTCCGATGGCTTCATTTGAGCGATGGGCGTATCAACCCGATAGGTGGAAGTCGGCGCCTTGGCCGGCCGATGCCGATACTTGCCACCCAGACCTTTCATCTCCGTGGCGAGTACTTCACTGCAATCCGGGCAGGTCGTGATGCCATCGAAAGGCGAGACCGATTGCTCGCATGGCAACTGCATCGCTGATCCCGCCGCGAGGTTGAAATCCAGCCCTCGTCGAGTCAGGACAAATTCAGTGTGGCTGATGTTGCAAAGCAGGCCCGAAGCCAGCAGACCGTCCAGCTTTTCGCCAAGCAACGAGGGCGCAATCGAGAAGGCTGCGAGGAGGCGATCGCGTGTTCGCGCGCCAAAGAAGCACTCGCGCAGGATCAACAGACTCCAGCGGTCTCGGATCATTTCGATCGTGAGCCCCGGTGGGCAGAACTGTTGCTTTGCTTCGATGCGACCCACGGCCGGTCCCGTCTTGCTGGAGGCGAATGCCGGAGTTCCCCCACTTGGACTTCGCTGCGTAGAATAATTTTGTTCAATCGCTACTTAAAATGCGGTGCGGCGGCTCGCCGGGTCAGACATTCGCGGCGCGCGCCCTGCGTTCCAATCCGGCGGTCACCTCGCTGAGCCAGCGCTTCAGCGCCCTGATTTCCGCGCTATTGGCGTGAGCCTTACGATAGAGCAGGTGGAAGTCAGGCCGGTCGATCGGCAGCGACGGCCGAAACAGCGGAATCAACCGTCCCGTTGACACCAATGCTGTTGTCAGGGGAAACGGCGCCAGGAGCACGCCGACACCCGACTCCGCCATCTGGATCGCTGCAAGCAGACTGTCGCTGGACAGCGACAGATCGGTGATCTTGATCCGGTGATCCGTACGGGCGAACCAACGGTTCCAGAGGCCCGGGATATTGTTGAGCTCGATTAGCGGCAGGCACGCCAGGTCTTTTGCCGTCCTGATCGGCCCGAACTTCTTGCACAGGTCGGGGTGGGCGAGCGGGCCGATCCTGGATTTGAACAGCTGCTGCGATTGCAGTCCGGGAAATGGCGGGCTGCCGACCTCGATCGCGGCGTCGATGTCCTCGACCTCGAAATTCACACTGGTGTTCCTGGCTTCCAGTCGAAGCTCCAGCGATCCGTTGCGCACCTTGAATTCTTCGACGTGAGGGAGCGCCGCGAACATCGCAAAGGTAGGCGTAGCCGTAACCCGGAGCACCTTCGAGCGATCCTCCTTCAGGAAGGAGTTGCCTGCGTTGGAAAGCTCCGCAAGCGATCGCGCGACCGCCGTGCCGTAAGCGGTGCCTTCCTTCGTGGGGATCAGCCGATTTCCCTGACGCGCGAACAGTTTGGTCTGAAAGTGCTTCTCGAGCGAATTGATCTGGTGGCTGATGGCCGATTGCGTGAGGTGAAGCTCTTCCGCTGCAGCCTTGAAACTGCCGAGCCGCACCGCGGCTTCGAACGGACGAAGCGTCGACAGGGGCGGCAGCGGCGAACGCAGGCGATGCATGTGAATTCTGCTCATGTCGGCGGCAAGGAAAATCATTTGCGCCGCCTTGGGATTGCCTCCCATGCTGACATCAAAAGCGGAAGCCGGCAATCGGCCGCGCCGTCCGCACGCTCAAGGGAGGATGAAATGAACGCACCGCAGAGATTTGCAGAGGCGAACCCGGCCGGGAATGAGGCGGCGGCGCGGATGAACGCCGGCCTCCCGACACCGCCGGTATTTGCGACAGTCGAAGAAGAGCGGCTGCATCGCAAGCAGCGCCTCGCGGCCAGCTTTCGCCTGTTTTCGAAATTCGGCTTCGACGAGGGTGTCGTCGGTCACATCACCGCCCGCGACCCGGAATTCACCGACACCTTCTGGGTCAATCCGTTTGGACTGCATTTCAGTCTGCTCACCGTCTCCGACCTGATCAGGGTAAGCCATAACGGCAAGGTCCTGGAAGGAAACCGGCCCGTCAATGCGGCAGCCTTTGCCATTCACTCCCGCATCCATGCGGCGCGGCCGGACGCCGTCGGCGCCGCACACGCTCACTCGACGTATGGCCGCGCCTTTGCCGCCCTTGGACGCAAGCTCGATCCCATCTCGCAGGACGTCTGTGCCTTCTACGATGATCACGCGCTTTACACCGACTACGGCGGCGTTGCGGTCGAACTGGACGAGGGGCGCCAGATCGCGGAGGCGCTCAGGTCGTGCAAGGCGGCAATCCTGCAGAACCATGGCTTGCTGACGGTTGGTCAAACCGTAGACGAAGCGGCGTGGTGGTTCATCACGATGGAGCGCTCCTGCCAGGTCCAGCTTCTAGCCGAAGCGGCCGCGGCGCGCGGCGGCCAGCCGTTGAAGATGATCTCTGAGGCATCGGCACAGCAGGCATCCAGCATTCTCGGAACACCGTTCACCGGCTGGTTCCAATTCCAGTCGCTTTACGCACGCATCCTCAAGGAGCAGCCCGATTTCCTGAACTGAGTTGGCGTTTGCAGGGAGCATCTGAAATGAACAAACATGCGATAGCGCAGGCGAAGTCGGGGCAACGCAAGGGGGCTTCACCAGATGAGCAGGAAGCGCGGGAAGACCTCGCAGCCTTCTACCGGATTTGCGACATGTTCGGGTGGACGGAGCTGATCTATAATCACATCACCGCGCGTGTACCCGGCCCCGAACGGCACTTCCTGATCAACCGCTTCGGTTTGCTGTACGGCGAGATAACCGCCTCCAATCTGGTCAAGATCGACCTGGAAGGCAATGTCGTGGACGGCAGCAATGCGCCGGTCAACGCGCCGGGCTTCACCATCCATTCGGCAATCCATGCAGCCAGGGAGGATGCGCATTACATTGTGCACACTCATACGACCGAGGGGGTCACGGTCGCCTGCTCGGAGCACGGATTGTCGCCGCATAATTTCTACGGTGCCCAACTGCACGGCCAAGTTGCCTACCACGATTTCGAGGGCATCTCGATCGATCTTGGCGAGCGTGAGCGGCTGGTGAAATCGCTCGGCGACAAAAACTATATGATCCTCCGCCATCATGGCCTGCTGGCCTGCGGCGAGACCGCGGCGGCCGCTTTCTTCCGAATGTACCAGTTGCAACGGGCCTGCGAGGTGCAGGTCAACGTGATGAGAATGGGGCAGGAGTTGCGTCCGCTGGACGATGCTGTGCTGGAACGCACGGCGCAGCAAACGCAAAGCGCGGTCGCCAAGGGGTTTGATCGGGACCACGGTTTCGGTGCCGACACCTATGCGGCGCTGATCCGGCAGCTAGACACAAAGGGCGCAGATTTCCGCGCGTGATTCGCTGATGCCGGCGATCGGGCAGGTCGCGCGGGGCTGCGCGGCCGAAAAGCATTGTCATTTCACATCACAGGAAACGAGCAGGGGAGGTTTCGCGTGAGCCAGGCATCCATCGATTTCAATTCCGTTTCGCCCGCGGTCGACGATGTCGAGCGCTCGACCGTTGCAGCGGTGTCCTGGCGCGTCATCCCCTTTCTCGTGCTGGCCTATTTCTTCTGCGTGCTCGATCGGGTCAATGTCAGCTTCGCGGCATTGACGATGAACGCGGATCTGGCGTTTTCGCCGCTGGTCTATGCCTGGGGAGCCGGAATCTTCTTCATTGGATATTTCATCCTCGAGATTCCGAGCAACATGGCTCTCGCCCGCTTCGGAGCCCGGCGCTGGATCGCGCGCATCATGGTGACATGGGGACTGATTTCGGCAGCGATGGCGTTTGTTTCCGGACCAAACAGCTTTTATGCACTGCGGTTTTTGCTCGGCATAGCGGAGGCTGGCTTCTTTCCCGGCATCGTCCTCTATCTGACCTACTGGTATCCCGCAAAATACCGGGCGCGGGTAATGTCTGCGTTCATCCTCGGCGCGCCGCTATCGGCCGTGTTCGGTGCGCCGCTATGTGGGCTGCTGCTGGAACTGGATGGCATGCTCGGCCTCAAGGGCTGGCAGTGGTTGTTCATCGCCGAGGGGATCCCGTCCGCGCTGCTCGGCATTGTCACGCTATTCTATCTGACCGACAGGCCGTCTGAGGCGCACTGGCTCCCTCCCCAACAACGGAATTGGCTCGAGAAGACTCTGGCCGAAGAGCGCGCCGCCAGGGAAGCCGTTCATTCCCTCACGCTGGGGGAGGCGCTGCGTTCGCCAAGGGTCATCGCGCTTGGGCTGGTCTATTTTGGGCTTCTCGCGGGCCTTTACGGAGTCCAGTTCTGGCTGCCGCAGATCGTGAAGGGCTTTGGCCTCTCTAATCTGCAAACGAGCGTTGTGAGCGCGCTGCCCTTTGCGTTCGGGACGCTTGCCATGCTGCTCTGGGGTCGCCGATCCGATCGCAAGCAGGAGCGCATCCAGCATATCGCACTCCCGCTCCTCGTTTCGGCCGCCGCGTTGGGTTTCTCCGCCTATGCCGGCAGCCTGACGCTGACCATGATTGCCCTGATCGTAGCGGCCATGGGGGGCTTTGCCGCCTTCGGCCTGTTCTGGACGCTGCCGACGGCGTTTCTTACCGGTGCCGCCGCGGCCGGCGGGATTGCGCTCATCAACTCGATCGGGAGCCTCGCCGGATTCGGCGGCCCCTACATCGTCGGCTGGATCAAAGACATGACGGGTAGCGCCACATCCGGCCTGCTGTTTCTCGCGGTGCTGCCGGTCCTGGCGGCCCTGCTCGTCATCGCGCTGCGCGGTGCGGCCAGATCGGAGTTCGTTGCCGGCAAGCGAACAGAGGCCTGAGGGCGCCGATCGAGCCTTTTCGGCGAACTGCCGGACGCCAACAAACGCAGCATTCAAGAAGGTCAGACGACATCATGCGCATACTTGTGATGGGGGCGGGAGCCCTCGGCGGATATTTCGGGGCAAGGTTGATCGAGGCGGGACGCGACGTGACGTTCCTGGTGCGACCGCAGCGTGCCGACAAGCTGAGAGGTGGCCTGGTCGTGAAAAGCCCCGTCGGCGACATCAGGCTTGGTGATCCGCCACTTGCGACCGCCAAAACGCTGAAGCCGCCGTTCGATTTGGTGTTGCTCAGCTGCAAGGCATTCGATCCCGAAAGTGCCATGGATGCGATGACGCCTGCCGTTGGGCCGACCACGACGATCCTTCCCCTGCTGAACGGCATGTCCCACATGGATGCGCTCAACGCGCGGTTCGGCAAGGGGCAGGTTCTCGGTGGTTGGTGCGCGATTTCCGCAACGTTGAACGGGCAGGGCGAAGTACTGCACCTGCAGCCGTTTCACAGCCTGTCCCTTGGCGAGCAGGATGGTGGATCATCAGATCGCGTCGTCGCAATGACGCGCGGGCTTTCCGGCGCCAAGTTCGAGGTATTGCCCGTCGATTCA
>Ga0105239_10002654_pt1 | contig 22561 bp, 15 predicted proteins | sample KBSC44metaG_FD_92761 | JGI IMG/M metagenome (GOLD analysis project Ga0105239, IMG submission 92761) | Corn rhizosphere microbial communities from Kellogg Biological Station, Michigan, USA - KBS C4-4 metaG | ecosystem: Host-associated > Plants > Roots > Rhizosphere > Soil | place: Michigan, USA... | reverse complement strand
TTTGCTGCATATTGATCGTATTTTGTCCGTTAAACTGGTCGTAATAACTATTGTCGTTATTAGCTTTCACATAGCTCGATTTAATGCCGGCTTCAAAGCTTCCCTTGTTTTTTAATGGTTGAATGTAGTCGGCCTTTGCCGCGTAAATATCCAGTTGCCGGTGTTGTAGCAATAAGGCATCTGTTTCACCGATAAAGTTGTTGCTTACGTCGCCATTTATGCTCCTGTTGTTTTGAACCGGGAAGTTGCGGTATTCAGAATGGTCGGCATCAATGGTGATATTTCTGCCGAGCGTATCCAACTTGTGAATCAACTGTACCCCTATGGTATAATTAAATGGGTTGTCTTTCAAGCCGCTGGTAAAATCTATCCTCCCGGTTTTTACTCGTGTGCTGTCCAATATATTCATTCCCGAAAAAAGCTTGTTATCTGATGAATTGAATCCTGCCGTTCCGTTAAAAGAAAGTGTGGTTTTCTTCGACAAATAAACATCCAGGCCAAGGGTCGGGCGATAATTCCTGCCCATGTCAATACCGTTGGTAATGGATGCCTGCTCACTTACCAGGCTATTGTTGCTGTTTAAAATATCGCTCGCCACAAAACGGTTGCTAAACGATTTATAATAAGCATAAGAATTATTGAGTAACAGATTATAATGCTCGGTTTTGTAATTCAATGTAAAACCCCCATTGTATTTACCGTAAAACCCGCCTATAAAATTTGCATTTACACTGCCGTTGAGCCCGGCTTTCTTATTCCTTTTTTTTACGATATTGATGATACCCCCTGTGCCCGCCGCGTCATATTTTGATGAGGGGTTGCTCATGATCTCGATCTTTTCAATTTCGGATGCCGGCGTGCTGGTTAAAAGGGCCGCAAGGTCGGCCGCCGACAAATAGGTTGGCTTTCCGTCTATATAAACGCTTGCGCCAGCTTTCCCGGCCATTGAAACCTGTCCATCAGTTGTTACCTGTACGCCGGGCAGGCGTTGCATTAACTCCAGCGCCGTCAGGCCATCGTTGTTAATGTTTTGCCCCACGTTAACCACCGTTTTGTCAATCTGCCTGTCGACCAGCGGGGCAGCGCCTTTGATAGTTACACCCGCCAGCATTTGGGTTTCGCCGCTTAATACCAATACCCCTAAATTAACATCGATCAATACCTTTAAATTTGAAATGGTGCGTAGTTTAAAACCGATGGCCGTTACGCTGAGTGCGAACGTTCCGGTATCCAAACTGTTAAAAATAAATAGCCCGGCATTATCGCTTGTGATGGCTTTAGTTAGCGAACTATCGGCAATTTTCTTCAACCGGATTACGGCCCCGGGTATAGCTTTATGTTGTTCATCGTTTAATGTACCTGTAATTGAAAGTCTGTTTGTTTGCGCAAATGCAGGAATGTTAAAAACAATGAGTAGTGTTATTGAAGGCAAAAATGACTTGATGATTTTCATGATACAAGTATCAATCACGGCTCTATGCAAAAAATAGCCGCATGACAGAAACCATAAACCCGCAGACATAGAGGTTATGTAGTGTAACGGAACCAACCCGGGCAACGATTATACTGGTTCAGGGGCCAAACTCCCCTGTTGGTCGACTATTTAAAAAGAAAGTGGCTAAAGTTGTATTATTGTTTAATATGAACCTTTCGGAGCGGTTGATTAATTTTAATAAGGAGCATCGGGCTGCGAGCCACTTGCTGTTCTGGCTGGCTGTGCTATTGATACAACTTAGTTCAAGCAGTTACTACAACTCCGAACTTGTACCATTCCGCAATAACCTGATTGGTGACGGAACCAATGTAATGGCACAGATACCAGCCGCTTATTTTTTAACCTATTTCATTGTTCCACGTTATATCTATCGCCAAAAGTACTTCGGGGCTTTTGCCTGGTTTTTGCTTTGCTCTTATGTAATCTGTGTACTTTCCAGGGTAGAAGTTATTCATTTTGAGGAACCGTTATACGGGCGTAAACACAAGGATTTCGAGACCTATGCCGAGATATTTACAAATCTGCCCAAATTGGCTTATGTCTACTTTCCCCGTATTTTTTCGGTGCCGTTTGTATTTATGTTGCTTAAACTGCTTAAGGATCAACTATCGGTACAAAAACGCGCATTGACCCTTGAAAAACAAAAAGCCGAAGCGGAGTTGAAATTGCTAAAGACCCAGCTTAACCCGCATTTTCTGTTCAATACGTTAAATAACATTTACTCTCTTTCATTGGTTAACTCGCCCGCTACCTCAACCTCGATAGGGAGGCTATCCGAAATACTGGATTATATACTTTACAAGTGCAATAACCTTTATGTTCCTGTTGCCGGCGAGATAGCGTTGCTGAATAATTATATCGGGTTAGAAGAACTGAGATACGACGAGCGATTAAAAGTAAACTTTACTCATCATGTGGCTGATGATATAGAAATTGCACCATTGATTCTGCTATCCATTGTCGAAAACGCCTTTAAACATGGAGCAGGCAATGATGCCGGGTGCCCGGTGATTGATATTGCTATGGAAGCAGATGCATCTTCGTTCAAATTCATTGTTTCCAATCCCATTCATCAAAGCACAGCGGAAAACATCGGAAGTATTGGCCTGCCCAATTTAAAACAACAGCTGGACCTGGTATATCCGGAAAAACACAGGCTGGATATTACGCAACTCAATGGTTTGTATACCGTAACCCTAACCATCAATTTATTATGAAAATTAGATGCGTAATAATTGATGACGAGCCGCTGGCCATACAGCTTTTGCAAAAACATATTGCCCAACTTGATTTTTTTGAGGTGGTTGCAACATGCAATAACGCCATCAGCGCACTCGGGGTTTTGAATACCAAAACCGTCGATTTGCTTTTCCTGGATATCAAGATGCCACAGGTATCCGGGCTCGACTTGTTAAAAACCCTTCGCAACCCGCCAAAAACAATTTTAACCACCGCCTACCGCGAGTTTGCATTGGAAGGGTTTGATCTGGGAGTGATTGACTATTTACTAAAACCAATAACTTTCGACCGTTTTTTTAAGGCTATCGAGCGTTATCTTAATACCACCAATCACGCCGCACCCGAATTACTTTCCTCCTCAGAGGCGCAGTTTATCTACCTAAAATCGGGGCACAAATACTTTAAGGTTGATACCCGCGACATTTTTTATGCCGAAAGTTTAAAGGATTATGTAAACGTGCACACGAGGGAAAAGGTAATTACATCCAAATATAAGATCAGCGATTTGGAGAAAGAACTGGAAGGCAAGGGCTTTTTGCGGATACATCGGTCTTACGTAGTTAATATGCTTCATATTACCGCCTTTACAACTTACGATGTTGAAATCAGCAACATAGAACTGCCTATTGGCGACAGCTATAAAGCCTACGTATTTAAAGCGCTGCACAAAGGCTGATAGTCTCAGCCAGAAACTTACCTTGCTATGTCCTGCGTTCTATAAAATGGAATCGGCAATCCTTTTGCTGGAAAACCGCAAAAGACATAAAATTTAATACACTCATTATCAACTAAATAAATTGATGGCACTACGTTGGTATTGCTAAGTACATAATAAATTAACGATGGAGACTAACAGTAACATGCGGATATTTTTAGTGGATGATGATGCTTTTTGCATGAACGTATATAAACAACATCTTAACACCCTGGGCTACTTTGATGTGGTAGGTTTTAGCAATGGCCCTGATTGTTTAAATAACTTAAGCTTTAAACCCGATGTTATTTTTCTTGATCACGGCATGGATTTTTTGACCGGGCTGGAGGTACTAAAGAAAATAAGGGTTGCCAACCCGGATATCTTCGTGGTTTTCCTTTCGGGACAGGCAAATCTTCTTACGGCTGTAAAAGCATTAAAACTGGGCGCTACTGATTACATTGTTAAAGGGATATACGACCTTGCCAACATAACCAAGGTATTAAATACAATTAAAAATACCATGAGCGTAAAAAGAAACGTGATTGAAGCCGAGTATATTGAAAGGTTGCTGCAAACAACTAAATAGATTGCCCCGCCAGGCTATAGACTTGTATCATCCCCAAAAGCTAATAGAGGTACTTTTTAATTTTTATTATCAAATCGTCAGGATTAAAAGGTTTTACCACATAGTCCTGCATGCCGGCTTCCATAACTCTATCGCGCACGTTACTGGTTGCCGAAGCAGTTATAGCTATAATAGGCGTATCCTGGTTAAACTCCCTGATCCTTGTAGTTGCTGTATAACCGTCCATAACCGGCATTTGCAGATCCATCAATACCAAATCATAGCTTTGCTGTTGCATCATTTGTACTGCTATTTCACCATTGTCGGCTACATCAACAATGGCATCCCAGCCTTCCAGTAACTGGGTGGCATATAAAACATTAAATAAGGTGTCTTCAACAAGCAGTAATTTTTTGTTTTTTAAATCGAACCCTGCGATGTCATTTTCAAGTTGATCTACCTTTTTAGCATCAACGGTATTCAGCTCCAGCGTAAAATAAAATTTCGAACCCTTATCTAACTCCGACTCAACTACTATATCACTTTTAAACAGCCCCAGTATTCGGCGGGTAATGGCGAGCCCCAGCCCAGTACCGCCATATTGCCTGGTGATTGATGTTGAAGCCTGCATAAAAGGCACGAAAATGTTCTGCAGGTTTTCTTTTGCAATACCCACTCCCGTGTCATGAACCGAAAAATGAAGTACCGCCGAACCTGGTTTTAATTTCTGCAGATCAATACGCACCGAAATAAAGCCGCGATGGGTAAACTTAACTGCATTTGATACCAGGTTGTTTAATACCTGTCCAAGCCTTAGCGCATCACCCATAAAATAATCAGGCAGCCTTTCGTCAAGGTTTAATGATATCCTGTTCTCGCGTTCATTGGCGCTGTTGGTGTTGGCCGACACAATATCTTTTATCAGCTTTTTGACGCTGAAAGGTGCAAACTCCAGGTCCAGCTTGCCCGCTTCTATTTTATTAAAATCAAGTATGTCGTTAATTAATACGAGCAAATTGTCTGACGCTGTTTTTAAGGTAGACAAGTTATCAACCTGGTCGGCGCGGGGATTATTCTTAAGCAAAAGGTGCCCCATTCCTATTACTGCGTTTAACGGGGTTCGTATTTCGTGGCTTATTATGGATAGAAATTCAGATTTGGCCATGCTTGCTTTCTCGGCATTGTCTATTGCAACCAGCAATTGTGATTCAACTTGTTTGCGCCTGTTAATTTCGTCGTTTAGCAGGTCAACAATTTCAAGCAGGTCATTATCGTCGCCGCTAACACCGGTGCTGTTATCGGCCCTTATATTGTTAAATGTTTCTTTAAGTTTCGTAATTGATAACTTTCTAACATCAACTTCATCCTTCAATTTTTGGTTAATTTCTCCAAATTCCCGCTGGCTCACCATAAATGCATGGTCAGACAACTCCTTATCCCTGTCATAAGCCGCATACGAATCATTTATCGCTTCAATAAAACGGATAAAATGCTTGTTGCCAAGTAATTCGGGGGTGGAGTATTTTTTAAGTTGCCTTTCTAATAATTTATGGTTTGGCATGCTAATCAAATTCTTCGCTAAAGGTAGTAATTGTCATGGTTTGATTATGCAGTTCGCACTTCGCATTTGTATTTAACGGCGATATTTCACCGTACGAGTAAAACCCCGACAGCAGCGTACCTTCACCAAATATGTCCTTTACCGCTTCAATTTCCTCGTCAATACGCTTGCCAAGATTCAGCTTACGGCCTACACAACTTATCAACAGAGCGAGTTTTGGCTTAGCCGGAAACTGCGTGAGCGCAGTTGTTGCAGCTTGTGTTGCTGCATCAATTAATTTATCGAAGTTGGCCTTCATAAACCTGATGTATGATCCTTCCGGGATATCCCCGGCAAAAATCATACTTTGCTCATTGTTGTCGATTGATAAAATAGTGCGCACCACCGAGTTTTCGGTGCCGGCCGGACGTACATATAACGGGAACAGCAGGGCCGAACCGGGTAGCTCGTCGGCATATTTGCCAAGATATTGCTTATAAAGGTCAAGGGCACTTTTGCCATCAATTTCGTACAGCCTGTTTGACACCGAGCGGGTAACCACTTTTTCAGGCCCAAATATTTCCCAGCCACCCAACGATGCATGCCCGACTTTCAGGCTGCTGCCATAAAATCCAACGGCTGCTATATTACCTTTTTGCGGCTGCTGATTACAGCCTACAACGGTATAATTAAATTTGTCGCCATCTCCGGCCAAACCGCCTGTTACGGGTATGTTACTGGTATTTACGTACTCAATACCTCTAACCAACTCGCTGCCGTTTACCAGGCCGCCGTCTGATATCACCATTACGTAGCTCAATCCATCATTGTTAAGCCCATTAAAAAGGGCTTTTCCGGCCTCAAAGCTATCGGGGAGATCGTTAATGTTCAAACAGACCGTTTTAACTATGGTATCTTCAAACTCTGCTATAACAATGGTAACAGTGTCATCCAGAACCGTATCATCGTATATTTCGCCCGAAGTTGAACATAAAACAATGTTAGCTGTGGGGTAGCTGTGTCGCAGCGCGGCATAAATATCCTGTTCAACCAAAACATCTTTACCCCCAAACCCTAACACAAGTATATTGCCGTTCCCGGTTATTTCGTCGCCTGCCTGGTAGGTAAATACCCCGCCGCAGTATAATTTTTGTGCTACTTTCATTATATTTTATCCCGGGTATTCGGCTTTTAAATTGGCTATTACGTTTAACAATGTTCTTTTCAAGGTTTCAAGTTTAGCAGCCCAGGCGGGGCTGTCCAAATCATCAACAGTGTTGTTTTCTATATCACGCACCAGTTGTTTTATCGACACGATATTTAAGTTATCGATACTGGGTTTCATTTGATGGGCTATCTTTCTTATTCTATCCAAATCATATATAAGATTTGCGGCCTCAATATCACGCAGCATCAGGGGTGTTTGCTCGCAAAATATGTTAACCATTTTTTGCATAAACACCTCATTTCCTCTGCTTATTGATTTCAGGGACGATAAATCATACAGTTGTTGTTCGCTCATGGTGCCGGGTATTAAGTTGGGTAAAAAATGCGGACGCCTATTCCATTTATCCATCATTTTTAAAAACTCTTCTTCGTTAATCGGTTTAGTAATATAGTCGTCCATTCCTGCTGCCAAACACTTTTCGCGTTCGCCTTTAATGGCTTCGGCTGTAAGGGCTATAATCGGGCTGTTATAGCCGCTTTTGCGTATCATTCTTGTAGCTTCAAGGCCGTTTAGCCCGGGCATCTGGATATCCATTAAAATTACGTCAAAACTGTGGCTTTTTAAAAGTTCAACCGTGTTGATGCCGTTCACCGACTCGGTTACTTCGGCGCCATAATTTTGCAGGATTATTGAGGCAACCAGGCGGTTCAATTCGTTGTCGTCGGTAACTAATATTTTTTTGTTTTTTAAAAAATCCGGCTCAAAGTGTGTATCAGTCTTTTCGGCCAAATCTTCCGGGCCGCCTTTTTTCAGTTTTATTATAAAGGTGATTTTAGCACCCTCATTTTTCTTACTCTCGGCATAAATCTCGCCGTCCATTAACTCAACTAAATCCTTGCAAATGCTCATCCCCAAACCGGTACCGCCATACCTGCGGCTAACCGATCGCGACTCCTGGCTGAACTTGTCAAACAAATGGGCTAAATATGAGTCGTCCATGCCAACACCCGTATCCATAACCTCCACCTTGATAGCCTGCGATGTATAGCTGTCATTTAGCAGTTTGAACGTTAAATCAATCGAGCCGTGTTCAGTAAACTTAATTGAATTACCAATAAGGTTCAGCAGTACCTGGTTCAGGCGGTACGGATCGCCAATTAAAACCGGTGAAATGTTGGGGTCGAAGTATGAGTTGCGAAGTATAAGGCCCTTCTCTTCGGCTTTGTGGGCCAAAACCTGAATAACCCGTTCGGCCGATTTCCTGGGCTCAAAACCAATACTTTCGATATTAAGCTTACCCGCCTCAATTTTCGAAAGGTCGAGAATATCATTAATAATTACCAGCAGGTTTTCCGAAGCAGAATGTATAATATCAAGAAAAAAGCGCTGGTCGGGGGCAAGCATGGTTTTTGAAAGCTGGTTGCTCATCCCCATTATGGCATTCATAGGCGTCCGTATTTCGTGACTCATGTTGGCCAGGAAAACTTCCTGCGTATGCGCTAAATTCTCGGCATTTTTACGGGCCCCGATCAATTCCACTTCCTGTTTCTTTTGGTCGGTTATATCCAGGTGAATACCGATAGAACCAACCAGTTCGCCCTTATCACTGTAGCGCGGGGCGCCACTTATTAACCACCATTTTTCTTCGCCTTTTTTATTTAACAACCTCACCTGGTAAGCATCGGCAATTCCGTTTTTACGCAGTTCCTGTTTTTCCTTGAATATTTTTGCTTCGTCGCCTTTCGCAAGCAAAACGCCAACGTTTTTACCTAATAATTCACCCAGTGTGTACCCGCTCATCTCGCAAAAGGAATTATTTGCAAAAGTTATTATCTCGTAATTGTCAACCTCTACCAGGCCCAGGTTCATGTTGGCTATGATGTTGCGGTATTTGGCTTCGTTGATGCGTAAGGTTTCTTCTATGTTTTTTCGTTCAGTTATATCCTGTATAAAACCGGTAAACACCTTGGCGCCTTCTTGCGAAATGTAAGAAAACGACGAATGAACAGCCTGCCACTTTACACCCATCCCGGGTATGTTTAATAACGATTCGTCGTAAAATGGCTCCAGCGTATCGCGGCTATGCTCATTTTTTTTGATGATTCGCGCCCTGTCCTCAGGTTGAACAAATTTCAGGTAGTCCTTAAAATCTTCGGGCTTTATTCCAAATATCCGTTCTATAGCGGGGCTTATATACTTTAGGCCTTCGCTTCCGTCAGGCCTGAACTCATACTCATAAATAACGCCCGGAATATTTTCGGAGAGCGATTTAAATTGCTTGGCGCGCTGTTCAAGTTCGGTTTCGGTTTGCTTTATTTGTGTTATATCGGTGTGCGTACCGGTTATCCGCAGCGGTAGCCCGTTTAGGTCATGTTCAATTACAGCCCCCCTGTCCAGCACCCATTTTATGGTTCCATCGTTATTAATAACGCGGTATTCGAGGCTGTGAGAATCAATGGCACCAGCTTTATATTTTAAATGGGTTTCTTTGAGCAGCTTTAGGTCATCACGGTTTACCACATCCCACCAAAACATCTGGCTCCCGCCAAGCTGGTGTATTGTATATCCCATCTTATCGTTGGTTTTCGAAAAAATAGTTTTGCCGGTTTGCAGGTTGTGCTCCCATACATTGTCGCCGATTTTCTCGAGCGCAAGCCTGAACCTTGCCTCCGACTCTCTTATCAGCTCTGATGCATTTTTCTCGCTTGTAATATTTTCTTCGACCGCGAAAAAACCGATTAATTCCCCGTTTGAATTATGAATGGGCTGTCCCTGTATCCGCAGCCAGTATGAATTACCTGATTTTGAATAGTTCAAAATTTCGGCGTTAAATGGCTCTCCGTTGGTAATTTGCTTTTTTAAATACGCAATGGTCTTTGGGTCGGTATTAGGGCCCTGCAATAAATGACCAGGCTTTTTACCAACCACCTCGGCCATGGTGTACCCGGTTACTTTATTAAAGCTTTTGTTAACCCATGTTATTACTCCATTGCTGTCAGTTAGTATTACAGGATTAAGGTTATCTTCTGCAATTTTCGACAGCACTTCCAGCTTTTCTTCTTTTTGTTTTTCAAGCGTGATATCTTCAACTATAGCAAAACATTTCGGCTCACCGTTTTCGCTGCTTTTAAATAATTTACCGTTTACCCGCCCCCAAAACCACGAACCATCCTTGCGGTAGTGGATCAGTTCTTCGGTAAATGATGCTTTTTTGCCGATTGACTTTGCGATGCTTTTTATTATCGTTTCATCTGTTAACGGGCCTTTGCAAAAATCGAGGGTTGACCGCCCAATTATTTCGTCCCGGTTGTAGCCTATCTGCTTACAAAAACTTTCGTTAACCCAAAATATTGTTCCATCGGCGTTGTTAAAAACTACGCCATTGTCATTTGTGCTTGCAACTAACGAAAGCTGAAGCAAATCATGGTTTGCATCACCATGAGCAGCATCAAGCAACAAATTTTGTGTACGCATAAACTGATCAGCAATAAATAAACCACACCATGCCTCCGAAATGTTCAATACACCCGGCTTCATGATTACATTGCTAATAATCGTACCAATGTAATCGACACTTAAAACTATTTGATTATTAGATAGTTGGCCACATTCCCGCATAAAATATTCCATTTTATGGAAAACAGTCCAAATGCAGGAGGGCGATATTATTTTAATTCACCGCTTTGCATCATTTTATAAATGGTGCTTTTGCCAATGTCAAGCGCCCGGGCAGTTGCAATTACATCGTTATTGTGTTTTTGAAGATATTGCTTAATTATCTCGCAATTTTGTTCGCGCAAAGTTTTGCCTTCCATTACAAATGTGCCGCCTTTGCGGGTGGAGCTAAAAGTGATATCGGCTGCTTTAATTTCATTGTTGTCGCACATTACCGCAGCCAGGTCAATTATCGCTTTCAACTCCCTGATATTACCCGGAAAGGGGTATTGCAAAAGTTTATTTTTTGCATCTGCTAAAATAGTTATTGCGCCCATTTTATTTTGCTTTGCAAAGTCATCTGCAAAATACTTAGCCAGTATAAGCACATCGTTTCCACGATCGCGCAACGGGGGCAGATCAATCGGCAGGCCAATTATACGATAGTAAAGATCCTCCCTAAAGGTGCCTTTTTTTACTTCTTCGGCAAGGTTTTTATGTGTGGCCACAATAACCCTAATGTCAAGGTTAATCCTTTCGTTCCCGCCAACGCGCACTACTTCCCGTTCCTGCAGCACCCGCAATATTTTGCTTTGAACCGCCAAATCAAGCTCGGCAATTTCATCCAAAAAAATGGTGCCACCGTTTGCTTCTTCAAACTTGCCGATTTTACGTGCAACGGCACCTGTGAATGCGCCCTTCTCATAGCCAAACAACTCGCTTTCAATAAGCTCACGGGGAATAGCGGCCATGTTTACGGGTACAAAAGCTTTCTTTTTACGATCGCTGTTATAATGTATGCCTTTGGCAACAACCTCTTTACCAGTGCCGGTTTCACCGGTTATCGATACATTGATGTTTGTTTTTGATGCTTTTTCCATCATCGCAAAAATCCTTTTCAATGCATCACTTTGGCCTATCAACGTTTTTTCGAACGAAAACTTTTGTCCCAATTCCTCGCGCAGGATCTCAACTTCCTTTTTTAACGATTGTGTTTCGCGGATCCTGATAATGCTATTCCAAAGCAAATCTTTGGTCGAATCGTCCTTCACCAGGTAATCGCTCACTCCCATTTTTAACAGGCTAACGGCCACAGCAATATTCTCCTGTGAGCTTATCATTATAACGGGCACAATTGAGTTTACTTCGCGTACTTTTTGGTAAAGCTTGTCGCCAAGCATATCCGGCAGTGAAAAATCGAGAGTTATTAGATCGGGCTGCAGGTACAATTTATCCAATAGTTCCTTGCCGGTTTCAAAAAGGGTTACTTTATAATCAGGGTTTAAACTAATATGGTACCGCAATATTTCGCCATACCATTTATCATCCTCAACAATAAATATATTATAAGCGTTCATATAATGATAGGTTTCAAGGGATTAGTCCGCAAATTTAGATACGGAAATGACGGTTAAAAGTTACTCATATAAAGCTACTAAATACTAACAATGCAGCAACTATAAACAAGAAAACACATAAATAGTTATAAAAGAAACAATTAACTTAAGTTAAACAAATCAACACAAAATGTGTTTTTCTAAAAATACCGTTAAAACACGGGTTGCAGATGTTGTTTTTTTTTGCAACATTTATATAATTGGCCAGCCCGCTTAGCCCAACTGCTGTAAAACACAATATTATTAGTTATCAGACAATATTGTTTAGGTGGCAATTTGGTTTTTTTAGCGGTTACCGGATTATTAAATATGCCCAAAAAACCTAACCTTCGAACCACAAAACTCTTACCCAGCGGAATACCGGATGAACGGAGTATAGCCGACGAGAAGCTGTGCCGGGCAATGGTTAACAGCATTGTTGATTATGCCGTAATTTTAACCAACCCGCAAGGCCTTATTATCAGCCTAAATAAAGAAGCCGAAATAATCCTCCAGTACAAAGAGAACGAAGTGATTGGGAAACCGATAGCTATTTTCTATCCGCCGGAAACGCTTACTACAGATGGACCCGGAATGAACCTGCAAGAAGCCCTTATCAATAACAATTACCAGGTTAAAGGCTGGCGGATAAAAAAGGACGGCACTAAGTTTCTGGCCAATATTCACTATACTGCGTTGTACGACGAAACCTATGAACTGCTGGGTTACACCAAAATAATTTACGAACTAAAAGAGAGTGATGCAGGCGACAAACCGTCAAAAATAACCCATAACCCTGCCGAAAGCAACCTGAGCTTCCGTAAGCTGATAGAGAATAGTTATAGCGGCATTACATTGTTGAATAGTGGCCTAAAGGTTATTTACAGGAGCCTGTCGGCTGAAAAGATTGGTGGATGGAGCAATGCATACGTGAAAAACCATGGCATTGATGAGTTAATCCATCCCGACGATAAAAAGATGCTGGCGGGAGTGGTCGACCGCGTTTTTGAGCTGCCGGGGGTGCCTGTGCAATGCACCTTCCGATCAAAACACTTCGACGGCCATTATATCTGGCTTGATTGTGTTTACACCAATTTTTTAAATGAACCTGACGTTAATGCCATTGTATGCAACTTTATTGACGTTACCGCCAGAAAAAATGCCGATATCTTACTCGAGCAAACTGTGCAGGAGCTGTCGGCTTTCAAATATGCGTTGGATGAATCGGCCATAGTGGCAATTACCGACCAAAAGGGAATCATCAGGCATGTTAATGATAACTTTTGCAAAATATCAAAATATAGCAGAGATGAACTGATAGGGCATGACCATCGTATTATTAATTCATCATACCATGATAAAGCCTTTATAAAACGGCTGTGGACTACTATTGCCAGTGGCCAAATATGGCGGGGTGAACTTAAAAATAAAGCTAAAGATGGAAGTTTTTATTGGGTGGATACAACTATAGTTCCATTTATTAACGATAAGGGCAAACCTTACCAGTATTTGGCGATCAGATCTGATATTACTGAACGCAAGCTGGCTGAACAGGAGGTAAAGAAAAAAACCGGCCAAATTGAAAATTTGCTTGAGAACATTTTGGACGGTTTTATTGCGCTTGATGAAAACATGCGTTACACCTATGTAAACAAACAAGTGGGAAAACTTTTAGGCATCCCGCCGCAATCATTAATCGGCAGGTACGTTTGGGATGTTTTCCCCGATTTGGTGGGTTCGGATTTTTATAAAATTGTACACAGGGCTTATAACGAGAAAATAAGTTTAAGTAATGAAGATTTTTATCAGCCTTTAAGCTCGTGGCAGGAAAACAGGGTTTACCCGGCCGAAAATGGTGTGTCGATATTTATAAGAGATATAACACAGCGTAAAATCGATGAGCAACAAGCAGATTTACTTACCGAAATCAGCGCAATTTTTAATGAGCCGGTTGATTTAAACACCACACTTTTAAAAGCGCTGAAAAAGCTTGCCAATTATGGCAACTTCTGCATGGGCGAAGCGTGGATGGTTTCGGCCGATAAACGTAAAATCAACCTTATTGTAAAATATCCGTCGACGATTGAAATGGAAACGTTTTACAATGAGAGTAAATTGGTTAAAAGTTTCGCAAAAGGTGAAGGTCTGCCGGGCCTGGTTTGGGAAACAGGCACTGTTCAGTTTATCCCTGACATTGCCACCAACGAAGGTTTTATCCGTAAGAGGGCTGCGAAAAAAGCAGGGCTTAAAGGCGCTTATGGCGTACCGATGCATTTTAAAGGTGAACCTATCGGCGTTGTTGTGTTAGGGCTTAACACCGAAGAAAAACAGAGTCCGGTATTTACATCGCTTTTTGAAAAATTCACTAAAAACTTTGGCATCGAAATTCAACGCAAAAGACTTGAGGAGGAGCTAAACCAACTGTTTAACTCGGCGCCTGATGTAATAAGTACCGCCGGGGTTGATGGCTATTGGAAAAAGGTTAACCCGGCAATGGTGAAATTGCTGGGCTATACCGAACTTGAACTGTTAAACCGGCCTTTGATGGAGTTTATATACCCTGATGACCGGGAAAACTCTATACGACAGTTTCAGCAGATTACTGACGGAGAAGCCGTAATTTATTTTGAAAACCGGTATGTTACCCGCAGCGGGAAGATAAAATGGCTTGCCTGGACAACGTCGTCCGCTACACCCGAGGGGTTGGTTTATTGCGTTGCGAAAGATATCACTGAAAAAAGAGAACTCGAAGATTTATTGAAAAAGGCCACAAACCTGGCGCGCATCTGCGGCTGGGAGATTGACCTGGTAAGAGGGACTGTATATTGGTCGGATATAACCCGGGAAATACATGAAGTGGATGATGAGTTTATGCCCGATCTGGACAGTGGGTTAAGCTTTTATAAGGATGGCGACAGCAAGAACTATATCACCAAAAAAATAAAAGATGCCATAGAAAAGGGTATCTCGTGGGATGTGGAGCTGCAAATTGTTACCGCCAAGCTAAACGAAAGATGGATAAGGGTTATTGGCGAGGCAGAAATATCAGGAAATAAATGTGTAAGGCTTTACGGCAGCTTCCAGGACATTGATGCCCGTAAAAAAGCAGAGATATCTGTTACCGAAATTTTAGAAGACAGAAACACCATTTTGGAAAGCATAGGTGATGCTTTCTTTGCTGTTGACCATAACTGGACAGTTACTTACTGGAATAACATGGCCGAAAAAGTTTTGGGCAAACAAAAACAGGAAATGCTTAACCAAAATTTGTGGGATATTTTTGTTGATGCAGTGGGCTCCGAATCGTACAAAAATTATCATGTTGCCATTACCACAAATAACGCCGTTCATTTTGAAGATTATTACCCTCCACTTGCTAAATGGTACGAAATAAGCGCATACCCTTCAGTGTCGGGTCTGGCGGTTTATTTTAAAGATATCACAGAAAGGAAAGTTTCTGACAGCCGCCTCAAACAGCTGAACGAGAGTTTGCAACTGCAAACCAAAGAGCTTGCAACTTCAAATGCCGAGCTGGAGCAATTTGCCTATGTGGCATCGCACGATTTGCAGGAACCGCTGCGCATGGTAACCAGTTTTTTAACCCAGATTGAAAGGAAATATGGCGAAGTTTTGGATGCCAAAGGTAAACAGTACATAAATTTCGCGGTTGATGGCGCCAAAAGAATGCGCCAGATAATATTGGATTTGCTGGAATTTTCGAAAGTTGGAACTTTGGAAGATAACATTGAGGATATTGAACTGGATAAACTCGTAACCGAAATTACAGCGTTGTATCGCAAACAGATAGAAGAAAAAAAGGCAAAAATTTTATTTGGCGACTTGCCGGCAATTCATACCTACAAAACTCCTTTACGGCAAGTATTAACTAACCTTATCAGTAATGCCTTAAAATATCAAAAACAAGGTGTAGCGCCCCGTATCGAAATTTCATGTACGGAAGCGGAAACCCTTTGGCAAATTTCAGTAAATGATAACGGGATAGGTATTGAAGCCGAATACTTTGATAAGATATTTATAATATTTCAACGGTTGCATAACAAGGAAGAGTATGCCGGCACAGGGATGGGCCTTGCAATTGCTAAAAAGATAGTTGAGAATTTGGGCGGGCATATTTGGGTGGAATCCGTGTTGGGCAGCGGGACCACTTTCCATTTTACAATTTTAAAAATCAGTTTATGAAATCGATAAATATTTTGCTGGTTGAAGATAATGAAGGTGATATTTTGCTTACTACCGAGGCGCTTGAAGAGTGCAAAATAGTGAATAATATTACTGTTAAAAGAGACGGGCGTGCAGCCATTGATTTTTTTAACAACCTCGAAAATAACAACGATGTTCCCGATTTAGTTTTACTGGACATAAACCTGCCAAAAGTAAGCGGGCAGGAAGTGCTGATATTTCTAAAAAACCACGAGGTATACAAACAGGTGCCGGTGATAATGCTGACTACTTCATCATCCGAAAAAGATATCATAACATCGTATAAAAACCATGTAAACTGCTATATTACAAAACCGGTCGAAGTTTCAGATTTTATTAAAGCGATAGCAAAAATCGAAGATTTTTGGATCAACATTGTTTCATTCCCGAAAAAGTAAAAATGGCTATTGATAAACGCGAACATAAAATCTTAGTAATTGAGGATAACCCCGGCGATTTTGCCTTGGTTGAAGATTTTCTGTATGAGCATATTGTAGCGCCCGAATTAATACAGGCAACAACCTACATAGCGGCAAAGGAGATTTTAAGCAACCACAAATTCGACATAATTCTCTTAGACCTTTCGCTACCCGATAAAACAGGCGAAATGTTAATTGGAGAAATAATTGAACTAAGCCAAAACGCTCCCGTAATAGTCTTAACTGGATATGCTGATTTTTCGTTTGGCGTTAAATCTCTTTCCCTTGGTGTAGCCGATTATATATTGAAGGACGATCTGACCTCAATATCATTATACAAAAGCATTGTCTACAGCATTGAACGTAAGAAAAACATTACCGATCTCGAACACTCTGAAAAAAGGTATAGCAATTTGTTTAATTTAAGCCCTTTGCCCATGTGGGTGGTCAACCTTAAAACTTTAAAATTCCTTAATGTAAACAATGCTGCTTTAGAACATTATGGGTTTACCCGGGAAGAGTTTTTAGCAATGGATTTAAGAGACATAAGGCCGGCCGAAGAAATCTCAAACATGGAAAAAGCGCTCGCAGACGGCCGGCTTCACCCAGGCGAGCCTTTGCGAAGGGAACTGATCCATCGGAAAAAAAATGGTGAACTGATAAATGTTGAAATTCAAATCGCGCCTGTTCAATATAAAGGTAGCAACGCCAGTGTTGTTATAGTTAACGATGTAACTGAAAGATTTAAATACATAAAAGCTATTGAAGATCAGAACGAAAAACTGAAAGATATATCGTGGATACAATCGCATATAGTACGTGCGCCATTATCACGAATATTGGGACTGGTGCCACTTATTGTCAGCGTATGCGAAAACATCGAAGATCGCGATATGATGCTTCAGTATTTGATGGTATCAGCCAACGAGCTTGACGAGGTTATCACAAATATCACCGATAAATCAAGTATCGACGATTTTCAAAATTTGTTGGATCAATTCAGGAAAAAATAAACCTGTTGTTTGTCATATCCTTACCCACTCCTTTCTCTCGAAATCGTACCGTTTTATCAGTTTAGCCGGGTTGCCTGCCACAATAGTATACGGGGGAACGTTTTTTGTTACCACCGAACCGCCGGCAACAACGCTGTGCCTGCCTATGGTTACGCCTGCTGTTATAACCGCATTGGCACCAATCCAGGCTTCATCTTCAATATTTATTGATGAAGTTGAAACTTTTTGCAACCGTATAGGCATGGTTATGTCAGTATAAGTGTGGTTTAAGCCACTAAGCACGATATTTTGAGCAATAATTACATGTTTGCCTATAGTAACCGGGCCAATTACCACGCTACCGATCCCAACACGCGAATCGTCACCAATAATTACGTCGCCTACGCCGTTGTTTACGGTGCAATAATCCTCAACTGTTGAATTTGCACCAATCGAGAACTTATTGAACGGAAAAACATCAAACCTGCTGTTACTGCGCACTACCGCACCTTTACCATATTGATGGATAAATGGCGTAACAAACCAGCGCAGCCACAAACGCGGCCGCGCATTTTTCACTATCAGTTTATGCGCCATGCGCTTTAAACCAGGGTTTGATTTTATAGAATCTACTATGCCCATTTTGCTTAATCTTAATATCTGAAGCTTTAATTTTTGTTAATTTGACGTATAAACTTTGCCGGAACGCCGCCTACCAGGATTCATTTGTTAATCGGCATTAACTATTTCGATATCTTGTATGCAATGCAAATGCCCACAATTAATCATTTGATTATGAGCATTTTGACTTCTTAGCATATTCCATATTCCGGAATTTTCTCATTTCCGGTCGTTTCGTGTGGTGATGTAGTATCACATGATTATATGACTGCCATCACTTTTTGAGCAAAAGCCAATCCCCAACTTTACACTATTGAAATTCAAAACTTTAATACCATGTTAACACTATTACTTGCCATCGATTTTTCGGCCAACTCAAAGGCAGCTGCCCGTTACGGCTACCAGCTTGCTGTGCAAACTAAAGCCAATGTTGTTTTGTGCAATGCTGTTATCGTACCGGCGGAGGTACCCCAGGCCGACATGGCGCTTTGGCCGGCTGATGAATTTGATCTGCTGATCCACAACAGCGAAGAGGTATTAAAAGATTTTAAAAAAGAGTTAGAAGCGTTGGCACCACCCGATGGCTTTAAGCCCAAAATTACATGTATAACCGAACCTGGGTTAGTTACCGATGTACTTGCCATTACGGCCGCCAAACATCATGCTGATATAATTATAACAGGCACGCACGGCGGCGGTAATTTAAGCCGTTTACTGGTGGGTGACCATGCCTCCCAACTTATTGAAAACAGCCAGGTGCCGGTATTAATAGTACCTGCAAATCCTTCGTTAAAACCGGTCCGGAAAATTGCCTTTGCAACCGAACTTGTAAATATGGAACGTGACCTGAAACCTATTTGCGACCTGATAACCTGGGGAAAACTGCTGAATGCCGAAATAATAATTACCCATATAGCCGATGAAAAGTATGAGGCTTTCAAATATCAAAAAGACCTGGCCGAATCGTTACTTGGCCTTGCCGATAAATCTCACTTCCCCGAAATTCATTACCGGATGATAAAGGACAACAAAGTAGAGGACGGACTTGAATGGCTTAGCGAACACGGCGAACTTGATCTACTGGCTATGGTACACCAGCACCGTAACTTGTTTGCCGAGCTTTTTGGCCATAGCCACACCAAAAAAATGGCTGCAAACCTGCAATTGCCATTAATGGTTTTCCCGGCATTAACTCACTAATTATTCATTATTCTATTAAACTGTAAACATATGAATACTTTAACTCCCGACCCTGAACTTGAAAGCGAACTGCAGGAACTATATATTTTAGTAAGGCACTGGCAGCAGGATATTGGTTTTATGGAAGAAGAACTGCAATTTTTCAAAAATGTACTTAATAAATACCAGCCGGAAAATCCGGGCGATAACGCAGCATCAAAAATTACTTTATTTGGCACCGAGATATCAAAACAGGAAAAGCACTTAGCCGCGCTTAAAACAAAAATTCCTGGTTTTTTAACTTTCCTTGGACCTTTTATAGGCGACATAAAAAAGGACGTGGATATGAGCTTCCTGGCAAAATACAACCAGCTGCAAACCGAACTTCAGCAATTATTTACCGACGTAAAAGCTACAAAGGTGGCGCTGTTTAGCTATACCGAAGGATTAATGATTAACCAAAAATAAATTTACCCCCCTAGTAATAATTAAACTAATGAAGACCATTGCAGTACTTGCTGATTTTTCCGAAAATTCAATGCATGCAACCCGTTTTGCAGTGCATATAGCTAAAAAAATGAAAGCCCGGATTTTGTTGTTCAGCGTAAATACCGTAGCTGTACCCGCACAGTTACAAATAGCTGGTGGCCACCAGGATTTGTTTGATTTTGGCGCCGCTAGCCCGCTTGCCGATTTTGCCATAAAAACAGAACTCGATATGGCTGACCGGTATTTTCCGGGTTCATATTTACCCGAAATAACTTTTGACGCCGGCAGCAGCGAATTGGAAGATGTAATGACGTCTATTGCCCATAATAACGAAATTGCACTGGTTATAACAGCGCCAACAGCAAACACCGATTTGGCGACCTTTATGTTAAGTGATGCCTGCACCCGGATAATAGACTGGGCTGCGGTACCGGTGATGGTAATACCGCATTGCGCAACCGTGCGAAACTTTGAAAAAATGGCTTTCGCCACTACCCTGAACGAAGAGGATATAAACTCAATTGCAGAGTTGGGTGCGTTAATGGAAGTGTTTGCAGCTGAGTTAATGGTGGCCCATTTGAATGAAGACCCCGACAATCTGCAAGTACGCGACGCTGAACAAAAATTAAACCGCGACCTTTATAAAAAGCTCAACTGCGGCGGGGTTTACTTCAGGTCGATTGATGACACGAAACGTGATAAGGACTGGAACTGGTTAAAAGCCAATAAAAAAACCGAACTGCTCGCGCTTATGCAACACCCGCGCGAACAAATGACCAAATTTTTTACCAGGGGACAGAACCTGCATGCCACCCATCATATCACCATCCCCGTTATTGTTCTTCCAAAAAGGCCTTAACAGCAATTGGTTTGAAAAAATAATGGCAGCCTGCACAATTTGTGGGCTGCCTTTTTTAATGGTTTAAACTTCCGTTTTCTAGCTATCAGGCTATACCTGTATGCCGCTCAATTGCTCCTCCGATGTGGTTAAGTCATGCAGCCACTCCTGCAAAAGTTGCGAGGTTTGGCTGGTCGATTCGGCAAACAGCTCTTTATAATAGGCTATGCCTTCCTGCAGCTGCAATTTAAATTTCGACAATTGTTTTTTCTTTTTGTCATTAAGCTCATTGATCTGCGCACGCAGGTCAGTTTGCAAATAATCTATATAAAGGTTAAGCTCTTTGATAAACATATGCGGGCGTTTAATTTTACCCAGCAGGTCAGTAGCGCCGTAAATATGGTTTACCATTTGCTCAAGGCTATAAATTCCCGAAAAGTAAGCCAGGTTAGGCCCGGGACAAATAGCTACTGCTTTATTTTCCCTGGGTTTAAGCATATCGTATTTTATATAAGCCGATGAACACAAACCTTCGCAAAGGCATAGTTTCTCAACAATCGTTTCGTATTGTTTTTCATATTCGGCTTCGGCAAGTTCAAGGGTTTCCAGCTGCTGCAGTTTCAGGTTCTGATATTCCCTTGATGCTGTGCAGATGGGTTTGTCGGTAAACTCCGTATTAGTGCACAGATATTTTTTTGTGCAGGGGCTTCCGGGGCGATTATTTTCCAGTCGCTTGAGGCGCTGCGCCTCGGCAGTGCTGTTTTTAAAGTTATTAAACAATATACCGAGCGGCGACGATCCACTTAAATAAAAATCTTCTTCGCTTGCGTGCTCTAACTGGTTAAGGGTATCGTTATCAACATTGGTAACTTCGGGCACTAGTAAAAAGGGGCTGCCCCATCCGGTGGCGTCCACCTGGTAATGCTTCAGTAAAAATTCATTTTCTGATGCTGTGCCTATTCCGCCCTGCACACTTAGTTTCTGGCACGGGGTTGCATCGCACCTGATATCTTTTTCAAACAATGCATAGTGGTAGCTTTGAAATAACTCCTGCACCATTTCGACCCGCTTCTGTTTAAACTCTTCCAGGATAGGGCCAAGTAAAAAGCCTTCGGTGGCAAAGGCATGGCCCCCGCAATTTAAACCTGATTCGACACGAAACTCCGACACCCACAAGCCTTTTTTGGCCAAAAATTTTGCCTGGATAAAGGCCGAGCGAAAATCGCTAACTTTTAGTATTATTTTTTTACGCAGCTGCCCTTCGGCGTCCGGGAAAAAATCAGCAAAGGATTCAAGGTAACTGTAAAGCCGCGGGTTCATCCCAGCCGACATGATAACTGCCGATTGCAGGTTACTTTGCGCAAAACCGCGGAGTGCTGCCAGCGCATCGGTATTTTGTTCGCCGGTTGATTCACCCTGCACCGTATAATTCATCTTATCAACTTTCGACATGATGTTAACGTCAATGCTGCCGATAGTCATTTCCCGCTTAAGCAAGTATTGAAAATATTGCTTTTGGCGTTCGTTCGGATAGTCCATCATAAGGTCGTACCCCTGCCGCAACTGCGAACTTTCGGGCAGCAGCTCAAAATACCGGCACAAATCGTTCCCTGGTTCAAATGGCAGTTGCTTTAATTCAGCAAATTGGCGGTCAACCAATTTGACAACCAGGTTTAAATAAGCAGTAATGCGCGCTGCGCGGTAATCAGTATCTTTTTTGGTTATCGGGGTATATACTTCGCCGTTGAGCTGGCTGTGGTATTTGCGCATCCGCTCGATAAGTTCGTCGTCGACAATTGACATTACCGACGAAATGCCATATTTAGCAACTTTAAGCGGTGTATCAATGGAGTATCCTAATCCCAGTACGGGGATGTGAAATTTATGGCCCATAGTAAATTATTAGGGTGTAACAGACCGTTTCAGTAACAATCTTGTTTTTCCCACAAAGCTACATCGGGCCTCTGCTTTAAAAACTGACGTAAATCACTTTTTAAACATTTGCATATCATTCTTTATAAAAACATAACAAGGCAATTTTGAAAAGCAAAAAACAAACGCGATTCGT
>Ga0105239_10002653_pt1 | contig 22567 bp, 15 predicted proteins | sample KBSC44metaG_FD_92761 | JGI IMG/M metagenome (GOLD analysis project Ga0105239, IMG submission 92761) | Corn rhizosphere microbial communities from Kellogg Biological Station, Michigan, USA - KBS C4-4 metaG | ecosystem: Host-associated > Plants > Roots > Rhizosphere > Soil | place: Michigan, USA... | reverse complement strand
CTTGTAATCTTTTTCAATAAATATAGATGAGTTTTCACGCACGGCTTCTTCCTGCTCCTTTAGCCTGTGGAACCCATAAACCAGCAACAGCACACCTTTACGTTTATGTGCAATAGCCGCGTTACCCTCTGGTGATGAATTACAATGTATAGAAATAAACAGGTTACCGTGATTTTGATTGGCAATAGCCGACCGCTGGTTAAGTGGTATAAAGGTATCATCAGTACGCGTCATGATGGTTTTAACGCTGGTGATCTGCGAATCAATAGCTGCCTTTAATCTTTGGGCTATGGCCAATGTTACCATTTTTTCGTTAGAGTATGATCCACGGGCGCCGGGGTCTTTACCGCCGTGCCCTGCATCAATAATAATGGTTTTAAACTTAAAAGTAGATGTAGCCGGAATAGTATCCCTATTGGGCGTAAATGAACAAAGACCAAAAAATAAAAATAGTAGCCCGCAGTTAACGGTTGTATAGAAAAGCTTTTTATTAGAGATCATTTTTTAGCCGCTTTTTTACTGCATTTTGGACATAAGCCTGTAGCATACAAGGTAAAACCTGTGGGTTCAAATCCCGGGGGTAGGGTTATTGCCGGCAGGTGCAGCTCGTCAAGGCAATAAACATTTTTACAGTTGGTACAATTAAAATGTAAATGTTCATCGTGATGATGGCCCTCATCGCAATTGGAGGTACACAAGGCATAATTAGCCGTACCATTTAAATCAAATACCTTATGGATAATACCCTTTTCTTCAAAGGCATTCAGGATGCGATAGAGCGTAACACGATCAATGTCGCTCATCACACTTTCCAGATCGGGCTGGGAAGTGGCTGCACTCCTTGATGACATCATAGATAAAACCCTGAGCCTTGGCGCAGTTTTTTTTAAATGATGCTTGTTCAGCAAATCTTCAAAATGAAAATTATTGCGGGTTTGTGCCATTTAATTAGGGTATAATATAAGCCTGTGCAAATTTAGCAAGAATAACTAATGGTTTAAAATAAGGTTTGGCTAATTGGTAAAAGTTTAAGATTGTTGCCTATCATTCAGTATACCGGCATTTGATCATTCTCTTTTATTAAATATCTGCAGCTGCCTGTGTATTTATAGTTTACAAAATGCGCCGCCGCTATCAGCAAGCCGCCGGTTGGTACTATAATTACTTCGGGCCAGCCACTTACAAACACATGTCCCAGCAAAATAATTGCAAAGCCCAATATCAATAAGCATAAAGGCAGCAATCGTTTGTGTATGCGCAGATAAGACAAACCTATGGAATACGTTCCGATGGCTAATGCCAGCAGGATCATCCCCCATTCTATCCAAACATTGGCCAAAAAACCCAACCCTAATAATGGCAAACTGGTAAACAACACCGGCACTATAGCACAATGTATGGCACACAAAGTTGATGCTGTTATTCCGATGTGATCAAGCCGGGATGCGTTTTTTGGAATACTCATGTGCAAATATAAAACAAAACGCAACATCATTGCATCAGTTTAATTTCATATTTTTACAAGATTTATTTTAACTTTTTAGTAACAACTGCTTAATATTGACGTCAATCATTTATTTTTGAACACATTATCTATATATAAACTGTGCCCAATACCGCTCTATATAAATTAAAACAAAACTGGTCAACCGCTTATGATACCAGTTTAAAACGCGTTAAGCTACTCATTGGCAGTATCCTCATTACCGCCATTATTAATATTATGCCTGGTTTTTTCAGGGGAATTGAAAGCCGTAATGGTGTAGTACTTAATGATTGGGTGCTTACCCATTTACCAGCTTATGATGTTTCCATACCTATTTTTGCCTTGATATGGGGCATGGGTATCCTGATGGCTGTAAGGGCCTTTTATAAGCCGGCGGTTTGCACTACTTACATCTGGACGCTGATATTTGTTTGCATTGCCCGTTTCCTGTCGCTCACTTTAGTAAAGCTCGATCCTCCGCCGGGCCTGGTTCCCTTGGTTGATCCGCTCACCAGTTATTTCTATGGACATGCTGCCATCACCAAAGATCTGTTCTTTTCCGGGCACACCTCAACGATGGTGCTTATCTATCTTCATCTTGATAAAAAACGGGATAAGATTATCGCCTTTATTGCTGCCTTAATAGTAATGTCTTTACTCCTTGTACAACACATTCATTACACACTGGATGTATTGGCCGCTCCCGTAATAGTTTATTGCTGCTATCGTTTTGCCCGGGCTTTTGACCTGTAATTTTTAGGAATTATATTCTTCATAGATATTTTATGTTTCATTTTTTAAATGCAACATTATTGCATTTAAAAGAAATCGATTATATTTGCATTAAATAATAAGCGATGGAAAAGAAATTACCGGTAACTGTGCTCAGCGGTTTTCTAGGCAGTGGCAAAACAACCCTCCTCAACCACATATTGCATAACAAGCAGAATTTAAAAGTAGCCGTTATTGTTAATGACATGAGCGAGGTAAATATTGATGCCCAACTGGTGGCCAATCAAAAAACGCTATCACGCACCGAAGAAAAACTGGTGGAAATGAGCAATGGGTGTATTTGCTGCACTTTGCGCGAGGATTTGATGATCGAGGTAGAGAAACTGGCCAAAGAAGGCAGATTTGATTATCTATTGATTGAAAGCACGGGTATTTCTGAACCTATCCCCATTGCCCAAACGTTTAATTTCGCGGATGAAGAAGCAGGTATCGACCTGAGCCGGTTTTCGGTACTGGATACTATGGCTACCATAGTAGATTGTTTTAACTTTTATAAAGATTTTGGTAGCTCCGAGTTATTACTAAACCGCGACCTGGTGAACGACCCGAACGATCAGCGAACCATTGTTAACCTGCTTACCGACCAGATTGAATTTGCCGATGTGATATTGCTCAACAAAACCGACCTGGCATCACCCAAACAGGTAAAAGTATTGGAGGCCGTGATCACTAAATTAAACCCCGGTGCTAAAATATTGCTCACCCAGTTTGGCCGGGTTGATCCTACCGAAATCCTGAACACCGGGCTATTTGATTTTGACAAAGCCTCACAATCTGCCGGATGGATAAAAGAATTGAACGGCGAACATACCCCCGAAACGGAAGAATATGGCATCAGTTCAACCGTATTCCGGTCGAAAAAGCCGTTTCACCCGGAAAGATTTTATCATTACCTGCACCATGATTTCCCGCAAAACATTATCCGCTCCAAGGGCCTGTTCTGGATAGCTTCTGCACCTGATGATGCCCTAAATTTTTCGCAGGCCGGGGGTTCGTCGCGCCTGGAGAATGCCGGCGTTTGGTGGGCCAGTATGTCTTATCAGCAACGCATCAGATGCAATGATTTTATCGAAAACCGTGAGCTGATCGAAAAAAACTGGTCGAAAGATTTTGGCGACCGTCACAACGAACTCGTTTTTATAGGCGAGCATTTGAATAAGGAAGAATTAACCCAGGAGCTGAATAATTGCCTGATCACAGACGCGGAACTCCCGGACTTTTTAGCAGGAAAGACCTTCGCCGATCCTTTTAACCAATAAATACCCCTATTTAAATATCTAAATCATGCAGTCGGTGCATTGATTCCATGAGATCACGGTACAGCTTCTTAAATGTTGGAAATAATTTGCTGTACCGCTCATGGTTTTGAGCATTGGGTTCAATAACTATTTGATTATCGATATGTGTAAGTTGATCATAACTTTCCGGGTGCAGCACTTGCATAGCCAGGTAAATAGCCCCAACGGCCGATGCATCTTCAGGTTGCAATACTACCAACTTTTTGCCAGTAATATCGGCCAGGATCTGTGTCCAGGTAGCCGAACTTACAAAGCCCCCGCTAATGTTTACCTGGGTAATATTTACCGAGGCATCCTCCACCGTTTTCAATACATCATACAAGGCAAAACAAACCCCTTCCAAAGCTGCCCTTAAAAAATGGGCCCGGGTGTGCGCTGGTTTTATATTTAAAAACGCACCACTGGTTTTAGTATCCCAAAGCGGTGCACGTTCACCGTATAAATAAGGCAAAAAGATGAGACCATCACTTGCGGCAGGAATGGTATCGATCGTCGCGAACAGTTCGTCGTAATCTGCCGGTGTTAGTTTTTCTTTTTGCAGAAAGTTTTGCAGCAGCCAGTTAATGGCAATGCCACCATTATTTACCGCACCACCGCATACAAAAGTATCCTGGTTAAGCAAATAGTTAAAAGTCATGCCCTCAAAGTTATACACAGGCTGCGGACTGGTTATGCGTACCGCTCCGCTGGTACCAATAGTAAGCGCCGCGATACCAGGGCCGGTGGTATGACTACCCAAATTGGCGCAGCAGCCATCGCTCGCGCCAATAACAAAACTGGTTTGTGGCGAGATATTCAGCAAAGCAGCTGTATCCGGGTTCAGGTTATTACGGTAATAGGTGGTATTCCTGGGAGTTGACAATTTATTGGCCCGGATACCCGCCAGTGCACAGGCTTCTGCACTCCAATCCAGTTTTAATATATCAAACAAACCCGTAGCTGAGGCTATAGAATAATCGATCTCAAAACTCCCAAACAGCTTAAACCAGATAAATTCCTTGATCGATATAAATTGAGCTGCCTGTATAAACAACTCTGGTTTATTGGTACGTAGCCAGATGAGCTTACACAATGGCGACATGGCATGTATCGGTGTACCTGTAATACGATAGATCTCCCGGCCTTGCGCAGAATCTCTCAGCTCCTGTGCAATGTCTTCACTTCGCGAGTCGGCCCAGGTGATCATAGGAGATAGCGGCGTTCCCATTTCATCAACCGGGATAATACTATGCATAGCACTGCTGAAACTTACCGCGGCAGGAGCATAACCTATTTTTACGGTGATATCCCGCACACATTTTACAAAAGCATCCCATATCAATAACGGATCCTGCTCACTGTAGCCCGGCTCGGGGCTGTTAATCGGATAATGGTTTTGCACCACGCCCAAAGCCTTCCCGGTTAAAGCAACAGCTACCGCTTTGGTGCTGCCTGTACCTATATCTATGCCTAAAATGTATGATTGCATATCAAGCCCTAAATTAGGATAAAAAGATAAAGCACGAAAAGATAAAAGACAAACACGTTCCTATTTGAGCCGATTTGTAATCAACAAATATTGGGAAGCTAATAATGTTATAATGTAGGTTTACATGGTTTACACTTTTTATGGTTTACACTTATTTAATTAATTGATAATCAATAAATTAATTTTATTTTACTACAAAAAAACGGTTTACAGTGTAAACCATAATTTTAATACTTGCGCTCGGCTCCAGCCCATAGGTATTGGGAAGACATACCCCCCTGTCATTTCGAACGAGGTACGAGGAGAAATCTTATACGCCCAGATAAGCAAATTGTACAAGATTTCTCTTCGCCCTCCAACACAAACCCCAGCTTCTGCTCATCGAAATGACAGCTTTTGGTAGAAATTTATGTCTTCCCAACACTTGTGGTTACAAACGAGCGCAAGTAAATCAATATTCACCAGAGCACACATCATGCTACCACCCCTGCATCCATGACAGTCCATGACAGTTTCAACCTATTTATTCTCTAAATTAGCCTTACCAATATAAACCTGTTAGTATATGCAAATAATCTTTGGAGTTTTCTTCCATTTTATCGGTGGCTTCGCCTCGGGGAGCTTTTATATCCCTTATAAAAAAATTAAGGGCTGGGCCTGGGAAAGCTACTGGATAGTGGGCGGTATTTTCTCCTGGTTCATCGTGCCGCCGCTGGCCGCATGGTTAACTATTCCGGGTTTTGCTGATATCATTGGCCATACCGAAGGTTCAGTTATTGGTTGGACATACCTTATGGGCTTACTCTGGGGCATCGGCGGCCTCACGTACGGCCTGGGTGTGCGATACCTCGGCGTATCATTAGGCAGTACCATTATATTGGGCCTTTGCTCCGTTTTTGGTGCGCTGATTCCATCGATCTATTATGATATTTTTCCAAAAGCCGGTAAAGATACTTTTAGCATGATGCTGCATTCTTCCTGGGGGCAAATGGTGCTACTGGGTATTTTGTTATGTGTAGCGGGCATTATTATATGCGGTAAAGCGGGTATGATGAAGGAGAAAGAACTATCAGCCGATAAGACCATAGCGCAAGAAAATAAGGATTATCGCTTTGGTCTGGGCATACTGGTGGCTATTGTATCCGGCGTACTGAGCGCCTGTTTTAATTTTGGTATTGAGGCAGGTAAAAGCATGGCCGATACCGCTAATCAGCTCTGGCAGGCTGCACATCCGGCGCAGGGTAATTTTCTGTTCCAGAACAACGTTACCTATATTATTATACTCTGGGGAGGCTTAACTACCAACTTTATATGGTGTATGGTATTAAATGCCCGCAACAAAACTTTTGGCAATTATACCGATCAAAAAACACCCCTGCTTAAAAACTACCTGTTTGCGGCGCTGGCGGGTACTACCTGGTTTTTGCAGTTCTTTTTTTACGGCATGGGCGAAAGTAAAATGGGCAATGGCGCCAGTTCCTGGATCCTGCACATGGCCTTCATTATCCTGATAGCCAACATGTGGGGGCTTATCTTAAAAGAATGGAAAGGCGTAAGTAAAAAGGCATTAGCCACCGTAATAACCGGTATAGCGGTCATTATTTTATCGGTATTGGTAGTTGGCTATGGAAATTCAATCAAGTAAAACAAATCATAAAAATCATTAATTCACAAACTCAATAATTCAATAATTTTAAATATATGTCTGTCAGAACAACACCATTCAAACATGTAAGCTATCTGTGGGATGATGCCGAAGCCGCCAGGTTGGAGGGGGATGAAGTTGCCCTGTTAATATACCGCTCAAACCTGCTAGGTGCCGATCTGCGGCTCACCAATTATGGTGGAGGCAATACCTCGTGCAAGGTTATGTCAAAAGATCCGCTTACCGGCACAGAGGTAGAGGTGATGTGGATCAAAGGCTCGGGCGGTGATATCGGCACGCTTAAAAAAAGCGGACTGGCAGCATTGTATGTCGATCGGTTGCGCAGCCTCAAAAACGTTTATCGTGGTGTAGCCCATGAGGATGAAATGGTAGAGCTTTTTAACCATTGCATCTACGATCTGGGCTCCAAAGCGCCATCTATTGATACCCCACTTCATGGCTTTTTACCATTTAAACATATCGACCACCTGCACCCAGACGCGGCCATCGCCATAGCAGCAGCTAAGGATGGCAAGAAAATAACCCAGGAGCTTTTTAACGGTACTATTGGCTGGGTGGAATGGAAAAAACCAGGTTTTGAGCTTGGCCTGCAACTCAAACAATGCCTTGACGAAAACCCGGGTATCCGTGGTATTATGCTGGGCTCGCACGGCTTATTTACCTGGGGCGATACTGCTTATGAAAGCTACATCAACACATTGGAAGTTATAGAGCGATGTGCCGAATACCTGGAAGAAAATTACGGTAAAAAAGCACCAGTATTTGGCGGGCAAAAAATTCAAAGTCTGGATGAAGCAGGTCGTAAAAAGCAAGCGGCTGCTATCGCCCCCATCCTGCGCGGTTTTTGCTCCAGCGAAAGGCACATGATCGGTCATTTTACGGATGATGCCCGTGTGTTGGAATTTATCAACTCCAATGATCTTGACCGTTTGGCTCCATTGGGAACCAGTTGCCCGGATCATTTTTTGCGCACCAAGATCAGTCCGCTGGTGTTGGAGCTCCAACCAAATGAAGATTTGAGCAATGTAAAAGCACTACAGGAAAGCCTCGCGCCAGCATTTGCGGCTTACCGCCAGATGTATACCGACTATTACAATACCTGCAAGCATGATAATAGTCCGGCCATCAGGGATACCAACCCGGTTATCATCCTGTACCCCGGTGTGGGACTATTCTCGTTCTCCAAAGACAAGCAAACCGCACGTGTTGCAGCCGAATTTTATACCAATGCCATCAACGTAATGAAAGGCGCCGAAGCCATTTCTGAATACACTTCACTACCACGTCAGGAAGCTTTTGATATCGAGTATTGGCTACTGGAAGAGGCTAAACTACAGCGGATGCCAAAGCCCAAAGCACTCTCAGGTAAAATAGCCCTGATCACGGGCAGCGCCGGCGGCATAGGCAAGGCCATCGCCAAAAAATTTGTGGACGAAGGCGCTGTTGTAATCCTCAATGATATGAACACCGAACGCCTGGAAAGTGCCGGCGAAGAATTTAAAAAACAATATGGTAAAGACTCCTACACTACATCGGTGCTGGATGTTACCAATGCCGGGCAGATAGATACTGCTTTGGAAACAGCTGCTTTAGCTTTCGGCGGGGTAGATATTGTTGTGAACAACGCGGGGCTATCCATATCCAAATCCATTGCCGACCATACCGAAAAGGATTGGGACCTGCTGTATGATGTACTGGTGAAAGGTCAATTCTTTATCACCCAAGCCGCTGTAGCCGTAATGAAAAAACAAGATATTGGTGGCGATGTTATCAATATAGTAAGCAAGAACGCCCTGGTAAGCGGGCCCAACAACGCGGGTTATGGTTCAGCGAAAGCTGCACAGCTGCACTTAAGCAGGCTGAACGCTGCTGAACTGGGTGCAGATGGCATCCGGGTAAACGTGGTGAACCCTGATGCAGTGATCAGCGACAGTAACATTTGGGCTGGCGGATGGGCCGAAGGTCGGGCCAAAGCCTATGGCATTACCGTTGAAGAGTTACCGGCGTACTATGCCAAACGCACCCTGCTAAACCAGATCATATTGCCTGCCGATATTGCCGATGCCTGCTTTGCCTTTACCGGCGGCCTGCTCAGCAAATCAACCGGTAATGTATTGAATGTTGACGGCGGCGTGGCGATGGCTTTTGTGAGATAAAAGCCTCATCACAACTGATTGTCATGCTGAACTTGTTTCAGCATCCCACTCGCAAGGTTATTACGCAGACTTAGCATGTGGGATCCCGAAATAAATTCGGGATGACTTATATTTAACATAAACCAATAATCATGCAATTAGAGAAGAGCATTATTGACGAAGCCAATCACAAACAACAAGCCGCGCACCAACGCAAATTTGATTTTGTGGCTGCCGATATAAAAGAATTAGATACTATCCTTAAAAAACTGGGCGATTTCCAGGTGGCTATACCCAGTTGGGCATTAGGTACAGGGGGCACACGTTTTGGTCGTTTTTCGGGAGGTGGCGAACCCCGCAGCCTGGAAGAAAAGATAGAAGACGTAGGCTTGATACATGCCTTAAACAAAAGCAGTAACTCCATTTCCCTGCATATCCCCTGGGATATTCCGGACAATGCAACTTCAATTAAAGCGTTGGCTGCCCAGCATGGCTTACATTTTGACGCGGTAAACTCTAATACTTTTCAGGATCAGCCAGCACAGCAGCATAGCTATAAATACGGCTCATTGCACCATGTAGATAAAGCGGTGCGCAAGCAAGCCATTGAACATAATATCGAAGTGATCAACTACGGTGTCGAACTCAATTCCAAAGCCTTATCACTTTGGCTGTCAGACGGGTCAAACTTCCCGGGACAACTCAACATGCGCGGCGCTTTCGAACGTACATTAGAGAGCCTGCAGGAAATTTATGAGGCCCTGCCTACCGACTGGAAGCTCTGGATAGAATATAAGCCCTACGAGCCTAATTTTTATTCCACCACCATTGGTGATTGGGGGCAATCATACTTATTGGCATCCAAATTAGGCAACCAGGCGCAAACACTGGTTGATTTGGGTCACCATTTACAAGGCGCTAATATTGAACAAATTGTATCGCTTTTACTGATGGAAGGCAAACTGGCCGGATTCCATTTCAATGATTCTAAATACGGTGATGACGATCTTACTGTGGGCAGCATTAACCCGTACCAGTTATTCCTGATATTTAATGAGCTGGTTGAAGGCATGGACGCCCGGGGATTAAACCATGCCACCGGTATTGGTTGGATGATCGACGCGTCGCACAATATCAAAGACCCGGTGGAGGATCTACTACAATCTGTAGAAGCTATTAAAATAGCCTATACCCAGGCATTATTAGTTGATCAGCAAGCGTTGAAACATGCGCAACAGCAAAATGATGTAGTATTGGCCCAGGAAATTTTACAACATGCCTACCGCACCGACGTGCGACCACTCCTTGCCGAATCGCGTTTAAGAGCAGGCGGTGTATTGCAACCATTGGAGGTATACCGGCAGCAAGCGGTACGCAAGCAACTGATCAGCGAACGCGGTGCATTAGCCGTATCTACAGGTTTATAATATGACGCCCATACCCGTTATAGCTGTTTTTGATGTGGGTAAAACCAATAAAAAGTTGTTCCTTTTTGACGAGAACTATAAAATAGTTTTTGAAAGAACGGCTCGCTTTACCGAAACCCACGACGAGGATGGCGATGCTTGCGAAAACCTGGACAGTCTGCGGCTATCGGTATTTGATTCGCTGCGCGAGATATTCAAACACAAAGAGTTTGACCTCAAAGCGGTGAATTTTTCCACCTATGGGGCCAGTTTTGTGTATGTTGATGATAGCGGCAATCCGCTTACACCTTTGTATAATTACCTTAAACCCTATCCACCCGAATTAGGCAGGCAATTTTATGAAACATACGGCGATGAAGCCTCATTTGCCCGTGAAACCGCCTCGCCTGTTTTGGGTAACCTGAACTCAGGCTTACAGCTGTACAGGCTTAAATATCAACAGCCAGAGGTGTTTGAAAAGGTAAAATATGCCCTGCACTTGCCACAGTATATGAGCTATCTGCTCAGCGGCCAAATGGTAACCGACCTCACCAGTATTGGCTGCCATACCGCCCTTTGGGATTTTGGCAAAAACAACTATCATGACTGGGTTGATCAGGAAGGCATATTGCCCAAAATGGCGCCCCTTCAACCTGCCGACGCGGTATTACCTGCGATATTTCCAGGGAGTACTTACAGCGTGGGTATCGGTCTGCACGATAGTTCGGCGGCGCTTATCCCTTACCTGGTAAGCTTTAATATGCCCTTTGTATTGATATCAACAGGCACATGGTCAATCAGTCTGAACCCTTTTAACCAAACACCACTTACCGAAGATGAATTGAAACATGACTGCCTCAACTATCTGCAATACAAGGGCAGCCCGGTTAAAGCCTCGAGGTTATTTTCCGGTTACGATTATGAGGAGCAGGTAAAGCGCATCGCTACCCACTTTAACCAGGATGCCATCAGGTACCGTACAATGGCTTTTGAGCCATCCATTGTTACCCAGTTACAAACTCAAACACTATTACAGGATAAAACCAAAGAGGGCGAACTGCAAAAATCAGTCTTTGAACAGCGCGACCTGCATGACTTTAAAACCGATACCGAAGCTTATCATCAATTGATGATGGATATTGTACAACAGCAAGCCGTCTCAACCGGCTATGTGTTGCAGGGCTGCGAAGTACAGCGGATCTTTGTAGATGGTGGATTCAGTAAAAACACCGTATTTATGCACCTGCTGGCATTCGCTTTCCCGCATCTGGAAGTGTATGCCGCCTCCATGGCACAAGCCACTGCGGTAGGTACCGCATTGGCCATTCACCAGGCCTGGAATACCAAACCATTGCCCCATGATCTTATTGAATTGAAATATTACTCGGGACAAAGTGAAACGCACCCCCTCTAAATCTCCCCCAAAGGGGAAGACTTCAAGAGCATTTTTAAAGCCCTCTCCTTTGGAGAGGGTTGGGTGAGGTTTTCACCAGCTCCAAAACATCCGCTATCAACCTCGGATCTTTAATGATCCTTTCATGGGTGGCACCGGGATACTCTTTAGATGTAATCACAGGGTGCCTGTTTAAAAGCTCCTGCATATAAACAAAAGGCGTCATTTTATCATCCTTATCGTAAGCAAGCCAGTGTTTTACCGCGACCCCTTCCTGGTATATATCGGCAAGGTTAAAATAAGAGGTAGGCACATCAAATATTTTATTAAAACTCTCAAAAAACTTATCCTGAGCGACCTTTGGCACATCGGCGCTATTCATGGTGGTTATAAAGTTTTCCCTTAAATTCACCATAGGCGTTATATTAATCAGCAACGAAGGTTTAACGCTGGTTTGTTGAATAGCAATAGTATTGGCCACTACACCCAGCGAATGTCCTATCATTACATCAGGTGCACCGTAGGTCTGGATAACGGCTTTCACCGCCTCCGCAAACAACAACAGATTTGATAATTCACCCTCCGAACTGCCATTGCCCGGTGCGTCAAAGGCGATGATCTGCAAGTTACCAATAGTCCGGAGCGCGGTGATCAGATCAATAAAATCAGCTCCTTTTGAACTCCAGCCATGGGTGAGCAACACTTTACGACTGCCGTTACCCCATACAAAACCATTGAATTTTAATACCGATCGACTAAAGTGCGGGTCATCAACTTCCAGCGTAAATGGCCTTGCTTCATCCAATAACTGCTGCTGCTGTAACCTTAACGGAAATTTTGGCGAATAGCAAATGAGTTGCCAAAGGTGATCAGTTATATCTTCATGATCAGTGTGTTGTAGCTCTTTTACCCGGGTAAAAATCTCTTTTATTTTCTTCATAGGTGCAGATTGGTAGCTCAAAGGTATAAACCGGCTGCAAAAAGCCACGCTATACAGTGCGACTTTCTAAAAATATGACACCATTACGAAGAATTAAAGAGCTTTACTTTTTACCGCTCCCCAGCCATAGCAGGGTATTCAGGATCAGTTTGTTTTGGATATCGTTATCAAAGGTTTGTGATTGCTCTTTATTAGTACCGCCGTCATAATCAATGGCGTTGTGCCCCATGTTAAAGTAAACCATGCGGTAGTTTTTGTTTGTCCATACCACTGGGTAGTACCCGCTGTGCCATATTTCGTATGGTTTTGGCCCGGTGCCCAGCGGAAAACTGGTAGAATCTATAGACAGCAATATTTTAATATCCGGGTTGGTACGCAGGTCCCTTTCCCAGCGGTACCACTCATTGGGCGATGCTTTGAAGGTAACAGGTAATCCCTTGGTAACCGGATGCTTACTATCCTCAACCCGCAAAATAGCCGATGTGGGGTGCCAGGTATTGCTTTTGTACTGCCCCGCCCCCAGGAACTCGTTATGGTACCAGTCCCAGTTTTGAGGATAATCTGACGGCGTAAGCGCAAAGGCCGAGAAATGGAAACCCATCCAGGCGCCACCTTTTTTCATATATTGCTCAAAGGCAGCCCGTTGTGCGGGGTCATCGGCACGGGTATCTAAAAATATCACCACCTGGTATTTGGCCAGAAACTCCGGATTCATATTACTCCAGTTGTTAGTAGAGTCATAGGCGAAATTGTACTTTTTGGCCATGGCCGGGAACCACCGGTTGGCCTCGTGCATAAAGCTGATGTGTGCCTTATCGTTACGACCTGTATAAAAGGCAATTACCTTAAATTTGGGCTTGACGCCTTGCGCCTTAGCACTATACAAACTAAAACATACGGCACATATAGCAATAGCCAGTGCTGCAATTTTCCGAAGACCTGTACGGCTGATCATGGTTTAAAATATGGATTTGGGTTACAGCCATAAAACTAAATGATTTTTATAAACCCACGTACATCAAAACCGAGCATGAGAGGTGATGTAGGGGCGGGAGGTAGAATCAAGAAGTTAGAGTCAAGATATAAGATCTTAACAATTGCTGGAGTTATCCATCGCACAAAACTTTTTAAACCTTGAATTTTAACACTTTTCTGCTCAAAAACGGGGAAAAAACGGCTAAAAAGCACTCGAAAAACATCGATTTTAACACTTTTTAACAAATTTTAACGCGGTTTTAACGTGTTTTTGAAACTTTAAAAAGTATTAATTTATTGATTGTCAAATAACTACATAAAAAACAGTCGATTTTTGGACCTTTTTCTCCCTTAACTAAACAGCCCGGTTCTCCTTTTTGATCAGGAAAACCGGGCTGTTGGTATATACAAATATACGCACTTAAGTCCGCAATTTTAAATCTTAAGTACCGCTTGCGGGGCCAAATTTTAATTTATTTAGCCAGCGATTTGATCCATAGGGCTATCTTGCGCGCTTCTTCTTTAGGCACCTGCGGCATCGGCGGCATTGGTGTCGAATAATCGGGCCAGTGCTCGGGCTTAGGGTTACGGATCAGCTGTATCAAATCAGCCACGCTGTATTTCCGTTTAGCCACATCCATATATGCCGGGCCAACCTGCCTTTTCGTAACATTATGGCACGAAAGACAGGTATTTTTCAGCAAAAGAGGTTGCACATCGGCATAGGTAGGAATAGCGTTTACCAGTATTCCGGATTTTATTGCCGTGCCTTTTTTAACGCTCCCCGCTTTTTTAACACCTGCCGAAGCCGTTGCTTTAGCCGAGTTTAGGGTACTTACCTCATTCATGGACAGTTTTTGCCCTTCGGGGATATTGTTCAAGGTGTAATATGCGGTGGGGTGCACCAGGTTAAAATAACTCTCCTTATCGCGGATGGCGGCAAGCGTAATGGTATGAATATAGTACCTGCGCAAATTATTAACGATCAGCCTTGCTTTTAAGCCATCTTCAGATACTTTAACGCCTGCTATCGGGCATTTTTCGGTATTTACGGGCGGACTTCCATATACGCCATGATATTTATAAATGAAGCTTTCTATGGAGTAAGACGCAATGTCGGCCGCTACCTTTTTATCAACCGGTTTGGTAAATTCTATTTCAAAACCATCGGGCATGGCCCTAATGGCACGCATTTCAAACGGAACCCGATTATTCCATACCAAACGCTGCAAGCCCATGGTAGCCTCCCCTGCTGATCCCCAGCCCCGGTTAGTTTCGCCGGCAGCCAATGAACCGTCGGGCAGCCAGGCCAGCCTTACTATGCCCGACTGAAAACCGCTTCTGAAAGCCCAGGCCGCACCCTGGTATTCGCCGTTAACTTTTTCCAAAAAGATCCGGTCGATCATACTTTGCCCCTGATCGCAGATCAATAGTTGCCCCGAAAACGGGCCAAATGCTCCTTCCGGTATCTTCACAATTTCGGAGTTGGAGATCCCCAGGATCCCATGAGGTAACCAAACCGCAGGCAGCTGTAAGTCCGGAAATTCTTTTTTAGCTTCAAACTCGGTTTTGAACTTTTCATTTACTACATCCTGCGGTTTTACGGGCTGCCCGTTTTTATCAAACTCAATTCGGGGATTGTTTTTGGCAAAGAATTGTTCGGGCGTCAATTTTAGCGGCGAGTTAGGCAGGCCTGTCCAAACCAGACTGGAAGGGTGCCCCATGAAAGCCCCTTTTTTGATCGGCATAATACTGCCCGATCCAACCCAATCGCCCTGGTTATCGGCATACCAAAGTTCGCCATCAATCATACTGATACCACAGGGCGAACGGAATCCGGCTGCCCAGGGTGTAACCGTACCGTCCTCCTTAATATTTAAGGCCCAGCCGCGCCATGGCACAAAACTTTTAGGGTGCCACCAATCGGGTGGAAAGCCCAGGTTCAGGGTCACAAAAAATGAACCGTCAGGGGCAATTTTAGGTCCGAAACTGTATTCATGATAATTGCCTGATAAGGGCCATGCATAAATGGTTTCAAAGACATCGGCCTTGCCATCCATATTGGTATCCACCAGTTTGGTCAATTCGCCGCGCTGAACAACGTATAAAGCACCATCTTTCCAGGCGGCACCCAGCACCTCATGCAAACCGGAAGCAAACTTGCGAAAAAAAGGATGCTGGCCCGTAGGATTTTCGACCATAAAAATATCCCCGCGACGCGTAGTTACAGCCAAAGTGCCATTAGACAGGGTACACAAACCGCCAACCTCCAATATGGTACCTTCGGGCGCTGGCACTTTCATGATCTTAAAAAAATCGTCCTCTTTAGGCGATTCGGCCTGGGCGAAGGTATTTTTGATATCGCTTAACAGCGCGATAATAACAAGCGTACATAAAAACGCGCCTCTTTTTATCATTTGTTTTAAAGTATTATCCATGATCAAGGCGGCTTAAAGAATGATAGAATAGGTTAATTTTTTTTGAATAGGAATGATGAGCTCCTGCTTCCCGTTTGCGTCGCGAACAAGGGCTTTGGCCCCGCCCGCGTCATCAATACGGATGTAGTAAGATTGATCATCAATAGCATATAATCCGTTTCCAAGCGTTTGGATATTACCCGAAGCCAGGTGGTAAAACAAGCCATCTACAGCATTTGCAAGCGTTATTTCCCGGTGGATACCTTGTCCTTTATCCATCAAAGTACTGGCATCGTTTACCGGCACACCATAAATAATATATTTAAAGGCAGGCACATCGTCGGCATTTAATACATAGCCTTTAGGTTTATAACCCGTGCCCGCGGTATCCAAACCCCAGGCGGCATTTGCATCATGGAGTTTTTCGATAGCCGGTACCGGCTTACCCAGGTATTGAACAGAACCTGCCGGGCGGGATGAGCCGTCGCCCCTGTCATGCCACATCGGCGTAGCATCCAAAAAGCCGCCGCGCCAGATCGCTACTATCATCCCTTTATCCAGATCGTAAGTATAATGCAGCAATCCAGGGCTGCCCACATTTACGCCATGTGTAACCCTGATGCCTCCCGGCAGATCAGAGAAACTGCGGACTATAGTGTTTGAAGCAGCGTTGATTATAATAGGATCAACCGGGTCATTGTTACTTACGTTGGCATCACTTAGCAGGTACTCGCGTACGCCCGGACCTGCTACAGTAAGCCCCAGGGCTGGTTTAGCCCAATCTACCGTTTTTGAATAGAATAATTCAAACGGATGATCGCCGGCCTGCAGTTGTATTTTACCTTTGCCCCCGTTCTCAGTCAATGCGACAACATCGGTGCCGTTAATACGAAATATACCTTTCCCTCCCGGCACACTCAGGTTAAAAGCATATTCGCCGGCTTCCTTAACCTGGATATTACCTGTGTACCGCATTAAAAAATCGTTATTGAGTTTACTTTGATTTGATGACAATACAGGCGAAGCTCCTTCCGACTCGGGCTTTAGCTTTTTATATCCATCCATGGTGATATCGCCACCCTTATAAACCCAATATTTCAGGTTTGAAAGCGTCGGTTGCGGTTTATCATAACTGATTATCTTGATATTACGGAAAGCCACCGCGCCATGATCACCCTGCAAACGCAGCGGACCGGTTGCGGTCTCCCCCTTATCAAAAGCTCCCCGGGTTGACCCGCTAAGCTCTACATTGTCCTGGACCAAAACCCCATTTAACCAAACGTAAAGCACTTTTGCATTGGAGATCTTTTGCCCCTTACCATCAAAGCGCGGCGCCTGGAACGAAATTTTGATATGCTGCCACAAACCTGGCGCGCGACTGGCATTTTGCCTTGGTGCATGGCCATCATAACCTTGCTGCCCATCTGGTTTACTATCATCCCAGCGCTCATAAATGCCACCATTATCGCCCGATTTAGGGTTTACTGTTCCCCAGCTATCCAAAAGCTGAATTTCATAACGACCCTGCAAATAGATGCCGGAATTTGATCCTTTGGCCATCATATAATCAAGCTCCAGGTCGGCATCACCATAAACAGTTTTAGTAAACAGGTCTTTCGCGCCCTTTTTGCCGGGCAGGTTTACCAAAATTCCGGTACCATCTTTAACGGTTAAAACTTCATCCTGCGTAATATCGGCCTGTGCACCGGCTGCAATTTTCCAGTTTGATGAAGGATTATCGAAAAAAGAAAGATCATGAAGAGATACCGTGTTTTGCGCCCTGACTTGCTGGGAACCCAACAGGCAAAAACACGCTATCCAAAACTTTTTCCGCCCGGGTAGTTTAGGAAATTGATTAAAGCAATCCATCGATTTTTAATATAATTTGGTTATTGGTTATCGGGTATAATGATACCCGACTTACACTGGCAATGCCAAGATAATTATTTTTAACAATCGATTGCGAAAAATTAAGAAATAAGCTGAATTTAATTTCACATTTGCTTAAAACGCTGAATGGGCAAGGTGATCGATTTCTTACTGTACAGCGGCCGGAGGCCGGGTAATAACCGTCACTCGGCTGGAGCCGAGCGACGGCAGGGAGGCTTGAATGAGCAACGGGGCTAAAAACTATGTCATTGCGAGCGATAGCGCAGAGCTACCGCGAGTTTAACGCAGTGTAACTCGTGGTATAACATGGTAAAGCTTTCAGCTTTACCCCAACTTTACTATCTTAACTCCCCAATGAGCAGCAATTATAAATTCCACGATCAGGAACGACCTTATTTTGTGACTTTTACTGCAATAAGATGGATAGACGTATTTACAAGACGAGAATATAAAGAGATCATTATCGACAGCCTCAAATACTGCATCGCACATAAAGGACTTCAATTATACGCATGGGTGATCATGAGCAATCATATTCACTTGATCATCGGTACAAATGATAAACCGATGCAGGATATTTTAAGAGATATAAAAAGGCATACCTCAAAAACCCTCATAAAAGCCATCGACGAAAATATTCAGGAAAGCAGACGCGAATGGATGCTTTGGCTTTTTGGACGGGCAGGTAAAGCGAATTCAAATAATGAACAATATCAATTTTGGCAACAAGGCAATCATCCTATTGAGTTATGGAGTAATGAGGCCATTAATCAAAAACTTGATTATCTGCATAATAATCCCGTAACTGCGGGCTGGGTTGAGGAGCCTGAGCATTACCTTTATAGCAGTGCAAGGGATTATGCCGGAGGCAGAGGGTTGATTGACATTGTTTTAATGGGCTGATTTGGTTTCGTAAGCTGGAAGCTTACTCCATGCTATACCACGAGTTACGCTGCGCTAAACTCGCGGCAGCAATGTAAATGCGTAGGGAATGTCAGTCTGAGCTTGTCGAAGACTCGTGCGCAGAGGCCTACCCACCATGGTTCGACGGGCTCACCATGACAGCCTTTTTATCCCTGCATGGCGTATAAACCCCTCCCTGCTTTTGCGCACAAGCCAGCCGCACCCCTCCCGTGGGGAGGGAATGGGAGTCATGCCGAACTTGTTTCGGCATCTCACAGGATAGGTAACCGGCTTGTTATATACCTTGCTTATGGGATGCCGAAACAAGTTCGGCATGACGAGTCCTTTTTCTTGATTCCTGACTCTTGATTCCTGATTCTTTTCCCCTCTCTACCCCCATTGCAGCATTTCCAGTTTGAAGCCTATTTTGTGCATCTCCCATACTTCAACGGCGTATACGCCAAACTCTTCTACTACTTTGCCGGTCATCCGGTAAAAGCCATCGCCCTGGAAAGTGTAGCGTTTTAGTGATTCGGGCCAGTGTACGGTGTCGAGCCAGTCGCCGTGGGGATCAAGGAAAGTACCAAAGTTCATGATCTCGTGCTTAATGGTATTTGATTCTTTGATGGCTACCAGCTGGCCCAATATCTTCACCGTTTGTCCCAGTTTATCGGGCAGATCTTTTACATACGTGAGGCCCTGCTGATCATCATCAACCATCGGGAAAGTATCTGTCAAGGCAAAGCCCAATATCTCGATCTCGTCAAAAGCATCCTGCAGCGGGCGACTGCTCAGCGCTGGTAGCTTAAAATCAGCAACAGGTTCATGAAACAGAGCCGCGGTAACGGGCTGATCTTCCTGCTGTTTCTGAAAAAAATTGGCACGCCACAGCAATTCTTGTTTGCTGATGCCGGTAAAGCGCAGCGCCCCAATGCGGATCAGGATGTTCAGCTGCTCCATACCGGGTTGGGTACGTTCCATAAAATCCTCCATCGTGAGGTATGGGCCATGATGTTGGCGCTCGGTAATAATGGCCTTCAGCAGGCCGGCGGTTAGTCGTTCAATATGCACCAGGCCCACATACACATCTGTGCCTTTAATATTGGTGTAGGTGTCGCTTTGGTTTACGCAGGGCGCATGCAGGCGCGCGCCGGCCCTTTTTAACTCGTGAAAATAAAAAGGGGTACGGTAAAAGCCGCCAAAATTATTGATCACCCCTACCATAAACTCCATCGGGAAATAGGTTTTGAGGTAAAGACTCTGGTAGCTCTCGACCGCGAAACTGGCCGAATGTGCCTTGCTGAACGAGTAGCCGCTAAAACTGGCTATCTGCCGCCAAACTTCCCTGCTGATATGGGGCGGATAACCTTTCTCTTTACAATTGCTGAAGAACTTCCCCTCTATCCTGATCATCTCTTCGTTACCCCGGTACTTACCCGACATGGCTCTGCGCAGGATATCCGCCTCGGCCATATCCAGGCCGCCAAAGTGGTGGGCTATCTTGATCACATCCTCCTGGTACACCATAATCCCAAAGGTTTCCTTCAGCAGTTCCTCCATTTTGGGGTGCAGGTATTGTACTTTATCCTGGTTGTGGTAATTGTAAATATAGGCCTTCATCATACCCGATTGCGCCACGCCCGGCCTGATGATGGAACTGGCCGCCACCAGGGTGAGGTAATCATCACACTCCAGCTTCATGAGCAGTTGGCGCATAGCCGGGCTTTCGATATAAAAGCAACCGATGGTATCGGCCCGGCGGATCCTGTCGGCCACCAGCGGATCTTTCATAAAATCATCCACCCGGGTAATATCTATATCGATGCCTTTGTTTTGTTTAACCAGTTGTATAGTATCCTTAATGTGGCCCAATCCCCGCTGACTCAATATATCCAGCTTAATGAGCCCCACACGCTCGGCCCCGAACATATCAATCTGCGAGGTGGCGAAACCTTTCGGGGGCATTTCCAGCGCGGTATATTGATGAATAGACTCCTCGGATATCAGCATCCCCCCGGCATGTATGCTCAGATGGTTGGGGAAATCCTGCATAAGGGCGGCATATTTCAGGATAACTTTCTGTATGCTGTCCTCCTTCAAAGTCGCATTCCTGTTTTTTACCAGGGTATCTATTTCTTCTTTGGGCAGGCCCAATACTTTACCCAGTTCGCGAATAGCGGCCCTGCGCTGAAAAGTGCCGTGCATACCCAACAGGGCCACATGATTTTCGCCATACTTGTCAAAAATATAACGGATGATCTCGTTCCTGTCCTTATGGCTAAAATCCATATCAAAATCGGGCGGGGAAGTGCGGAACTTATTCAGGAAACGTTCAAAGTACAGATCCAGCTTGATGGGGTCTACGTCGGTTATTTTTAAATTATAGGCGATGATGGAATTGGCGCCGCTCCCCCGGCCTACATAATAAAAACCTCGTTCGCGGGCAAAGTTCACCACGTCCCACACGATTAAAAAGTAGGAGTTGAACCGGAGGTCGTTAACCACTTTTAATTCCTTTTGCACCCTTGCTTCAATCACCGGGTCATCGGGGTAGCGTTCCTTCATCCCGGTTAAAGCCAGCTGCTCCAACAGCAGGCGGTCTCCCTCTAAGGAATCGGTATAGGTTTGTTTGTTTTTGTCTGATTTGGGGTCGATGATCATCGCTGTACCACATGCGGCTATCAGCTGTTGGGTGCGCCTGATGATAGCCGGGTACCCGCTGAATTTGTCCATCAGTTCTTCTTCGGTCATGAACATTTCGTCGGGCGATGCTACCTCATCGGGTGATAATTTCGACAGCAGCGTATTCCCGTCAATGGCCCTTAAAAGCCGGTGCAGGTTAAAGTGCTTTTTACTTTGAAAAGTTACCGGCTGGCGAATGATGAATTTTTCGGGATGATCTTTTACCGGCATACTAAACAATTTGTTCACCTCATTTGCCCGTACGCCGATCAATTCATTGTCCTTCAGTTCCCGGGGATGTAATGCGCCCAGGGCATAAATAATAAAGACATCAGTATCAAAAACCGGCCGGACCGGAAAGGGCTGATCGGCCATTTTATACCGGGACACAAAACGGTTTATCTGCATCAATCCCTGGTCGTTACGCGCTATCAGCAGGTAACAAAAGCGTTTATCGTTATGAATTTCGCAGCCTAAAATGGGTTTGATATCCGCTTCGCGGCAATAATGTACAAAGTCCCAGGCATCGGGGTTACCATTAATATTGGTGAGGGCCAGCGAGCCAATGCCCATTGCCTTTGCCTGCGCTATCAACGCTTTGGTTTCATACGTACCATAGCGGTAGCTGAACCATGTTTTGCAATTAACGTACATAACGCTCCTTTTCTATCGCGTTGAGTTGCTGGGCAATGGATCGATGTACAGCATCCTCCCCAAAACGCTTGCGGATATGATCCATAGCCTGGTAAAGGCGGATATTTTCGACCGTATCGTTAAACAGATTGATCTGGTATTGCCCCTGCACCAGGTGACTTAAGCGCACACCCAGCAAGCGAACCAGCTGGCGGCGGTCGTACACTTTTTTAAAAAGCTCTTTAGCGGTTTGCAGTAGCACATCGTCAGACGAGGTATAGCTGATCACCGCCTGCTTGGTTTCGGTATTAAAATCGGAGTAACGCAGCTTGATGGTGACGCAGCCGCACAGTTTTTTTTGCTGCCGGAGCTGGAAGCTAACTTTCTCGGTCATCCGTACCAGTTCGCGGTGTAAAAACTGGACATCAATGGTATCGTTCTCAAAGATCTCTTCGGTGCCGATGCTTTTTTGTTCAGAATAAG
>Ga0105239_10002652_pt1 | contig 22569 bp, 13 predicted proteins | sample KBSC44metaG_FD_92761 | JGI IMG/M metagenome (GOLD analysis project Ga0105239, IMG submission 92761) | Corn rhizosphere microbial communities from Kellogg Biological Station, Michigan, USA - KBS C4-4 metaG | ecosystem: Host-associated > Plants > Roots > Rhizosphere > Soil | place: Michigan, USA... | reverse complement strand
TATTTTCATGCGCAGTTTCGCAGGGTAAATCCATTGCCCTATAAAAAGGATTATGTTTTGGTTGATAGTATTCAAGGCAAAGGCCAATATGTAGGTACTTACCTGGCCTATGGTTCCAACAAGAATGGTTGGTGGGGCGAGGGCGAGATCAAATTTTTTATGGATGGCGATACCAAATTCCCTACCATAAACGGTACAGGTACCGAAGATTATTTCTGCGGATCATATGATTTTGATACCCATCATAAAGATGCCAATGGCAAAGAAGAAGATAAAACCGAGTACACCGAATTTTGCAGCCCCTACAGTGGCCTGCACCAGGTGATCCGTGGCGACGGCCATTATAACATAGCCCAACGCTTTGGCCTGTATCGCTGGCATATTGCCGATCCTATACGGTTTGAGAAAAGTTTAAAGGTTACCATACAGGCTTTAGGCTGGCGGCACGACGGACGATATATGCCTTTGCAGGATGATATCGCTTCAACCGTTTTTTGGTATCAGAGCGGGCCACATGGCCCTTTCCCTAAATTCCCCTCACGGGATGAATTAGAAGTTAATTAATGTTATTGTATATATCTACCTCATGAAATTATATAAAATAGCAAAAGGCATCTTATTGGAACATAACAATTCGGCTTATATTATTGATGATGAATGGGACAGCCTCATCAACCGTGATGACCTGGCCGGATACCTGCAATTGATATCTGCTGATACCACTCCGATAAGTGCCGAAGTAAAGAATGAACACTTAAATGGAAAAATATTACCGCCAATTGGTAGTCAGGAAGTTTGGGCCGCCGGTGTTACCTATTTAAAGAGCAGGGATGCCCGGATGGAAGAATCGGAAAGCTCTGGTGGAGCGACTTTGTATGATAAGGTGTATGATGCCCCACGCCCCGAATTGTTTTTTAAAGCCATCGCACAAAGGGTTGCCGGAACCGGAGCAGAAGTTTATATCCGTAAAGATTCTGAATGGAATGTGCCCGAACCGGAACTTACCTTATTTATCAATTCCAAAGGGAACATACAGGGGTATACTATTGGGAATGATATGAGCTCGCGAAGTATTGAAGGCGAAAATGCTTTGTATCTGCCGCAGGCAAAAATATACGAAAAAAGCGCGGCGCTTGGCCCTTGTCTGCTGGTAGCAACAGAGCCCATTGCCGGGGAGTCGGCGATTAAAATGCTGATTAAACGTAATGGAGAGATAGCTTACCAGGATGCCACCACCATATCACGGATGAAACGATTGTTGACCGAATTAACCTGCTATTTATACAGCGAATGTGATTTCCCCGTAGGTGCATTTTTAATGACTGGTACTTGCCTGGTGCCACCGCCTACCTTTACCCTGCAACCGGGTGATGTGGTTGAAATCACTATCGACGGCATTGGTACACTGGTTAATACCATCGCTTTAAACCCGAAACATAAATAATAAGGTATGAAAACGACTAAGATCTTGCTTGTTTCTTTCCTACTTACCGGTTTATATGCCTGCGATACCCAAGTTGCTTCACCACAAAAAGGCACTTTTGATTACGACCTGGAGTTTTTAAAAGCAAAGGATAGTGTTGTTGTTTTAAAGAGCGATGACGGTAAAGGACAGATTATCGTTTCACCCAAATACCAGGCTAAAGTATTTACCTCAACGGCTGATGGTTTAGATGGAAAAAGCTTTGGCTGGATAAAATACGAAACTTTTAATGCCAAACAATTGGACGCCCATATGAATGCCTATGGTGGTGAAGATCGCTTGTGGCTTGGCCCCGAAGGTGGCCGGTTCTCTTTGTTTTTTAAACCGGATACCAAAATGGAGTTCGATAACTGGCACACCCCGCCGGCTATCGACAATGAAAGCTGGGAGCTGGTTTCATCAACCGGTAAAATGGCCAGTCTGGCAAAAAATACCAGCATACAAAATTATGCAGGTACAACATTATCCATCAAATTACAGCGTGATATTGAAATATTAGAACCCGCTGCTATCCAACAACTATTAGGGATTGATGCTGATAGTACGGTAAAATCTGTGGGTTTTAGCACCGTAAATACCATTACAAACAGCGGCACTACCGCTTGGGATAAAACTGTCGGTGCACCTTGTTTATGGAGCCTTGATATGTTTACCCCTTCGCCCAAAACAGTAATTATTGTGCCTTATAAAGAGGATGCTACAGGTAAGGTCGCCACAACAAACTATTTTGGTGAGATCCCGAAAGACAGGATAGCATATAACAAGGGAATCTTATTATTTAAAGCCGATGGTAAATCACGTGGTAAGTTAGGTATCCCACCAAATCGGGCCAAAAATGTGATAGGTAGTTATGATGCTGCTAATCATGTTTTAACTATTGTGCTTTTTGATCTGGATGATAAAGGCGACTATTTAAACCAGGAATGGAAACCGGATACAGCACCTTTTACCGGCGACGCTGTTAATGCTTATAATGATGGACCATTAGCAAATGGCAGCCAGATGGGGCCATTTTATGAACTGGAAAGTGTATCGCCCGCGGCATTTTTAAAACCGGGCGAAAAATTATCGCACAAGCATAGTGTATTCCATTTTATGGGCGATATCAATACCCTGGATAAGATAGCGTTGAAAACACTTGGCTTCTCGCTTCATGATAAAAATCATAACATTTAAACAAATATTCAAAATCTAATTATTAAACCATTATAACCACCCGATGACCAAGAACAACAATCTGTTTGCCGTAGCCCTGATCACCTCCCTGTTTTTTATATGGGGTTTCGCGCTAAATCTTAATCCTATCCTTATTCCGCATTTGAAAAAGGCCTGCCAGTTGAGCGATCTTCAATCATCATTGGTTGATTCGGCCTCCTACATAGCTTATTTCCTGTTGCCCATACCCGCTGCCCAGTTCATGAAGCGTTATGGTTATAAAGGCGGTATATTATTAGGGTTGATACTGTTTTCGGTCGGGGCATTTTTGTTTTATCCGGCTTCTATTGTTCGTAATTACGCGTTTTTCTTGGGTGCGTTATTCATCATATTTTCGGGAGCCGCTTTTTTAGAGACAGCCGCAAACCCCTATATTACCGCCCTCGGCGACCCGGCAGGGGCTACACAGCGTATCAACTTTGCACAATCATTTAATGGTTTGGCAGCAGTTCTGGCTCCGCTTGTTGGGGGTGTGGTTATTTTATCGGGCAAAACTTTAACCGCAGCGCAGGAAGCAGCCATGTCGCCGGCGCAATTAAATGATTATCTGAATAAAGAAGCTTCGTCGGTACAAGCACCTTTTATCATCATTGGTGTGGGCGTACTCATTGTAGCTATACTTTTATACAGAACACATTTACCACAGATAGTTGAAGAAGGCGAGGGAATGGAGCACCACGAAAGCCTGTCGCTTTTTCAAAGAATGAGTTCACTCTTTAAAGAAAAGAATTTACGGTTTGGCGTTATTGCACAATTCTTTTACGTAGGCGCGCAAGCCTGTGTGGGTAGTTTCTTCATCCGTTTCTCTGAACGTGTGGCGGGAATGGATGAAAAATCAGCAGCCTATTATTTAACAGCAGGAATGTTCGCGTTTTTGGCAGGCAGAGCTATCGGTACATTTTTAATGACATTTATTAATCCGGTAAAACTATTGGCCGTTTTTGGTATTACCAATGTAATACTGATTGTAGCATCTGTTTTTCTGCATGGCAAATTCCCGGTATTCGCCTTAATTGCCGTTGACTTTTTTATGTCGATTATGTTTCCTACTATTTTCTCCTTAAGCATCCGGGGATTGGGTGCCAAAACAAAAGAAGGGTCGTCATTGGTGATCATGGCTATTGTGGGTGGAGCTGTTTTTCCTCCCATCATGGGCCGCTTGTCCGACTTAACTAACATACAAATAGCCTACCTGGTACCGGCAGTCTGCTTTTTGTTTGTGTTTTATTTTGCCTTAAAAAATCTGAAAGTAAAAGAGGTGAAACTTTCCGTTTCCCATTGATCAATATTGGATAATTATAATATATAAAGATGAATTTAGAAATCACTGATAAGGTAATTATAGTAACCGGTGGTGCAAAAGGCATTGGCGAAGGGATTGTAAAAGTGTTGGCCAGCGAAGGGGCTATACCGGTCATAGTAGGCAGGGTAGAGGCGGATAACCTGAAAGCAGTACAGGCTGTAGAGGCAGCGGGTGGAAGAGCTTTCCAGGTAGTTGCAGAACTGACAGATCCTGCGGCAAGCGAAAACGCGATTAAAGCTGTGGTTGCCAAATTTGGCCGTATTGATGGCCTGGTGAATAATGCTGGTGTAAATGATGGTGTAGGTTTAGAGAGTGGGGATTATGAAGGCTTTATGGCTTCCTTGCATAAAAACGTGGTGCATTATTATTTGATGGCGCATCATGCTTTACCTGAACTAAAAAAATCAAAAGGAGCGATATTAAATATCACCTCCAAAACGGCAGATACCGGTCAGGGTCATACTTCCGGGTATGCGGCATCAAACGGCGGGCGCAATGCCTTAACCCGTGAATGGGCCGTCGAATTGTTAAAATATGGTATCAGGGTTAACGCTATAGTGGTAGCAGAATGCTGGACCCCGTTATATGCCAACTGGATAAAAACACTCCCGGATCCGGATGGAAAATTGCGCGAAATTGAATCCAAAATACCATTGGGTAACCGCATGACAACAGCCGAAGAAATTGCTAGTACCACGGCATTTTTATTATCACCGCGCTCGAGCCATACCACCGGGCAGCTTATTTACGTGGACGGTGGTTACGTGCATCTGGATAGGGCATTAGCCAACGCCTGATTAATAAATATAGGAGTTGTTTTCATTAAAAAGCCATACGCAAATAGCGTATGGCTTTGTTAGTTTATCACAATTTGCGGTAAACTAATTGTATAATGTTCAGGTTGGTTGCATTTTGGTTAAGCTAAAGCATGAATGCTTTTAGATATTTTTGTGCGTATTCGCCCCAATTTTTCATTACGGAGGATAGCGTGGTATATAACGATTTGTTATTAACCGGTTTTCCTTTTTTTGGCGGCGCCAAAGCTTTGTCCTCAATAGGCATATCGGTTACCTTGGTGGCAAACCAGGTCATGTTTTCATGAGGAAGGGCAACACCCAATATCATACCCGGTAAACCGTTAAATAATTCAGGGCCGCCTGATACAGGGATCTCATCCGTATAAAAAGCTACCACATAAATAGAATCAAGGACGAGGGCATTAGCCCGGCGACAGGTATAGCCTGCAATTTCACGGGTTTCGCTGGTGATCTTCCAGTTGATCTTCCGTGTACTGTCTTTTACCAGAAAGGTTTCTTCAAATACCTTTTTCTGATTGGTAACCATACTGGCAGACAGATCGGTAAAAACAGTATTTACTTGTCCGGCCATTGGACTGTCGCTAAAAAATCCTCCGGTAGTAGTTTCGGGTTCAATAGGCGTATACAGGGTTTTGTTGTTGCCAAAAGTTAAAGTGCTTTTTAGTGTTTTGAATTGCTTTTGCGTTTTTTTATAAGAATCAAAAGCCGGGCGCAGAAAGCTTTCATTATCCTTGGTGATCTGTTTTTCGAAAAGGGCATACATGTTTATCGTTTTTTCAAACGTAATGGTGCCGTTTTCGGTAAAGTGTTTGTTTTGGGCAAACAGCCTGTCGCTGCCAAGCGCTAACAATATGGTGATGGTTAATATGATGTATTTCATGTGATTATTTTTTAGGTGCGCCACCGCCCATGTGATTAAAATCCCAAACAAGCGAAAGCATAAAGTATCTTTTTATAGCGGTGTAACGTTCCTGGGTAAGCAGATTGCCCGATCCTGTGCGGTTATAGCCAACGTTCTGGTTCAGGAGGTCATTACCGGATATGGATAGTTTAAGGCTTTCGTCCTTCATAAATGATTTGGTGATACTGGCATTCAGGGTAGTGCGCCTGAAATCTTCGCTAACGGATTGTGTAGCTGCGTTATATTGATAATTAGCGTCGGTACCTATCTGGAACTTGGCTGGCAGATAAACGTTAAAGCCAGCGTAGCCATTAAACCCGCTCCCGTTGTTATTGATGAGTGGTTGTAACGATTGGGAGTTTACTGTATAGGTTGGGCCTGCACCGGCCCAAAAATCATATTTCTTTTGCTTGTATTTTGACAGCCTGAAGCTGGCAGAGTAGGTGTATACTTTGGTTTCGTTGAGCTGATTTTTAGCCAATTGATTACTTGAAAGGTTAAAATAATTACTGCCGTTCATGTTTAAACCAAGGCCTGCATTAATATCAACTTTGGGTATTTTTTGATCAAAGTAGGCATTAAAGTACATGTTGGAGGTTTGGTGCCCTTTAAGGTTTGATGATTGATAAGTACTTACCCCGGTTGCATCATCTGTAGTTACGTTGCTTACAATGGGGTTAATGGTACGCGAATAAGACCCGCTTATCCAGATGGATTGCCCGCTGATAACCTTGTAAGAGTTGTAGCTGGCACTGATGCGGTTGGTAAACGATGGTTTAAGATCGGGATTGCCCAGTGTTATGTTTAGTGGATCGGTATTTACTCTTACCGGCTGTATCTGGTCAATCGAGGGTTGTGAGGTGTTGCCATTATAGTTTATCCGGAATGATTGCTGTTGCGAAAATTTGTATTGAAAACTTGCCTGCGGGTACCAGTTCACAAAGTTGCGGGTAAGGGTATTGTTGGTAAACTCATCTATCTGTTTAAAATTTACGGTAGATACCTTGGAGCCGAAATTAATGATCACTTTTTTCTTTTTATAATTGAATATGGCCCCAAGCTGGTTTGATAGCTGATTTAGCTTAAAATTATTGCTCAGCGTGTCGTCCAGTATAGTATAATTTCCCGAAGCATCCTTGTCAAATGAGCGCCTGTCTGACCGCCCGTTGTTGATATTGATACCATAATTTACTACCAGTGCCAGCGCTTTGGTAAAAGGCTCAGAATAAGTGATATTGGTATTCAGGATAGAGCTTTCGCTTAGCCCTGTTTTATACTGGTCAATTTTCTGGGTAGTGTTCTGCTTGCCAAAGAAATCGGTTTCTGATTTTAAAAAGCCGTTTGTTTTATTTTGATTATATGCCTCAGTAACATTTATGGAAAAGCTGCGGCCCACTTTTTTGAATTTCTTATTATAAAATACACTGGCATTCAATATTTTTTGATCACCATTATTAATAACGCCCCTGGTGTTCTTATTCAGCAAAGTATCATTGCGCAAGCTTGTAGTATTATAATCACTATTGGTAATGGAACTTTTGGTGGTACCATCAACAGATACTTTAAGGTTGGATGAGGTATCTATCTTTAATTGATAAGTAGCATCCAGCTTTTGCCTGAACATGTGATTGTGGAAAGTTTGGTCGCTACTGCTGTTTAAAGCAATTCCCGGTTGATTGTTAACCCCCGGCAGGTTATTTTGGGTTTGCGTGTTGCGGGTACCATCTACATTTAAAGATCCTATTTTATAATTGGTATTGATCGATTCTTTGTCGGCGTTCCATTTGGTATCATAATGCGCGCCTCCTGACCGGGCAAGCGGGATACCCTGGCCGTTGTACTGGCCACTAAATGAATCCAATCCATCATCACCGCCGCCACCATAAAAATAGATCTCGCCACCATCCCCAAATTCTAAACCGCCGCCAGAGCTGCCATATTTTGAATTATCCTCCCAGCCTAAACCTGTTTTGCCGGTATTGCCGATAGTCCCGTACAGCGAAAACTTTTGCTTACCCTTAAACCGGTTAAACATCAATTGCTCCTGGTAATATTTATCGGTGCCTCCTTCGGCGTCAATCTTGCCGAAGTAGCCATTCTTCTTATCTTCCTTCAGTTTTATATTGATGGTCTTGTTTTTTACGCCATCGTCGATGCCGGTAAATGCGGCCTGGTCGCTCTTTTTATCATATAGCTGCACCTTATCAACCATATCGGCGCGCAGGTTTTTGGTAACCAGTGTGGGGTCATCCCCAAAAAACTCTTCACCATCAACCAATACTTTGCTTACCGTTTGCCCCTGGGCTGTAATTTTGCCATCCTTATCTACCTGTATGCCTGGTAGTTCTTTGAGCAGATCCTCTACTTTGGCATTGGGCTGTACGGTAAATGCGGCGGCGTTAAATTCGGTAGTATCGCCTTTTATTTTAACAGCTGCTGCTTTAGCCTTAATGATCACTTCGGCAAGCAACTGGGTTTTCAAGATCATTTTAATGCGACCAAAATCATGCGTGGTGTGTGCCGAATCCAGGATGAAACGATCTACATAATCGGCATAGCCAGGATAAGTCACCAGTAATATCAGTTTTCCTTTTTTGAGGTTGTTTATTTCAAAGCTGCCATCTTTTACCCGGGTGAATTTTTGAAGAATAGAATCTTTGGCATTTAATACACTAACGGTGGCATTGGTTAGTTTGGAACTGGAAGCGGTATCAGCAACCGAGCCTTTAATAGAATAAGTATTTTGCGCGAATACCGAAACCGTACTTAAACAAAGTATTATTATTAGTGCAGGTATTGTGATTTTCATAAGGTTCTTTATGAAAACCAAGGTATAACTAAAACTTTAGTATTCAAAAGGATTTAACAAATTAACCTGTGAATTTAACATTTATTAACATTTTTTATGATAAGTGTTTGATAATTAACGTTGTTTTAACGGAGGATTTACTCGTATCGCAGTGCTTCAATAGGATCAAGACGGGAGGCCTTTTGTGCGGGATAGTATCCAAAGAAAATACCCGTAACCGCGCAAACTATAAAGGATAATACCACCGATGATTCGGAAACGATAGTTGGCCATGATAGGGTAAGCGTAACTACATTTGAGGAAACAATACCTAAAATAACGCCAATAATACCCCCGGTAATACTGATCAGGATAGCTTCCATTAAAAATTGCAGCATGATATCTTTTCCGCGGGCGCCAATGGCCATTCGCAAACCAATTTCACGCGTACGTTCGGTAACCGAAACATACATGATATTCATAATACCTATACCTCCGATAACTAATGATATACCCGCTATTACCGTAAGCAAAACGGTAAGTAAACCACTGGTTGAGCTCAGGGTATTTATTAATTCGGCCTGGGTACGTACAGTAAAATCATTGTCCTCGTTATCACGCAAACGGTGCGAAGTACGTAGGATAGAGGTCATTTCTGCTGTGGCTGCATCTGTGACTGCTTCACTGGCTGCCGAAGCGTAAATATTCTGGTAATAAATGGTAGCCAGTATCCTTTTCTGAATAGTAGTATAAGGTGCGATCAATATATCATCCTGATCCTGCCCGAAAGCGTTTTGTCCTTTGGGGTTCAATATCCCGATCACCTGGAAGGGGATCTTGTTAAAGCGGATCACCTTCCCTATGGGGTTTTCGCCATTTGGGAAAAGGTTGTCAATAACGGTTTGCCCTATAAGGCACACTTTGGCCGAGGTAAGCACATCCTGTTGTGTAAAGGCAATGCCATCCTTTAAAGTTAGCATGCGGATGTCCAGATAATCGGGACTTACACCCTGCATCGATGTTGGCCAGTTTAAGGCCCCGTTAATGGCCTGGCCTTTTGCTGTTAATGAAGGTGATATCTCCGTAATATATTGCGCTTCCCGTTTCAGGGCCACGATATCTTTTTCAGTAAGAGTCTGGAAGCTGGAGCCGGCAATACGTACACCTCCTGTAAGGTTACTACTGGGCAATACGGTGATCATATTGGAGCCCATGCTCGACAGCTGATCATGGATACTTTGCTTTGACCCCTGACCAATGGCAACCATCGCAATAACCGCGGCCACCCCAATAATAATACCCAGCATAGTTAAAAAGGCCCGTAGTTTGTTACGCTGTAGTGCCTTAAAAGCTATCCGTATGAGGTTTAATATATTCATGGTTGCTGGTTAATAATCTTCAGTTACAGGAAGGCTGGCCAATACCTCTTTTGCCGACCTGGGCTCTTTGTTCTGCGTGTCCTTCTGGATCTTACCATCGCGCAGTTGAATGGTACGGCTGCTGAATGAGGCAATATCCGGCTCGTGGGTAACAAACACAATGGTTTTACCTTGTTGCTGGTTCAGATCCTGCATCAACGACATGATCTCGTATGATGTGCGGCTGTCCAAATTACCGGTAGCCTCATCTGCTAGGATCATTACCGGTTCATTCACCAATGCCCTGGCAATAGCTACACGCTGCTGCTGCCCGCCTGATAACTGACTTGGCGTATGGTCAAACCGATCGGCCAGTTTTACGGCTTCCAACGCGTGGATGGCCCTTTCTCGACGTTCGCTCACGCTGATATCTTTATTATAAAGCAAGGGCAGTTCTACATTTTCAAGCGCCGATGTGCGGGGTAACAAATTATAAGCCTGGAAAACGAAGCCTATTTTATGGTTGCGCAACTGGGCCAATTCATCACGCGATAGTTTTTTGATATCCACACCATCCAGCAGATAATCGCCAATGGAGGGTTTGTCCAGACAGCCCAAAATATTAAGCAAGGTTGTTTTGCCCGATCCGCTGCTCCCCATAATGGTGACAAACTCGCCGGCCTGTACGGTAAAGGAGATGCCCTTAAGCGCGCGTACAATTTCGCTGCCCATCTGAAACTCACGTTTCAGTTCGCGTATCTCTAATATTGTTTTGCTCATCGTCCTCTTCCGCCTCCCCCTCTTCTTTGCGGCATAAACGGACTGGCGCCTGCTTTAGTTGTCGATGCGGTACCGGCCGCGCCACCGGTAATACCGGTAACTACGGCATCATTGGCAGTTAAGCCGCCCAAAACCTCCACCTGTGTATTATCGTTCAAACCGGTCTGTATTTTTTTTCTGCTTAATTTTTTACCATCCAGTACCCATACAAACGCGGTTTGTTTGGTAACCCCGGTACTGTCTTTACGACTTTTGCCTGTATGGGCAGCTTGTGCATTATCATCAGTAACGCCGGTTGTCGAGGCCTTTTTCCTGGAGCCTTTATGCCCGATCTTGCCCACAATTTCATAGTCTTTCATTAAGGACGAGTCTGGGCTGAAGCTTAATGCCTTGGCAGGTATCAACAGGGCATCGTTAACCTCTTTGGTATAGATAATGATATTGGCCGTCATGCCTGGTTTTAGTTTCATATCATCATTAGGGGCATTAATAATAGTGGTGTAAGTAACTACGTTTGATGATACTGATGGGTGCAGCCGGATATCTTCAACCGTACCTGCAAACTGATCGTTTATAAAAGCATCAACGGTAAATGAGGCCCGCTCGCCCGCTTTTACATCGCCGATATCTGCTTCATCAACGTTCGCCTCCACCTCCATTTTGGTAATATCCTTGGCTATTACAAATAGGGTAGGTGTGCTGAAACTCGCGGCAACCGTTTGCCCTGTACTTATGTTTCTATTGAGCACCACACCGTCAATAGGCGAATAAATATCGGCATATGACAAATTTTTTGTGGCCGACCGTACTTGTGCCTGGGCGCTCACCACCGATGCCTGCGCCGCGTTGAGTGTGTTGAGGGCGCTGTCATAATCGGCTTTACTGATGGCGTCGGTTTTATAGAGCAGGTTTTGCCGGTTAAAATTATTTTTAGCATACACCAGTTGGCTTTGGGCGTTTTGAAGGTTCCCGTTGTACTGATCAAGCGTAGCCTGTAATAATGATTTATCGAGTTCGGCAATCAGCTGCCCTTTTTTAACCTTTGAGTTAAAATCAGCATACAAATATTTAATAATACCCGATACCTGCGTACCCACGGTAACTGTATCAACCGGCTCTATTCTGCCGGTAGCGGTTACACTTTGTGCTATATATCCCTTGGTTGGTTTCTGCGTAGTAAGCACCACCGGAGGTGTCGGTTTCCTGATAAAGAAAAACCAGATGAGCACCAATACTATGAGTATAGCTACTATGATGATGATATTTTTATAACTTTTCTTCATGATATCAGGTGCTTATAATTTAATAGGTACCCCTCTGTAAAAATCATAGATCTTTAAGGTTAATAAGGTGTTGTATTTGGCTTGTATAAAAGCCTGCTGGGCCTGCACGTACAGGTTTTTCTGTAATAAAAAATCTACCGTGTTAGCTACGCCTACTTTCAATTGCTCGCTGGCAATGCGATAGCTCTCCTTGCTATATTTATATTCTTCGCTGGCCGCATCATACTGGCTGCGGGCATTTTGCACGTTGATGTACGCGCGTTCAACCGTTTGCGATAGCGTGATGCGGGTATTTTTAAGATCAAGCTGTGCCTGTTTTACGTTTATTTTAGCTTCCTCCACCTGGGTTTTTACTACCCGTTTGGTAAAAATGGGTATGGCCAGGGTAAGTCCCAATTGCTGGGTAAAATTGTTATTGAGCTGGTAGCCGAAGGAGGTGCCCTGCCCGTTGGCATAGCCCGAGTTGAGCGACGCCCCGCCCGTTAATGTGGGCTTATACCCCGCCCGGGCCTTATCCACATCAAACTGCGCTATTTTAACCCCCAGTTCGCCATTTTTAACCTCGGGACGGTTTTGCAGGGCGGTTTGCTCAGCATCACGAAAAGCGGCTACACTGTCTATCGGCGCTATCACGGTATCGGGTTTGGTGATATCAAACCGGGAGTCGCTGGGCAAAAGCAGTAGTTGTTTCAGGGTGATGAGGTCGCCGCGCTCGGCATTTTGCGAATTCACCAGCGTGTATTGGTCTGATGCCTGTTGTGCCTGTAGCTGGATCAGATCTTTACGGGCTACACTACCTACGTTATATCTTTTTTGCTCCAGGGCTACCTGCGCTTTGGTAGTGTTCAGCAGATCGGTATTGTAAATAATATTTTCCTTATCCAACAGTATGGCCAGGTATGCCTGGGTTATTTGCAGGGTAATATCGTTTTCCTGCTGTATGATGTTTAGGTTGGCAGATTGTACCGACAAGTTTTTTTGCTGGATATTGTTGTTGATATAACTACCATTATATATAGTAACGTTTGAACTTAAACCGTATGAACCCGATAGGTTATAACCCGAGTGCCGACCATTGTCGCCGTTGCTGAAATTGTTGCCATGTGCTACGGTTTGCGAGGCCGAGCCGGAAAGATCTGGTAGGCGTGCCGCTTTTGCCAACAGGTATTCCTGCTGACTGGTTTGTTGCGAAAGCCGGAGTGTATTGATCTGGATATTATTCTTTTTGGCATAATCAATACATTTTGCCAGGTCCCAATTTATTGAAGTACCAACTAATGTACTATCCTGTGCATAAAGGTTAAAGCAACCCGATATCAGCAGGATTAAAAGAAGGATATGTTTTTTTAATAACAACATAGCGTAAGGTTATACAGGCTAATGCCTTGTGTATCTTAGTATTGTTAGTGTTAATATACTGAACGGTAAAAATGTTTCAGGCAATGTGCCAATAAGCCGCCAATCTTTGTAATAATTGTATTACCATTATTTATAGTGAATTATATTTCCTGTAACGAAATTTGTAAAGCTTTTCAGAACCAATAAGGAAAGCAGTAATTTTAATGATCGTGCGATTTATAAAAAAGCCGGGCAACACCAGCGTGTTTAGGCTGTCTGTTACTTAAAAAAAGTATATTTTAGCATTGTTATTTGAACTGGCCGCCCAGGTTGGTTTTTTTGTAAACTGATTCCCTGCGATGATAAAAAAAGGTAAAGTTTTAATACTTGATTTAAAGGTATATAAGATCGTATTTCTTTTTATTTTACTCGTACCTACGCTTAAAAGCCAGGCACAGGGATTGATGTTCAATTCAAACGACGCCCTGATGAGCGAGCGTACTTCTTATACCGTGTTTAGCTCAGATGTGCCCACCTTTCATGATCATTTACGGATGAACTTCGACCTGTCGTTATGGGACAACGAGCACCTGGGCTATGTTTTTAACATTATTGATGGACACAAAAACTCTTACAGTTTAACTTACATTTTTAATCTCGATGGCTCGCCCGCGCTGAACTTTAATATCGACAGCAAAAGCAACAAGATCAAGATCCCACTTCATTTATCGCAACTGAACAAACGGACCTGGATAAATATTAAGGTGGATATTGACCTTAAAAATAATACCGTTGGTTTTTATGTGAACGGGCAATGGTACAAAGCCGGTGGTTTTGGCTTTGATGATAGGGTAATGCCGGTTATTACTTTTGGCAAAAATCCGCACTACTCCGATGTGCCTAAAATGGCCGTTAAGAATTTAACCGTTAGCGATGATAGTAAAACCTACACCTTTCCGCTAAATGAGTGGTCTGGCAATGATGCACATGACAATTCCGGCGAAATTCGCGGACATGTGGATAACCCGGTTTGGCTCATCAACGGCTCTTATTTTTGGGAAAAAAGGACAGCCTTTGGCTTTCATGAAGTGGCCGGTACCAATTTTAATCCTAAAGACCAGTCATTGCTTATTTTTAAAAGTGATTCGCTCATTCGTTATGATGTAAAAAGTGGCAGAATATCAGTCCTGGCTTTTCAAAATAAAGCGCCCATCCCCTTATTTCTGGGTAAAAGTATTCTAAACACCCGGGAGAATAAGTTGTATGCCTACGAAGTACTCCGGGCAGCCAAACCTGGTCCCTGCGTGGCCTCGCTTGATCTCAATACCTTAAAATGGGATGTTGTTGGGAATGCTAATATCAAAGAACAAAGGCATCATCACAATATTTTTTATGATAAAGATCAAAACGATCTTTATCTATTCGGTGGTTATGGTTCATTTGCTTATCATAACGATTTTTTTAAACTCAATAAGCAAACCGATAGCTGGGATAAAACAACATTTACCGGCGATAGGGTCACCCCGCGCTTTTTTTCGGCCAGCAGCCAGGCCAATGAAAACAATGAGGTGTATATATTTGGTGGTTATGGTAACCAGTCGGGTAACCAGATTGTGGGCGGGCGGCACTTTTATGACCTATACCGCATTAACCTGAATAACCACACCATCAAAAAGTGCTGGGAAATAAAACCCAACGAGGAGGATTTTGTACCCACCAACAATCTCATCAATTCTAAAGATGGCCGGTATTTTTATGCGCTTTGCTACCCTCATGAGCATCCAAAAACTCAGCTGCGACTATATAAATTCTCCATCAAAGACGGCTCGTACCAGGTGGTCAGCGGGACTATCCCGGTTACCTCTGAACGCATTGAGAGCGATATCAACCTGTTTTTTAACCCAGTACAGGACGAATTCTTTTGCGCCATACAGGAGTTTACAGATCCCAACCGGTCAACCATCCGCATTCTGGCGCTGGAGTTTCCGCCAGTGAGCCAGATGGATTATGAACGTTCTCAAAAAGCGATTGCTCCGGCCAGCCCGGTTTTTAAGTATGTGATGCTTGGGGTACTGGCCATCCTGGTAATTGGTATAACCCTCCTGATGATCAAAAAAAGGAGTGCGAAACAATCAGCACAGGAACCGCTTGAAGATGAAGACCCTGCCATCGCCGTTATTAATAAAAAGAACGACGAAAAGCGCGCCAACGCTATTTACCTGCTGGGTGAATTTACCGTTTACGAAAAAAACAGCAGGGATATCACTTACCTGTTCAGCCCTAAAATAAAGCAGTTGTTCATCCTGTTATTGCTCAACAGCAGAAACGCTACCGGTGTGGTATCCAAAAAAATATCCACCATTTTGTGGCCCGATAAGGACGTGGCAAAAACAAAGAACATCAAAGGCGTTACCATTAACCACCTGCGCAATATTGTTGCCGATATAGAGGGTATCGAACTTACTTTTTTAAACGATACCTATTGCTTTAAGCTGGACGACAACATTTTTTGCGATTACTTTACCGTAACCGGCGCGCTGGAACAGATCAATGGCCCAGAGAAAGGCACGGAGGCAACCATCCTCCAGCATTTTGAGCTTATTGCCCGGGGAGGTCTGTTGCAATATATCCCCGAAACCTGGCTGGACGATATTAAGCTGGACTATGAGGAAACCCTGATGCCCGCGATATTACCCGAGGTTAAAAAGATATATGAAAGCGGCGATTTCCGCAAGGCCCTGGATATTGCCCGGGTTGTTTTAAATATCGACCCATTTAATGATACCGCTTTGAAATACAAGCTCAAGGCCCTCCGCCGTATCAAGGGTATTGAATATGCCCGTAAGGTGTATGACGAGTTTACCGCCGAGTATGAAAAATCGCTGGGGATTAGTTACCAGGTACCCTTTGATAAGATCTGTTCCAACAAAACGGAGCCGCGATAAATAAATTCCGATAACTGAAATATCGTACCCTATCAATTTAACATTTCCCGCTCAGAAAACTTTTTAAACCTTAAATTTTAACACTTTTCTGCTCGAAATGGGCTAAAAATGCTTCAAAAACGCTCGAAAAATCTTCATTTTAACACTTTTTAACAAATTTTAACACGGTTTTGAGCAGTTTTTAAAACTTTAAAAAGTATTAATTTATTGATTATCAAATAATTATGTTTAAAATCGATCGATTTTGACCTTGTTTTATCTTTAACAAAACAGCCCGGTTGTCTCCTGAAAAGACAAGCGGGCTGTTTGATATATAAATATACGAAAAATTTGTGGGACAGCTGGTGGTATGGATGTGAAAGCTTGTAAGATTGAACGTCGGCGACGACTCACCTCGTCTGCGCTTCGCTGGACACCCCTCTCTTCGGCTTCGCCGGAAAGAGGGGATGGAAAAAATGATTACTTATTATATTATTTCTTCTTCCCCGTCAGCAGATAAGCTTCGGGCGAAAGCGGGCAGAACGATGGTGGTCTGTGCGGTGGCAAGGGCATTAGCAAACCTCGCTGAAGAAAAGGAAATGAGGGAACGAAGTGGAGGTGAGGTTTAGCAGCCCGTGGTTCTGACAGCTTTGCAGGGCAAAGGCCATGTGCGGCAAAGAAGCATTTCTGCTGAAAGCCTTTTTGGATACTTTTGTGGCGACAAAAGTATCTGGCCCTCCCGCGGCCAAGAGCGGGTATACGCTATACCTGAAGAACAAGAAGATCCTTCGCTCCGCTCAGGATGACAATGATGGGGGGTGATCAATCCTCTCACTTTCGATCGATTAGAATAGCTACGAGATTGCTTCGTCGTTCCTCCTCGCAATGACATATTGGAGAAAACTTAGAAAGCAAGGTGTACAACATGATGAAATGTCCTGAGGGATCCTGAAACAAGTTCAGGATGACATACCGGATTAAATCCAGCTAATTCCCTATGGTTAATGAAATTTTAGCCGTGTTAATCCATTTATTAACCCATCTTTTAATACCGCCCGGTCTATAATTGTTACGCCAAATGAACGCGTAGTGCTTATCAGCAGGTTTAACCAGCCTGTTTAATTATAACACTCATTTGGGCAAATTATTATAAACCATTTTAATCAATTATTTATGAAGGAAATTTTTACCTATTATGGTGGATGCCATGGTATCCATTATCCGGCAAAATTAAAAGGGGTGGTACGGCATGGTATCATGACCCTTTTGTTTTTGCTTGTATGCTCGGTGGCTATGGCCCAAAGCAACCGTAGCGGTTTGGTTGTCGATGAAACCGGGCAGGGGCTGCCTGGCGTAAGCGTAAAGATCAAAGGCACAACCATAGGTACGGTAACCGGTGTTGACGGCAAGTTTGTCATCAGCGCCTCAAACGACCAAACCCTGGTATTTACGTTTGTGGGTTATACCTCGCAGGAGGTTGCCGTTGGCAGTCAAACCAGCATCAAAGTATCCCTGGTATCCAATGCCACCAATGTAAACGAGGTGGTGGTAGTAGGTTATGGTACGCAGAAAAAGGCGACCGTTACCGGATCTATCGCGTCGGTTACCAACAGCGAAATCGTGACCACTAAAAACGAGAACGTGCTGAACATGCTTACCGGTAAAGTAGCGGGTGTGCGTATCGTACAAAATTCGGCCGAACCGGGCTCGTTCGACAACGCTTTTGATATCCGTGGTTTTGGTAATCCGCTGGTGGTTATTGACGGGATCCCCCGCGATAACATTACCCGTTTAGATCCCAATGATATTGAAAGCATATCGGTGCTGAAGGATGCTTCGGCCGCCATTTATGGTGTGCGCGCGGCAAACGGTGTGGTTATCGTGACCACCAAAAAAGGAAAGAAGGGTACCGTGGAATTAAACTACTCGGGCACTTACGGGTGGCAGGTACCGGCTTACATGCCAAAACCTGTGGGGGCTCTTGATTTCATGACATTGGTTAACGAGCAATTGCTGCATAACGTAAACGGTGGGCAGATAAAATATACCGATGCCGATTTTGCCGCTTACCGCAACGGTACCAAAACCAGTACCGACTGGTATGGTAATGTTTTTGCCAACAGCGCGCCTCAGCAACAACATAACCTGAACGCTATTGGCGGCACCGATAATACCAGCTATTTTGTGAGTATGGGTATTACAGATCAGGATGGCTTTTTCAAAAGCGGCGACCTGAACTATAAAAAATATAACCTGCGCTCGAACCTCACCACTAAGGTCAATAAAAACCTGACCATTGATGTGAACCTGAGCGGAACGCTGGAGCAAAAGAACCAGCCATACCAGGATGCCTGGTGGATCATCCGCTCGTTCTGGCGCCAGGTGCCTACGCAAAGCATCTATGCCAACAATAACCCGGCTTATCTGAACAATGGCGAGGTTGACGGATCAAACCCGGTGGCCATGTCCAATGCCGATATTGATGGTTATAAACAGATCAACAATAAGTGGCTGCAATCGTCAGTTTCGGCAACGTATAATGTACCGTTTGTACAGGGGCTGAGCGCTAAGGGTTTGTATAACTACGACTATTACATGTCGAGCAATAAACTCTACCAAAAGCCATACAATCAGTATACTTATGATGCCAACTCCCAAACTTATAATACTATAGCTAATCAAACGCCAGGATCACTCGAGCGGCAGTTTTATGAAAAACCCAGTAGCTTAATGCAATTATCATTAAACTATAACCGGGCTTTTAAAGGGGGGCACAACGTTACAGCTTTAGCGCTTTACGAAGAGAGCGAACAAAAGGGCGATAATTTTAACGGGCAGCGTCAGTTATCATTACCGGTTGATCAGTTAGGAGCAGGTAACGCCTTAAACCAAACCGCTACGGTTGATGGCGGCTGGCCATATGACTTTGTGACCAAATCATTTGTGGGCAGGGTAAATTATGATTACAAAGGAAAGTACCTGGCCGAGTTCAGTTTCAGGGATGATGCCAGCTCCAAAAACTCCCCGCTTAAAAGATGGGGCTTTTTCCCGGGTGCATCAGTAGGATGGCGGGTATCACAGGAGGGCTTCTGGAAAGATTCCAAAGCGTTGTCCTTTATTGACGATCTGAAGATCCGCCTGTCATACGCCAAACTGGGCGATGATGCCGGTTTAAATGCTTATCAGTACCTGAGCGGTTATAACTATCCGGCAAACGGCAATAATAACCAAACGCCTCCGGGATCGGTATTTGACGGCACTTTTGTAAACGGTGCGCAAAGCAGGGGCATTCCCAATCCAAATATTTTCTGGTATGTAGCCAAAACGTATAACGCAGGTATCGACCTGCAGGCCTGGAATGGTTTATTAGGCTTAACGGTTGACGCTTTCAGGCGCGACAGAAGCGGATTGCTAAACACCCGTGCCGATAATTTACCTGGTGTAGTAGGAGCAGGCTTACCACAGGAAAACCTGGATAGCGACCGTGCGCAAGGTTTCGACATCGAATTAAATCACCGTTATCATATCGGCAGCTTTAACTATTTTGTGAAAGGAACCTTTGGCTATACCCGTACCCAATGGATCAGCAGGGTACATTCGGAATATGGCAACTCCCAGCTTAACTGGCATAATAATAATGATAACCGTTACAGCAACATCTTCTGGGGATACGGCTCAAACGGTCAATTCCAAAACTACCAGCAGATCCTGAACAGTCCGCAGTTTGTATCACGTAACGCGGTAGTAGGCGATTATATTTTGCAGGATTGGAACGGCGACGGCGTGATCAATGATCAGGATGTGCACCCAATAGCTCAAAACGTAAGTAACAATAACTACAGCGTACCATCAACCACATTTGGTTTAACGTTGGGTGGTTCATACAAAGGGTTTGACATCAGCACCGTATGGCAGGGAGCCGCGGGTATCAACGTTTCTTACATCGAACAGCTTAACATCCCGCTATGGGGCGGAGGCAGTGCATTGGCTATGTTTATGGACAGGTACCACCCAACCGATCCCAAAGCCGATCCTTATGATCCAAACACCGTATGGACACCAGGCACTTTTGCTCTTACCGGCACCACGGCCGATGTTAACTCGCTTTCCAACATCCATAGCGCGGCTTATGTAAGGCTTAAATCGGCCGAACTGGGTTACAGCATTACACCTGCAGTGGCCAAAAGGTTAGGTATCAAGGGAGCAAGGATCTTTGTAAATGGTTACAATATGTTAACCATCACCAACTTAAAATATCTTGATCCGGAACATCCATCGGCCACATATGGCTATTTATATCCATTAGATAAAATATTCTCCGTTGGTGTAAATGTTAAATTATAATCAATCCATACAGATCATGAAAAAATATTCATATATCATATTCGCTGTTTTGCTTTGCTGGACGTCGGCATGCAAAAAGCTCGATACGCCACCACCAAGTATTGTTAAAGACGCCGATATTTTCTCGAACAGCGCCGGTATACAGGCCTACATGGCCCGCATGTACGCCGAGTTGCCTATTGAAGATTTTAGGTATTCACCAACCCGGGGCTTAAATTTCTTCTGGATCATCAGTCCTTTCAGCTGTATCAGCGGCGAAGGCTTGAGCCGTGACCAGAACAGCGCCACACAGGAAACTTTTGGTTACTGGGGCGACGCTTATACCCTGATCAGGGATGCTAATTATTTTGCAGAAACCCTGCCTAAATATTCATCGAACTTTACTCCTGCGCAGATCAGCGCCTGGTTGGGCGAGGCCCGTTTTTTGCGTGCCGCCACCTATTTCGCACTGGTAAAACGCTATGGCGGTGTGCCCATTGTTGATAAAGTACTCAACTATCCGGCACAAAGCATCGATGAATTAAAAATTCCGCGCTCGTCTGAAGAAAAGGTTTATGATTTTATCTCTACCGATCTGGATTATGCTTATGCCAATTTGGGCGAAAGTAACCAGGTAGGCCGGGCTAATAAATACGTGGCTGCCGGTTTTAAATCGCGCGCCATGCTGTATGCCGGTTCCATCGCCAAATACAATAACATTACCCTTACCGATGCCAGCGGCAACAGGCTTTGCGGTATCCCGGCTGCTAAAGCGGTTACCTATTTTAAAGCGGCTTATGATGCCGCCGTATTGCTCGACGGTAAATACAGCTTGTATAAAAAAGCATGGGCAGCCGGCGATAAAACCGCGCAGTACCAAAACTACGTGAACCTGTTTTTTGATGCCACCAGTCCGGAGAATGTGTTTGTGCGTCAATACCACTATCCCGAATCGGTACATGGCTATGATGCTTACAACGTGCCGCGCCAGCTGATGGGTGCAAACGGCTATTCGGCCGAAATTAACCCTACGCTTAACTTTGTAGAGATGTTTGACGGCATCCCTAAAAATGCCGATGGTACTATTAAAACCACAACCGGTGGTAAATACGATCTGTATGCCAACACTATGGATCTGTTTGCCAATGCCGAACCAAGGCTGCGGGCCACTGTTATTTTACCGGGCGATGTGTTTAAAGGTGTAAGCATCGAGATACGCCGTGGTATTTATACCGGTAGTTCGGCAGGAGGTATCAGTCCGCTTTTACCGGCTGGTTCAACCGCGCATTACCCAACCGATCATATGGTTCAATCATCAAATGCGAGCCAGACGCCCTACACTTTACCTAACGGAACAACCATGAACCCTGCCGGTTTAAGCGGTTATTTTACGGGCGACGGAACCTGTTCGGTATCGGGTTTCTCGATCCGTAAAAACCTGGTACCGGATAAACCTACATCAGAAGTGCTGGAAAACCGCTCTGACCAAACCTGGATCGAACTGCGTTATGCCGAAGTACTGTTAAACCGTGCCGAAGCAGCAATCGAGCTGAATGCCTTAGGTCAGAACGACAAAAGTTACCTGCAGGACGCGTTTACCGCCATTAACCAGATCCGCGACAGAGCCGGCGCTAACCTGCTGCTGAGCCCAACCGACCTGAGCAATATTAACGTGGTACGTACCGAAAGGAAAAAAGAACTGGGCTTTGAAAACAAAACCTGGTGGGACCTGCGCCGCTGGAGGGTGATAGATAAGGAACAGAACAGTACCATTTACCGCACACTGATGCCATTTTACTCGGCCAATGACGGCAAGTACTTTTTCGACGCGCGTTTAGATGAGCGCAACAGCCGTTATACTTTTGATGTGCGCTGGTACTATGAGCAAATTCCGCAGGGCGAGATACAGAAGAGTCAGAATTTAATTCAAAATCCGGGTTATTAATTTTAAGTGAGATGAAGAAACTATTTTATAGTATAGCATTAAGCGTGATAGTTGCCGCGGGCAGCTCATGCAAAAAGGTTGATAATTATGTAGCACCTAACGTAACGTTA
>Ga0105239_10002650_pt1 | contig 22581 bp, 24 predicted proteins | sample KBSC44metaG_FD_92761 | JGI IMG/M metagenome (GOLD analysis project Ga0105239, IMG submission 92761) | Corn rhizosphere microbial communities from Kellogg Biological Station, Michigan, USA - KBS C4-4 metaG | ecosystem: Host-associated > Plants > Roots > Rhizosphere > Soil | place: Michigan, USA... | reverse complement strand
GCCGACATCGTCGCGTTGACGCTCGGTGCACGCGGCGCTTGGGTCGTCACGCGGGATCGCGCGCTGCGCCTGCCCGGCAGGCCGGCAGCGGTATGCAGCACGGTCGGCGCCGGCGACAGTTTCGTCGGCGGCATGGTCTGGGCACTGGCGCGTGGCATGCCGTTCGACGATGCGTGCCGCTACGCGCTGGCGGCGTCGGCTGCGTCGGTCGAGCATCCCGGTACGGCGCTGTGCACGCGCGACGATGTCGAGCGGATTCATGCCGAACTGGCTGCGCAGGCAAGCTGACGTGCAAGCGGTCCGACGCGTGCACGATCCCGTCGGTGCGCGATCGATCGTTGATCTGGCTCAGTGGCATGCGCGCCGCGATCGCGAAAAATGGGGCAGCCATTCCACGAGATCCGCCATGGCCTTTCGCCTGATCGCCTGCCTGCTCCTGCTGTCGTGCGCGCCGCCGGTTTCGTCCGCCGACGTCGCGACGGCCGTTTCTCCACCACGGCGTGTGCTGATCCTGGTCTACCACCGGTTCGCCACCGCACGGCTGGATTCGATGACGGTGCGTACCGACACGTTCCGCAACCAGCTCCAGGCGATCGAGGCGAACGGCTATCGCATCGTGCCGCTCGCCGACGTCGTGCGCTGGCACAACGGCCAGACGGATGCGGTGCCGGCGCGGGCGATCGCGATCACCATCGACGACGGTCATCGTTCCGTCTTTGACGTGCTGCGCCCGCTGCTGGCGACGCATCCGGTGCCGGTCACGCTGTTCATCTATCCGTCGGCCATCTCCAACGCCAGTTACGCGATGACATGGGATCAACTTCGTACGCTTGGCCGGTCCGGCGGGTTCGACATCCAGTCCCATACGTACTGGCACCCGAATTTCCGCACCGAGCGCGCTCGGCTCACGCCGGACGGCTACCGGCGCTTCGTGTCGTTCCAGTTGAGCCGGTCCCGCGAACGGCTCGAGGCCGAAACCGGCCAGCCAGTCAGGCTGCTGGCCTGGCCGTTCGGCGTCCATGATGAAGACACAGACCAATCGGCCGCTCGCGAAGGCTACGTCGCGGCATTCACGCTCGACGCGCGCCCTGTTCGCGTCACCGACCCGGCAATGGCGCTGCCGCGCTATCTGATGACGGACGCCTGCGACACACGATGCATGAACGGATTGCTGCGAACTGCCGGAGGAAGCCGTGATTGAGCGCCTGATCGTTTGTCTGCTCGTGTCGCTCGCCGGTTTCGCCGCGCGGGCGGCGCCGGTGGCGATCACCGTCGTCGATGCCACGAACGGGCATCCGCTGGCCGGCGCGATCGGCCACGCGGCGGGCGTGAACCGGACCGCTGATCGCGACGGAGCGTTTTCACTGGAGATCGATGCGACGGGTACACGCGTGAGCGTGCGCGCGCCGGGCTACGCGCGAACCGAAGTCACGCTGACGCCGGCCACGGTCGCGCAGACGATCCGCATGACACCGGTGCGTCCGAAAGCGGTCTATCTGTCCGCTTACGGCGTCGCGGACCGCACGCTGCGCGAGGCGGCACTGTCCCTCCAGGACAAGACGGCGATCAACGCGCTCGTCATCGACGTGAAGGGCGACAGCGGCGTGACGCCCTATCGCAGCCAGGCGCGCGAAATCTCCGGCGCCGCGAACCATGTCTCCGGTGCAATCGTTCATCCGCCCGATCTGCCGGACCTGCTGAGGACTTTTCATGCACGCGGCCTTTACCTGATTGCCCGCATCGTCGTGTTCAAGGACGACCCGCTGTCGCGCGCTCACCCCGAATGGGCCGTGCGCGATGCAGCCGGCGAGATCTGGCAGGACCGCGAGCATCAGCGCTGGATCGACCCGACGTCGCGCGCGGCCTGGCAACACAATTACGATGTCGCCCAGGAGGCCGCCCGCATGGGCTTCGACGAAATCCAGTTCGACTACCTGCGCTTTCCCGACGCCAACGGTCTGCGGTTTGCCGAGCCCAATACCGAGGCCAACCGGGTCGCGGCGATCACCGGATTCCTGACCGGCGCGCGCGAGCGGCTGCGGCCGTACAACGTCTACATGTCGGCCGACATCTTCGGGTACGTCTGCTGGAACACCGATGACACCGCGATCGGACAGCGGCTCGACGCGCTCGGATCGACCGTCGACTATGTGTCGCCGATGCTGTACCCGTCCGGCTTTACGTGGGGGCTTCCGGGTTGCCGGAAGCCGACCGAGCATCCGGGCGAGATCGTTTCGCGGTCGCTGGAGGAGGCGAAGCGCCGGACCGGACTGGATGGCGTCCGATTCAGACCGTGGCTCCAGGCGTTTCGAGACTATGCGTTCGATCGCCGGCCGTTCGATGCCGACGAGATTCGCGCACAGGTCGACGCGGCCGATGCGGCAGGCACGGACGGCTGGATGCTGTGGAACCCGCGCAATCGCTACGATCCTGCGGCGTTGCCACGCTGACCGGCATGTCCGGACAGGCGCAATCCCGTGCGAGACGATTCGACCATGCCCTGGAATGACGCGCGTTATCCGCCTTCGATGCGGAATCTGCCGCCGCCGGTTCGCGGCAAGGCGATCGAGATTGCCAACGCGCTGCTGCGGCAAGGACGTACCGAGGGCAGCGCGATCCGCATTGCGATCGCGCAGGCGAAGCGTTGGGGGAATGCGCATGCCGTCCTTCGCGGCCGGGGGTGAGGCTGAGTGCCGCGCCCCCGTGTTTTCAGGCTTGCTGCTCCGCTCGGGCAGATGGGGCGCGATGACCGTATCGCGGTGCGTCGTCCGGCTTCGTTCTGCGTCGACAGGAACGCACTTGACTTGAGTCAACGGGAAACCGGCGTTCCGCGCGACGCTGACATCGTCGTCGATACGCATGTGCGACGTCGCAGCACGCACCGCGTTCCGCGATCGGACGGGTGGCATCGCAGCCATGCGTACTCAATCAGGAGAGTGAAGATGTGGACCGGAACCGTGAAGACGCTGCTGCTGGCAGCCTGTTTGCTGAGCGTCGGCGCGAACGCGCTGGCTGAAACGTCGCCCGAGCCGATCATGCGCAACGGTGTCGCGTATATCACCGGAGGAATCGGCGAGGACGAGGTCACCACGTTTCGCGACGTCGCCCCTCGATACAACCTGCGGATCACGTTCGCATCGAAGTCCGGCCACTATCTTGCAGATGTCGATGTCACGCTGTCGGCAGGCAAGTCGACGATTCTCGACGCACATACGAGCGGGCCGTTCCTGTTCGCACGCGTGCCGCCGGGGCGATATACCGTGTCCGCGCACGACAGGGCCATTCAGGAAGTCAGGCACGTCGTCGTCCCGGCGCGCGGCGCCATCGATGTGCGCTTTTACTGGCACGACCCTGAACGGCACGGGACGATGCATCTGTGCGCGGCGTGTCCCGCCTCGCAGCAGCAGCCGGCCCGCTAGCCACGCGTCTGGTTGGCACCGACGAGCCAGGCGGTGCGCGGGCGTTCCCGACGTCGGCGCGGCAGGCATCCGCTTGCAGGTTGGCGTCGCCGATGCCGTCGGCACGAAGGAATGGATCACGTGGAACGTGCTCGATCGCTACGATCCCGATTTGCTGCCGCGCTGACCGGCGCGCTGCTGTTCGCGCTTGCATCGACCGGTGCGCGAGCGGAACCCGACGAGGTCCGGGCACGGCAGCAGGCTGCCGCAATCGATGAGGCGATCGCCGCCGAGATCGCAGACGGCCATCTTGCCGGCGCGGTGGTCGTGACGGGCGACGCGGACGGCGTACGGGTGCGCGTGGCGCGGGGCTTGCGCGTGACGGGCGAGCGTGGGGAGCCGATGACGGCCGATACCGTCTTCGATCTCGCGTCGCTGACCAAGCCGGTGGCGACGGCGGTCGCGATCATGCAGCTCGCGGAGCGCGGCATGCTGAGCGTCGACGCGCCGGCTGCGCGCTACTGGCCCGCGTTCGGTGTGCGCGGCAAGTCCGGCATCACGATCCGCCAGTTGCTCGCGCACGTATCGGGGCTGCCGGCCGGTGTGTCGTCGTCCCGCGCGCTGCGCAGCCGCGCCGCGGTGCTCGCCGACATCGTCGCGATGACGCCCGACGCATCGGCCGGCTCACGGGTGCGCTACAGCGACGTCAACTACGTCGTACTCGGCGAGATCGTCGAGCGCGTGTCGCACCGGCCGCTCGACGCGTGGTGCGCCGCGCACGTGTTCGCGCCGCTCGGGATGGCGAGCACCGCGTTCCGGCCGCCCGCGCCGCTGCTCGCGCGCGTGGCGCCCACCATCATTCGCGATGGCCGTCCGCTGCGTGGCGGCGTACACGATCCCGTCGCGGCCGCGATGGGTGGTGTTGCCGGCAATGCGGGCTTGTTCGCGAGTGCGGATGATCTGGCGCGTTTCGCGCGCATGCTGCTGAACGGTGGCACGCTTGGCCCGGTGCGCGTGCTGGCTCGGCGCAGCATCGCCGAGCTCGAGACACCTGCCACGCTCGACGCAAACGGCGACCTGCACACGCCCGGCTGGGCGGTCGGGCCGCCGCTCGTCGCGAACCGCTACCGGCTGCCGCCCGTCGGCGCGCTGCAACACCTCGGCTACACGGGCACGGCGCTGTGGATCGATCCCGTGACGCGCCGCTTCGCGATCGTGCTGACGAGCCGGCTGTATCCCGATGAAACCGGCACGGCGATGCCGTTGCGCGCGCTCGTGCTCGGCATCGTATCAAGCGATGCCGCGCCCGTGACGTCGTCGCAGATCGCGACGCGCGTGACCTCGATGGCGATGGCTGTCGCACAAGCCGTCCGGTTGCCGGAATCGCACGGGCCGGTGCTGGCCGGCATCGACGTGCTCGCGGCGAGCGGTTTCGCGGCGGTGGCGGGCAAGCGCATCGCGCTCGTCACGAACCGCGGCGGGTTCGACCGGTTCGGCCGGCGCACGGTCGACCTGCTCGCGCAGGCGCCGGGCGCGAGGCTCGTCGCGCTGTTCACGCCCGAGCACGGGCTCGGCACCGACGTCGACGAGACGTTCGGCGACACCATTGATGTTGCGACCGGCGTGGTCGTGCACAGCCTCTACGGCGAGCGCCGCAGGATCGCGCCCGCGCTGCTCGCCGATGTCGACGTGCTGGTGATCGACCTGCAGGACGCGGGCGTCCGCTTCTTCACGTATCTGGCGACGCTCGGCTATGTGCTCGAGGCCGGCGCTGCCGCGCATCTCCCCGTGATCGTGCTCGATCGCCCGGACCCGCTGAGCGGCGACGTGTTCGGCGGTCCGGTGTCCGATGCCGGGCCGGCCACGTTCACCGGCTATTACCCATTGCCGCTCCAGCCGGGGATGACGCTCGGCGAATTGGCCCGGCTGTTCAACGACCGCCTGCATATCGGCGCGGCGCTGAACGTGGTGCCGATGGCGAACTACGCGCGCGCGATGCGTTTCGACGACACCGGTCTCGGGTGGGTGCCGCCATCGCCGAACCTGCGCGATGGCGCCGCGCTGTCGCTCTATCCGGAAACGGGGCTCGTCGAGGGGGCGGCGCTCAGTGTCGGGCGCGGCACCGCGACACCGTTCGGCGTGGTCGGCGCGCCGTGGGTCGACGCGCGCCTCCTCGCGAACGATCTTCGCGCGATGCGGCTGGACGCAACGTTCTCGCCGGTTAGATTCGTGCCGACGGAGGGGCCGTATCGCGGCAGGTTGTGCGAAGGGGTGCGCATCGAACGGCCGCCCGGGGCGGCGCGGCCAGGCGAGATCGGGCTGGCACTCGCGCTTGCGCTGCACCGGCGCTATCCGGCGCAATTCCGGATCGATGCGATACGGGCATCGGTCGGCTCGCGCGAGGTGGCGGACATGCTGGAAGCGGGGCGGCCGCTCGGCGAGATCGAGCGGGTGGTCGATGCTCACGATACGGCGTTCGCAAGCGAGCGAGCTGCGTTTCGGCTGTACTGAACGAATTGCAAACAGACGGGAAACGTGGCGCCGATTGACTTGGGTCAACGAACGCAATGCATTGCGCACTGCCACGGCGGCTTGTCGATTCGCGGCGAAAAGCAGGAAGAGAAGGAGGAGCAGCACAAGGACTATTACGTCCACGAGCGCCGCTTCGGCTCGTTCGGCCGCTACTTCCGCATGCCCGACGGGGTCGACCGTAACAAGATCGAGGCGTCGTTCCAGAAAGGCGTGCTGACGGTCACGCTGCCGAAGACACAGGAAGCTCGCAAGACTGGGAAGAAGATCGAGGTCAAGGCAGGCTGAGCAGGTTGCCGGTCATCCGTCGACGAATGAATTGAACGGACGAATGCGCCGCCCGACAGGCGCGCATGTGGGAGGTTGTCATGTATGCCGGCAAGTTACTCGTCGTGTTCTATTCGCGTACACGCACGACCCGCCGGGCCGCGTCCGCGCTGGCCGGGATGCTCGACGCCGATGTCGAGGAAATCGTCGTGACGCGCGGTCGCGCCGGCCCGTTCGGATGCGACTGGCACATCCGGGATCGGGGGCGACATGTCTTGCCGTCCGACTTCCGATTCGACTGTGGACGAAACTTGCGTCGCAAGTGCAATGAACCCGGTGATCGCGGATCACGACCTGGCTTGAGCGGCTGGATCGCCATATCTGCTGTGCCATCGGCTGTCGGTTGATATCGCTCAAGCATATGCTGAATTTCCGAGTGCAGCATTCACCTTGTAGACCAGCCGGTCTCAGTGAGTGCGCGCAGCTTTCGCCGCAGACGAGGGACCAGCGCATTGAAGGAGTAACCTCATGCGAGCGCGTGATGTGATGACAACTCCGGTCATTTTTGCTAGTCCGGAGATGAGCGTTCAGGAGACCGCGAAGCTGCTCGCGGAGCACTCGATCAGCGCGGTTCCCGTAATCGATGCCGAGGGAAAGCTGATCGGGATCGTCAGCGAAGGCGACCTCGTGCGCCGCGTCGAGATTGGTACTCATGCCAGGCGCCGCTCCTGGTGGTTGGAGTTGCTCGCGTCCACCCGTGAATTGGCCAGCGAGTATGTAAAGGAACACTCGCAGACTGTGAAGGACCTGATGAGTGTCGACGTCGTTACGGTCGCGGAGGACACGCCGCTGTCCGAAGTTGCCGAATTGCTGGAACGGCACCGCATCAAGCGCGTGCCGGTCGTCGATAACGGCAAGGTGGCGGGCCTGGTGAGTCGAGCCGATCTCGTGCGCGCGCTTGCCAGCGATACGCACGACAAACGAAATTCGTTCGCACATGCGGACGTCGAGATACGCGAGGCGATACTGAATGCGATGTCTGGCCAACCTTGGGCGCTAACGCGCGGCCAGATCATCGTCAAAAACGGAAAGGTACATCTATGGGGCGTGATCTTCAGCGAGGAGGAGCGCAAAGCGGTGTGCGTGGCAGCTCAGACTGTACCGGGCGTCAAACAGGTGATCAGCCATCTCGTCTATCCTGTTACGCTTCCCTCGATGTAAAAGTAGACGGTCGACCGCGCGGGCGACACACGTCAGCGGGGAAAAGGCCGGTGCTCACGTCGCTCCCTGAACGACAACAACGACGTGAGCGTGTTCAATGCGCTGTCCGTTCGATCGGTCGAACATGGCGACCGTGAGCAGGAACAGGTTCACGTTGTCCGACGCCGCGCCGGAAGCGCCGCCCGCCGTAGCGGCACGACCCCCCGGAACCACACCGTAGTGGACGACGAGCTTGCCTGTCGTCACGCTGCGCGTCAGGTCGTTCGCACAGGCGGGCGATACCTCGCCGACAAGCAATGCCAGCCACGCAATCAACACAAGGAAAATTCGCGATCGCATCGGGTCCTCCTGGACGGCGGATGTACCGCATCGGCAATGCGCACGCGTAGCGACCGGTATCTTGCTTCCATGCTGACGTGGTGCGAAAACCCAGGCTTGATGCAGGTCATGCCGCCGCTGGAAAGACATGACGTCGCATCATTCGGCGGATGCGCCCGTTCCGCCCCAGTGCACCGGCAAGCGGACGACATCGACATGCCCCGGAAGATCGCCCGCCACGTCGCTTTCCATGTACGAGAAGTAGAGGACGACGAGACGCCGGATATCGACAATCCGGAACACGTGTATCGATCCAAACACGGGATCGACGGATTCGTCGAACACCTGAGCCAGCCGCGGCAAGCGGGCGGACGTGACGAGCGTTCCGGTCTGGTGGCAGGACACCGATGCTCCGGCGCCATGTCCGTCGCGGAAGGACGGTCGTTCGTCGCGCGTGTGCGGCTCCGAGACGAAGCACGTTACCCCGTTGAGCAGAGGGTCGTCGTACGCGGATATGCCGATATGGGTTCCGTAGCGCTGAGAGTGGGGGGGAATGCGCGCCAGTTCCTCTGCGTCGATGACCGATGCGCAGGAGATCGCCAGCGCGACAGAAGCAATCCATGTACTTGTTCGCAGCGTGATCATCGCCAGCATCCTCGACTGATCGGCAAAACTGTCTCGGCAGGACTCCCGTGCAACGAGACTGATTGAACTCCAGCCTAGGTTTCTGCCGGTATCGAACGCTTGACTTGCGTCAAGGTGGAGTGATCGAGTGGCCGGATGCTTGCTGCAAGAGCGGCCGAGCACCGCGTAATGACCGATGTGGCCGACGGCAGCATCGCACTCGCGACGCGGCGCTCGGGTATCAGTGCGTTAAGAATCCGGTAAGGAATTCTCCCGAAAATGAACGCATCGTTCAGGAGAACCACGATGCGCATATCCGACTCGGTTCGCGTGCTTTGCCGGGCCTGCCTGGGGGCTGCCCTGTGCGTGGCCGCCATCGCCGGCGCTGGTGCCGAAACGCCGGGCCAGTTGCTGGCCGGCTACACGACACAGTCTGGCGTCGGCGCCATGCCGTCGCGCGGTCAGCAGTTCTTCACGTCCCGACATGGGCACGACTGGAGCTGTGCGACCTGCCACGGCGGCACGCCGACCGGTGCAGGCAGGCACGTCGTTACCGGTAAGACAATCGAGCCACTCGCGCCCGCTTTCAACCCGGCCCGGTTCACGGACGGTGCCAGGACTGAAAAGTGGTTCCGCAGAAACTGCAAGGACGTAGTCGGGCGCGAATGCTCGGCGGCCGAGAAGGCCGACGTCCTGAGCTGGCTCATGAGTCTGAAACCCTGAAGGCGAACGATCATGAACAACATCGAATCGGTGGCGTCTGCGCGCAGACATGCACGGGCTAGCGTGCTCGCGATGCTGCTGATGTCGCTGCTGCCGTGCGCAGCACTGGCGGAAGACGAAATGCGCAGCGTCGCGATTCCGTTACTGCCGAAGTACCGGCAGGAATGCGCGACCTGCCATGTCGCCTATCCGCCCGGGGCGCTGCCCGCCGAGTCGTGGCGACGCATCCTGAACGGTCTCGACCGCCACTTCGGCACCGATGCGACGCTGGACCCGACAACGATCAGGCAACTGGAAACATGGCTGACGGCACATGCGGCGACGGGCGCCGCGGCACGCCGTCCCCCGGAAGACAGGATTACCCGATCGGCGTGGTTCGTCGCCACGCACGACGAGGTTCCTGCGTCCGTGTGGCGCAGCGCCGCAGTGAAGCGGCCGTCGAATTGCGCCGCATGTCATACGCAAGCAGACAAAGGAAATTTCGATGAACGATTCGTCCGCATCCCGAGTACACGGTGAATCGGTGCGCTCGCGTGCCGCACGGATACTGGTGTGGGACGCGCCGCTGCGCGTATTCCACTGGCTGACTGCCATTGCCTTTGCCGGCGCGTGGCTGACCGCCGAAAGCGAGCGATGGCGGTTGATGCACGTCGCGTTCGGATACACGATGCTGGCGCTCGTCGCGTTTCGCATCGTATGGGGCGTGGCTGGCACGCGTCATGCGCGGTTCTCGTCGTTCGTGCGTTCGCCGGCGGCCGTTTTCCGCTACGTTGTGAGCCTTGCCAAAGGCCGGCCCGAACATCACGTCGGCCACAACCCCGCCGGCGCGGTAGCGATCGTCGCCATGCTGGTGATGACTGTCGTGACCGGGGTGACCGGCTGGGCGGCGTACGCCGGAAACGGTGAGTCGTTCGGTGATCTTCATGAGGGCGTGGCGAACGTCATGCTCGCGCTCGTCGTGGTCCATGTCGCCGCCGTTCTCGTCAGCAGCGTCGCGCATCGCGAGAATCTGGCCGGCGCGATGGTGACCGGCTACAAGCGCGGTGCGCCGATCGACGGCATCCGGCGTGCATGGTGGGGGATCGCTGCCGTCATGACGGCAGCGGTGATCGGCTGGTGGTGGACGCAATGGCAGGCGGCACCGCAGCCCGTTCAAGCGGACCGGCCCGTCGCGACGGACATCGGCCGCCCCGCCGAAGGGGCGGGCCGGGACGACGACTAACGGCCTCCGACGGAGTGCTCGATCGTGCGCATCCTGCTCGTGGAAGACGATGTCCTGCTCGGCGACGGGATCCGCGCCGGATTGCGCCAGCAAGGGTTCCAGGTCGATTGGGTGCGTGACGGCGACGCGGCCCAGCGCGAGCTGCGCGCGCATGTTCATGCCGCGACGGTCCTCGATCTCGGATTGCCGCTCGTGGATGGCATGGATGTCCTGAAGCGCATTCGCCGCGACGGCACAGCGTCGCCGATCCTCGTCCTGACCGCGCGCGATGCCGTGCCCGACCGCATCCGGGCGCTCGACGCGGGCGCCGACGACTACGTGATCAAGCCCGTGGACCTGTATGAACTCGGTGCGCGCCTGCGAGCGCTGGTCCGGCGGTCCCATGGTCGGCCGATGGAGCGGCTCCACGCGCAGGACGTCGAGCTGGAACCTGCGTCGCGAACCACGCGCCGCGCCGGCGTGGCCGTTGCGCTGTCCACGCGCGAGTTCGACCTGCTGCACATCCTGATGCTGAATGCCGGCCGGGTTCTGTCGCGCGAGCAGATCGAGCAATACCTGTACAGCTGGGGGCAAGAGGTGGAGAGCAATGCTGTCGAGGTGCACATACATCGCCTGCGTGCCAAGCTCGGCAGCGAACTGATCCGGACGGTGCGCGGCGTGGGTTACGTGCTGATGCGGGACGATGCATGAAAGCCGTGCTGCCCGCGCGTTCGCTGCATGGCCGGCTGCTCGCGCTCGTGCCGGCCGTGGTTCTCGGTGTCTGGTTATCGACGCTGATGCTGACCTGGTTCGATGCGCAGCGCGAGATCGACCGACTGCTCGACGGCCACCTCGCGCAGGCAGCGGCACTGCTCGTCGCGCAGCAGGCGCGCGGGCCCGATGATGACGACAATGCGATCGACGCGCCGATCCTTCATCCGTACGGGCCGCGCGTGGCCTTTCAGGTGTTTCATGACGGGCGGCTTGGCCTGCATTCCGAAAACGCGCCGTCGAAGCCGATGGTGAAGCCCGAGCTGACCGGACGCGATCGGGCTCCCGGATTCTGGACCGTCGTGATCGACGGAAATGCTTGGCGGGTATTCGTCGTGCACGGCGCGCGCAGCGACGTTCAGGTGTTCGTGGGAGAACGAATCGATTCGCGCAAATCGATCCTGCGCGCCGTCATGCGCAGCGCATTCTGGCCGATGGCGGCGGCCTTGCCGTTGCTGGTACTCGCCATCGGTTGGGCAGTTCGCCGCGGCACGGCGCCACTGCGCGATTTTGGCCGAGCGCTGGCGAAGCGCAATCCGCAGGGGCTCGACACGATTCGGCTGGACTGGACGCCGCTCGAGATGCGGCCGATGCTGGACGCGTTGAATCGCCTGTTTGAACGGATTCGTAGCGTCATGGACGCCGAACGCCGGTTCACTGCCGATGCCGCCCACGAGTTGCGTACGCCGATCTCCGCCGTCAAGGCGCAGGCGCAGGTCGCCATGGCGGAGCCAGATGACGAGCGACGCCGGCATGCGCTGCGGGGCGTGCTCGAAGGGTGCGATCGGGCCGCACGTCTGGTGGATCAGCTCCTGCTGCTTTCGCGTCTCGATGCGGGCGCACTGGCGGACCACGCGCCGGTCGACGTATCGGCCGTGGCGAAACGGGTGGTCGCGGAGGCTGCGCCACAGTCGATCGGGAAACGGCAGGGGCTGGAGCTCGATGCGCCATCGCCATGCGTCGTCGGCGGCAACGAACCATTGATCGAGTCGATGATGCGCAACCTGGTCGACAACGCGATTCTCTACAGCCCGCCACATGCGCACATATCCGTTTCGGTTTGCCGACGAGAAGGGCACACCGTGCTACGGGTCGAAGACAGCGGCCCGGGCATTGGCGACGACGACCTGCGCAGGCTGGGCGAGCGGTTCTTCCGGCCACCGGGAACCCGGCCGGGCGGGAGCGGCCTCGGCTGGTCGATTGTGCGGCGAATCGCAGCCGCGCATGAAGCGGACATCCAGGTGGGTCGATCGCCAGCGCTCGGCGGACTGCGCGTGGCCGTTTCGTGGCCGGTAGCCGATGAAACGGGCGCGGCCACGCGCTAGTCGATCGTGTATGTCTACGATCAGATCGCACTGGTTCGGCGCGTCGCCGGAAATCACGAGAGCGGCCGATCGCGACCGGAACGACGTGCCCGGCGACGGGCACGCCGAACCACGCGATCACTGGCCCGCGGCGTCGCTTGCAGGGCCGCCAGGCTGGCCGTGCATGTAGCCCGGACCCATTCCCATGCCCATGCCTTGCCCCCGATGCATGCCCCACCTGGGCGGAACGTCAGGCAGCTTGATGCCGCGCGCCTTTGCGCGCTTCTGCATCTCGGCGTGATGCTCCGCGCGGATTTTCTCGCGCTCGGCATCCGATGCCGCGGCGAGCATGCGGGTACGGTATGCGTTCCGCTCGGCGGGCGTCATCAACTGGCTGCCGTACATCATGCCGCCCGGCTCGACGGCGGAACCGCCAGCGGGCTGGCGTGGCTGGGCATCGGCCAGACCAGCCGTCATCGCGATCGCGACGCCGATCAGGCACGAAACGGTGAACCTGTTCACTGCGGACATGACGCTCTCCAGGTCGTTTGCATGGTTTCAACCGTACGCAAAGCCGGCGGTCGAACCTTTGCCGCAGATCAAGTACGCCGGAGTAGCCGCCAATACCATCGAATACATGCCGGCGATCACGCTGTTGTCAAACGTGCGGCGCATCGTTTCACGTCATGGCGACGAAGCGCGTTGCGCGACTCGATTCCTGTCATTTCGGAGCTGTCAGCCATGTCGAATTCACTGCGTTATCGTGAAAGAACCGCGGAAGTTTCCGAGCAGATGCGCAAGCTTCGGCAGTCGCAGCCTGACTTCTTGTCCGCCTTCGGCGCGCTGGGTGCGGCCGGTACCAAAGAGGGCGCGCTGACGAAGAAGACCCGCGAGCTGATCGCGTTGGGCATCGCGATTTCGTGCCGCTGCGACGACTGCATCGGTTTTCATATGCAATCGCTGATCAAGCTGAAGGTGACGCGCGAGGAGATCGAGGAGGTCGCCGGTGTCGCCGTCTACATGGGCGGCGGCCCGTCGATGATGTACGCCGCACATGCGTTGATCGCGTTCGACGAGCTTTCGACGTGACGTCCGGCCTTGCTCGACCCTCGAATGTGACCTGAATCGTGATGTCAAAGAACCCTGACGTTGTTTCGGAAACCGTCGCTGACGCGACACCCGCGATGGCCGCAGCGGCCACGCGAAGCACCTGGGTGAGCGTTGCGGTCAACCTTGCGCTGAGCATCGGACAAGTGGTGATCGGCATCCTGTCCCGATCGCAGGGTCTCGTGGCGGACGGCATTCACTCATTGTCCGACCTGATCGCGGATTTCGTCGTCCTGCTGGCCGGTCACCATAGTCGCAAGCCTGTCGACGAAAAGCATCCTTACGGCCATCAGCGCTTCGAAACCGGCGCGTCGCTCGCACTCGCGGCGATCCTGCTGCTGGTGGGTGGCGGGATGCTCTGGTCCGCCATCCAGAAGCTCGAGCATCCGGAAGCGATCGCGCGCGTCCACGTTGCGGCGCTCTGGGTGGCGCTCGTAGCGCTCGCCGCGAAGGAATGCCTGTTCCGTTACATGCTTGCGGTGGCAACGCGAGTGAAATCGGGCATGCTGGTCGCCAACGCATGGCACGCGCGCTCGGACGCCGCATCCTCGCTGGTGGTCGCGTGCGGCATCGTCGGCAACCTGCTCGGCTATCCGCTGCTCGATCCCGTCGCCGCGCTGATCGTCGGCGGAATGATCGTGAAAATGGGCGCCACCTTCGGCTGGGACGCATTGCACGACCTGATGGATCGGGCGGCCGATGCCGAAGACGTGCAGGCGATCCGCGCGACGCTGCTTGCGACGCCGGGCGTGCTCGACGCGCACGACCTGCGCACGCGAAAGACCGGCGATCTGATCCTCGTGGACGTGCATCTCGACATCGACGCCGATCTCACCGTTGCGCAAGGGCACGACATCGCCGTGGCGGCGCGTGCTCGCGTGATGCGGCATCACCGTGTCCTGAACGTGATGACGCACGTCGATCCGCGCAAGCGGGAAAGCCTCGCTGAAGTCGCATCCGTGATTCGCGGCCGATAGCAGACAACGGTCGGCCGACGCGGCCGTTCGACACGTCATGCAGTCTGGTGTCATTCAGAGCTGCGCGGACGATGGCCGCGCCGGAACGTCAAACGGCGTTCATCGACGAGCGCGCGCCAATCGAGCTTCATCAACGCGAACACGAGGCCGAGCAACACCAGTTGCGTGACCACGAAGTATCCGCCGAGGTACGTGCCTTCGAGTTGAGATTCCATGTCCAGCCGGCTCGACGCAAAGCGGCCGAGGTGCGCCCAGATCGCATAAGTCGTCGCGCGGCCGATGAAGAACGCCACCGCGATGATTCTGAGCGGCAATCTGGAAAGTCCGTACGCGATGAAGAGATAGTTCGACGGAAGGGGGCTCAATGCATAGAAGAAGAATGCTCCGGCGGTGAGCGTCCTGTGCTTTCGCAGCCAGCGTGCGGCGATCTCGATATTCTCTCGATCGGATTCCCGTATCCAGCGGGAGCGGACGAGCGATCGTGCGAAGGTCGCCAGAATGACGCGGCCGGTTGTCGCCGCGCCGGCCGCCACGACGGCAAAGATCAACGGATTGCCATCAGGCAGGTTGAACCCGACCCATGACATTGCCATCCACGTGGGCGGAGCGAACGCCGGCATGAGATTCAGCAGAAGAATCAGCAGAAAAAGCACGGCCAGCGTCAGCACGAGATCGCCTCCAGCCCATCCGGTATTACGACTCGATTTTGCTGAAGAAACGAGCCGACCGCTTGACTCACGTCAAGCAACTTGCCGCGCCCGGTAGCTCGCGGGAAACCCTTCGTCCTGACCCATGTCAACGGTCGAAGCGCGATGTTTTCTAGACTGATGCAACGCCGTCTGCAACCGGATTCGATCTCAGCGAATACGTCCAAGCGCGGCGCCCGGAAAAATCGTCGTGTCCCGAATCCGTTGGTCGACCGATCTTGTGTTACTTGTCGTGGCTGGCGTTGCGCTCGCCGCAGGGGGCGTGTGCGTGGCGTTCGGTCTGCCTTCATTCGCGCGAGTCGTCTGGCTGCTTGGTACATTGCCTGTCTTGCTCGCGTTGACTGTATCCCTTGCAAAGGCCGTGGCGAAGCGGCAGGCCGGCATCGACGTGCTCGCGTGGCTGGCGATCGGCCTGGCGATCGCGCTCGACGAGACGCTGACTGCCGCGGTAATTGCATTGATGCTGGCAAGCGGCCGTGCGCTGGAGCAGTATGCGCAGAACCGCGCGCAACGCGAGATGACCGCGCTGCTCGGCCGTGTCCCTTTGCAGGCAACCCGCTTCGAGAACGGTGAATGGCGTTCCGTTGCGCCGGAAACCATCCGCCCGGGCGACAGGCTACTCGTGCGAAGCGGCGAATGCGTGCCAGTCGACGGTACGTTGACCGATGACGCGGAACTCGACGAATCCATGCTGACCGGCGAGTCGTCCACCCAGCGGCGACGCTCCGGAGAAAGCGCATGCAGCGGCGTGGTCAACGCCGGCGCGCCGTTCGAAATGGTCGCCCGCACGATGGCAGGCGACAGCACGTTTGCCGGCATCGTCCGCATGGTCGAGCGTGCGCAACACGAGCGCAGTCCGTCCGTGCGCCTCGCGGATCGCTACGCCGCATTCTTCGTGCTCGCTGCGCTGCTCGTCGCGGGCATGTCCTGGCTGCTCACCGGCGACGTCGCGCGTGCGCTCGCCGTGCTTGTCGTGGCCACGCCTTGTCCGTTGATCCTCGCCGTGCCCGTCGCCATCGTATCCGGTATGTCGCGTTGTTCGAAACGCGGCATCCTGGTCAAGGACGGAGGTGCACTTGAACGTCTTGCGCAGGCGACAATCCTCTTCTTCGACAAGACCGGGACGCTGACAGGAGGGCGGGCGCGCATCGTTGCGATCGAATGTGGCACTGACGTCGGAACGGAAAATGTGCTGCGCTTCGCGGCGTCATTGGCCCAAGCATCGGGGCACGTCATTTCGGATGCACTGACGGTCGCCGCGCGGGAACGTCGGATCAATCTGTCGCTGCCGTCGGTCGTCATGGAAACGGCGGGTGAGGGCGTGACGGGCCGGGTCGACGACCGGACCGTCGTGATCGGGAAGTTCGGGTACGTGTCCGCCTGCTCGGCGGTTGCACTTTGGAGCGATGCATTCCTGAAGCGGGTCGGTAACGAGGGTGGAGCTGCCGTATTCGTCGGTGTCGATGGCGTCATGATCGGCGCGATTCAGATGGCCGACCAGGTACGGCTGGAAGCGCCACGGGCATTGCGGCTGCTGAAACGTGAGGGCGTCGAGCGCCTCATCATGCTGACCGGCGACCGGCGGGACATTGCCCAGGCCGTTGGCGAACTGCTGGGTGTCACCGACGTGCGCGCCGAGCAGACGCCGACAGACAAGCTTGCCGCCGTTCAGGCTGCTCGCAAGGAGGGCGTGACGATCATGGTCGGCGACGGTGTGAACGATGCGCCGGCGCTGGCGGCGGCCGATGTCGGTATCGCGATGGGGGCGCGAGGAGCGGCCGCGTCATCCGAAGCAGCCGACGTGGTACTGCTGGTGGATAGGCTGGATCGACTCGTGGACGCGATGCGCATTGCACGGCGGTCGCGCCGGATCGCGCTCGAGAGCGTGGTGGCCGGCATGTCGTTGTCGGTTGTCGCAATGACGATTGCAGCGGCCGGATTCCTGCAGCCGATCGCCGGTGCGGTGATTCAGGAAGTCATCGATGTCGTCGTCATCGTCAATGCGTTGCGCGTGTTGCTGGTTCGCCCACGGCTGACGAATGCCGGGCTGGCCGATGTCGACGTCGAGCAACTCAAGCGGGAGCACACGGCATTGTCACCGTTGCTGGACCAGATCAGGGATCTCGCGGATCGCCTGCCGCAGTTATCCGGAGCGACCCTGACCCGCGAGCTTGGCCAGGTAATCGACTCACTGGAAGAACGGTTGCTGCCGCACGAACGCACCGACGATCTGGACGTGTACGCGCGTCTTGCTCCGCTTCTCGGCGGCGAGGACCCGCTTGCAGCGATGAGCGGCGCCCACCGGGAGATTTTCAGGATGGTCCGATCACTCAGACAGATGGCCGTGGACCTGCCGCGCGACGGAACGAACACCACGCAGGTGCATACGATTCAACGCTTGCTGTACGGGCTGGAGGCAATCGTACGCCTGCATTGCGCTCAGGAGGAAGAGCTGTTTCACGCCGTGGGAGGGGATGCGTGACGACGAAACATATCACGCACGTGGTGCGCTAACGAGAAGGACCGGCGTTTTCGCGATGCGCGCGACGCGCTCGGCCACGCTGCCGAAAAACCAGCCCGTGACACCGCGCCGCCCATGCGTGCCCATCACGATCATGTCCGCATTCCATTCGATAGCGTCGTGCACGATCAGGTGGGGAACGTCTGCGCCAGTCCGGTCCGTTTGAATCAGTTGCGACTGTGAGCGCCCGGTTCTGCCGTCGAGCAGGGCGGCGGCTTTTTGCAGGGCGCGATTGCCTTCGCTGATCAGTGCGTTTTCCAGCGTCTCGACGGGAACGAAATCACCCAATGATACGGGGCGATCGAGCACGTATATCGCACGAAATTCGGTGTTGGGTTGCGAGAATTTCAACCCCGTCCGCAATGCGTGGAGTGCAATCGGGCTTCCGTCGACGGCGAACAGCATCCGCCACGGCAGGTGCTCGGCAACCGACGCGAAACCTTCGGGAACGATGAGCAGCGGACAGTCGAGAAATTTGCCGAGCGGGTTGGAAACCGTTCCTTCGACCCATCCAAGCAGGCCATGATGCTGGCGTGCGCCGACGATCAGGAGATCGGCCCGCCAGGCTTGCGCACTGTCGACCAGCGCATGCACGACATCCCCGCCGTGAATGAACAGGTCGACGATCTCCGTGTCGATGGAGAGGTCGTCGCGATCCATTGCGGCTTTGGCGCGCGACAGCGCGTCGGATGCGTCTCGAAGCAACTCGTCGCGCGCCGATTCGAGAAATGCCATGGTTTTCGATCCGAGCGGGACGAGCGTTCTCGGATTTTCCGCGACGCTGACGATGCGCACCGCTGCATTCGGCGGAGCGAAAGCTTTGGCATACGCGAGTGCATGAGCGGATGCGGTAGAACCGTCGATGGCGATCAGCACCCGTTGGGGAGCGGGGGCTGGCTGGAGGGGGGAAGTCGTTGTGCTCATGAATGCCTCCCGATGGGAACCGGCGAACGTACCTGCGGCAATTTTTCGCTTGCGCTGTTTTTCCGGTTTGACTTTCGTCAAGCACCATCGTCGTCGCGATACCGGGAGCAACGTCGAAGCGTGGGACGGTGTGCCGATTCTGACGCGTTCAGCGGCGGGGGACGCGCGCAAATGCGCCGGTCATGACAGCCGTGGCGCACATACCGGGCGCCGATAAAGCGAAAGCCGTCGCGCAGCGGCTGGAGCCCTTGGTAACCGTTATCGACTCCCGGCGCGCGTGACCGGGCGGATTTCGGTGCTAGCTCGCCTCCCGATCCGGGATCGCCTGGACGATCATCGAGAACAATCTTTCCAGATCGCCCTCGAGCCTTTCGTCTTCGAACGGATCGCGATTTGCTCCGAAGGCGGCGTCGATCCCGGCCCAGTTGTCCCTCGTCAACAGACGTTCGGCGGCCGGGAGGATCAGTGTCTCTTCCAGACACCGATGGTCTGCATAAAACTCCGCATACTCGTCCATCAGCGCGCCCAGCGTGCGAAGCGCGGAGGCACCCTTCAACTCGTAGCGCGTCAGCGCATGCTCCAGACTTCGCAGCTTCATGTCGCCTCTTTCGTGCTGAGCATCCAGTTCGTCAAGGACGCTGTCGAACTCGTCGGTTCGATCCCGCAATGGCCTGAACAGGTAGAGATCCTCTTTGGGATGATGTATCTGCTGCGGGTATTCCCTGATGTAATAAAGCATTGCCCGAAGCACGATGAGGCCCGGAACGGGTGCGCCGGCAACAAGCAGATGGACAAAGCGCCGCATGCCGTCGATCACGGTAGACAACTGTTCGTGTTCCCGGCGAATGACGGTTACGGCGCTACGCGGCCCGAGCAATGGCATTTCGACCTCCACAGCGGTAGCGAACGACCCGGCGGCTCACGTCCGTACTCCGACGGCGCCCATGAAAACCTGGATCGTCACCTCAATATTGATCACGCGCCGCGCGCGATCAAAGCGCGCGAATACCGCGGCGTTGACGAAGATCAACGAGCGATGTGGCACCTTTGCCCGTCAGGCGTGCCGCGGGCAACAGCCTTTTCCGGCCGCCCGTGCTCGGCTGAAGGCTGCTGCCAGGTTTCAGCCGATCTGAGCCGATATCCTCCACCTGGCACGGGCGGGCCCCGATGGTGTTTGGGCCGCGCTGGCCGAATTCTCTCCGCAGTGCGGAGAGAATTCTTGGCGTGCCGACTGGGCAACGGAGCGGGCTGATCGCTCACTCGATCGTTACGGCCAACTACTGCGTAACGAACTACCGGTTCGCAACTGACGGTGGCCGCGCTCGCCGAAGCACATGATCAAATCGGTTTTGAATGTGACACGCCGGCGCTTGACCACCACTATCGCATTGAGAAAGTCGACGATCGTCCCGTCGTTTGACTCTGCAGTCAGGATAACTTATGAAAATCCGACATCCGTTCCGGTCGATGTGCCCGCCGAGCTCTACACGAGGGCAGGTACTTCTTGAACGACACGAGGGTTTCGTACAGGTGAGCGCCGAATCACGACCAGCGCAGCACGCATATCGCGCCCCGTCGTCGGACCTGCTCCGGACCGGGCGGCTCGGTGTTCCGCGTCGCCCGGCGCCGTCTCGCGGCGCGGCCCAGCGTGTCGACCCACCAACGGAGCCGCGATGCGCCCGTGACGCCATGGGATGCGGCTGTCGTCGTCATCGCTTGCCTGAACCGGCGAATTCGTCAAGTCACCGGCGGCGCGTGCCCATGATCCCCCCCGGCGTCGTCGTATTCTCGCGAAATATCCTTGTTTGTATAGTCCCCGAGCTTCGATGCGGCGACCACGCTCAGCACCGCACACACCAGCACGTACGCCGCGATCGCATACCCCGAGTGGTAGTAGGCAAACAGCGCCGTTGCGATCAGCGGTGCCGGGCCACCGGCAATGACGGAAGCGAGCTGATAACCCATCGACGCACCGCTATACCGCAACCGCCCCGTGAACGACTCGGCAATCAATGCAGCCTGAGGTCCATACATCATCGAATGCGGGACCAGCGACAATACGATAGCCGTGAAGATCCACACCGGATACCGACTATCGACCATTGCGAAGTAGACGAATCCGAATACGCCGGCGGTAGCCGCACCGATCATGTACATCCTCCGCCGCCCGATCAGATCCGACACGTGCCCGAACAGCGGAATGGTGAAGAACTCGACGACGGATGCGACCAGCACCGCCGCCAGCAGCAGTTCGCGCGTGACGCCCAGCGCCGTGATTCCGTAAGTGAACACGAACGCCGTATAGATATAGAACGGCGCCTGCTCGGCCATCCGCGCAAACGCCGACAGCACGATATCCCTCGGCTGCTTGCGCAGCACTTCGAGCATTGGAGTCTTCTCGATCCGACGCTCGGCCAGCAGCTTCGCGAAGATCGGCGTCTCGAGAATATTCAGACGGATATAGAGCCCGATCGCAACCAGCACGATACTGAGGAAAAACGGCACGCGCCAGCCCCACTCGAGGAAGGCGCGGCCGGAAAACCAGCTCATGGCCAGCACGGCAAGGTTGGCGAGGAACAACCCCGCAGGCACGCCGAATTGCGGCCACGACGCGACGAAGCCGCGATGCGTATTGGTGCGCGCCCACTCCATCGACATCAGGACCGAGCCGCCCCATTCGCCGCCCACGCCGACGCCCTGGATGAAGCGCAGTACCGTGAGGATAACGGCGCCCCAGATACCGATCGCAGCGTAGGTCGGAACGAATGCCACGGCGAACGTGGCGAATCCCATCAGCAGCAGGGTCACGATCAGCGTGGCCTTGCGTCCGATGCGGTCGCCGTAATTGCCGAAGATCGCCGCGCCGACCGGCCGTGCGACAAAGCCGACGGCATAGATCAAGAACGCCTGCAGCGTGCCGACGAGTGGATGGGATTGCGGGAAATACAGCTTTGCGAAGACCAGGCCGGTAACCGTGCTGTAGAGGAAGAAGTCATACCATTCGATCGTCGTGCCAATCGTGCTGGCGATGACGGCGCGGTGCAACTGGCGCCGGGCTTCCTCGTCGGAGATGGGCGTGGCCGCGGATTGCATGGCAGCCATTTTGATATCCCCTGGAAAAGGGTGATAGAGAAATAAACCATACGCCCCGCGACAGGTTCCGGCAAGCAGCGAGCTGCGGATGTCCGCCACAACATCCGGGTCATTTAGTCAGTCATCTTTATATATCATAATACGATATATAATTACCATTCGCCGCGGAAACGATGCGGTTGGCGTGACGTTCGAACTCAACGCGCGCAAATGCCGAACTGGAATTTCACGGAGCGTTCGACGAGAGTACCTGATGCCGTTACGGCTCGCGCGGCGCGACCGTCGGCGCACGATATCGAACCGGCTAATCTGCATGCGCAACACGACGCTCAGGCTGCTCGCTACACCGACCGCGGTCGCGAAAGGTGTCCTGCCAGAGCCGGCTTCACCGGACGCAAATAGCAACCCTGGCGACCAGCCGGCGAACTTGCCGCGTCGTCAATTCCAGCCGTTCTGCCGCAGGCCATGGCTTGAGCTTGCCGTCCGCCACGTCCTGAATCACCTTGAATCGGTCCAGCTAGCGCATCGTCATCGTGATCCGTTCCGTTGCAGCCATCGAAGCCTCCGGCGCCGGACACCCGGCGGCCGGTCAGCCTACGCGGCCCGAAAAGCGGACATTTCCATGTAGCCCAAAGCGGACATTCCAATCTAGCCACTACAAACAAAAAATTCGATCATCAGCATTATGTAAAATTAAATTGGTTTTGCAAATCAATGACATCGGCTGTGTCGAAGTTGGCCGGCGCCGTCTCGAAGCATTCGATGACGAATACCATATTGTCCGGTGAACGACACGAATGACCGGTCACGTCGACGATAGGCACGAAGCTTGGAAAGCGGAGTTCTTGCACCACGAAAGCGCGTCACAGTGCGTAGTTTCTGAGGCGGTAGCGGGC